>ERZ808051.696-NODE-696-length-31423-cov-10.546449_pt1 | contig 31423 bp, 28 predicted proteins | sample MGYA00380199_ERZ808051 | MGnify/ENA primary metagenome ERZ808051 (study PRJEB31490, sample SAMN06133391) | mouse gut metagenome | isolation source: J11 | host: mice | place: China: Chengdu | collected 2015-05 ...
TCTTTAGTGGCAGGGATCCTGTATAAAAAATATGATATGGGGATCCCTTTGGCAAGGCAGGAGCGGGACTGGTACCGTTTGGGACTGTGCCTCTACCGCTCCACAATGGCAAACTGGGTGATCCGCTGCAGCGAAGAGTATCTGCTGCCCATCTATGAACGGATCCACCAGGAACTGCTTGGCTGTGGGATCCTGCATGGGGATGAGACCCGCATCCAATGCAACAGGGAACCAGGGAAAAAGGCCAGCAGCGAATCCTTCATGTGGGTGATACGCAGCGGGCGGGAAGAGGCAGTACAGGCAGTGCTCTTCCATTATGCAAGGAGCCGGGCAAGAAAAGAGGCGGAGAAGCTCTACAGAGGGTTCCATGGGTATCTGGTCACAGATGCCTATACCGGGTATGACTCCCTGGATGGGATATGCAGGGCACTGTGCTGGTCACATGTACGCAGGTATTACATTGACAGCATACCTTTAGATTCCCGCGGGAAAGAGATCAGCGGCTCCAAGGGCGCTGAGGGACGGGAATGGTGTGACCGCCTGTTCCAGATCGAAAAAAACCTGAAAGCATTACCTTCCGAGAAGCGTCTGCAAAAGCGTCAGGAACTGAGCAGGCCTGTCCTGGAGGGATTTTGGGCGTGGGTAGAAGAGGCCAGTGCAAAGTATACTGCCAATGAATCTCTCAAAACAGCCCTTACTTATACAACAAACCAGAGAAAATATCTGGAGACATTTCTGGAAGACGGGCGCATTCCGATCTCAAACAATGACTGTGAGACCAGTATCCGTCCATTTGCAACCGGACGCAAGGCATGGCTGTTCGCAGACTCACCGGCAGGGGCAAGAGCCAGCGGCATCGTATATACATTGGTAGAAACAGCGAAGCTGAATCATCTGGATGTATTTGGCTATCTATGCTATTTATTAGAAAGTCTGCCGGATCTTGATCACCGAAACCATACTGAATTACTGGAAGCATATCTTCCCTGGTCTGAGACACTGCCAGAAAGTTGCCGACTCAGGGAACATAGAACAAAAAAGAAGTGTATGTTTTGATAGAGTATATCACGACATGCACTTCTTTTCATTACGGTGTGTTTTGTATCGCTTACAGTTTTAAGGTGACAAAGGTGATAGTAGGTGACATATTTTTTATGTTCGTCACCCCTGTAAAACCCGCATAGATACTAGCAAAAATGGGCATTGGGTGACGAAGGTGATATGTTTTTATAAGAAAAGAAGTTGTAATAATATAGACTATATAAGGGTATATACGTATATGCATAGAGTTTTGTAGATTTTTTGTCACCTTCATCACCAGTTATAATTTTTCATAATGGAAAGGAGCGAAAGAACGTATGGCAAAAAAGATCAGAAATATACCGGGAAAGGTGAACCGGGGCAGCCGATATATGCGCAGACACCCGGAAGAACTAAAGATTATTCCCAGATCCTCTAAAGACAAACAGGGGCAGGAGGTATTTAGGGATGCGGTACATAGGAGCAGATAAAGAGATTGCCCCATAGGTACGCCAATACCTATAGGGCAAAGCACAGCCGGAAAGCTGTGAAAAAGGAAAATTCATATACATAATACAACGGCTTTCCGGGGAAAGGAAAGAGGAAAATGATAAAAAGCATGGAATTTGAACCAAAAGGCATAGTAAATATGTTACGTAAGCAGTCTATAACGCCTTATTGTATGAGCGAAGGTGTTGACGAACTGTTGAGGGAATTTCCGAATGCCGCTACCCATAAGATGGCCTTTTATATGTTCATGTTGGGCTATATTGAAGGGAAGCGTGCAGATCGGGTGAGAAGGAAAGGCGGTGCGTCATGATATGGCACGGTGAAAGCGAACGTTTTGCATGATCGAAAGCGAACATGCACCCTTGTAAATCCTTGTAAATTTTTCGGATAGAACAGCAGGAACGTTGGTTGTTTCTGCTGTTTTTACGTGCATTTTGCGTGCACCCTTTTACTGTTGCAAATTGTTGCCAAAAACGTGGACTGGATCATGAAAAACAACAGGTGAAATGGTGGCTTTTCCTGCTGTTTTTGTGCGCATTATGTGTGCACCCTTTTTCTATTTTTGTGCGCATCGGTTTTTCACATATTTCATTACTATATTATAGTATTTAAATGTGAGAAATAAATATTACTTATAATAATATATATTGACATAACTTAAACTTATAATATAATAAAGCTGTAAGGCAATTAGATTCTACACTAACTGCCGCAGGGGCGATCTGCTACCTTTGCAGGTGGCCCCTGTCTCCTGATGGATGATGATGGGCTGATCCCGGACATGATCTGAAACTGTCCTCCCCTTACGCAGGGCATAGCGGAAACAGCCGATTTCAGGCGTAAAACGAAAGGATGTACATAGAGAATGGATGAGATGAAAAAGACCTCTACAGAGGGCACACAGGCAGGCGCAGACGGGGCACAGGCTGAAAGGACATTCACGCAGGAAGATGTGAACCGGATCGTGCAGGAGAGACTGGCGAAAGAAAAGAGCAGGAGTACCGGGAACACCGGGGATGAATTGGACAAAAGGGCAGCAGATCTTGACCTTCGGGAACGTAAGCTGACGGCACGGGAGAAGCTGCAGGAGAACGGCCTGCCGGATTATCTGGTGGACGCGCTCAATATGAACACAGACGAGGACTTCCAGAAAAGTCTGGAAGCCATATTGAAGATGAGAGGTGAAGCCGGGAGCAGCGCCGGACAGGAGCATGCTGGCCCTGGCAGCTATATCGGGCCGAAGCCGGTCGGATTCGTAAGTCCGATCGGGAAGATACAGAGCATGGGGAACAAGGACGGCAATTCCATAAGGACAGCTTTCGGGCTTAGATAGGTAGGATAATGGGAAGAGAATTAGTTACAAAGTATTTACCGTATGTGGATGAGCTCTTTACGCAGGAGAGCAAGAAAAGCATCCTGACAAACAATGATTTCAGCTTTGACGGTGCAGCGACTGTAAGGTTGTATAAGATCAGCACATCCGAAATGAATGATTACGGGCGTAACGGGGCGAAGAGCGGGAACTGGAGCAGGTATGGGGCGGTCAAAGATCTGGATGCAACGACCGAGACGGCGACGCTGAAAAAGGACAGATCCTTCACATTCGTTATCGACGCTCTGGATCAGAACCAGACCGGCGGGACGCTTGCGGGTGCGTCAGCCCTTGCGAGGCAGCTCCGGGAAGTGGTAGTGCCGGAAGTGGATACCTATGTTTACGGCGTGATGTGCGCTGGTGCAGGGCAGAAGCCGGCGGCGGTGGCGCTGACAAAAGATAACATCTATGACGAGATCATAAAGGCATCTGCAGCCCTTGACGACGCACTTGTTCCTGAGACCGGCAGGGTGCTGACGGTGACGCCTTCGGTACATCTGCTGATGAAGAAGAGCAAGGACATCGTGCTGGAGACGGAGACCGGCGCGGATATGCGGATCAAAGGCGTGATCGGGAACCTTGACGGGGCAATGGTGGTCAAGATCGCGGCCTCAAGGCTGCCGGAAGATTTTGGCTTCATGCTGTCCCATAAGTCGGCCTGCTGCGCGCCGACGCAGCTTGAAGACTACAATACGCATGAGAACCCGCCGGGCATCAATGGAACGCTGGTAGAAGGCCGCATCGTGTATGATGCTTATGTTTTTGAAAACAAGGATAAGGGCATCTATTACCAGACAATCACTGCAGTGTAAGATGATAGTATGAAGTTACCAGATGTCCTTCCACCGGGGACAAAATCGTAAAAGGAGTGCCCTGCATTGCGATCTGCAGTGTGGGGCATTACCATAGGTAAGGAGTCGATATGCCCAAAAAGAAAGAAGACTATGACTATGCCAGTGCCGGCGCGGATACAAAGTACTATGACATGCTGTATGACTTTGCAGGTGTGGTCACGAAAGCCAACCAGTAGTCCTTTGAGGGAATGGAACCGAAGCGGATCGCGTGTACATTGCGGAAGTCTGCAGAGGCATTCTGCGGGTTGTGCATGATTGATACTATTACAGGCGGCAATGGAGCCGATACAGCGAAAGAGAAGCCTGCAGAACACAGGGAAGAAGTGGCGGATCCTGAACAGGTAGACAGATTGGAACCGCAACAGGAAGAGCAGCCGGTCCCGGACAATTTCCTGCGCATCGACAGGAGCGGCTGGGGACTGTGCCCGGTATGCAGCACCAGAGTCTTGAAAGTGACCGCGACAACACGATTGGAAAACTTCCCGGTATTCTGTAAGCGATGCAGGGCTGACCATCTGGTGAACTGGTGGAACGCGGATAACCAGAGGATTCTGTACAGAAGATATGTCAATGACCGGTATCTGCGGGAGCAGGCGCTTAAAGGCACAGGACTGACCAGCTTCCGAAATACCGGATCGAGTGCGACGGAGAGGGTAGCTGTAGGAAGGGCATAAGCGTTCTGTTTTATGCTGATGAAATGTCGAGGTGTGTACTTCACTAGTGACACGCTAGTGACAGACCATTGCCGAAAGTGGCGTAAAATGGTATGATCTGGTTATACCTGATTTAAGAATAGATTAAGGTTTCCGCGGTTTTTGTTTAAGAAACAGATGGTATCCTTATTACAAAAGTAGGGCAGAAAACAGTTGTAATAGATTGATTTTCGGTAAATAAAGAACAATGGAGACTAAAAAGTGAATACCTGTAAAATTTAGGGGGGGGGGTAAACAGGTATGTGGACAAGAAGAGAACTAAAACAGCAGGCGAAGGAGGCCCTGCAGAGGAATTACTGGAAGAGTGTGCTGGTGGCATTGGTTTTAATGGTACTGGGTGGGAACTGGATCGGCAATGTATTTTCCTCTGCATCCGGGGTGCCGGCTAAAGTGAGCTCAGCTGTGGTGGAGGAAGCATCCATGGCAGATGAGGATATGAGTGGAAACATTGGCGGAAGCGAAAATCTGGCAACGGTTATTTTAATGGAAGATGATACGCCGGAGACTATTTATAATAAAAATACAGATGATATGAATGGAACAGAAGAATTTATAGGATTTATCGTCGGTTTTATCATTATGCTTGTTATTTTTTTGATTGTATTCCTGATAATGATTGCGATCATGCTGATATATGAAATTCTGCTGGTCTTTCCTTTGATCGTAGGAGCGGGCCGGTTTATGTTAAAGAGCCTGGATGGCCGGGCAGAGGTAAAGGATGTGGCTTATGGCTTTGATCATTCCTACAGAAATGTTGTGAAGACCATGTTCCATACGCAGTTATCCATATTTTTATGGGCACTGTTATTTTTAATTCCCGGGATTTATAAGCAGTATCAATACCGGATGGTGGAATATATTCTGGCAGAGCATCCGGATATGCCTTATAAAGAGGCGATGCAGATGAGTAAGGATATGATGAATGGCCAGAAGTGGAAGGCGTTTGTGCTGGATCTGTCCTTTATTCTGTGGGAGATGCTCGGGGTATTGACCTGCGGACTGGTGCACATTTTCTATGTGGCGCCGTACCATTGTCTGACCAATGCAGCACTGTACCGCAGACTCTGTTCACTACGGGACGGACAGTGTGCATAACAGGCTGCATAATAAAGAATACAAAGAGGAGTGGCAAACATGGGATACAGGATTTTGATCGCAGACGATGAGGCGGAGATCAGGGATCTCCTTCGTCTGTATCTGGAAAAGGACGGGTACGAGGTGCTGGAGGCAGCTGACGGTCTGGAGACGATGGAACGGGTAAAGAAGGAGAAACCGGATCTGCTGCTTTTGGATATTATGATGCCGGGACTGGATGGATACCGTGTGTTACGTAATGTGAGGGAGAACAGTAATATTCCGGTCATCATGCTGTCGGCGAAAGGGACGAATACGGATAAGATACTGGGGCTTGATCTGGGCGCGGATGATTATATTACGAAACCTTTTGAACCGCTTGAGGCGGTCGCCAGAGTGAACTCCAACATTCGCCGTTTTTATTCGCTGGGCGCGGGAGCCGACAAGAGTAAAAAGGTGAAGGAGCTGCGGGCGGGAGATCTGTGCCTTGATCCGGAGGCCTGTCTTGTATACCGCGGGGAGGAAGTGATAGAGCTGACGTCCATTGAGTTTAAGATCCTGCGGCTTTTTATGGAGGAGCCGGGCAAGGTATTTACCAAGCAGCAGATCTATGAGAATGCCTGGGGTGATGAATATATGGCATCCGACAACAGTGTGATGGTCGGCATTTCGAAGCTGCGGACGAAGCTGGAGTATAATGGTAAGGAGTACATCAAGACCATAAGAGGGCTGGGATACCGCCTGGAGAAGGACGAGAGGTTATAAGGACATATGGGAAATAACGGCAGAGCAGGTGCAAAGAGGTCTCTCAGATGGTTCCTGATCAAAAGATTCCTGTTTGTCATGTTCTTTATCTACGCCAGTGAAGAAGCAATCGGATTCCTTTATCAGAAACTGACTACGGAAACAGCAGATATTTTATCCGGACTGCAGATTTCGATCAGTGGAGGTGGGAATCCGGTCTCTTTTGCGTTGCAGACGTTATTATATTCGCTGGCGACGCTTCTTCCGGGGACGATATCCGGCTATGTGCAGGGAAGTATCGGCAAGTTGATGGGAGATTCGCTGCGGATCGCAGTGACTTCACCGCTGTTCACCGGTAGATGGGGAGTGGCTTTGCGGATCATAGTGATCGTGGTGGTGCTGGTGATACTGTTGATCAGCCTGTTGCCCTGGATGATCGGTGCATTCTATTATTATTATGTGGTGACCAAGAAAGTCAATGAGCTGATAGAAGAGGAAAAGGAACAACAGCTGGCCTATGACCGGCAAAGAAATCTGATGCTGTCTGACATAGCACATGATATTAAGACACCGCTCACAACATTGTGCGGCTACAGTAAGGCACTGTCCGACGGCGTTGTAAAAGAGGAAGAGAAGCGGCAGGAATATCTGGCAGCTATTTACAGTAAATCCATGCGGATGAATGAGCTGATCACATTGTTATTCGAGTATGTGAAAATGGACAGCAGCGGTTTTGCACTGCACAGGGAGACAGGTGATCTGGGAGAGCTTGTCAGAGAATGTACGGCAGCGGTATATACCGACTTCGAGGAAAAAGAAATAGCGCTTGTTATAGATATCTCGGAAGAGCCTATGCCCTGTCTGGTGGATAAGGTTCAGATGACACGTGCTATTACCAATCTGCTCAATAATGCCGTCCGTTATGGAAAGGAAGGCGGCAAGGCGCTGGTACGGCTGGAGGATTACTGTTTTACGGTGGCGGATGACGGCATGGCCATTGACAGAGAGTTTGCGGAACATATTTTTGAACCGTTCAGCAGGGCGGACAAGGCGCGGGGGACTGCAGGCGGCAGCGGGCTGGGACTCAGCATTGCCCATAAGATTGTACAGATGCATAATGGAGAACTTTGTGTTAAACTGGATTATGGACAGGGATACACGAAAGCATTTCAGATCTGGATGCCGTCAAGTTAGAACTTTTTGTACAGAGATCTGGAGGACGGAGTGCCGGTTATGACCGGTTGATAGTCTGTATACTGTCCCATCGACATATAGATTCCTTATAAAGATAAAATGCAGGCAGTATAAAAGCGCCTGTTATCATGAGCGGCAGGGCCAGGCGATATCGTAAGGCGTTGTCAGGGACTTGTGGTCGAATAAGGATGGTGTGCGGGATGTATGGAAAGAGAAGTATCCGGATAGGAAAAGCAATGAAAACAGCCGCTGTTTTAACAGCGGCATTGTTGCTGTGCGGGGCGGCGGTCATGAGCGACAGACTTTCGGCAAAAGCAGCCGGCGAGATGGAGGACAGCAGGAAGATTGCCATTACGTTTGATGACGGACCGCATCCTCATTATACCGAACAGCTTTTGGATGGTTTGAAGGAGCGGGGTGTCAAGGCGACTTTTTTTGTGACGGGGATGCACGCAGAGCAGTATCCGGAGCTGATACGTCGTATGTCTGAGGAAGGCCACCTGATCGGCAACCATACCTACAGCCACATACAGCTGAGCAGCAGCAACAGCGAAACTTTTAAGGAAGAACTGATTCAGACCAACGAAGTGATCGAGGAGCTGACGGGGCAGGAGGTGCAGTATGTGCGGCCGCCCTACGGTACATGGGATAAGAAATTCGAGAAAGAGCTGAATATGTTTCCTGTGCTGTGGACCGTCGATCCGCTGGACTGGTGCAGTGACAACGTGGCCCGCATCGTGCAGAAAGTGATGTCGAAGGCAGATGAGAATGATATCATCCTGATGCATGACGAATACAAATCTACCGTGACGGCGGCGCTCCAGATCATTGATGAACTGATGGAACAGGGATATGAGTTCGTGACGGTGGATGAGCTGTTGTTTGATTAAACCAAGGAGGAAAAAGAAAAGAATGGACAATAATATGATTCTTAAAACAGCGCTCCAGCAGTCGGCTTACGACTGCTGTTGTGCGCCGGAGGACTTTGTGGCGCCGCATAACAGCACCCACGTATCTGCGCCATCCGACCGGGCCAGAAGGTATCTTGAACTGCCGCATATCTGTAATCTGGTATCCTACGGCACCAATGTGGTGGTCACGGGTCAAAAGGAGCTGCTTCCGGAGATTGAGCGTTTTCTTGAAAGTGTGCCCGCTGTTGAGCATTGTTTCGAGACGCCGGGACTGTATCCTTTGAACAGAATATTGGAGAAAGCAGGCGCGAGGATCTGCTTCATGGCCGATTATTTTCTGCCGGACATTGATGCAGTGTTCGGGTATGACCAACGATGTGCCTATGAACTCAGGGTTATGGAAGCGCAGGAGTTTGCACAGCTTTATCTGCCGGAATGGAAGAATGCCCTGTGTGCGGACCGGAAACATCTGGACAGGCTGGCGGTGGGCGCTTTTGACAGGGGAGAATTGATCGGGCTGGCCGGCTGCTCGGCGGACTGTGATACGATGTGGCAGATCGGAGTGGATGTCCTGCCGGCCTACAGAAAGCAGGGAATCGCGTCGGCGCTTACGAACAGGCTGGCCAGAGAGACTTTTGAACGTGGGCTGGTGCCTTTCTACTGTGCCGCCTGGTCCAACGTAAAGTCTGTAAAAAATGCGATCCGCAGCGGATTCCGCCCGGGCTGGGTGGAGGCGACAGCGAAGCGTGATGACTATATAGAAAAAATGTTGAAGAAGGATGTGTAAAAAGTGGAAGTTGCGGTTTGCGGCGTAAAATGGTATGATAAAAGACAGTATGTGCCCTGAGAGCGGGCATAAGAACGGCAGACCACAACATATAGATACAGACGGGATACAGGAACAACATTATGGATTTGTTTGAATATATGCGGAGTACGAATCAGGAGAAAGAATCACCGCTGGCCGCCAGGCTGCGTCCGTCTACGCTGGATGAGGTGGTGGGACAGCAGCATATTATCGGGAAGGACAAGCTGCTTTACCGTGCGATCAAGGCGGATAAATTAAGCTCGATCATCTTTTACGGGCCGCCGGGTACGGGGAAAACGACGCTGGCCAGAGTGATCGCCAATACGACCAGCGCAGAGTTTACCCAGATCAACGCCACCGTCGCCGGTAAGAAGGACATGGAAGCGGTGGTGGAGAAAGCCAAAGATTTAAGCGGCATGTATGGGAAGAAGACCATACTTTTTATTGATGAGATTCACCGTTTCAATAAGGGGCAACAGGATTATCTGCTGCCGTTTGTGGAAGACGGCACGCTGATCCTGATCGGGGCGACGACAGAGAATCCGTATTTTGAGGTGAACGGTGCGCTGATTTCCCGTTCTGTCATTTTTGAATTGCATCCGTTATCTATCGAGGATATCAAAGCGCTGATCCAGAGGGCCGTGTATGACAAGGACAAGGGCATGGGCGCCTATGAGGCGGTGATAGATGAGGAGGCCGTGGAATTTCTGGCGGAACTGTCCGGTGGAGATGCCAGACATGCGCTGAATGCGGTGGAGCTGGGGATCATGACGACGAACCGCAGTGAGGACGGGAAGATACATATCACGCTGGCGGTGGCCCAGGAATGTATTCAGAAACGAGTGTTACGCTATGACAAGTCGGGAGACAGTCATTACGATACCATATCTGCTTTTATTAAAAGCATGCGCGGATCCGATCCGGATGCAGCGGTCTATTATCTGGGCCGTATGCTCTATGCGGGAGAGAGCGTGACTTTTATCGCCAGGAGGATCATGATCTGCGCGGCGGAGGATGTGGGCAATGCGGATCCCATGGCGTTGTGCGTGGCGGTCAACGCTTCGCTGGCGGTGGAGAGAGTGGGGATGCCGGAGGCACAGATCATTCTGTCACAGGCGGTATCCTATGTGGCCTGTGCACCGAAGAGCAACGCTGCCTGCAATGCGGTCTTTCAGGCGATGGAGGCGGTGCGGCAGACCGGGAACCTGCCTATTCCGACGCATCTGCAGGATGCCCATTACAAAGGTGCGGCGAAACTGGGTCGGGGAACAGGGTACAAATACGCGCATGATTATCCGAACCATTACGTTGCGCAGCAGTACCTGCCTTATGAATTAAACGGCAGGGAATTTTATCAGCCCAGTGGAAACGGGTACGAGGTCAAGATCAGGGAACATATGAAACGTATAAAGGAAGAAGCGGCACATGACATCAAATAAGAGCACGGACGACAAGAAAATCCAGAATCTGGGCACAGAGGCGTCCGTCAAGAAGAAAAAGAAGCGCAGACGCACGATTGATAAGGCGAAAGTGGAAGAAAATAAGAAGAAAGCGAAAGCCAGAAAAGAGCGTCTCAAGCAGCAGATGAAGGAAGAGAAGGCGAGGAGCAGGGCCGAAAAGCAGAAGAAGCGCATGCAGAAAGAGACTGTGGTGGTGGAGGAAACCGTTGCGGTCAGGGAGGGCGACGCTTTGGAGCAGACTGTGATGATGGAAGAAGTCGTTACGGTCAGGGAGGACGACGCTTTGGAGCAGACTGTGATGATGGAAGAAATCGTTACAGTCAGGGAGGATGACGCTTTGGAGCAGGCCGTGATGGTAGAAGAGACCCTTACGGCCAAGGAGACTGCCGGCCAAATAAAAGAGCGGAAGAACAGGAAAGAGAAAGTTAAGAAAGAGAAAGTAAAAAAAGATAAGGAACAAAAAGATAAGGAACATAAAGATAAGATACAAAAAGAGACCAGGCAGAAGCCACAGGGAAGCCGCAGGCGTGCCGTTTTGGCTGCGGGGATAGCGGCAGTTATTGTATTGCTTGCCGGTTCTGGGTCTTTCTTTGGAATCCGTTATTATCTGGAGCAGCTGGAGACGGCTGATGCGGCGGTGGAAGCCATGGTGCATACGGAAGCGGTGGAGCTTGCGGAGTACAGCATGTTACAGCACAAGAAAGAGCATGTGAAGAAAAATGCCGGTAAGGATGTTCCCAAGGCTTTTCTTGACGCGGCGCGTTTTGTGCTGGAGGGGGTAAAGAACAGGCCGCCGGAGATTGAGCTGACGGAAGAAAACGCAGCGGACTTTGCCACCATAGAGAGCTGTGTCATCAATACGCAGACCGGCAAGGTGGATGTGACGATGTCTGCTGAGGGACTGGCGGTCAGCGACGACGGATATTACTACCTCTTTGAAGAGAAGATGTACGAAAGCGCTCTGACAGGGGAAGAGTATATTATAGAAGACCAGAAAGATGTTGATTTGACTTTTTCGGTCAATTTGAATTACAACAGCGCCGGTTCGCGGCTGTTCTCGAAGTTTGTGGTGGCGGTGAAGAAGGACGGAAAGTTTATGGCCATCAGCAGGCCGCGGCATATTACGAATCCGGAGGCGATTGCAAGGTACAGTCCGGCCTTTGGGGACACTTCCTCCAAGAAGGGGCTGCTGGTGGATCCGGAGAAGCTCAGGGGATCGGATCTGGATGATCTGGGCGTGAAACACGCGGCTTACAATATTCCGCTGAGGCGGCTTCTGGGCAATACGACCCACGCATCCTATCCGACGGTCTACTATACGTATAACGGCAGGAATTACGCTTTTAACGGACAGGTCGTGGCAGAGTATGACTATATCTTTTCTACGTTGAGCGGTAAGGGAATTATAATAACGGCCATTATTTTAAATGATATGAATCCGGGACATATGGATCTGATCCATCCCCGGGCACGCTCCGGCGGCGCGGGATCCCCGTATTTTGCTTTCAATGCGGCTGATGAAGCCGGAACGGAATATATAGCGGCGGTGGCTTCCTTTTTGGCGAACCGCTATGCGGGCACCGGACACGGCAAGGTCATGAACTGGGTGATCGGCAATGAGATCAATGCCAGAAAGGAATGGAATTACATAGAACCCATGGATACGGTCAGTTATGTAAACGAGTATGCCAAGGCGTTCCGCGTATTCTACAATGCGATCCTCAGCGTTAACGGCAATGCCAGAGTCTATATCTCCCTGGATCAGCAGTGGGCGAAAAGCCTCTATTCCAACGGCGGATTCGGCTCCAAGGAGATTCTGGACGAATTTAACAGAAATATAAAGGCCGGCGGCAATATTGACTGGGGCGTGGCCCAGCATCCTTATAATTATCCGCTGACCAGCGCCAAGGCCTGGAGCAGCGGCAATAAGGTGGTGAATTCCGAGACGACGCCGGTGATCACCATCAAGAACATTCATGTGTTGACGGATTATCTGCAGAAGGAGAGCTTCTTGACAGATTCAGGAGGCGTAAGGCATGTTATTTTAAGTGAGATGGGTTATACTTCTTCGGCCGGGCAGGAGCTGCAGGCGGCGTCTTTCGTGTACGCGTATAAGGTGATAGAGGCGAACCGGTATATTGACAGCATGCTTTTTTCCAGACAGACAGATGCACCGGACGAGCTGTCACAGGGTCTGGCGCTGGGCATTGACACGCTGGGCGGCGGACATAAGTCGATCTACAATGCTTTCAAGTATGTGGATACGGCGGAATCAGCCAAGCATACGGATTTTGCGCTGCGGGTGATCGGTGTTGGAAGCTGGGGAGAGATTATCTCAAGACATTAGCCTATAGAAGCGGGGCAGTTTAGAATAACTGCCCCGCCAGATATTGATAGAGATCCTGATTCTTTTTCTGCCAGTTGGTGCAGACCGTTTCGGCGGTTTCTTGATTGGGGACGGACAGCGTGATTTCCACGACTGTGACGTCCTTTTCTTTTACCGTCAGATGCACTTCGTAATCGCCGGAAAGGACTTTGTTGTAATCGGTAAAAACGGAAGTCTCGTTGCGCAGTTTGAACTGGTTGGCGCCCAGAAAATCGTCGATATCCTTCCGGATGGAGCTGTCGATGCGGCTTTTGAAGAAATCCAGTGTTTCCCGTCCTTCCGCAGTGATCGTAAGATAGGTGCGGTTATGTCTGGATCTGGCCGTGACAAAGCCGGTATCCACCAGCTCCGTGATGGCACGCTGGAGATTCATGAAATTCACATAGTTTCGTTCCAGCAGAAAATCATAGATCTGTGCCTGCGTCAGCGGAAAAGAGACTTTGTTGAGCATATAGAGTACGAGTATTTTATTGTAGAGTGCTAATTGATCATGGTTCATGAAGAGTGCCTTTCATACAGCCGTCCCTGACAGGCGGCGCGTAATTTCATGGTATGGTGAAGGGTGTTGAGTACGCTGCGTTTGTCCAGACTCCACAACGGAGCCAGCAGCAGAGCTTTCGGGCCGTCCCCGGTCAGCCTGTGGATCACGATATCGGGAGAAAGATGTTCCAGACAGGCGATGACGAGGTCGATATAGGCGTCCCTTGCAAGAGGGGTATAACTGCCGTCGTGATAATATCCGGCAAAGGCAGTATCCCGCAGTACATGGAGCAGCTGCAGTTTCACGCCCCAGGTGCCGAGTTGATTCAAATGGTCAATGGTGGAAAGAAGCGCTTCTTCCCCTTCGCCCGGCAGGCCGATGATGATATGTGTAATTACAGGGATATCGGCCTGTGACAGCAGACTGACGCAGCTGTCATATACGGACAGAGGATAGCCGCGCCTTAGAAAATCAGCAGTTTTCTCATGAATCGTCTACAGGCCAAGTTCGACCCAGACAAACTTGTCGGAAAAAATCTGCTGAAGATTGACCGGCATGGTCACGATATTTTCCGTTATACAGTCCGGTCTGGTGGCGATGGAAATACCTGCCACGTCAGGATGACGCAATGCCTCCGTGTAGAGCGCGCGAAGGTGCGTCAAAGGGCCGTACGTATTGGTGTAGGCTTGAAAATAGACGATAAAACGCTGTCCGACCCGCTTATGGGCAAACAGCGCCAGTCCGGTCTCAATCTGGTCGGTGACAGAAGGATGATCCGCCGTTTTGACGGCAAACTCGCCGCTGCCGCCCGCGGAACAGAAAATACAGCCGCCGCTGCCCAGAGTGCCGTCACGGTTGGGGCAGGTGAAGCCCGCATCGACGGCAATCTTGTACAGCTTTTCTCCATATGTATTTTTCAGGAAGGCGTCCAGAGAATAGTAGGGTCTGCCGTGCCATTCCATCGCTGCCTCCTTCCTGCGCCGACGCGGACATCAGGCGCAGACTGATTGTGAGAGTAACGTATTGAGGCAGTACCTATTGCCTGATATGGGATTTGACCGCCTCAGCGACTGCCTCGGCAACTCTGGGATCGAAAGCCTCCGGCAGGATATTCTCCTCGCTCAGCTTGTCATCCGGCACCAGACCGGCGATCGCACGGGCGGCGGCCAGCTTCATCTCTTCCGTGATCTGTACGGCCCGTCCCTCCAGTGCACCCTTAAAGATACCGGGGAAGGCCACCACGTTGTTGACCTGGTTCGGAAAATCGGAACGGCCGGTGCCGACCACTCTTGCGCCGGCTGCTTTGGCTGCATCCGGCATGATCTCGGGTACGGGATTGGCCATGGCAAAAAGGATGGCATCCGTATTCATGGAAGATACCATATCGGGTGTTACTATATTGGGCGCGGAGACACCCACAAAGATGTCGGCGCCCTGCAACGCATCTGCAAGAGAACCGGCAGCGCCGCTTAAGTTGGTGACGGCGGCCATTTTCTGCTGCATCCAGTTCAGGCCTTCGCTCTGTTTGCTGATCATGCCGGCCTTGTCACACATGATGATATTGGTAAATCCGTATGTGAGCAGCAGTTTGGTGATCGCGACACCGGCGCTTCCGGCGCCGTTGACTACGACTTTACAGTTTTCCTTCTGTTTGCCGACTACTTTCAAGGCGTTGATGATACCCGCCAGCACTACGATGGCCGTGCCGTGCTGGTCGTCATGAAATACGGGAATATCCAGAAGTTCTTTCAGGCGTTCCTCGATCTCGAAACAGCGCGGCGCACTGATATCCTCCAGATTGATGCCGCCGAAACCGGGCGCCAGCCAGGTTACAGCCTTGATGATCTCTTCCGTATCCTGCGTGTCAAGACAGATCGGCACCGCGTTGACGCCGCCGAACTCCTTGAACAATACGGCCTTGCCTTCCATTACCGGCATGGCGGCGTGAGGGCCGATATTGCCCAGTCCCAGCACGGCGCTCCCGTCCGATACGACGGCTACGGTATTGGATTTCCATGTGTAAGTATATGCGGCCTCTTTGTCCTGGGCGATCACCTTACAGGGTTCCGCCACACCCGGCGTGTAAGCCAGCGACAGATCCTCTCTTGATTTTACAGGCATCCGGGCCACCGTCTCCAGCTTGCCCTTCCATTGTTCATGCAGCATCAATGCTTTTTCATTTGTTGTCATACAGTCACCTCGTTCTTCTATAATAATGAATGACGCCGGAAGCTGTACCACCGGTCCGGCGTCAGCTTCCTGTCATGTTATGAAATCTGTGTCCGTTACAGCCTTAGTATAACTTCACGATTTTGTACAGTCAAGGTGAAAAAATACTTCCTATTTCGAAAAAGGTAGTGTATAATAGTTTTTATTCACAGGGTTGTGCACCCGCAGTACAGCAGCCGAGGCAACAGGCATCGGTGCCGGGCAGGGAATACAGTAGATCATTTCGGATGGCACATCAGGTAATAAATCCCTAGACGAAAGAACCTATACGGAAGATAGTATATTGATCATTTATGAACATTTATAAAAATACAGGAGGAATGTATGAGAGAAAAGTATGAATCGCTTGCGCTTGCTGACTTGAAAGCAATCGCAAAGGCAAGAGGAATCAAGGGCACCTCGACCATGAAGAAGGCGGAGATCGTAGCTTTGATGCTGGCAGAGGACGAGAAGGATAAGGCGGCCGGCAAAGAAGTGGCTGTGAAGACCGTTGCGCCCGCGAAGCGGGAGAATGGCAGTGAGGAAGAGAAGTTTCCGGCAGAACTGGACAGCGGAATCACGGCCAGCGGCATTCTGGAGGTCATGAGTGACGGATTCGGATTCATCCGCTGTGAGAATTATCTGCCCGGTGAGAATGACGTCTATGTGGCACCCAGCCAGATTCGTCGTTTCGGATTGAAAACGGGTGATATTTTAGAGGGAAATACGAGGGTTAAGACGCAGAATGAGAAGTTCAGCGCTCTTTTATATGTGAAATCCATCAATGGTTTTCCGCCGGATATTGCCATGCGCAGGCCCAGTTTCGAGGATCTGACGCCGATCTTCCCCAATGAAAGGCTGAAACTGGAGACGCCCGGCGCCTCTGTGGCCATGCGGATCATGGATCTGATCAGCCCGGTCGGCAAGGGGCAGAGAGGTATGATCGTGTCGCCGCCCAAAGCCGGTAAGACTACCTTATTAAAAGCGGTAGCCAAATCCATCACCAGGACGACGCCGGAAGCGCACCTGATCATTCTGCTGATCGACGAGCGTCCCGAGGAAGTGACGGATATCAAGGAAGCGATCGAGGGACCGAACGTGGAAGTGATCTACTCTACCTTCGACGAACTGCCGGAGCATCATAAGCGGGTGTCCGAGATGGTGATCGAACGTGCGAAACGTCTTGTGGAGCACGGCAGGGATGTGGTGATTCTTCTGGACAGCATTACCCGTCTGACCAGAGCCTACAATCTGGTCGTTCCGCCTAGCGGACGCACACTTTCAGGCGGTCTTGATCCGGCGGCGTTACATATGCCAAAACGGATCTTCGGCGCTGCCCGCAACATGAGAGAGGGCGGCAGCCTGACGATTCTCGCGACGGCTCTGGTGGAGACCGGCAGCAGAATGGATGATGTCATCTACGAGGAATTCAAGGGAACCGGTAATATGGAGATGATCCTCGACCGCAAACTGTCGGAGAAGAGAGTATTCCCGGCGATTGATATTCCCAAATCCAGCACCAGAAGAGAAGATCTGCTCCTGTCCCCGGATGAGCTGGAGGCGATCAATATCATCCGTAAGGCATTGAACGGCATGAAAGCGGACGAGGCAGTGGAGAAGATCCTGGATATGTTCGCCAGAACCAAGAACAATTATGAGTTTGTCAATATGGTTAAGAAGATGAAGTTCCTGTAACACCTGTAAAATATGCAAACAAATAATAAATAAATTCCCCGGAATTTTGCGGAAAAGACTTGCATCCCCCAAATTCCTGTGCTACAATGTAAAAGCTGTCGGTTTAAGGCGGCATGGGATGAGAAAATAATGGCGTGAAAGCCAGTTAGCATTGAAATTTTATAAAACGGCATGCTCACAGGTTGAGAAAGGAGTTTAGTTACAGAGATGAAAGAAGGAATCCATCCTGAATATTATCAGGCAACAGTAACATGTAACTGTGGCAACACATTCGTGACAGGTTCTACGAAACCGGAGATTCACGTGGAAGTCTGTTCCAAATGTCATTCATTCTACACAGGTCAGCAGAAAGCTGCACAGGCCCGCGGACGTATTGATAAGTTCAATAAGAAATACGGTGTGGAAAGCAAATAAGTTTTGTAATGGAAGGGTGAGGTGCTTATCTCACCCTTTTCTAAATCAAAGAGGGTAATACACAATGAGCAGAAAGAAGAAAACACATTATTCAGGAATCGGCGGACAGGCGGTTCTGGAAGGCATTATGATGAAAAATAAAGATCAATATGCTGTGGCAGTCCGGAAACCGAATGGAGAGATCGAGGTTGAGGTAGAGCATTATATCGGTGTTTTGCAGGGCAGCAGGTTAAAGGAGATTCCTTTTATAAGAGGTGTGTTCCAGTTTCTGGATTCCATGATCCTGGGGATGAGGAGCCTGAATTTTTCCGCGTCCTTCTATGAAGATGAGGATGCAAAAGAGACCGTAACGGATAAGGCTTTTCACAAATTGTTTAAGGATAAGGCCGATCAGGCACTGAGCGCCATTGTGATGGTGTTTTCGCTTGCGCTGGCCATCGGCATTTTTATGGTACTGCCTTATTTTATAACTTCCCGTTTTTCGGAGTATGTCAGGAGCGCCTCCTTTATGGCCATTTTGGAAGGGGTACTGCGTATCGCTATTTTTGTCCTGTATGTGCTGAGCATATCCCTGATGAAAGATATCAGGCGTCTTTATATGTATCACGGCGCTGAACATAAATGTATCAACTGTATTGAGAAGGGACGGCCGCTGACGGTCAGGAATGTGATGCGAAGCTCCAAACAGCATAAGCGGTGCGGTACGAGTTTTATGCTGTTTGTCATGCTGGTCAGTGTGGTTTTGTTTTTCTTTATACGTGTGGAGAATCCGGTGTACCGTGTTTTGATCCGGATTGCACTGATCCCTGTGATCGCGGGAATCTCTTACGAGATCATCCGTCTGGCGGGCAGGAGCAACAACATTCTGGTGAGGATCATTTCTGCGCCCGGTATGTGGCTGCAGCGGCTGACGACGAAAGAGCCTGACGAGAGCATGGTACAGGTTGCCATCGCGGCGGTGGAGGCTGTTTTTGACTGGAAGAGTTATCTGTATGAGACCTTCGGTTATGAAATTGATGATTCCTGGCTGGTGGATGATGAGCAGGCCGAACAGCCGGCAGAGCAGCCGGAGGCATAACGGCCGGCATGTATGGCAGCAGAGACAGGAAGTAATAAATATCAAATGTTATAGAATTGTGGGACAGGTGTGATAAAGTGAGTTATGAGGAGTTGTACCGATGGGGCAGGCAGCTGCTGGAGGCGGCGCAGGTTCCCGATGCCGGGAATGATGCCAGACTGCTTCTGGAGTGGTGCTGCGGCACAGACCGGAATACGCTGCTGGCACACGGAGACCGTGTGGTTTCCGGGGAAGAAGAGGCGAAGTACCGGGAGGCTGCAGAGCGCAGGCAAAAGCGTGTGCCCCTGCAGCATATTACGGGCTGTCAGGAATTTATGGGTCTGACTTTTGCGGTTAATGACAACGTGCTCGTGCCCCGGCAGGACACGGAAATCCTGGTAGAAGAGGTGCTTAAAAATCTGCATGACGGGATGCGGATTCTGGATCTGTGTACCGGTTCCGGCTGTATTTTGCTCAGTCTTCTGCACTATTCGAACGATTGTGTGGGAGTGGGGACGGATCTGTCGGCAAAGGCGCTGCAGACGGCGAGACACAATGCCGGCAGGATTGTGCCGGGGGGCGCTGCGGACAGCGCGGCGGCAGAGGGAGCGGGCCATTTACGCAAGGACACGAACACGGAAGAAACGAGTGTTATTTTTATAGAGGGAGATCTGTTTCAGGGGTTGGAGCGGGAAGAGAAATTCGATATCATTGTGTCGAATCCGCCTTATATAAGAACAGATGTCATAGATACGCTGATGCCGGAGGTACGGGAGCATGAACCGCGTATGGCCCTTGACGGCGGAACGGACGGGCTTCTTTTTTACAGGAAAATCACGGATCGGGCCGGGGACTATCTGACCGGCGGCGGTATGCTTTTTCTGGAGATCGGTTATGACCAGGGTGAGGATGTGAGCCGTCTTATGGAGGCGGCCGGCTTTACGCAGGTGGAAATCTTCAAAGATTATGCAGGGAACGACAGAGTGGTGCAGGGCGTGTGGAGCGCCTGCTCTTCTGGCAGAGCATGAGGCGCAGAGACTTTTTTGCTTCACTGGCCGGGCAGGTTTGGACGCGGATCTGTGCAGGGGTTCGGATTCGCAGGCTGCACAAAATGGAGGATTATTATGTTTGACAGATTAGACGATTTATTGCGGAAGTTTGAGGAGATCATGAACGAACTGAGCGAGCCGGATGTGGCGAACAACCAGGAACGTTTCCGGGCGCTGATGAAGGAGCAGAGCAATCTGACCCCGATCGTGAACGCATACAGGGAATACAAAAAGTGCAATCAGGATATCGAGGACTCACTTTCCATGCTGGAGAGCGAGTCTGACGAAGAGATGCGGGAAATGCTGAAGGAAGAGCTTTCCGAGGCGAAGAAGCGGGTGGAGGCGCTGGAGAAAGAGTTGAAGATCCTGCTTCTGCCAAAGGATCCTAACGACGAGAAGAATGTCATCGTGGAGATCCGTGCCGGTGCCGGCGGTGATGAGGCGGCGCTCTTTGCAGCAGAGATCTACCGTATGTATGTCCACTATGCGGAGGGCCGGCGGTGGTCGGTGGAGACGATGGAAGTGGAAGAGATCGGCATCGGGGGCATGAAGAGTGTGACTTTTATGGTGACCGGGCAGGGCGCCTACTCCGTACTCAAGTATGAGAGCGGTGTGCATCGTGTACAGCGTGTGCCGGAGACGGAGTCCGGCGGGCGGATCCATACCTCGACGATCAGCGTAGCGGTCATGCCGGAGGTAGATGATGATATTGATATCGTAATTGAAGATAAAGATATTCGCATAGACGTTATGAGAGCGTCCGGGAACGGCGGACAGTGCGTCAATACGACAGATTCGGCAGTGCGTTTGACCCATTATTCTACCGGAATTGTGGTATACAGCCAGACCGAGAAGTCGCAGATCCAGAACAAGGCCAAGGCATTTGCCCTGCTGAAAGCGAAGCTCTACGATATGGAACAGCAGCAGCGGCATGACGCGGAGGCCGAACTGCGCAGGAGCCAGATCGGCACCGGCGACCGCTCCGAGAAGATCAGAACCTATAATTTCCCGCAGGGACGTGTGACGGATCACCGGATCAATCTGACGATCTATAAGCTGGATAAGGTGATGAACGGGGATATTCAGGAGATCATTGATGCCTGCATCGCTGCCGACCAGGCGGCGAAGCTGCTGAAAATGGGAGAGAGTTAAGACGGCTGAGCTGACCGACCGGTATGACCGGCAGGTGACCGGCGGGCGGCAGCAGAAAGCGGTAAGGAGATTCGAAAACATGGACGCTATGGATCACAGGAAACGCTGTTTTTGGGCAAATCCGCAGAATGAACTGTATATAAAATATCATGACGAAGAGTGGGGGCAGCCGGTGTATGATGATCACCGGCTGTTTGAAATGCTCATTCTGGAGTCTTTTCAGGCGGGCCTGACGTGGGAGTGTGTGCTGAACAAACGGGAGGCTTTCCGAAAAGCCTTTGACGGATTTGATCTTGAAAAAGTATGCAGCTACGATGAGGAGAAGATGGAGGCGCTCAGGCAGGATGCCGGTATCATCCGCAACAGGCTGAAAATAAAGGCAGCAGTAAATAACGCGCGTATTTTCAAAAAAATTATCGAAGAGTTTGGCAGTTTTTCGGCTTACCTGTGGGGGTACACCGATGGAGAGGTGATCGTCGAGAATGATAAAGCCAGCTCCCCATTGTCCGATGCTGTCTCCAAAGACTTAAAAAAGCGCGGCATGACATTTGTGGGGACAACGATCATTTATGCATACCTGCAGGCAGTAGGTGTTATTTATTCACATGATAATGAGTGTTATTTATATAAGCAGAAGGGTATACAAAAGGAAGAACAGGCAAAGTGTCCACAGGGGGATCCGGAAGAGATGTATGGAAAGTAAAAGTTGACGCAGGGGAGATACGAAGGATGAAAAAGAAAGAACTGGCACTGGAAGTCATAGAGCGATTGAAGAAAGAATATCCGGATGCAGCGTGTTCACTCGATTACGATGAGGCGTGGAAATTGTTGGTCAGCGTGCGTCTGGCGGCGCAGTGTACAGATGCAAGGGTGAATATCGTGGTGGAAAAGCTGTATGAGCGTTTTCCCGATGTGGCGGCGTTGGCGGAGGCTCCGGTGGAAGAGATTGAAAAGATCGTGCATCCCTGCGGGCTGGGCAACAGCAAGGCGCGGGATATCAGCGCCTGCATGAAAATGCTGCAGGAAGAATACGGCGGAAGAGTACCGGATGATTTTGACGCACTTCTAAAACTGCCGGGGGTGGGGCGCAAGAGTGCGAATCTTATTATGGGAGATGTATTCGGAAAGCCGGCAATCGTCACGGACACGCACTGCATCCGTCTGTGCAACAGGATCGGGCTGGTGGATAACATCAAAGAACCAAAGAAAGTGGAGATGGCACTGTGGAAGATCATACCGCCAAAGGAAGGCAGCGATTTCTGTCACAGGCTGGTCTGGCACGGCAGGGAGGTGTGCACGGCGCGCACGAAACCGTACTGTGATAAATGCTGTCTGCAGGATATATGCGGAAAGAAGCTGTAAGAGTGCCGCAGGGCAACGGCATAAAATTGGCTGTGCAAATTTTCAGGAGAAGAGACCGGAATCTTTGCACAGCCAATTTTTGCATATATTGTCGGCACATTTTTATAAGATAACATCAGAGGACATCAGACGGCAGCAGATTACATCTGATGTTATCTGATGATATTAGATGACCGGGACGCTGAACGGCCCGTTATTCTGGGCGGTCTCACCGGAAGGAATCTTGTGTGTCCGATAGTAGGTGGGTGTACAGCCCAGGAACTTTTTGAACAATTTGTTAAAATAGCTTACGTTATTAAAACCGACAGAGAGGGCGATATCGGCGATGGACATCGGTTCCTTGATCTGTTCGATCATTTTCTTGGTCGCTTCAAGAATGCGGTATCTCATCAGATATTCGAAAGGTGTCATCTGCAGAGTCCGGGAAAAACAGCGGCAGCATTCGCTCTTGCTGATATGGATGCTGTCTGCGATCTCTTCTAAGGAAATGGGATCGGCATGGTGCTTCCTGATAAAAAGCATGGCCTGCTTCACACGCTGCTCATCAAGAGAAACATGCGGGGGCGGCGCGGTATCCAACTTGGGAAGTTTGGAGATCAACTCGGACCAGAAACGGCAGAGATACCCTTTCGTAGCAATCTCGTAACCAAATTGCTTCGTCACATTGGCGGCGATCGTATCATTGACGGCATCCAGCATGTGCTCGTGCCAGGGATTGGTCTCGTTCAGCACCAGAATCTTGAACAAATGGTAATTCTGGATGGGGAGAAGGAACTGCGTATGCAGATAACTGCTCTTATGACCGAACAAAAAGTCCGGATGGAACACGAGAGAATAGAAAGTGCAGTTCTTCTGGTCCATGGACTGGATCGAATGCATGACATTCTGGTTGATGATGATACCCTGTCCCGGTTTCAGCGGATAGGAGGCGTCATCGGTGACTACTTCGGCAAAGCCGTTATTGATGATCAGGATCTCCATCTCTTCATGCCAGTGCCAGCGTATTCTGTTCATGTAGGATTTACTCAGGTCGAGGTAAGAAACGGCCACAGGGTAATCCAGTGTTCCAAAATCTTCCTGTACATAGAGATTGTCATAGGTTTTGACCGGATATTCCCTGGGCGGCGTATTCGAGAGCGTGTCGTTCATGGTCGTATGCACGGTATTTCTATCTGCGTTGGCTGTATCAGTAAATTTGTGCATGATTTCCTCGATTGTATTAAGCAATATCCATGTGGCCTCTGATATGCAGTCCGCACAGATGTTTATGGTATCAGTCTGCACTTATCATAGCATGATATGATAAGAGAGTCAAAGTGAAATCGCAAAACTGGCGGGAAGTGGCAGGGACAAAGTTGCTGTTCACGGTGCCCTGCACTCTGCTGCAGGGCATCCGGCCAATAACTTAACGGTTTTGGGCATCCAGCGCCTCGCCGAAGGCGACTTGGAATGGGCTGGATGCGTTACGGTTTGCGGCCGGTCAGGCCGAAAACTGTAACGGGACAAACAATAAATGATACCAGAGAGACGGCTCCGCACATCTAAAATGTCACGCACAAAACGGAATTGTTCATATGATAATAGCAGATAGATCCAGCCGGCAAAAAGAAGGATATCTGTGGGGCAGCAGAAAAAAAGACGGACGCTGTGTCCTTTGAGCGGAGTGCAGACTGGATAGAGAAAAGGACAGGAGTATGGTATGGATTCCCAGAAAAATGAAAATTTGTTGAATCTGGCGCTGGATACACCGGCGGCAGAACGGGATAAATCGTTGGAATTGAATGTAGGATATGACGAAGAGGACAATACCTGGGAGCTGATCATTAAGTATCACGGTGATCTGCGGGAAGGGTTGTCCTCCTTTTTTGCGCTGCCGCAGGGAAATGCTGTCCGGATAGAGGAGCTGATCGCGGGATATGCCATTTTAACCATGCCGGAAACGCTCATTGAGGCGCTGGCAGATGTGGAACAGATCGAGTATATCGAAAAGCCGAAGCGGCTCTTTTTTGCAGATCTGGCGGGAAGTACGGCGTCCTGTTATGCGCCGGGCAGCCAGCTGTACAATGAGTTGACGGGAAAAGGGGTTCTGGTGGCCGTGATCGATTCGGGGATCAGCTATTGGAATGAAGATTTTCGCAAGGATGACGGAACGACCAGGATCCTGTATCTGTGGGATCAGGTGCTAAACAGAGAATTTGACCGGGAACAGATCAACGAGGCGCTGGCGGCAGGCAGCAGGCAGCAGGCAGAGCAGATCGTTCCCAGCATTGATACGACGGGACACGGTACGGCAGTGGCAGGCATTGCAGCCGGGAACGGTAAAACCGGCGGTGTGGCCTACGCGGGGATGGCCAGAGAGAGCGATCTTCTGATCGTGCGGCTGGGAACGCCCCGGACGGCCTCTTTTCCGCGTACAACGGAACTGATGCGGGCATTGACTTATACGGTTAATAAAGCGGTGGCGTTAAAAATGCCGGTAGCAGTCAATTTAAGCTTCGGCAATACTTATGGAGCACATAACGGAACCTCCCTGCTGGAACGGTTTCTGGATAATGTATCCGAGATCGGGAGAAGTGTGATCTGCGTAGGCAGCGGCAACGAAGGTGCATCAGGCGGGCACGTGGGCGGCAGTGTGGCAGTGACAGGACATCAGGGCGGCAGGACAGAGGCAGTCAGACAGAGTGGCAGCCAGACTTTTTTCAGGCAGTATACGGAGGGCTCTACCGGCCTCATCCGCCAACTTGACAGTAGTGTCACCGAGAATATGACACGCATCGAACTGACTGTCGGCAACTATGAAACCGGCCTGAATGTGCAGCTTTGGAAAGAATATACGGATCGCTACAGGGTGATCATGGTATCTCCCCAGGGGGAATATTTTGTGGTGGATACTGACCGGGCGGGTCGACAGAGTTATCGGCTTGGGACAACGGAAATCCTTCTCTATAATGGAGAGCCGGCGCCCTATCTGACCAGTCAGGAGATCTATTTCGACTTTCTGCCGGCGGGCAGTGGGCGGTATCTGGAGAGTGGCGTGTGGACGTTCCTGCTGGAACCCGTAGAGACCATTACCGGCAATTATACCTTTTACCTGCCATCCGGTACGGCCAGAAGTGAGAAGACAAGATTTGTGCGGACAACGCCGGATGTGACGCTGACAATACCTTCCACAGCCTCCAAAGTAATCACCGTGGGCGCGTATGATCCGGTGTATGAGGCTTATGCGGATTTCTCCGGTCGAGGCTATTTGTACCAGGAGCGGGTCAACAGCCGGACTTCGGATTCCTTCGTGAAGCCGGATCTGGTGGCCCCCGGGGTGGGGGTGATGGCGCCCGACCGGAACGGCGGATATGCAGCAGTGACGGGAACTTCTTTCGCGGCGCCCTTTGTGACCGGAGCGGCGGCGCTTCTTATGCAGTGGGGGATTGTTATGGGGAATGATCCGTATCTGTACGGGGAGAAGGTGAAGGCGTATCTGCGGAGAGGGGCGAAGCCGATCCGGGGGGAGGTGGAGTATCCGAATGCAAGAGTTGGGTATGGGGCGGTCTGCGTCGAAAATAGTCTGCCGGGGTAGAATGGAGTAGTTTTTGGGGATAATATGCGCTTTATTTTGTGATGTATGGTGTCGAATAAAGTGCTTATTATGGGTTAATTCAGGATAAATCGAATGAAATAAACATATGAGATATGAAAAATGCAAATTGTATTTCAAATATAGTTGCGTATACAAATATGATAATGATATGATGTAAATAAGAAATACGGAGGATTGCATATGGGAAATATATATGATGGAGCATTTCGGACAATTTTAAATGATTGCCGACAAATGATTATTCCGGTAATCAATGAGGTTTTCAAGGAAGACTATACAGGAAATGAAATAATAGAGTTTCATCCCAATGAACATTTTATTGAACAACAGGATTCAGCGAATCAGGAAAGAATAACGGACACTAATTTCATAATATATGGAAAGAAAAAGAAAAAATACCATCTGGAATGTGAGAGCAGCCTGCCGGATGGGCGGATGACAATTCGGTTGTTTGAGTATGATGCGCAGATTGCGTTGGACGAGGGTGAGGTTATTAATGAAACATTGACGGTAACTTTTCCAAATACAGCAGTGCTACATCTGCGTACATACAAAAAGACACCTGACAAAATGCGGTATGTAATTAAAACACCGGGCGGTACTGTAGAGTATGATGTACCGATCATGAAGGTGCAGGAATATTCTCTGGAAGATATTTTTTCAAAAGGCCTGTTGCTGTTATTTCCGTTTTATATTTTTTCACATGAAAAGAACTTTAAGGTGTATAATAGTGATGAACAGAGATTGGCAGAGTTGAAAGCAGAGTACCGAAGTATCTTGGAGAGACTTGATCAACTGGAGCAGGAAGGGATTATTTGGGCATTTGACAAACGTACCATTATTGAACTTTCTGGTGATGTGGTCAGAGAAATCGCATAGAAGTATGAGAATGTGCAGAAAGGAATAGGTGGAATGATGAGCGGAGCATTACTTGAGACAGAAGCGAGGACAATCTTGAATAAAGGTATAGATAAAGGGAAAGATGAAGCTAAAAAAGAGGCGGCGCTCAGAATGTTGCAGGATGGTGAATTGCCGATTGATAAGGTTGCGAAGTATTCAGGACTTGATATTGCAGAAGTAGAGTTGCTTGCAGAGTTTCAGACAGTATAAAAAGTGTAGATATTATTATTAAGATTAAAATCGGGGAAATGGCAAGGTGGGCTGTTTCCCCAATTTATTTGAGAATATGATATTTAGTCCGAATTATTCATGAGACTCTAATATCCCCATGATAATCCGTTATCTTGTTTTTGGACCAGAAAACAGTGTTGGCAAATATGGCTTTTACTTAAAAATGGGTATAGGATCCCGTAGGTGTAAAAATATCACTTCTTCTGCTGTCAAGGTTCACTGATATCTGTCATTCCAGCTGGGGTTGTAGCCCCCGGATGTTTTCCAGCGTTTCGTAGAGTTCATCCTTATAAGGACAACTGCTGTAAAGGCAAAGCCATTTTTGCTTTCCTTAATAAAGCTTTCCATGCTGCCTCTCTTAAAGTAGAACGTGACCAGTTCTTTCGGGGCAGAGTCCATGTTCCTGCCTGATAGAGGAATTCTCCATAACACATAGCATAAGATACCATGTCATGTCTGGTTGCGTCAGTAAGACGTTCCTCAATTTCCGAAGCAAGTGCCCGGAGTGTGCTGTTTTCTTTCAGACGGATGACTTAAGATACACCATTTGTTTCACACTGCTCATAAAGTTGCGGCTTTGTAAAACCACTGCCGTTTCTCAAGAACAACGGAAGTTCTGGATAGTCTGTCAGGAATTCATCCAGAAGCGGCTGCAGGAATTCCACAACTCCTGTAGAGGAATAGTCTGTACCATTGCGTAGTTCAATTTTCAGCAGGGCACCAGTCATTCCGTCGTAACAGACTAACGGATGATACCCATGATTCTGATAATGGAAGTTAACCCCTTCCTGCTGTCCATAAGTATAAAGAAGAGTGGAGTTCAGATCCAGAAGTAAAAGCGGTGGACTCTTAACAGCATACATGATCTTACGAAATCTGTGCATCAGTATATAAAACTGATTCAATGTTACCTCATCCATCCGGTTGAAAAATCTGGACAGTGTAGCCTGTGATGCAAGTGACTTTTTATCGAGGATGGTTGTTAATATAGGATCATGAATGAGTACATCGGCGCAGTCATCTTCAAAATAAGCACCGAGAATCTGGTAGATTACCTGTCAGAGGTTTTCATCATCTTTATGGTGCCGGAAAAGAGCGGTATCACTTTTTACTGCATGATATTCAGTTGTCAATTTTCAGTTAGAATCACGTTCATTGAGATTACGAGAAGTTATTTTGGGTTTGATTTGCCATCATATCCCGGTACTCAGATGGTGTCAATTTCATTCTGGCTTTAAACTGTCTCGTAAAATGAGAAGAACACTTATAACCACACATCTCCGCAATCTGTGATATAGAAATGTCTGTTGTTGATAGCAGATACTTTGCATGTTCTATCCGGCTTTGTATGACATCATTCATAACACTTGTTCCAAATATTTTCTTGTACATATGCTGAAAATAAGATTTACTCATTGTAAGCTGGTGTGCGGCTCCATCAATATTCCAATCATAATATGGCATATTATAAATTTGGGTTCTAATGATAGACATCTTATCATAATACGAATTGGGATGAGTACTATTTATTGAATAAAGTTTTTCGCTCAGTTTGATAAAAAACAATTTCATATATAACTGAATAGATTCTGTTTTAAATTTATTGGAGGAATAGTTTTCAGAACACATGTTTTTTATGATTAAGGATAAATCATTAATATCTCCGAGGGGTTCTACCTGATCAAACGGAATATCAAGGGACTCTATAAAAGATAATTCTTCTTCTGATAAATCAAAATGGAACCAGTCATTTGAAAACTGCGCACCGCTTGCACGATAATACTGAGGCGTACCTTTTCGATACAATATAAATGAATTACTCTCAGTAAGAATATCTTTTCCATTCAGTGTAAAAACTGCGGGAGTCTTAATAAGCAAAAGGAGATAGTCTCCTGAACCGAAAGAACGCTGTATCATTAAATCTGCATCATGAACATGATTATATCCAATATTATTGATCTGCATATATTATCCCCCATTCAGCAAATGTGTATTTTCTATTGCCAACAATTATATGTCAACAATCTGCTTATTCCAAGAAGAATAAATCAGAAAAGCAGGATAAGTCAATGTTGTTGCATTATATATCATTGTAAAAAATCTATAAAAAAATAATAATGATTATATAAAGTAAGCATATATTGACAAATTGATGATGGTGAGGAGTGTGTGGGTATGAAAGATTCTTTGAAAAAAGGTCTTTTTCTGGGCGGGATCGCTGTGCTTCTCGCAGCGGTCTTGATCGTCAGGAGCATATTTCAAGAGGAAGATTTCCATGTGAAGTATGCTGGCTATGATCTGAACGCAGATGTGGAAGGTACGGGAAGAGAAGGCACTTATACGATTTATCTGGGTGAACATCAGGACGCAGTCTGCCCGGTACGGGATGTGGACATCCCGGTGACGGAGTATGTGTCTGCGACGGATGTGGAAGTTTATGCCAATTACGAGGGTGTACAGAATGTGCTGTATACTGGCGTGGATTCCGAGGTGAGTTGGGAACTGGATATTCCTGAGACTGGATTTTACAACATTTATATGGAATATATGACTGTGGAGTCCAGAGGGGTTGCGGCGGAGCGGGCAGTGCGTATCAACGGAGAACTTCCGTTTTCGGATGCCGCAAATATCATGTTTACGCGTATCTGGAAAAATGACGGCGAGCCGCGTGTGGACAATCAGGGCAATGAGATCCGTCCGACGCAGGTCGAGGAGTTTGCATGGCAGGGGGCGTATTGCCGTGATGATATGGGTTATATTACGGAGCCGTACCGCTTCTATTTTGAGAAAGGAAAGAACACGCTGTCGCTTGAGGCGGTCAATGAGCCGCTCGTGCTCAAATCCCTCTGTGTGCGTGGTCTGGAGCAGGTCAGGAGTTATCAGGAGTACGCGCAGGAGAATGCCGGAAAAGACGCTGCAGGAGAGGGATTGTCCTATGTGCATAAGATACAGGGCGAGGACTCGACAATCCGCTCGGAGTCATCCCTGTATGCCAAGTATGACCGTTCTTCCCCGACGACACAGCCCTACAGTGTGACAAACACACTCTTAAACTATGTCGGCGGTGATGCGTGGCGCTCTTCCGGCCAGTGGATTGAGTGGGAGTTCGAAGTGCCTGAGGACGGCTGCTATAACATTACCATCAAGGGCAGACAGAATTATGCGCGGGGCAGTGTTTCTGACAGATGTTTGTACATAGACGGGGAAGTTCCGTTTGACGAGGTGAAAGAGATTTCTTTTGGCTACTCGAACGACTGGAAGCTGCTGACGCTCGCAGATGCGTCCGGCACACCGTATGATTTTTACCTCACAGCAGGAAAGCATACGATTCGTCTCGAGGCGACACTTGGCAGTATGGGAAGCATTCTTGAGACGCTGGAGGACTCCACCTACAGGTTAAACCAGATTTATAGAAAACTATTGATCTATACGGGTCCTAATCCGGACAAGTACAGGGATTACAATATCGATAAGGTCTATCCCGAGATCATAGAGGCAATGTCGCTGGAATCAAAGCGTCTGTATAAGGTTGTGGACGACATGGTTCTCTACACAGGACAGAAGGCGGATAAGATTGCCACAGCGCAGACACTGGCGCAGCAGCTGGAGCGTTTTGTGGACAGGCCGGAGAAAATCACGCTGGAATTCAGCCCGACCTTCAAGGACAACATCACTGCGCTTGGAACGGCTATTCTCAATATGAGCGAGACGAAACTTGATGTGGATTATCTGGTGGTTACGGGCAAAAATGCAAAGCCTGAGAAAGATTCGGCAAACGGGTTTGACAAGGCCATACATGAGCTGCGCTCCTTTGCGGCATCATTCTATGTGGACTATGATGCGGTCGGTGATGTGTACGACAAGGACAGTGATGACGTGGTGAGTGTGTGGGTGCTGACAGGGCGCGACCAGGGCACCATTTTAAAGAGTATGATTGATGACACGTTTACACCGGAAACAGGCGTGAAGGTCAATGTCGAGATTGTTGCGCCGGACGCGCTCTTAAGCGCGGTGGTGGCAGGGCGTGGGCCTAACGTCGTGCTCTCTGTGGGCGGGGATCAGCCGGTGAACTATGCGCTTCGAAACGCTTCGGAGGATTTAACGCAGTTTGCCGACTTTGACGAAGTGATCCGGTCCTATACGGAAAGTTCTTATGCGCAGTATCGTCTGGGAGACGGGGTTTACGGCATTCCTGAGACACAGACGTTTAACGTTATGTTTTATAGAACAGAT
>ERZ808051.698-NODE-698-length-31399-cov-4.960539_pt1 | contig 31399 bp, 34 predicted proteins | sample MGYA00380199_ERZ808051 | MGnify/ENA primary metagenome ERZ808051 (study PRJEB31490, sample SAMN06133391) | mouse gut metagenome | isolation source: J11 | host: mice | place: China: Chengdu | collected 2015-05 ...
CCTGAACAACTCTATTGTAACGGAAAGGTGATTTTTTGTATAACGATTTGACTCCACCCGCATAGCAGGTGGGTTTTGGTTTCGGGCATTTCCATTTTTCGGAACACGAAAAACTCCAATACCCTCAACAGGCTAAAGCCCATACAAAAAGCACCCGGTCAGTCACCGGATGCTTTGAAAAAATCAAAAACCTTCGCCCCAATCCCGTTTCCAAGTATCATAAGGAGCAGATAGGAAAAACTTTTCCCGTTCCATATTCCCGCCAGGGAAAAATAAAACATATTGGCCACGGAATGCTCAAAGCCGGACAGAATGAAAATCATTACCGGGGCAATGACAAACAGATGGTTTCCCGACTTTTTAAAATTGTCTATGGCCAGGTACATGAGGATTCCGCAGAATATCGACAGGACCAGGATGGAAAGGGGGTTGTTGTTTAATTTATTCATGCAGACAGCCTCCGCCGAAATTTTCATACCTGCCATATGGCAGAGAACAGCGGTGAGAAGGGTTCCTGCAAAATTTCCTGCAATAATTACAGGAATGGCCGCCATGTCCTCTTTGGTCCGTACAAAGCCAATTTTTCCTGTATAGAGGGCAAACCCCTGGTTAACAATGGTCAGAAGCCCGAAGGAGAATAAAAGAGCACCTGCGATTTTATTTTCCAGCGACAAATAAATCACACCGCCAAGACCAATCATAAACCCGGCGTAAACTGCTTTTATAAATGTATTTTTCATGATTTTTCTCTCCCCGTTATGCACACAATCAATAAACGGAAATACTTTATAAAAGTTCAGAAAGCACGGATGTTCCAATCATATCCGCTTCTTTGGCGACTCCAAAATTATCCAGAACCGTAGCCCCGACAGCGCCAAAGCTTTCCGCCTCCGGCAGCGTTCCATGTCCCTTCATGGACGGAGACCAGGCCAGAAACGGCACCTTTTCCCGTGTATGGTCCGTTCCGGTATAGGTAGGATCATTGCCGTGATCGGCTGTGATAATAAGGAGATCCTCTTCCTTAAGTAAAGGAAGCAGCTCTCCCAGCTTTTCATCAAACCGCTCCAGCTCTTTTCCATATCCCACCGGATTTCTCCTGTGCCCCCAAAGGGCATCAAAGTCCACCAGATTCACAAAGCAGAGGCCTGTGAAGTCCTTTCCTGCCGCCTCAATGGTCTGTTCCATTCCATGGACCGAGGAGCTGGACTTATAGCTTTCCGTGATCCCCTCCCCGTCAAAAATATCCCGGATTTTTCCAATGGAAATCACATCATAACCGTTCTTTTTAAGAAGATCCAGGGCTGTGGTTTTTGTGGGCTTTAAGGCATAGTCGTGGCGGTTCGCGGTACGGACAAACTCTCCCTTTTTCTTTCCGACATAGGGCCGCGCAATCACCCGGCCTACCCGCCACTCTTCCTTTAAAGTAAGCTCTCTTGCAATTTCACAGCAGCGGTACAGCTCCTTAAGCCCGAAGGTTTCCTCATTTCCGCAGATCTGAAGTACGGAATCTGCGGATGTATACACGATCATATGGCCGGTGGCGATCTCTTCCTCCCCCAGTTCTTCCAGAATTTCCGTACCGCTGGCGCTCTTATTGCCAATGATGGTATGGCCGGTGCGCCGTTCCAGTTCTTCGATTAATTCTTTTGGAAAGCCGGTGTCCGTAAAGGTCTTAAAGGGCTTTGTGGTGTAAATTCCCATCATCTCCCAATGTCCGGTCATGGTATCCTTGCCGTTGCTGGCCTCCCTCATTTTCATGGAGTAGCCCAGAGGTGTTTTTTCCGGCTCCACGCCCTTCATGGGGCAAAGTCCGGCGATTCCAAGCCGTCTCAGATTGGGAATTTTGAAATTTTCCATGTGATCGGCAATGTGACCCAGGGTATTGACCCCCACATCCCCGAACTTTTCCGAATCTGCCATGGCACCGATTCCTAAGGAGTCAATGACGATGGTAAAAATACGTTTATATCTCTGCATCCAGATCCACCTCTTTCTTTTTTGCCTGGGCTGCCAGTCTGCTGGTTCCCAGGCGGTCCGCTCCCAGACTGATGAATTTTACAGCGTCCTGAAAGTCCGCAATTCCCCCGGCCGCCTTAATCTTTTTTCCCCCGCCCATATGGGCCTTCATAAGCGCCACATCTTCAAAGACAGCACCGCCCGTACTGAATCCGGTGGAGGTTTTAATATAGTCTGCCAGAGAAGCTGTTACTACACGGCAAAGCTCTGTTTTTTCTTCCCTGGTAAGCAGGCAGGTTTCGATAATCACCTTTAAAATATGGCCGGAGCAGGCCTCCTTTACCGCATTGATCTCCTCCAGAATGCAGTCGAATTTTTTCTCCTTTACCCATCCGAGGTTAATTACCATGTCGATCTCTGCCGCACCATTTTCCACGGCATCCCGGGCCTCTGCAGCTTTTATCTTTGTAGTGGCATATCCATTGGGAAAACCGATGACAGTGCAGACCGGAATCTCATCCCCCAGATAATCTGCTGCCGCTTTCACAAAAGACGGAGGGATACAGACCGATGCCGTCTGAAACATAAGGGCATCGTCGCAGATTGCTTTGATTTCTTCCCATGTGGACGTCTGTTTTAAGAGTGTATGGTCCACCATTTTTAGAATTTCTCTGTATGTCATATGACTTTATTCCTTTCTCTCCACACCTTTCCCCGAAAATCCAAGAGGTAAAAGTTCTTTCAGCCGGTATTCCCTGATTTCACCGTCTGCCTTACCCAGATAAATCATAAAGGACTCCGGATCACAAAATTCCATCATCACCTGCCGGCACACGCCGCAGGGCGGGCAGAAATCCTCCGGTTCCCTTCCGGAAGGCCCTCCCACAATGGCAATGGCCAGAAAGGACCGTTTTCCCTCACTGACCGCCTTAAAGAATGCGGTTCTCTCCGCACAGTTGCTTGGACCAAACGCCGCGTTTTCTATATTGCATCCGGTATATACGGTTTTATCCTCACACAGAAGGGCCGCTCCCACCTGAAATCCGGAATAGGGTGTATAGGCAAATTTTCTGGCCGCAAAAGCCATGGACACCAGGTCCTTTTTTTCCATTCTACTTCCCCCTTTCCTGCTTCATCCGGTCGTTTTTAATAAGGATCCGCAGGGCCTCCACGCCAACCCGGACAGCCGTCTCCGTATCATGAACCACAGGATTGGAAAGCCCGGCCCTGGCCCGCTCCTGATTTGCCATGGCCAAAAAGCAGGAACCGCAGCGTACTTTTAAATAACTTGCCACAATGAAAAGGGCAGCCGACTCCATCTCTGATGCCTTACAGCCAAGCTTTACCCAGGCATCCCATTTATATAACAGTTCTTCCCCCACCGGCATGGTTTCCGGATTATGCTGTCCGTAAAAGGAATCCTTACACTGAACCACGCCTGCGTGATATCTGTACCCCAGAACTTTTGCCGCCTGAATCAGAGCACCTGCCACTTCGATATCGGCCACTGCCGGAAATTCAATGGGGGCATATTCCTTACTGGTTCCCTCTGCCCGGATGGCCCCTGTGGCAACCACCACATCTCCGCCCATCACATCCAGATCCATACCACCGCAGGTTCCCACCCGCACAAACGTATGGGCGCCGCATTTTACCAGCTCTTCCATGGCGATGGATGCCGAAGGACCGCCAATCCCCGTGGAGGTAACACTGACCTTTTCTCCGTCCAGATATCCGGTATATGTCACATATTCCCGGTTATCCGCCACAAACACAGGGGTATCAAAATGCTCTGCAATCTTCTGACACCGCTTGGGATCACCCGGAAGAATCACATAATGTCCCACGTCTCCGGGTCTGATCTGTAAATGATACTGTAAACCGATTTCTTCTTCGTATGGCATAATGTATCCCCCTTCTTCTGTTTATTTATACGCAGCGCGGATAACGCCATCAATCCGCGGCAGTAACCGTTTTGCCCTGCATCATAGGATAAAGATAGCATAAAGAATGGTTTCTGTCAAAAGTCATTACCAAAATGTTACATTTTATTAATTTTTCGTAAACGGCCTTGAATCGCTATTACCACTGTGATATAATTTGCCAGAGTTGTGAATATGAATGGAACGAAAGACCACTACGTCTTTCGGACGGCCAGTGCAGTACATGCACCTGTCACCAAAAGGAGTCATTTCTATGAAACAGCTAATTAAAAAATATGGACATATCTGGCTCATGTCCTATGGCCTTATTTATCTGCCATGGTTTGCCAGACTTCAGGAAAATATCGGAAAACCATATCATGTAATTTACTCGCCCCTGGACGATCTGATCCCCTTCAGCGAATATTTCATCATCCCCTACCTGATGTGGTTCTTCTATGTAGGCGCGGCGATTATATATTTTTTCTTCAGCAGCCGGGATGATTATTACAGGCTCTGCACGTTCCTGTTTACAGGAATGACCATCAGTCTTCTGGTCTGTACCCTGTTCCCTAACGGAACTAATTTCCGTCCGGCCATAAACCCTCAGGAAAATATCTTCTGCTTTGCCGTGGCGAAGCTCTGGAGTATCGATCCTTGTATCAATGTGTTTCCCAGCATTCATGTATACAATTCCATCGGGATTCACATTGCAGTCTGTCACAGCAAACTCTTACAGAAAAAAAAGACTCTTGTGACAGCTTCCGGGATCCTTATGGTGTTGATCTGCATGTCAACCATGTTTTTAAAACAGCACTCCGTCATCGACGTTGCCGGCTCCCTTCTGATGGCCTCAGTCATCTATCCCATTGCCTATGCGCCGGAAACAGCACACCGGAAAAAATATGCCGGAGAATCATATAATATGTAGCGCATACCTTTAAAAAGGCTGACTGCGGATTTATGGCGCAGCCAGATTGCCAATGACGCTGTAAAAGCCACAGCCGCGGCTTCTGCAGCGTCATTCTTTTTATCCATTATCTTTTATATCCTGTAACCATATCCACCACATTTTTCAGCTCTCTTTTATTCACCCAGGCTTCCAGATTATCTCCCGCAATTCTGACAATTCTCTCAAAGGTCTCCCGCAGGAAAAAATTTCCGGCCACATGGGGCGTAATCACCAGATTCTCCACATCCCAGAGAGGATCATCAGCAGGCAGAGGCTCAGGCTCCGTCACATCCAGTCCGCAGCCTCCAAGGAAGCCTTCCTTAAGAACCTTGAGGAGCGCTTTGGGATCAATGGCACTGCCGCGCCCTACATTAATCAGGTATGCCCCTTTTTTCATCAGGCGGAGCTTTTTCTCATCCATCAGATGGCTGGTGGCATCGCCGCCGGGCAGCACCATGGCCACAATATCTGCCCGTGGAAGCAGCATATCCAAATCCGTAAGCGTATGCTGTTCGTCCAGATACTCCGGTTTTTCCCGCAGAGTCCTTCTGACGCCGATGGTATAAGCGCCGAGGGCCTTCATCTTCCTTGCAAACTCCCCGCCGATGTCGCCGACTCCAAGCACAAGGACTGTGGAGCCTTCTACGGAAATAATGTTTCCTCTGGACTCCCAGACATGTCCGGCCTGGTTTTTATGATACTGGTTAAACCGGCGGATCAGATCAAACACCAGGGCGATCATGTGCTCTGAAACAGCAAGGCCATAGGCGCCGGTGGCATTGGTAAGAACAGCTCCCCCCGGGAGAACCCCGGGCCTTATGTAGGGATCCGCGCCTGCGGAATTTAACTGGTACCACTCCAGATTTTTTGCGTTTATTACCATATCAGCCGGAAGATTTCCGATCATCACATGGGCCCGCTCCACATCTTCCTTCGTCACTTTTCCTTTTTCCACATACCGGAAACAGCAGTTATACTGTCCGTCTGCGGCTCTGGACTCCAGAAATTTTTTATGCTCCTCTGAAACGGGAATCGTCACCAGAATTTCCTTCATGCAATTTGCCATTTTATTTCTCTCCTATGGGTTTTGTTGCGTCCTTTAACCACTGCCTCTCTTCTTCTGTTAAATACGAAGCCAGGGTTTCATATACTTTTTTATGATATGCGTTGAGAAGCTCCATGTCAGCCGGCTCCATCACAGAACAGTCAATGGCCTCCGTATCAATGGGCGCCAGAGTAAGCGTCTCAAACTCCATGAACTGTCCGTACATGTTTTTCCCCGCCTTTTTGCACATCAGAAGATTTTCCGTGCGGATTCCATGGCTTCCTTCTATATAAAGTCCCGGTTCGTCAGAGGTAAACATGCCTTCCTCCAATACACAGCTGTCCTGGCGTTCCGGAACGATCCGCCACCGGAAGCCATTGGGCCTTTCATGGACATTGGAAAGGAATCCCACGCCGTGCCCCGTTCCGTGGTTGAAATCCAGTCCCCGCTTCCAGAGCGGCCCTCTGGCCAGATAGTCCAGATTTATGCCACGGCAGCCATACAAAAATTTAGCATCCGCCAGACGAAGAGCGCCCATGAGAACCAGGGTATAATGTAGCTTCATCTCCTCGCTCACAGGCCCCAGAACCAGGGTTCTTGTGACATCGGTGGTTCCCTCCAGATACTGACCGCCGGAATCCACCAGATAAAACCCTTTTGCCTCAATCACCGATTCCTCTTCCTTTGTGGCATGATAATGACACATGGCAGCATTGGCCCCAAAAGCGGAAATCGTCGGAAAACTGGGGCAGAGATATCCCTCGTTTTCCTTTCTGAATTCCTCCAGCCGTTCTGCCGCCTCTGTCTCTGTGAGAGCGCCTTTGGGCGCCTTTTCCTTCAGCCAGTAAATAAATTTTGTAAGTGCCACCCCGTCTTTTATGTGAACCTTCCGAAGATTCTCTATCTCTGCCGGATTCTTCACCGCCTTCATCGCGGAGGAAGGATTCATGGCTTCCACGATACGGTTACTTTCATGGATACCGGAAAACAGAGCATAATTTACCTTCCCCGGTTCTAAGAGGATAACACCTGAACGAATCGCAGACGTTTCCTCATAAATTGCTTCGTAGGGCTTTACCTGAACACCATTTTCTTCCATATAGCTGCTTAATGTGCTGTCAAAACGGCTGCTGTTAATGAACAGACGGATGGCGTCTTTTTCTATTATCATATGTGCTGCCGGAAGTACATTTCCGTTTACCGGATTCATACGAATATTTAAAAGCCAGGCAATATCATCCAGGCCCGAAAGAATATGATGGGTCGCGCCGCAGGCTTCCATCTCCTTACGCAGCCGTCCGATTTTACTTTTTGCATCTTCTCCCGCGTACTCAGTTCCAAGAATCCACACTTTTGGCACTGTAAGTTCCGGCCGTTCGCTCCAGATCTCCCCCACAAGGTCGTATTGTACGGACACAGAAGCATGCTTTTTCTCCAGAATTTTCATAAATGCCCGGCCCACTTCTGTGTTTACCACACGTCCGTCCATTCCGAGAACTCCTCCCTCAGGAAGATGTTCCTCCAAAAATTCAAGAACGGTCGGAACGCCCTCGTTCCCCATCCGCATTAACTCCGTATCCTGGCCCTTCAGCTGCTTTTTGGCCTGTACAAAATAGCGGCCGTCGGTCCAGAGACCGGAAAAATCCTTTGTGACCACCATAGCTCCGGCAGAACCGGTAAAGCCGGAAATAAAGGCCCGGCAGCCAAAGTATGCTTCCACATTTTCAGAGTCATGGAAATCAGAGGACGGAATATAGTAGGCATCCATTTGATGCTGTTCCATCTGCACTCTGAGTTTTTGCAAACGCTCATTTGCCATTTTTCATTTCCCTCCGTTGTTTTTTGTTTCCTTTTTTTATAAAAGCGGCACTCCTGCCTGCTCTGCCATTTTAAGGACTTCCTTTGGCCAGATGGAAGCCTGAATTTCACCGATATGGGCCTTCCTTAAAAAGAACATACAGATTCTTGACTGGCCGATGCCCCCTCCGATGGTACAGGGAAGTTCTCCCTTTAACAGGGCCCTCTGAAAATCCAGCCGTTCTCTTTCCTCGCAGCCTGCAGCCTTTAACTGTCTCTTTAAGGACCCCTCGTCCACACGGATTCCCATGGAACTCAGCTCCAGGGCAATGTCCAGAACCGGATAATATACAATAATATCTCCGTTTAATTCCCAGTCGTCATAGTCCGGCGCACGGCCGTCATGGCGCTCGCCGGAATTTAGGGTCTTACCGATCTGCTCAATGAAAACAGCGCCATAAAGCCGCGAAATCTCATATTCTCTCTCCTTAGGCGTCATATCCGGATACATATCCTCAAGAGCCTGAGAGGTAATAAATTCAATATGATCCGGCAGCACATGACCAATGTAATCATATTCATAGGCCATATAGTCCTCCGTAATTTTCAGAGTCTTATACACTGCCTTCACCGTATTTTCCAGGGTCTCTCTGTTCCGCTCCTCCTTAAGAATCACCTTCTCCCAGTCCCACTGGTCCACATAAATGGAATGGATGTTATCGGTATCCTCATCCCGGCGGATGGCGTTCATATCCGTGTAAAGTCCCTCCCCTGGTCCGAATCCATACTGTTTTAAAGCGTAGCGCTTCCACTTGGCCAGAGAATGGACGATTTCTGCCTGACGGTTTCCTTCTTTAATATCAAAACCCACGGGACGCTCCACCCCGTTCAGATTATCATTCAGGCCTGATTCCGGGGTAACAATCAGGGGAGCCGACACACGGGTTAAATTTAACTGCTTGGTCAGCTCCTTCTGAAAAAAATCCTTTACGATCTTTATGGCAATCTGTGTTTCCCGCAGATCAATCTGCGGCCTGTACCCTTCTGGTATAAAAAAATCCATATCTTTATTCCTTCCTGAACCGCTACAAATTTCTTTTTATAGTATAGCATCCTTTCCATCAAAAGGAAAGAACAAAGATTGTTTAAAACTCCTTCTTATTCATAATGGCAATGCTGATTTTCAGGGAAATAAGCAAGCCTGCAATGGCGGTCCCAAAGATTCCTGCCAGAAATTTTCCCGTACTCACCGCCAGTAAACGGTTCCATGCAGAAACCAGATCCACATGGAATCTTCCGGCAGCCCTGACTGCGGCAAAGGCAGCAGCATACATGAGGCAAACGGCTCCAAGCATTGCAATTCTGCCCTTTTCTCCGCCAAATCTGAACTGAAAGGGGAGCATGACAGCCAGCAGAATCATCAGCGCCGGCAGCACCAGCAAAGCGATCATTACCGTATCCTTTACCATAACTGTGTTTTTTAACACTCCGGCAATACCGGAAAAAACAGTGGCAAAAAGCCAGGAAACGCCGCCGGTAATAAGGCCAAATCCGTATTTTTCCACCGTGTAGCCTTTTCTGCTTATGGGAAGGGAAAACAGGAATGCATTGCCGTTATCAAACTCGTCATAACTGATCGTGCTCAGGGTAAATAAAGAGCCCACAAACGTCATATATCCGATGACAAATGACGGCTTATCCATAAATATGGTCATCCCGATTGCCATTACAGCAATGGTGGCAAAGAAATTTCTCTGGCCTTTCATCAATTTAAAGTCTTTCACCAGCATACCTTTCATATTTTTTCTCCTTTTATCATTAATGTAAGGATTTCATCAATATTACCTCTTTCCACTGCCATTCCAGGATAATTATCCGCATAGTATTGTTTCTGGTCTGTCAGGCAGCGATATCCGTAGCTTTCCCTCTGGGAACGCAAAATATATTGTCTGTCCAGGCCGGCGTACTGCTCCGTATCGGCTTTTAATATCCCATAATCGCTTAACAAAACGTCCGTATCTTCATGCATGATAATTTTTCCTTCCTCTATCATATAAATATCATCACACAAATTTTCCAGATCACCTGAAATATGGGAGCTGATCAGAATTGAGCGCTCTTCATCCTCCTCCATAAACTCTCTCAGCATTTCCAGTATTTCCTCTCTTGCAATCACGTCTAGGCCTGCCGTCGGCTCATCAAGGATCAGCAGTCTGGCATTGTGGGAAAGCGCCACTAAAACTTTCAGCTTTGCTTTCATACCTGTTGAAAATTCTTTTATTTTTTTGTTGCAGGGCAGCTCTGATTTCTGCAGCTGCCGGACAAAAAACGCCTTATCAAAGCCTTCATAAAGATGATCCAGAACGGGAATGATGTCATTGACGGTCAGATATCCGCTAAAGCCGGAATCGGACAGGGCGACGCCCAAATTCTGCCTGTCCCTGGCATGAAGCTTTTGTATATCTTTCCCAAGTATACGAACCGTTCCTCCGTCAGTGGAAATCAGACCCAGAATTGCCTTAAAAACAGTAGTTTTTCCGGCCCCGTTTTGTCCGATCAGCCCTGTGATGCGGCCCTTTGGCATTTCAATGGAACAGTCCAGGGAAAAATTTTCATAATTTTTTCTTAAATGTTCAATTTTTAACATAAGCACTCCTCCAAAATCAGGTAACCGTTCAGCCTCCGGACAAACAGTTACAGAATCAGTTCAAACAAGCTCCTGATATCTTCATCGCTTATTCCGTATCGTCTGCCTTTTTGGATCGCCATTTCCAAATCGGCCTCCACTTCTTTTTTCTGCTCCTCCAGCAAAAGCTTTGGATTCACGGCTGCCACATAGGTTCCTTTCCCATGGACCGTAACTGCGAACCCTTCATTTTCTAAACTGTCATATGCCTTTTTGACAGTCAGAGCGCTGATTTTAAGCTCTCTCGACAGAGTGCGGACCGATGGAAGAATATCATTCTCCTTCAGTTTTCCATTACGAATCAACAGTTTTATCTGATCTGCAATCTGTTCATAAATCGGAACCATGAGAGAACTGTTAATTATGATTTTCACCCTCTTATCCCCCCTTCTCTAAAACAGTATATAACAGCATATAACAGTTGTCAAGTGTTATATACTGTTTATTCGATTTGTCCTTAATTATAACAATTTGACCGGACATGATTCCAATTCCCGTCCGGCTGTATATGATACAATAACCTGATTTTCGGAGGCTTTTATGGCTTTTTATACCCCAACTGTCGGTATTATTACCAACATTGACTATCAGAGCGGAAGCTCTTTCTCATCCGGCGGCTGCTCCGTTTTATTCTCGGTACAGAGTGAAGACCAGGGGCAGATCCAGGTATCTCTTCCTGCCAACGCCTATGTTTTAAATCTCCACCAGTTCAGAATCGGCGACCGTGCCACCTTCTTTTACAGCACCAACGCACCGATGCCGTTAATCTATCCTCCCAGGTACCAGGCCGTGGCTGCTGCCTATACCCCCCATGGCACCACTGCCACTCTGGATGTGTTCAATGAAATGCTTACAAATTCCGACAATACTCTGACTTTAACGCCGACCTGGAACACACCCGTTATGCTGCCCAACGGCCAGGCCTACGCCAGTGATCCCGGCGGACATCTTCTTCTGGCCATCTACTCTGCCACCACCAGAAGCATTCCTGCTCAGGCAATCCCCGAACAGGTAGTGATATTCTGTCAGGGAACTTAGGAAATACACAAAAAAAGGATGCAAAAAAACGGTGCAGACCTCCCCATGGGAAGGTGAGCACCGTTCTTTCGCATATATTTTTGTCCTTTGCCATAACTGTGAAGATACTGAACAGCTACCCGAAATCAAAAGTAAGCTGTGTATACTGGTATTCTTTTTTATAGTCGTGGATAATATCCTCCATCCGGTACAGCAGTCCGTTTTTTATGCAGGCCTCTTCAAACACAGACCAGAGCTTACGGGCCCCCGGACTCTGGCAGTAGTAGCGGTTTCCGTATGTTTTCCCGTACCGGGCCGGGAGATTCAGCCCGGGGAACCCCTTTTCCAGGCCCTCATAAAAATATTCCCGCTGGCCGTCCCTTATGGTAACTCCCATGATTCCATAGAGAAATCTGGCCCCGGAATCCTTTGTGCGCCTTACCATCTCCAGAATATTCTCCTCATTGTCTTCCAGAAAAGGAAGTAATGGCGTCATGACCACCCCCGTATAAAGACCCGCGTCAGACATCCGCCTGATGGCCGCAAACCGGCCGGAGGAAGGGGTAACCGCAGGTTCGATTTTCCCGCAAAGGTCATCGTCCGCCGTGGTAATGGTCATCATGGCAAGGACCGGGGAATGTTCCTTTATACTCAGATAAATATCAACATCTCTCAAAATCAGATCACTTTTTGTCAGCATGGAAATCCCAAAACCGAAAGCGTCAATAAGCTCCAAAGAATGCCTGGTAACCAGCTCTGTTTTCTCAAAGGGATTGTAGGAATCACACATGGCCCCGCTTCCAATCACTCCCTTTTTTACCTTTCTTCTCAGCTCATCCCTCACAGTCATAAGGGCGTTTTCCTTCACCCTCACGTGGTCAAAGTCCTCCACATGATAGCAGGAACTCCGGCTGTCGCAGTAAATGCAGCCGTGGGAACAGCCCCGGTACAGATTCATGTTGTAGTCACTTCCGAACCAGGATGTATCCTTATTTTTCGTAATGATAGTTTTCGCAGGAACAGTATCCATGGCCCCTACCGATCCTTTTCGCCCTTTAAATAAGCCAGGATATCTGCAGCATTGGTGTCCGGCTTCACCTTCTCCATGGTCTTTTCAATGATTCCGTTTTCATCAATGACATAGGTGCTCCGTACCACACCCATAGAAACCTTTCCATAGAGTTTTTTCTCCTTCCACACGTCATATGCCTGAATGGCGGATAACTCCGGATCCGACAGGAGCAGGAAAGGAAGTTCATATTTTGCGGCAAAATCCTGATGGGATTTCACGCTGTCTTTGCTGATTCCAATCACCGGAACACCCAAAGCCTCAAACTCCTTATAAGCCCCGGCAAAAGCGCATGCCTGCCTGGTGCAGCCGGGAGTGTTATCCTTAGGGTAAAAATAAACTACCACCTTTTTCCCGGCAAAATCCTTCAGGGATACCTGATTTCCGTCTTTGTCACTCAATGTAAATTCCGGTGCTTTTGTTCCTTTTTCTAACATTGTTTTTCCTTTCCCCTCTGTTTTATTTTACAATAAAAGGCATCCAGTTCCTTCTGGTTCTTTATGATTATAACTTTTTTGGGATAGCATCTGATAACCCGGGCATACCAGTCTTTATGCTTTTTCGTCCGTCCGTCACGGAGAATCCACCGGATAAATTCCCAGTCAATCTTTTCCTCGCATCCTTCTGTCATGGACTCCCTGGTCCGTCCCCGGTTCTCAAAGAATCTCTTTATGGCGCGGAAAAGGCAGGCAAAACGGTTGAAGCTGAAAAAAAGAATCTTATCCGCCTCCTCCATCCGCCTTTCAAACTCCAGAGACCTGTAATTTCCGTCGATCACCCACTGAGATGTCCGGTCCATAAATTCCTTTACTGTTTCCTGCTCTTTTTCCGGTTCCTGCTCCTCCCAGCCGGGCAGCCAGTGAACCTGATCCAGATGAAGAACAGGAATCTCATAGTTTTCTCCCAGGAACTTTGCAAGGGTGGATTTTCCGCATCCGGAATATCCGATCAGCGCAAATTTCATGGCTTCACCTGAATCTGACAGCTTCTCATAGTCTCAAGGGCCGCCTCATGCTTTTCCCTTGTGACACCGGCGCAGCAGGCGGCATCCACAGATACGGGAACCTCCGGTAGATATGCCTTAATGAGCAGAGCATTGGATACTACGCAGATATCCGTACAAAGTCCCACCAGCTCTACCGATGCAAGGCCTTCGGTCTCATGGAGTCTTTTTAAATTCTCCGCCAGAGCCGTACATCCGAAGGTTGGCTTATCATAACAGGGGAATCCCCGCTTTTCCCTGATTTTTTCCAGTTCTCCAATGATTTCCCAGCCGTCCGTCCCCTTTATACAGTGCACCACCGGAAGGAGCCGGCCCTCCTGGGTCTCCATATAGTTTTCTCCATGGGTATCCCTGGTAAAAATCACGTCTCCGTCAAATCCCGAAACCTTTTTGATTACATTCGGAACAATTTCCAGGGCTTCTTTGGTTCCCAGGCTTCCGTCCACGAAGTCCTTCTGCATATCCACCACAATCAGTACATTCTTAGCCATGACAACTCCCCTTTCTGTTAATCATTTATCTTCCAGTACCCATACCGGTTACCACCTTTACGTATGATACGCTTACTGTCACGAAGCTTCTTCATCTCGCGTTCTATGGTTCTTTTGGATATTTCTAGTGTCTCAGACATCTCTAAAACTGTAATGGACCCATTTAAGCGTATCAACGCTATAATTTTTTCCGCCAATCCGCCACCTTTTCCGCCACTTAATCCGCCATCTTGGCAGTTTGGCGGTTTGGGTTCATCTATAAGTGCGCTTTCCAGAGCTTTAAATCGAATCCTGAGTGTAGTTCCTGTCAATTCATAGACTGGAAGTTCTGCCCCTATTCCCCGGCATTCCATCCCTCTGGCAAAATACAGCTGTTGCTTATCGTAATGGCATCATCAATTCCTATGTATATGGTGCCGCCCTGGGCATTGGCAAAGCCACAAACCCATTTCAGATATTCATCCCGCCAGGATTCCTTATATTCGATGTTCTGACTTTCTAACATACCCGGCCACCTCTCAATCTCATAAAGAATCCATCTGTATCAAAAATATGATCCAGTTCATCATTCGTCAAAGCATGAGACATCTTGTCACGAGCCACGCCCATAGCCCTGTCCAGTCTCTTGAAGCGGTTATGTCCAACAGCATCCCGAGTCATACATATTAGTTGGATGCGTCCTACACCCGGATTCTGTCTTGCATATTCTGCAAATCCCTTCGCTTTTCCAAGGTTGTCATTTCAAAGGCTGTATATTCATGGTCAAAATGATATCCAAGCTTTTCCGCCAGAGCCACAGACCAGAGATTCTGTGCATCCCAGCTGGGATAAAGCCCCCGGTCCAGACACTCTAAAATAAGCCTGGCCCCGCAGGCAAAGGCAAGTCCCCGCCTCCGGTGGTCTTTTCTGGTATCAATCTCAATTTCAATTCCACCTTCATAGGACGTGTAGGAGGAAGCGCCGGAAACCAGCTCATCTTTGTACAGCGCCACTGCCCCAAGCCCAAGCCGCCGATAGTCTTCATAAGTTTCAAACTGAGACACCAGATCCCGGCTCCATGTATGCTCCCTGCAGGCTTCATACAGCTTTCTGTCCATAAGGCACAGGGAATATCCTTCCGGAAGAGACTCCGCCGCCTTTAAAAGCGCTTCTCTATGAAATACATCCGGTTCCTTTTTTATGGCATACCGGGTAACCTTTTTCGCCCTCGTCCCGTAATACCGCAGGATGATCTCTGACCAGTCCCCGGACCGCGGAACCAGAATCCGAAACTCTGCCCTGCAGTTTTCGTCAAGGAAAGCCAAAAGCTCCTTTTCCGGCCTTCCGGCCAGAAAGATAAAATCTCCCAGAACTGCAGCCGCCGCCCGGTATTCCCCCGGAATTTCCGGCGATACTGTCCCGTAAACCGTCCCCATGACACCCTGGAGACAGGACCACACCATGGTCTCCTGCCATCCGTCAAACAGCAGGGACACTGCCTTTCGTTTTTTCCCCCCGCAAACCTCAGTCACCATTTATTTTCCTCGCTCTGATGCGAATCCGCACATAATCCACAATCCATTTTCCGTCCACATGGAGAGTTCCGTAAAGCTCCCTTACGGACTCCCTGATTATTTCATCGGCCACGCTTCCGGGAACCCCTTCAAATGCCTTTTTCACAAACATGCGGATCCAGTCCTCCAGACCATTCTCTGTTTTCTGCACTGTGGGACGGTCAAACAACGTGGCATATTCCACCCGGAATCCGGCCTTCTCCAGAATCGGAGCATACTGACCGATGGTTGGAAAATAAAACGGACGCAGATAGGGAAGCCCTCTCTTTTTGAAATTCCGTTCCAACGTGCTGTGGACCGCCTCCGCACAGCCATACCCGCCAAACTCACAGACCAGGATTCCACTCATTTTTAACTGTCTGGCCACATTGTCGGCCAGCTTCTGCTGGTCCTTCTCGTCAATCCAGTGAAATACCGCATTGGAAAAAATCTTTTCCTTCAGGGAAAATTCTGTGGCATCTCCTTTTGTAAAAAGAATCTCCGGGTAAAGGCTTTCTGCCTTTTTAAGCATATCCCCGGAGGAATCCACCCCCAGAACCCGGTAGCCTTTTTCCTTCAGTCTTTCACTGAGAGCTCCGTTTCCACAGCCCAGGTCCACCACAAAGCTTCCCGGGGCCGCGTCAATGAGCCCCATCACATCCTCGCCATACTGGTAGACAAAGTCAAAATGATCGGTATAATCGCTGGCATTCCATTTAATATTCATACTCTCGCTTCCTTAATCTTTGCTTCCTTAATCTTTGCTTTCTTAATCTTTGTTCCCTGTGGCACCCGTCCTTTTTATGCTATCATCAACTGCCGGAAATTGCAATATACCTGTTTATGATGTTTATTGGATTTGTAACAGTTCAGCCTTGCACCTGAAAAAGAGAAGACGGAAAATCCGTCTTCTCTTTACATCGTCATCCCGATTCTGCTTTTTATCCTTTGTACATCGCTCTCCAGGGAAGTTATCCGCAGGAGAATCCTTTCCTTTTCCTTCTGAAATGCCAATGCCTCATCCAGCTTACGGCTCAAACCAAGATGAGCTTCCGCGATAATGCTGATTTCCCTGCAGACCTCACTTTCCAGGGTCAGCTGGATTTCCTTCACCTGCTGAGGCAGGGCCTCCAAAAGTTTCACCCGGTCTTCCATAGAATCCATCCTGGTTTCTATGGATTCCATTCTGGTTTCTATCGTTCCCATTCTGGCATCCATGGAGTTTATCTTTTGTAGTATGACTTCGAGCATCTGTTCTGTATTCATTGTATCACTCCCCTCTGCTACTGACTTTATGTTACACGACACCTGTCGAAAAGTCAATTCAGGGGCTGAAATGATTTCCCGTTTTCAACTTTAGTAATTACTGCTTATGGGCGCGTACCTGCAGGAACTGCATGGTCCTTAACAAATATCTGAAAACTGCTTGTAAATACGATTGAGAGCCTCTTCCAAAACAGACCGGGCACATGGGACACAAATCCGTTGAAAGAATTCACCGCCTTCCGGATCATGGACAGTGCCATCCTGCAAAGCCACCCTGGCTTTATCATAGATTCGTTCATGAATTTCAGCTCCGGTCAATCCACTGGCGCAAAAATCCAGCCACATAAAGTATGCCCCCTGCGGAATATGCGTTTTTACCCAGGGCATTTTTTCAGCCAAAAAATCTTTAACAAATTGCAGGTTCCCGTCAATATAGGTATTTAATTCACCGAGCCATTCTTCTGCATCCGGACTATTATATGCGGCTATAAGTGCACTAATGGAAAACGGATTTGCAAGTTTTAACCCAAAATGCTTTTTAAAGCGTTGCTTAAGAGCCGGATCAGGTATAATTGCATTGCTGCACGCCAATCCTGCCAGATTAAAAGTCTTATTGATCGCAGTCATCATAAGAATGTTGGATGTATTTTCCACTGCTTTTAAAATTGGAGTATGCTTTACCCCTTTTCGTACAATGTCACAATGCACCTCATCGCTGATTAGAACCGTTGAATGCCGTTGTGTGATCTCTGCAACCTTTTGCAGCTCTTCAACAGTCCAAACCCGTCCCACTGGATTGGCAGGACTGCACAAAATCATGATCGGATTATTGGGGTCGGAACACTTTCTTTCTAAATCGTCAAAATCCATGGTATAGTTTCCGGAGCTATCAGAAATTAACCGGCTGCTGACGGGATGTCGATGCAGTTTTTCAATATCTTCAGAAAAATGTCCATAGACCGGGCGCTGTATAATAATGCCATCGCCCGGACGGCTGAAAATTTCAATGGCAGCCCGTATCGCTGCACAGGTTCCTGGTGAAAAAATAATATCATCCGGATTTAAATCGGTATCAAATCTTTTTTTCCACCATTTGCAGACTGCCCGGCCGTATTCTGGTGTACAGTTTGCCCTGGTATAGCCAAACATTCTAAAGTCAACGGTTGCCCGGAGTGCATCCAGAATAGAATCCGCTGTCGGCAGATCCATATCCGCAAGTGTCAGTGGTATGATTTCCTGATCCTTCAAAGGGTTTCTTCCCTTCAGCCCAACATATTTTAAACTATATGTGCCCTCTCTGGAGACAATCTCGTCAAAATTATACTTCATAAGCTAATTTCCTCCTGCAAAAATAAAAATTGCTATATAAATCCCCCGGACGTTCCGGTTCCGGCTGCGAACGCCTGGGGGATATTCCAGTGTCAGACAACGATGGCTTCCATTTCCGTCAGATTGTCTTCGGGCAGAAATGCCGCCCGGGTAACACTGCCGACAGGAATGCGATCCTGTTTACTTCAGTTTCTTCCCATCTTCAAAAGCATTGCCTGCCTTCTCTCCAAGAATCAGATAATCATGATTCATGATGTCAAAAGCAATTGGCCTCCATTTAGCAATATCGGGCTTTCCATCTTTGTCAAAAATTCGTTCATCTGCGCTGACATTCACAATCTCGCCAACCAGATAGCTTGTTTCTGCATCATAACTAATCAGGGTACATTCTAACGCCATTGCAAGCTCGTCAATCAGAGGCGCATCCACAAATTCACTTTTTGTGTCATGAAATCCGGCCCTGCTGAACTTATCGGGCACTGTATTCGCAGAAGCAATGCCCACATAATCACATGCGACTACATGTTCCGCATCTGCGATACTGACTGTAAAGGCCTTTCGCTCCAAAATGTTTTTCACCGTTTTATGTCCGGGACTCACGCAAAAAGAAATTCGGGTATTGCCGCTGATCCCGCCCCAGGCAGCATTCATGGCATTGGGAACTCCGTTTGAATCATATGCAGCAAGAATGAATACCGGCTGCGGATATGCATATGGTTTTGCTCCTAAATTTCTACGCATACAAGTAACCTCCTGACCTATCCCAAAATATCCTGCATAACCCGCAAAGCGTTTTTATATGCAAGCTTTTCAATTGTACTCTCTGAAAATCCGCTTTTACGCAGTCCATCAAACAACTTATACATATCCTCCGGACCGGCAATTTCCAGTTCACCATCAAAGCCATCAAAATCTGTCCCGATAGAAAGCAGATCCTCACCGCCAACATTAAGCATATAACGTACATGCTGTATCATTAAGTCAACCCGGCTCTGTTTGCTGACAGCATCCGCATTCAGGAATTCCGGCATCAGGGCGAGTCCGACAACCCCGCCGCTCTCAGCAACTGCACGGATCATCTCATCCGTCAGATTGCGCGGATGGGGAGACAAAGCGCGGGCGTTGGAATGAGTTGCAACAAAAGGTTTTTTCGCCAGTTTAGACAATTCTGCAACATCCCAGAATCCTCCATCCGAAAGATGAGAAACATCCACCATCATGCCGATTTCATGCATTCGGGCAACTGCGTCCTTTCCAAACGGCTTTAATCCCTTCTCCATAACGGAAACATCCTTACTGTTTGGATATCCCAGACAGTTTTCCCGATTCCAGAGGATGGTCATGATGCGGACTCCCCAGTTATAGTAATCCTGAACATGGTCTACGCTGCCGTTGAGCCCACGCCCGTCCTCAACAGTCATAAACGCGCTGATTTTTCCTTGTTTTTCGTTTTCCAGAACGTCCTTTGCACAGCAGGCGCTTGCTATGACATTACTGTACCGTTCCATAGTAGTGTCAAATATCTTTTTGCAAGCCCGCATATAGTCATCATCACTGGTATAAATGTGACCGTATTTCTCCCACAGGCTGGAATGTGGCGGCAGCATAAAGATCCCGAGACTCTGTGCCAGGCAGCCGGCCTTCTGGAGACGTTTTACATCACACATTCCTGTTGTTTCCCAGCAGTCCTCCTGCTTATGGAGAAACGCATGCATGATGGTATCACAGTGTAAGTCAATATATTTCATAAAAGCTCCTTCCAAAAAAGTAACAGTTCAGTCTTGCATCTTCTTGCCCGCGTATCGCGGACAAGAAGCTTGCGGCGTCCGCCTTATGAAGGCTCCGGGTAAAAAACGCTTATGAAAACAAGTTTTCAACGCTTTTTTTACCCGGAATCTTCGCAAGGCTGAACTGTTACCCAAGAAATATTACAGTTTAGATCCACATTTTAGCTTTCAGCTTCTTTTTTCATTGCCTTATTACCCAAATAAACACCAAACGCAACTGTCAGGAAAACAGTGACCAGCATGTTGAAGAAACTTGGGATAATGTTTGTCACACGAAGAAGCATTGCCACAACCAGACCGACTCCGGCCAATACGGGCTTGTGAGGCAGATACATCATCATTAAAGCCCCATAAATCGCAGGAATTACATAGGAGAACAGTTCCTGCAGCATCGGCGGGAAGTATTTGAACAATACGTTACCAATAACAACCGCCAAAAAGCCCATTATCATTGAAAGAATGATAGATCCCGCAATGGCAATGGAAGAGACAATCTCACCTTCACGGCTTCCGGGCTGTACTCCTGCCTCCTCCTGGGATATGGTAACAGAAGGAATCTTGATGCCGGAAATGTTTCCGGACAGAAAAGACATATAGGTTCCGGCCTCACCTAGAATCGGGAAATATGAAATCGGCTCCACAAAATAGTAGGCAAACTCTGTTGACATAATCATAACCCAGCCCCCTGCAATCTGAGCTAAGGTGGGCATTGCATCATAGGTAACTGCCACATAAATTCCAGGTAAAAACCCCAGGATAATCGCCAGAAGCAGCGAAACCTTTCCAATTTTTCGAACGGGCTTTGTAAATTCTTCAAAATAGCGGTCTTCCGTCACATTCTTCATTTGAAACTTCCCCCTTCTTGCGTTTAAGCAGACAGATACTGACAGGCCAGTCCGCCAATCATACCTACCAACATTGACAGGCCAAAGCTCCACTGTTTTAATTTTGGGGCCTTCTTCGCAGCCTTACTGAAAGCAAATCCACCGATTGCGGCAAACAGCCATGCGGCCATATTAGCCGCTCCTCCGCCCGTTACCGCTGTTTTAACGTAACCGGAACTCATATACATAATAGTTCCAAGAACAGCGGCAGTTGCGATAATGCTCATCATGACTGTACTGCCCTTTGACACTTTATTGGTGATTAAGGTCATTTTATCCGTGAAAAGCAGGCAAAACAGCAGCCAACCACATCCGTTCAAAGCCATAACAAACAGGCAGGCGCAGAAAATCTGAACGGTAAAACCTTCTCCGCCGAGAACAACACCTGCAGCTTCTGCTGTATATTGTGATGCACGCAGTTCCGTGGACGCAGCAGCAATAATACTGGTACGGGACCAGGTAACAGGAGCACCCATAATTGCAGACATAGAAATAATAGAAATCACAGAGCCAAAGCTCGGGCCAAATGCAGCTACCATTCCTGCACGAAATGCTCCGGATGCTTTCTCAGGCGTTATGCCAACAAGTGCAGAAGCCTTTTTTGCCCTTTGATAAATCAAAGCTGCCTGGGCGATGATAATGGCCAGCAAAGGGAGACAAGCGATCCACAAGCCGATACTATTACCAATTTTTAATGTATATTCCATCTTTTTCCCCCCTGGTTAATTCGCCTGACCGCTTAATTTCAAGCCTATTTCATAGGCCCGTTCCAAAAGCTGCTCGGACAGAGGATTATCTCCATGGGCCAGAATACTGTCTACCAGCCCCCACCCCCAACGGTTAAAACGATTGTTCATATCCTCAATTACATGTGTATAGAGAGTCGGATCCTCATAGCCCTGCACAAAAATTGTTGCCGATTTTTTCCCCGGATACCGGCTCTTATAGCTTGGGGTATCAAACATGGGATACAGCCGGTCCAGCCAAATCTTTGTCTGACCAGACAGTTGATAAAAATAAATAGGCGTTCCAAGAAGAATTGCATCTGCAGAAATAATTTCTGCATACATGTCATGCAGTGGGTCTTTCAGGGCACATCCTTCATGCGTTCTGCAATATCGGCATGCCTGGCATCCACGAATCCCGGCCTGATTGAGATCAAAGAATACGATCTCCATTCCTTTCGCTTTCGCTCCCTCAAATACGCGATTCATCAGCTTCCTTGTAACTCCGCTTTCCCTCGGACTTCCACAAAATGCTACAAGTTTTCCCATAGTAATACCTCCTGTTTTCGATGGCAATCTGCACATCCTTTTCTTTGTGATTCTGGTATCCATTACAGAGCTTTCCTGTAAAGGTCCTCAATCTGCTCCTTAGACAAATCACGGTATGTCCCCTTCATCCGCGCGGCTGCCGCCTCGGCCATTATGCTGAATTTCTCATCACCGATTCCGGCTTCTGTTAAAGTGCCGGGCAGACCAAGTGACTTCAGAAATTCAGCAGTTTGCCGAATTGCCTCTTTGGCTGCTGCAAACGGTTCCAGCTGTTCGGAAATACCCCACACATTTATGCCATATTCCCGAAAGCGCTGAACACTTGTGTCATCCAGAACATAGCTCATCCAGTGTGGAGTAAGAATGGCCATGCCTGCACCGTGGGTGATTCCATAATGAGCGGAAAGCTGGTGTTCTATCGCATGTACGGAAAACCGGACGCTCTTTCCCAGCTTTAAGAACCCGTTACATGCCCAGCTTCCGGCCCACAAAAGATTGGCACGCGCTTCATAATCATGCGGATCTGAAATCGCCTTCGGGCCAAATTCAATGCATGTTTTCAGTATGGCTTCCGCAAGCCGCTCCTGGAGATAAGCACGCTGATTTGAAAAATAGTTTTCCAGCGTGTGTGACATGATATCAGCAGTACCACAGGCCGTCTGCCAGGCATTAACACTTTCCGTGTATGTGGGATCCATAAAGGACACCTTGGGCAGCATCCATGGACTGCTTGTACCCTGCTTTCGGTTCCTTCCTGTATCAGATATAACGGCATCCGAATCCATTTCCGAACCGGTGGCTGCCAGCGTAAGAACCGGAATAATTGGCAGAGCCTGTTGGATTTTTCCTCCGTCTTCTACAAGCTCCCATGCATCCCCGGCATAGCAGGCACCGGCCGCCACTACCTTCCCGCAGTCAATCACAGAACCTCCGCCAACAGGAACTATCACCTGAATGTCGTTTTCCCTGCATATCTGCACACCGCGCCGGACAGTCTCAATCCCCGGATTGGGCTCTACTCCGGCTAATTCCCAAAATTTTATTTCCGCACTGCCAAAAATCTTTGCGGCCTGTTTATAGATTCCGTTTTTCTTGATACTTCCACCACCATAGACCAACAAAGCCCTCGTTCCGTAGCGGTGCACCACATCTCCGAGCAGTTGAATCTGATTTTTTCCAAAATATATAGTAGTTGGTATATCATAGACAAAATTATCCATATGTAGTCATCCTTCCCTATAAAATTTTGTGATAAGCGCAGGCTGATATATTGCTGGATTTCTCTGTGACCATCGATGGTAAAAAAATTATAGCATATGAAATTTTGAACTTAAACATGAGCCACGCAAAAACATTTCCCGCCCCGAACATACAGATTTGTGCACTGTGCAATACAGATTTTTCAAATTTATAGAAAAAAGCGAAAAAATATAGTATAATGTCAACAGGCATTATGCCTGCGCCATTCGTAGCCGTTTATTCCAGCAAACCGGGAGGATAAAATGAAGTTTAGTATGTGGATGCTTCAGGATGAATTAGAAAAACACTGGACAATCCAATCGTCCATTCAGCGCGGGCGATGTGAGATCATCGGCATTCTTTGGAAGGTAGACTGTGAACCCACGAACGAAGAGTTTGCTTATATCGGATCTCCGGTGCAGTTTGCTGTGGAGGAAACCGCATTATGTGTTGTATTTCATAAAGGGGATTACATCTGCGTTGATGCACAGCCGGAAATTGTGTCGAATACCTTAGTAGCCTATTATTTTGATATTCTGAAATTTGAAGAACGCCTTAAGTCGGCATGTCTGGCTGAACATCCCTTTCAGGAGATTGCAGACCTTATGTATAAGATTACAGCGCATCCTGTAACGATCAATGACAACTATTTTCATGTTCTGGGACTGGCAGGTAAAATGGTCGGCGATAACTGGGAATATATGAAGCAGCACCGTGTCAGCCCGCCTCAGTTTCTTGGCCGCTATATTTATGAAGATTCCTTCCATGTCTACATGACAGGGCATACCCCAACGCTTCGGCGTCTGCCTCCATATGCGCTGTGGAAAGCCAGTCTGCGTATTAATTTCTTCTTTGATCATGTTGCAATGTGCCGAATGAGTATTTCACTGCCGGATACTAATGTCAGCAAGGGGTTTGTACATTTCGTAGAACAGGCAGGTTCTGTCATTGAACAAATGCCAATAGAACGAGTTCACCAGCTTCTTATGGAAGACATTGTGGATGCTGCCTCCATATTGGAAGAAGGAGGGGAAATTGATACTGAAAACACGGTTTATCAACAGATCGAAGGGCATTTAGGAAACAGCCCCTTCTATCTCTGCCGCTTAACTGCGGACTGTGAAGTTCTGCAAAAGACTCTTTTTTACTGGTTTTGCGGCCGCCTGATGGCGCTGTTCCCAAACAGTTATTCATTTCCATACAAAGATCAGGTAATATTGCTGATTTCCGCAGAGAACATTTCAAAAGAAAAGTTTCACACCTTTGCCGCTCTGCTGGAACAAACCAGTTTTTTCTGTGCCGTCAGCAACAGAGCCAACTCGCTGACCTATTTATCGTCCTGTTATAAACAAACGGAACATTTCATTTTTAATGGCAATCCGCGGTATCCCCGTATATACTTTTTTGAAGACCACGCCTCCGATTATCTGATAAAAGAGATCGCATCACAAAAAGACTGGCAACTCTGGCTTCCCTGCGGAATTTTTGATTTGGAAGAACATGACCAGGAGTATCATACGAGCTACATATCCACATTGAAGTGTCTGGTTAAAAACAATTTTATCCTGACAAAAACGGCGGATGATTTATATATCCACCGTAATTCTTTACAATATCGTCTCACTAAAATGGGAGAAATCATGGGATATGACCTGTCAGATCCTCAGAACCGTTTCTATCTGTCACTATCAGCCAAATTATACTTTGCAAATAAACCGGAATGCCCATCCTCCGATTAAAAAAGAGAATGGGCCTTTTATAATAAACGGACATGCCTGCTAGGCATTTATATGCTTTTCAACCTGACAGGTAATAATTCCGTCTCCAAAAGATTTACTGCAGCTGTTACAGGAAACACACCTTGCGGGACTTCTGTCGTTCTTCCAACGGTTGGGGAGATCAGGCTCTCTCACAAGCGGCCTTCCAAAAGATACAGCAGAGATTTTTGTTTCACTCAGTGCTTTCTCAACTATTTCAGGAGTGCGGTATCCACAAACACTGATAACCGGGATGCCCAGCTCACAGGCAAGCTGTGATGCATACTTTAAAAACGGAGCCTGCCTGTCATTATGAACAACAGGTGTAAAGGATGCCGAAGAATTATCCATTACCATACCAGAGGATACCTCAATAAAATTTATTCCCTGCTTTTCAAGCTCTTTACAAACCCATATGGATTCTTCCTGTCTGATAGAATTCTCAATTAAGTCACTGAAGGGAAACTTTACCCCTACAATAAAATCTTTTCCCGTTTCCCGCCTGATTGAATCATACACTTCAAACAAAATACGGGCACGATTTTCAATTTTTCCACCATATTCATCTGTACGGCAATTCGTTGAAGGTGAAAGAAATGTATTAATTAAATACCCATGTGCGCCGTGAATCTGCACACCGTCAACTCCGGCTCTTTTACACCGTAACGCGGAATCAGCAAAATCCTTAGCTGCCTTTTGCAGATCCTCCTTTGTAGCTTCACGATAAATACAGGTATCTGATATTCTCTTTTCACATACATGAAACCGGTCATACCCTTCCTCCTGGCTAGTCTTTCCACCACAATGCTGCAGCTGAACAATAATTTTTCCCCCTCTTTCGTGTACGGCATTAGCGATACTGCTCATATCCTCAATATAGCCGTCATATTGGGTATTGACCATAATGGGAGCAACAGCGCCGGACGCACTTACTGCATGCATTCCAGTAATAATTAAACCCGCTCCGCCATCTGCAAGCGCAAGATATCGTTCCCTGATTTTTTCCGTGATTTTTCCATTATCCGCACCATACTCAAACATGGCGCTTGCCACAAGACGATTGGAAATTTCTGTGTTTCCTAGCTCGAAAGGTGTGTACATAATTTTGGACATATGAATTCCTCCTTAAATATTGTATATACATCAAAATAGGCAAAAATAAATATTATATGCCTGCTTTGTTGTCCATTAACGGCAGCCCTTAAGTTATGAGCAAAAACCATTGAAAATAGCCGGTTGTAAAAAATCTTATAACTCCTGCAAAAGGGTTAATGTATCCTCGAACGCGGCTAACTGCTCCTTACTGAATTTTGCCTCAAACAGAAGCTGCGCTGTTTCCCACAATTTAGAAGCCTCATTGCAGGTATAAATTCCCTTTTCTGTGAGTTCCAGGACACAGTCTCTTGCGCCTGCTGCTTTATTATCAATTATATAACCGGACTTGATAAGCGTTTTAAGACTTCTTGCAAGAGTAGAACGGTCCAATAAAGTAGCTTCCGATAATATCCGGACACTGCAGCCACTATGTTCAGAAATTGCTTTGAGCAAAGAATATTGCCTTACTGTCACACCACAGGGTACAAGAATCGTATCATAAAACTGAATTACATTTTCAGCGCTTCTCCGCATTTTCAAACAATGGCATACTGTATTATCTATTCTCTTGCTCATTCATCGGCCCTCCATTTAGTGTATATACATCATAAAAGAACTTTCTCATTTTGTCAAGACAAAAATGGAACCCTTTGTGTGCGGAATGATAATAATTTGCCCAGTCTGCATGTTCACCGCGCTGACCGGGCGAATTACCACTACTTAAAATACCTTACGCCGCTCTCAAAAATCTTCATATCCTGCTCGCCGTAAATGTTTTTGGCAACTCCGTCGCCCTGCCTCTCGGAGTGGGCCATCTTCCCATACACACGCCCGTCCGGACTGGTGATACCCTCGATGGCCATATAGGAACCATTTGGATTCCAGTACTCGTCCATGGTGGGATTTCCGTCCGCGTCCACGTACTGGGTGGCCACCTGGCCATTGGCAAACAGCGTCTTTAACCACTCTTCATTTGCCACAAACCGTCCCTCGCCATGGGAAACCGGGTTCACATAAATGCCGCCCAGCTCCGCCCCGGAAAGCCACGGGGACTTGTTGGATACTACCTTTAAATTTACCATCTTGGACACATGGCGTCCGATGGTGTTGTAGGTTAAAGTAGGAGAATCCGGCTTCTGCTCGGTGATCTTTCCTTCCGGAACCAGTCCCAGCTTAATGAGGGCCTGGAAGCCGTTGCAGATGCCTAAGATCAGGCCGTCTCTCTCATTTAAGAGCTTTTCGACCTCTTCCCTGATTACCTCGTTGCGGAAAGCGGTTGCAAAGAATTTTGCGGAGCCCTCCGGCTCATCTCCGGCAGAGAAACCGCCCGGGAACATGAGAATCTGGGCCTTTGCAATCTCTTTTCTGTATGCCTCAACGGAGTCCCTGATGTCTTCTGCGCTGAGATTCCTGAATACTTTTGCCGATACTCTGGCGCCTGCCTGCTCAAATACCCTGGCGCTGTCGTATTCACAGTTGGTTCCCGGGAATACCGGAATAAATACATTGGGAGTACCAATCTTATGGGTACAGATCGTAATGCTGTCCGCCTTAAAAATATTTTCCTTTACCTCTGTCCGGGGTACACCGGACTCTGTGGGGAATACATCCTCAAGGGGAGCATTCCATGCATCCAAGGCTTCGTCCAGGGAAACTGACACATTTCCATACTCAAAGACCGCTTTCTCAGTCACTTCACCAATTACGGTATAGGTCATGGAAAGCTCCCCCACCCGGCCGTCAGGCACTTCACATACGATGCTGCCCCAGCCCGGTGCGAAAAAGTCTCTGGGATCCACATTGTGCTCAATTTTTACGCCCATGTGGTTGCCGAACGCCATCTTGCTGACAGCCTCAGCCATACCGTTTCTTTCCACTGCATAAGCGGAAATTACCCGGCCTGCCTTAATATCTTCAAATAATTTTCCATAACCGTCCATAATCTGTCCGTAAACAGGAAGATCATAGGCGTCTTTTTCAATGTTAAATACAACGATCTTGCTTCCGGCTTTCTTAAATTCCGGAGAAATCATGGTTTTCTGGTCTGCCACATCCACCGCGAAGGAAACCAGGGTCGGCGGAACGTTCACTTCTTCTCCATCCTCTTCCTTAAAGCTTCCGGACATGCTGTCCTTACCGCCGATGGAGGGAAGGCCGAATCCAAGCTGTGCATCATATGCGCCGAGAAGAGCAGCAAAAGGCTGGCTCCAGCGGGTGGGTTCCTCACTCATTCTGCGGAAATACTCCTGGAAAGTAAAACGGATTTTCTTATAATCGCCTCCGGCTGCCGCAATCTTGGCAATGGAGGTCAGTACTGCATAGATGGCTCCATGGTAGGGGCTCCAGGATGACAGACAGGGATCAAAGCCATAGCTCATCATGGTAACGGCATCACACTTTCCCTTAAGGACCGGAAGCTTTGCCACCATGGTCTGAATTTCTGTCTGCTGGTACTTTCCGCCATAGGGCATCATAACGGTTCCTGCACCGATGGAAGCGTCGAACATCTCCACAAGGCCCTTCTGGGAACATACATTGAGAGAACCAAGCATCTTAAGCCAGTGCTCCTTCACATCCCCGATTTCCGTTTTCACAAAAGGGCTGCCCTCACGGTTCGGAATCTCAAGAGTCACATCGGTCTCCTGATGGGCGCCGTTGGTGTCCAGGAAGGCGCGGCTTAAGTCAACAATGGTCTTTCCTCTCCAGGTCATCACAAGACGCGGGCTCTCTGTTACCTCTGCCACGGTGATGGCTTCCAGGTTCTCCTCTGCGGCATAACCTAAGAATGCATCCACATCCTTCGGGTCCACCACAACAGCCATTCGTTCCTGAGACTCGGAAATGGCAAGCTCTGTGCCGTCAAGTCCGGCATATTTTTTCGGTACCCGGTCCAGGTCAATTTTAAGCCCTGCCGCCAGCTCACCGATAGCAACGGAAACGCCGCCTGCACCGAAGTCATTACATTTCTTAATCAGCCTGGAAACCTCCGGGCGGCGGAACATTCTCTGGATTTTCCGCTCGGTAGGCGGATTTCCTTTCTGAACCTCTGCGCCGCAGACCTCAATGGATTCCTCTGTGTGAACCTTGGAGGAACCGGTGGCGCCGCCAATGCCGTCACGCCCGGTCCGTCCGCCAAGGAGAATGATGATATCGCCCGGGTCGGAGGTCTCACGGATTACGTTGGCTCTGGGAGCAGCCGCCATAACAGCGCCGATTTCCATTCTCTTTGCCACATAACCGGGATGGTATAATTCCTTTACAAAGCCTGTGGCCAGGCCGATCTGGTTTCCATAAGAACTGTATCCATGGGCGGCCTCGGTAACGATCTTTCTCTGAGGAAGCTTCCCTTTTAAAGTCTCCTTTAAAGATTTGGTGGGATCCGCCGCTCCGGTGATACGCATGGCCTGGTATACATAGGTACGGCCGGAAAGCGGGTCACGGATGGCGCCGCCAAGACAGGTGGCCGCACCGCCGAAAGGCTCAATCTCCGTGGGATGGTTGTGAGTCTCATTTTTAAAGTTCACAAGCCACTCCTCGGTCTTCCCGTCAATCTCCACCGGAACCACGATGGAGCAGGCGTTGATTTCCTCAGAAATCTCCAGGTCCTCCACTTTGCCCTCTCTGCGTAACTTTTTTGCCCCGAGGCATGCCAGATCCATAAGACATACGAACTTGTCGTCTCTTCCCTTATATATCTCCTGATGGTCCGCAAGGTATTTCTTAAATGTCTCTTCAACAGGCTTTCTGTAATCGCCCTCAGTGAAGGTAATGTTCTTTAACTCGGTGGAAAACGTGGTATGGCGGCAGTGATCGGACCAGTAGGTATCCAGCACACGGATTTCGGTCACGGACGGGTCACGCTTTTCCTCATTTTTGTAATAATTCTGGATATGCAGAAAGTCCTTAAAAGTCATGGCCAGATTTAAGGAACCGTAGAGCTCCTTAAGCCCGCTTTCTTCCAGCTTTGTAAACCCCACAAACACGGCAACGTCTTCAGGCTTTTCAAATACGGCAACCAGGGTTTCAGGAATCTCTTCCGCGGCTTCGCGGGAGTCCACCGGGTTGATACAGAAAGACTTGATGGCTTCTGCCTGCTCTTTTGTGAGACTTCCGGAAATCGCATAGGTAATGGCGGACTTAATAACAGGCTCCTCTGTCTCATTTAAAAGCTTTACACACTGCTCTGCGGAATCTGCTCTCTGGTCAAACTGGCCCGGCAGGTATTCTACGGAAAATATAGTATCGGAGGCATTATGAAGGAATGTGCCCTCAAACACATCATCTACCGGAGGCTCGGAAAAGATTGTGGCCAGAGCCTCTTTATAAACGGCCTCGGAAATATTTTCAATATCATAACGGGTTAATACACGGACACCGGTCACTCCGGTAATGCCAAGATAGCTCTCAATCTCTGAGCGGAGCTCTTTGGCCTTTATGGCAAATTCCGGCTTTTTCTCAACAAATACGCGTTTTACGCTCATGTTTTCTCCTCCTTGTACTTCTTCAGCAGCGTGATCCATGATAGATTTCAAGATTATTTTTACATTCTACCACAAAGCAAATAAATTAGTAAAATTAATATATTTAATTTAATTTATAATATTTGCTAATATTTTTATTCCTTTCTGTCCGGGCCGCCAGTGTACTGACCTTCCTTTGCACATCGTGTGCATCAGCTTTGAAGACTCCGGTTTGCCTCGCTGAGACTTAATGCGTCCATGGTCACCTTCATAATGTCCCGGACATCGTCCTCGGTCATTTTCATCCTCTCCGCCAGCTCTTTAAGGCTTGCTTCCCGTCCCAGCTCCTCAGCCATCCGCTTTGACACTTCCTGAAGTACATTGACCCTGGCAAGGATTTCCTCCTCCAACTCCGTTTCCGCTTTCTGCTCCTTTATCACTTCCTCCATCCGTACCCGGATTCTGCTCTCCAAAAGCCGTTCAAAGCTGCCTTCCAGACCTTCATCCACCAGCATCATAAGCTCCATGCTGGCCTCCTGAATTAAATCCACCATGGCCACTCCATGATTTAAATATTCCCGGACATATAGCAGGGCTGTCCGTAAGTTTCCTTCAATCATCCGTTTTCTGGCCTCTTCGCTGCCGTTTTTTACCTCCGAAAGAAGTCTTATATTGTCTGCTTCCGAACAGGGAGGGATAGCAGCCACCTCTTCCATGTAAATGCGGTAAATATCCTCTGCCGGGATTTCCTCTTTCTCTTCCGGCTCCATATCCTGTGATTCCATATCTTCCATACTCTGTGATTCCATATCTTCTATTTTGATATCTTCCATTTTGA
>ERZ808051.699-NODE-699-length-31392-cov-5.320581_pt1 | contig 31392 bp, 20 predicted proteins | sample MGYA00380199_ERZ808051 | MGnify/ENA primary metagenome ERZ808051 (study PRJEB31490, sample SAMN06133391) | mouse gut metagenome | isolation source: J11 | host: mice | place: China: Chengdu | collected 2015-05 ...
TGAGGTCGATGTGAGGGACGAACTGGGAACCTTTGTGGCCCATGCCACAATGAACGGCTTTGTAATAACCAACAGATAACGGGCGCTAACCGCGCCCTGAAAAGCTGAAATCAGCGCCCGGGGAGGACATACGCCCTTCCCGATCAACAGGGCGCGGAAATATAAAAAAGGAGAAACCATATCATGGTAATAACGGAGTTTTTGGAACGGAACGCCCGTCTTTACGGTTCCGACACGGCGCTTGTGGAGCTGAATCCCTCCCAGGAGCGCGACAGCGCCGTGACCTGGCGGGAGGCCAGCCTTATCGAGAGCGCAGGAAACGGAGCGCCTTACCGCCGGGAGCTGAGCTGGGCGGATTTTGACAGGCGCGCCAACCGCTTCGCGAATCTGCTCTTAAGCCGCGGAATGGAACGGGAGGCAAAGGTAGGCATCCTTATGATGAACTGCCTGGAATGGCTGCCCATCTATTTCGGTATTTTAAAGGCAGGCTGCGTCGCCGTGCCTCTGAACTTCCGCTATTCCGCGGAGGAGATCAAATACTGCCTGGAGCTTGCGGACGTGGAGGCGCTGGTCTTCGGTCCCGAGTTTATCAGCCGTATGGATACCATAGCGGATGCCCTGCCGGGAGTGCGGATGATGTTCTTCCCGGGTCCGGACGGACCCTGCTACACGGAGGACTGTCTGAAGCTGACGGGCTTCTGTTCCTCCAGCCCGCCGCCCGTTGCCCTGGAAGAAACGGATTATGCGGCCATCTATTTTTCTTCCGGCACCACCGGATTTCCAAAAGCAATCCTGCACAACCACCGGGCCCTGCGCTCCTCCTGCGAGACGGAGCAGAGACATCACGGACAGACCAGAGAGGATGTGTTCCTCTGCATTCCGCCGCTTTATCACACCGGTGCAAAAATGCATTGGTTCGGTTCTCTGATCACCGCCGGCAAAGCGGTGCTTCTGCGGGGGGTAAAGCCGGAATGGATACTCAGGGCGGTCACAGAAGAAAAATGCACCATCGTATGGCTGCTGGTCCCCTGGGCACAGGATCTTCTCGACGCCGTGGATTCCGGTAAGGTAGACATGGAGCACTATCTGCTGGAGCAGTGGCGCCTGATGCATATCGGGGCGCAGCCTGTGCCGCCAAGCCTGATCCAGCGCTGGAAAAAGCATTTCCCCCACCATCAGTACGACACAAACTACGGGCTGAGCGAATCCATAGGGCCCGGCTGTGTGCATCTGGGCGTGGAAAACATACATAAGGTAGGCGCCATCGGAAAGCCGGGCTATCACTGGGAGGCAAGGATCGTGGACGAGCAGGGACGGGAGACCGACCGGGGAGAGGTTGGCGAGCTCATTGTCCGCGGGCCGGGCGTTATGCTCTGCTATTACAGGAATCCCGAAGCCACGGACGAGGTCCTAAAGGACGGCTGGCTTTATACGGGAGATATGGCCCGCATGGACGAGGAAGGCTTCATCTATCTGGTAGACAGGAAGAAGGACGTCATCATCTCCGGAGGCGAGAACCTGTACCCTGTACAGATCGAAGATTTCCTGCGGCGAAACGACAAAATCAAGGACGTGGCGGTGATCGGGCTGCCGGACGCAAGGCTTGGCGAAATTGCCGCGGCAATCGTTGAGCTTAAGGAGGGCATGACCTGTACGGACGAGGAGCTCATGGGCTTCTGCGCAGAGCTTCCCAGGTATAAGCGTCCCAGAAGAATCATCTTTGACAAGGTGCCCAGAAACCCCACCGGCAAGATCGAGAAGCCGCTTCTTCGGGAAAAATACTGCCACGGCAGCCTTGTGGAAGCGCAGATCAGCAATTAAGACGACACTGCAGTCAAAAACCAGAGCTATCACCAGGAGGTATTTGCATGGATCTATTTATAAAGCTTCTCATGCTGATCGTCTTTTTCGGCGTTATGATCGGCATCGGCTTCTACTGCCGCCGGCACGCCACCGACGTAAACGGCTTTGTGCTGGGGGGCAGAAGCGTGGGCCCCTGGCTGACCGCCTTTGCCTACGGGACCAGCTATTTTTCGGCAGTTGTCTTTGTGGGCTATGCGGGACAGTTCGGCTGGAAATACGGAATCGCCGCAACCTGGGCGGGACTTGGAAACGCCTTTATCGGCTCCCTTCTCGCCTGGGCAGTGCTGGGACGGCGCACCCGCATTATGACGCAGCACCTGAACAGCGCCACTATGCCGGAATTCTTCGGTCAGCGCTTTGGAAGCAGGCCCTTAAAGCTGGCGGCTTCGGCAATCATTTTTGTCTTCCTGATCCCCTACACCGCCAGCCTCTACAACGGGCTGAGCCGCCTTTTCGGCATGGCCTTTGACATTGACTACAGCGTATGTGTGGTTGTCATGGCAGTACTCACCGGCATCTATGTCATCGCCGGAGGATATATGGCTACGGCAATCAATGATTTTATCCAGGGCATTATCATGATATTCGGCATCGTTGCGGTGATCGCCGCCGTGCTGAACAGCCAGGGCGGCTTCCTTGCGGCTCTTGACAGGCTTTCTGCGGTAAGCGACGAGACGGTCTCATCCGCTCCGGGCGTGTTTAACTCCTTTTTCGGCCCCGACCCCGCCGGACTGCTGGGCGTGGTGATCCTTACCAGCCTTGGCACCTGGGGGCTGCCCCAGATGGTACAGAAATTTTATGCCATCAAGAGCGAGAGCGCCATCAACAAGGGCATGATCATTTCCAGCGTCTTTGCCGCTATCGTCGCGGGGGGCTGTTATTTCCTCGGCGGCTTCGGCCGGCTGTTCGGCGACAAAGTCGATATTGCCGCAAACGGCTATGATTCCATAGTGCCTGCCATGCTGTCGGGACTTCCCACGATTCTGATCGCGGTGGTGGTCATTCTGGTGCTTTCCGCATCCATGTCCACCCTCTCCTCCCTGGTATTGGCATCAAGCTCTACCTTGACGCTGGACTTTATTAAAGGTAATATTATAAAAGAGATGGATGAGAAGCGTCAGGTCAGATGGATGCGGGCGCTCCTGGTAGTGTTTATCGCAATTTCCGTGGTTCTTGCGCTGATTCAGTACCGTTCCAATGTCACCTTTATCGCCCAGCTCATGGGAGTGAGCTGGGGGGCGCTTGCCGGAGCGTTTCTGGCGCCCTTCCTCTATGGCTTATATTGGAAGCGGACCACCAAGGCGGCATGCTGGGTAAGCTTTTTGTTCTCCGCGGCGGTAATGCTTGCCAACATCTTCTTCCGTCCGATATTTCCGGCATACCTGCAGTCTCCGATCAATGCCGGCGCCTTCTGCATGCTGGCAGGGCTTGTGATCGTGCCTGTGGTAAGTATTTTTACAAGGGCTCCCCGGCAGGAAAAACTGGATATGATCTTCTCCTGCTATCAGAAAAAGGTGACGGTTTCGGTGACGGATTCCATCGGCGACCAGACCTGAGAAGGACGGCTTGGATGTTCCAGATTAAATATTGAATTGATGCCCGCCAAAGCGGGCAGGGAGGAATAAACATATGAAAACACTGATGCTAGGCAACGAAGCGGTTGCCAGAGGTCTCTATGAAGCGGGCTGCTCTTTCGTATCCAGCTACCCGGGAACCCCCAGCACGGAAATCACCGAGTGCGCGGCAAAATATGACGAGCTGTACGCAGAGTGGGCCCCCAACGAAAAGGTAGCCATGGAGGCGGCGTTCGGCGCCTGTCTCTCCGGAAAAAGAAGCTTCTGCGCCATGAAGCATGTGGGCTTAAACGTGGCGGCAGACCCCCTTTTCACCATTTCCTATACGGGCGTGAACGCAGGGCTTATCATAGGCGTCGCCGACGACGCCGGCATGCACAGCTCACAGAACGAACAGGATTCAAGACACTATGCCCGGGCGGCGAAGCTCCCCATGCTGGAGCCCTCGGATTCCGCGGAGGCGCTTGCCTTTGCCAGACTTGCCTATGAGCTTTCTGAAGAATACGACACCGCGGTCCTCCTCAAGATGTGCACCCGGGTCAGCCACTCTCAGAGCGTGGTGGAAACAGGGGAGCGTGTGCTTCCGGCGCAGAAAAAATATGAAAAGAATCCCGGAAAATTTATTATGATGCCCGCCAACGCAAAGAAGCGTCATCCCCAGGTGGAGGCGCGCACCAGGGCCCTGACCGCCTGGGCGGAGACGGCGGAAATCAATCATATAGAGGATGGCAGCGACCGCTCCTGCGGAATCATTACCTCCTCCACCTGTTATCAGTATGTAAAGGAAGCGTTGGGCGATACCTATCCCGTCCTAAAGCTGGGCATGATCTGGCCCATGCCGGAGCAGAAAATAAGGAGCTTTGCAGCCTCCGTTGACAGGCTTATTGTAGTAGAGGAGCTGGACGGCTTTATTGAAGCCCACTGCAGAGGTCTGGGGCTGGAGGTGTCCGGCAAGGAGCTGTTCTCCAACATCGGAGAGCTGAGCCAGAACCTTGTGAAGGAAAGGCTGGGAGGCGGTGTGCAGGCAGGCGCTTCCCTGGATGAAGAAATTCCCGCAAGACCTCCCGTAATGTGCGCGGGCTGTCCCCACCGCAGTATCTTCTATGTCCTTAAGAAAATGCGCCTGACAGTGCTGGGCGACATCGGATGCTATACCCTGGGAGCCGTGCCTCCTCTTGGCGCCATCGACACCACCGTATGTATGGGGGCTTCCGTTTCCGGGCTGCACGGCTTCGTAAAGGCAGGCGATAGGGAAAATGCCGGAAGAACCGTTGCCGTCATAGGCGACTCCACCTTCATCCATTCCGGTGTCACAGGTCTGATCAATATTGCATACAATGAATCCAACGCTACGGTGATCATACTGGACAACTCCATCACAGGCATGACGGGACATCAGCAGAATCCCACCACCGGCTATAATTTAAAGGGCGATCCCTGTACGAAGATCGACTTGGAGAGCCTCTGTCATGCGGTGGGAATCAAGCGGGTAAGGGTGGTGGACCCCTACGATATGGAAGCCTGCCAGTCGGTCATCAAGGAGGAGCTTGCCGCAGACGAACCCTCCGTTATCATCTCCCGCCGCCCCTGCGCGCTCCTGAAATATGTGAAGCATCCCGGACCCATCTGCTCCGACACGGAGAAATGCAAGGGCTGTAAGGCATGTATGAGCATCGGCTGCCCCGCCATAAGCATGGTGGACGGCAAGGCAAAAATAGACGCCACCCTCTGCGTAGGCTGCGGGGTCTGCGAACAGCTCTGTAAATTTGACGCGCTGGTCAAAAACCCTTCAGCAGGCTGACGAGGTATCAATCCTGCAACGCAGCATAGTACAATGCGTCCAGAGGACGCTGTGGTGCATGATTAAATGTAACAGTTCAGCTTTCGGCTAAACTGTTACACTGATGCACACAAAATGAGTTTTCAACTCATTTTGGCGCTCGCAAGTCTCGCAAAATTGCATAAGGATGCAATTTTGACTTCGCAGTACTGTATGGCTGAACTGTTACGATTAAATCCATTTCACTTTGGAGGATGATAATGAGGTATACAATTACTTTTAATTTGAGAGGAAAAGAAAACAAATTATCCATAGATTACGAAAAAATACCAGACCCTCAGAAATCCGGATTTGCCGCATTGAAGTTACCCTTTGATGTAAATAAATGCGTAGGCTATCCCATGCTGCACGCGTATTTTGAAAATATCAGCTTAGACGGTTATGAAAGATACTGCGGGTGGATTCAGGTTGTTGAGCGTAGGGATTATGCTGATCTGAATGCTGAGGAGCCAACAGCGGTTTCATTCGAGCTGGATATTCCGGAAGAAATGAGAAAACATAAAATCCCCTATTTTGCATATGGATATCCCGCAGAATTATTTGATGCTCCTTGTAATAATTTGGGTAATAGCGAAAAGCTTGATTGGCGTGCCTATACCTACTTAGTTGATTTACCGTCCCGGATGAATAATAATCAACTGAGCTTTTTGACAGGATTTTCCTGGGGATATACAGAAGACAAAAACGGAAATGTTCAATTATCAGATTTTGCGGTGCTATCTGAAGATAGCTGGACAGCGCATCAAAAATATGCTTTATTTGCTGATTAAGGGTATATTGGGATTTGAAAAGCGGGAGCACCTTTCCGAAAAGGAGGCTTTGACCCCAACGACATGAGATAAAGGTTTTACATATATGGAGGAGCAAAATGGAAACGGAAACAAAGAATATGATGATCGTAGGCGTGGGCGGACAGGGTACCCTGCTGGCAAGCAAGCTTCTGGGCCGCCTGCTCCTTGGCAGGGGCTACGACGTGAAGGTCAGCGAGGTACATGGCATGAGCCAGCGGGGCGGCAGCGTTGTCACCTATGTCCGCTGGGGCGGGAAGGTCTTTTCCCCCATTATAGATAAGGGACAGGCTGACTGCATCCTCTCCTTTGAGCTTCTGGAGGCGGCAAGATATACGGAATACCTGAAGCCCGGCGGCAGAATCATCGTCAACAGCCAGCAGATCAACCCCATGCCGGTGATCGCCGGAACGGCGTCCTACCCGGAAAGTCTGGCGGAAAAGCTGGAAGCGCTGGGAATAGACGTGGACGCGCTGGACGCGCTTTCGCTGGCGGAGGAGGCAGGAAACAGCAAGGCTGTAAATCTGGTGCTCATGGGCAGGCTGTCCAGGCATTTTGATTTCACGGAGGATGAGTGGATGGCAGCGATAGAGCACAGCGTGCCCCCGAAATTCCTGGAGCTGAACAAAAAAGCCTTTGCGCTCGGAAGACAGTAATTTTTGAAAAAAACGGACAAATGTTACTATGCCGCTGACGCGGCGGAATGCGAGGATATATGGAACGATATTACCAAAAAGAAATCGAGACCGCGGACAGGGAGCAGATTCTTGCATGGCAGAACGAGCGCCTTGTCCGCCAGGTGCGCCATGTATGGGACAACGTCCCCTACTACCGCAAAAAGATGGAGGAAAAGGGAGTTACGCCCGAGGATATTCAAAGCATAGAGGATCTGCATAAGCTGCCCTTCCTCACCAAGGACGACTTACGCGAGGCTTACCCCTACGGGCTGCTTGCGAAACCGCTCAAGGACTGCGTCCGTATCCAGTCCACATCGGGCACCACCGGACGCAGGGTGGTTGCCTTCTATACCCAGCACGACGTAGACCTGTGGGAGGACTGCTGCGCCCGGGCAATTATGGCGGCAGGCGGCACAGACGAGGACGTCTGCCATATCTGCTACGGCTACGGGCTGTTTACCGGAGGCCCGGGACTTAACGGCGGCAGCCACAAGGCGGGATGTCTGACACTTCCCATGTCCTCAGGAAATACGGACCGTCAGCTGCAGTTCATGGTTGACCTGGAAGCCACTATTCTCTGCTGCACCCCCTCCTACGCCGCCTTTCTGGCGGAAAGCATCCATGAGCGGGGGCTGCGGGACAGGATCAAGCTGAAGGCAGGAATCTTCGGCGCGGAGGCATGGAGCGAGGAGATGCGCCAGGATATTCAGAACAAGCTGGGAATCAAGGCCTACGACATTTACGGCCTTACGGAAACCAGCGGTCCCGGCGTAGCCTTTGAGTGCAGCGAGCAGACCGGCATGCACATCAACGAGGATCACTTTATTCCGGAGATCATCGATCCGGATACGGGAGAGGTCCTGCCCGAGGGCAGCAAGGGCGAGCTTGTCTTTACCGCCATCACCAAGGAGGCCTTCCCGCTCCTTCGTTACCGTACCAGGGACATTTGTGTGCTTACCAGGAAAAAATGCTCCTGCGGCCGCACCCATGTAAAAATGTGCAAGCCCATGGGCAGAAGCGACGATATGCTGATTGTAAAGGGGGTCAACGTGTTCCCTTCCCAGATCGAAACTGTGCTTCTGGAGCAGGGATATCCCGCAAATTATCAGATTATCGTAGACCGCATCAGCAATTCCGATCCCCTTGAGGTGATGGTGGAAATGACACCCGAAACCTTCTCCGACAATCTTGGCAAAATTACGGAGATGGAAAAGGCCCTGGTGGCAGCTCTCAAGGCAATGCTGGGAATTTACGCCAAGGTACGCCTGGTAGCGCCGAAATCCATAGAAAGAAGCGAGGGCAAGGCAGTTCGCGTCATCGACAAACGGAAAATTTAAGCAGAAGCAGTTTCGGAAAAACGGCTTCAAACCAGATATATCCAAGCCAAGAAAGGAGCAAGGGTTTTATATGACAATACCTCAAATTTCTGTATTTCTGGAAAACAAAGCGGGACAGCTTGCTGATATCACCCATATTCTTTCGGACAATCAGGTCAATATGCAGGCGATCAACATTGCGGAATCAACGGATTACGGCATTCTGCGGCTGATCGTGGACGACGCCGCAAAGGCCTCCTCCATTCTGCTGGAGCAGGGCTTTATTCTGACCATGACCCCCGTGGTGGGCGTTGCCGTGGCAGATACGCCCGGGGGACTCAGCAACGTGCTGGGCGTGATCTCCCACGCCGGAATCGATGTGGAGTATATGTACTCCGTCTTCGGCCAGAGGAACGGGCAGGCATGTATGATCTTCCGCGTGGCAGACACGGACGGACTGGCTGCGGTCCTGGAACAGAACGGAATCGGCACCATCACCGGAGAAGACCTGGGACTTCACTGAAATCCTGGCCCCTCAGCATTCAAATACCCCGCGGCATTCGCCAAAATGGATGCTGGCGCATCCGCTGGCCCGTTGCCCGCAGGAATAAAGACATTCCAGGCATATGACATGTCTCGAGAAAATTGCTTTGCAGCCGGTATTGCAAAGCAATTTTGACTTTGAACCGCCGTATACCCCGGCTGCGGAAAGAAAGCCGTTTCAGCTGCCGCCGGGGAGAAATAAGCTCTCAAGCGGCATTACACGTAAATGATAAGAGGTAATATTAATGTCCGGCAAGAAAAAAGATAAAACGATCTTTCGAGAAATACTACTGCCGCTGTTAAGCATGCTGGCTCTGGAAATGCTGTTTATGGCAGGCACCATACTGGCGGGCGGCGTTATAGACAGGCTGAACCAAAACGCTATGGATATACTTGCCCAGCAGACCGAAAACAGGGGAAATTACCTGTTAAACGAAATGATCGGCAATTGGTCAAACCTGGAGCTGCTCTCCGAGGAAATCGACGAAAAGGTTCAGGAGCGCCTGGCGCAGGGGCTGCTCTCCTATGACGACTTAAATACCAATAACGCCCAGAGCACCGAGCTTTTAAAGGAAATCGCTCCCAGTCTGGTAAACACCCTGTACAACAAGCAGATTACGGGCATATACGTTGTGTTTAACACCCGGGCAGGCGGAAACGCTGCACAGGAATCGGCTCCCGGCATTTATTTAAGGGATCTTGACCCGCTTGCGACGCCCTCAAGAAGGTACGCGGACCTGCTATGGGAGCGTGCCCCAGTAGGCGTGGTACAATCCGGTTATATCACCACGGATGCAGGCTGGCAGCCCAACTTTTCCGAGGAGGATATGGAAAAGCCTTTCTTTTCAAAACCCTTTCTGACAGCTTACACGGATGACCGGGGGCTGGCGCAGAAGGAATACGGCTACTGGACCACCCGGCAATACAGTCTGTCCGGCGACAGCCAGACGGCGCTGTCCTATTCCGTTCCCTTGATCTCGGAGGACGGAACGGTGTACGGCGTTTTAGGCGTCGAACTGTTGACAGACTATATGGAATCGCTCCTTCCGGAATCCGAGCTTCTGGAGGGCAGACAGGGCTCTTACCTTTTGGCGCTGGCGCCCGGCGAAGGGCAGCCGCTGATTCCCATTATCCTCTCCAGCCGAACCATGACTCCGGAGCAGATAGCGGAGCTGCGCTTTGTTTTGTCCGAGAAAGGAACAAGCGCGGCGGACACGGACGGAAAATATTACGGGGCTGCAAAAAAGCTGACCCTGTACAGCAACAACGCCCCCTTTGACACAGACAAGTGGTATCTTCTGGGCATCAGCTCCAGAAAAAGCCTGTTTGCCTTCTCAAGGCAGATACAGGCCCTGCTTGCAATGACCATGGTACTCACCTTTATCGTTGGTCTCTCAGGCATCTTCCTGGCAAGCTACAGACTGTCGAAGCCTATCCAGCGCCTTTCCGGCGAGGTGGAAAAAGCCCAGCAGGACAACCGGATGCCGGAATTACCCGCCACGGGGATACGCGAGATCGATCAGTTTGCGGCTCTGATTTCCAGGCTGGGACGCGAAGTGGTGGAATCCTCCACAAGGCTTCTGGGCATCATGAATATGGCCAGCGTGGAGCTCGCCGGCTATGAGCTGCAGGACGCCTCCGACAGCGTGTATGTAACAGACAACTTCTTCCCCATGCTGGGCGCCTGTGAGATCGATGCGGGCTGTCTGACGCCGGAACAATTCGGCAGGCATATGCAAAAGCTGCACCGGACTCTTGAGCATACCTGCGCCGAGGACGGAAGCATCACTTACAGCGTACCGCAGCCCGACGGAAGCATCCGCTATCTTCGCTTTGAACAGCAGAAAAAGGACGGACGGCAGATAGGGCTGATCGAGGATGTCACCGTGTCCACACTGGAGAAAAAACGGATAGAGCTTGAAAGAGACAGCGACGGGCTGACCAGGCTCTATGCCCGGAGAGGCTTCCGCAGAGAGGCGGATGCGCTGTTCCTAAAACCTGCCGTTTTGAAGCATGCGGCGCTGCTGATGATGGATCTGGATAATTTAAAGACCACCAACGACCGGTTCGGGCATAATGTGGGAGACCAATATATCCAGACGGCTGGCAGGTGTTTCCTGGAAAACACGCCGGAAAATACCCTGTGCGCCCGTATATCGGGAGATGAATTCATCCTGCTTTTCTATGGATATGACAGCAGAGAAGCCGTCAGGGAGCAGGTGAAGATACTGTATCATGCAATACATACGGTGGATTTTATACTGCCAAACGGTGATAACATGGGAATCAGCGCTTCCGGAGGCGTGGCATGGTACCCGGAGGACAGTATGCAGCTTTCGGAGCTGATGAAATACGCGGACTTTGCCATGTATCAGGTAAAACGTTCACAGAAGGGCAATTATCAGGAATTTGCCAGGGAGCTGTTTGACGCCCAGCAGCTTCAGGACCAGCGCAGGCTGGAATTCCATCAAATTCTGGCAGACAAGGATATAAATTACTTCTTCCAGCCGATCTTCGAGTCCAAAAAGGGAGAGGTTTTTGCCTACGAGGCTCTGATGCGCGTCAATCTCCCTTCGCTGCGCTCCCCTGATATCGTCATGAGCCTGGCAAGGGAAGAAGGCTGCATGCATGAAATAGAATATCTTACACTGTTCCGTTCCTCGGAGTGCTACGACACACTGTTAAAGAAGAATGCGGTAGCGCCCAATGCCCTGTTGTTTATCAACTCCATAGCAAACGAATGCATGACCGAGCAGGAGGAATCCCTGTACCGTGAATTGTACGGGCACCTTCAAAGCCGGGTGGTAATAGAAATCACCGAAGCAGAGCACATGGATATGGAGCTCATCCGCCGAAAGAGCCGGGTAAAGGGCTTTTCAGGCATGTTTGCGCTGGATGATTACGGCAGCGGCTACAACAGCGAGGTCAGCCTTCTGGAGCTGAAGCCTAAATTTGTAAAGGTGGATATCTCCATTGTCCGGGATGTGGACAAGGATGCCAACAAACAGCAGATTATCAGCAATATTGTAAACTACGGGCACAAGAGAGACATGATGATTCTCGCCGAGGGGCTGGAGACGCCGGAGGAGCTTAAGAAGGTGCTTGAGCTTGGGGTGGACCTGCTTCAGGGCTATTTCCTGGCAAGACCCGGCGAGGTACCGCCCGAAATCAACCGGGAAGCCCTTGCGCTCATCCGCAGGGAGCATGAACAGACAATGCCGTGAACGGGAGCTTTACCCTAGTCCGTGAAAAGGGGCTGCTGCAAAACGTACCTTCTCTGAGTTTTGCAACAGCCCCTTATGTTATATCAATCCGTATAATTGTCAAAGTATCCCTGCACCAAAACCACAGGCGTTCCCTTGTCTCCGGAGCCGCTGGTCAGGTCGCAGAGCGAACCGATCAGATCCGTCAGCTGCCTGGGCGTGGTTCCCTGGGATGCCATATTGCCCACAAGGTTATCGCCCTTGGCCTTTATGCTCGCCTCGATGGCTGCCTTCAGCTCCTCTCCCTTCAGATTCTTGAAATCGTTGTCCGCCAGATATTTCAGCTTCAGCTCATTGGGCGTACCCACAAGTCCTGCCGTAAACGCCGGCGACACGACCGGGTCGGCAAGCTCCCAGATTTTCCCCTGGGGATCTCTGAAGGCGCCGTCGCCGTAAACCATGACCTCCACATGCCTGCCTGTCCTGGACAATATCTCCTGCTGCACCTTCTCCACAAGCTTCTGGCAGGCATTGGGGAACAGCTTGATCTTGTCCTCCGTCGCCTTGTTCGAGCCAAGCAGCCCGTATTTCTCATTATAGCCGCTCCCGTTCACCGACGCATTCAGAATCTCATCCAGGGAACAGACCTTTTTCGCGCCTGCCGCCAGCAATACCCGCTTGGTCCTGGCCCTTGTGTGGATATCGCAGTTCAAAATACTGTCCGCATAATCCAGTATCGCCTTCGCCTGATTGGCAAATATGATCTGGACCTCCGCGCCTGCCTCCCTGATAATATCCGCATAGTAAGCCACATAGTCCACACCGGTAAACTCATGCTTATTTTCCCCGAAAAGCTCCCTGTATTTCTCCAGAGACAGTACGTCGCTGTACGGGTTAATGTTCTTCTCGTCCAGCTGGTCAAGGGTCAAAAGCGCGTTACCCACCTCATCGCTGGGATAACTGAGCATCAGCACCACCTTTTTCGCGCCCATGGCGATCCCCTTCAGGCAGATTGCAAAACGGTTTCTGGACAGGATAGGGAAGATAACGCCTATGGTTTCGCCCCCCAGCTTTGCCCTGACATCGTCCGCTATGTCCTGTACGGAGGCATAATTGCCCTGCGCCCTTGCCACGATGGACTCCGTAATAGAAATCACGTCCCTGTCATATATTTTGAATTCTTCGCATTCCGCAGCCTCCAGTACACTGTCCACTACAATCTGCGCCAGATCGTCCCCCTCCCTGATAATTGGACACCTGATTCCTCTTGATATCGTACCTACTCGTCTTTCCATATTTACCCCCGTTCTTTAGCTTGCGGCTCCGTCCCTTTGCTTTTTGCACCTTTGCCGCTGTCATATTTTCCCTCAGAAATTATACTTAATATCTCCCGGGAAATCAACTAAATGTTCTCTAAAGCGACTATCTGTGCGCTTTAAAAATCAGCATGGGCTGATCCCCCTTCTGCAGTCCCCGATATGCCCACGCTCTCCTGGCAGACAGCACCAGGTCGATGACAAAAGCCGCGCCGAATATCATCGTTATCAGCATCCTTATATGCACAGGAATCCAGCCAATTACCGTTTCCACTATCGGTTCCACAACGCGAAATACCAAAATCGACGCAAATCCAAACAATATGGCATTTCTCAGACATACTCTTCCCTTGATGTTGAAACGCATGTGAGAATAATCCCACCACTTAGTATGGAACAGTCTTTCCATTATACCGCCAACAATGTATTCGAGCACGGAACAGAATATCACCCCAAAGGCGAACAGGATCAGATACGAATTCTTTACCCCGCTCAGTCCCACGGACGCCGCCGCCATACCCACGCCATACATCGGGCAGAACGGCATATGTAAAAATCCCCTGTTCTGGAATTCCCCGGCTTCTATCCTCATATCCACGACCTCGATCAGCCATCCTGCCACTCCCCAGAACATAAATATCAAAAACAGTTCTAAAAATCCATATTGAAAAGGCATCTTTTTTCTCCCCTCTGTACTTTGCCCTGTGTTTTCCGGTGCATTCCAAAATTGTCCCGAGGTCTATTCTATCATAACTTCTTTTATTTTTCCACAATAAAAACAAAAGCTTAAGAATCACCCTTCTTTTAACTATACCTGCAGATCGGCGTCACCGCCAGCCCCTATATATATTTTCCTCCGGGTCATATCCACCTTGGCTGCCACGCCGTAGGGCAACGCGCACCTTGGCGTGGAATGCCCGAAATTGACATTGTACACAATGGGCAGCTTAACGTTGCCTGTCGCCCTCCGCAGAATATATTTGTATTCCTCATAATAAGCTTCATCCTGAGGCTTTCCCACTATGATCCCGTTGACCGCATCGAAAACCCCCTTTTCCCTCAACGCCGTCAGCTCCTTTTCAAACAGCTCCGGCTCCGGCTTTTCTTCACAGGTCTCAATAAATAAAATCTTCCCTGCCCACTGGTCTTTACCTGGAAATATTTCGTATTTCTCACATATGCTTTTTTGATCCTCATATCTGTTGCCTGTCAGTATGTCATACAGGCTTTCCAGACAGCCTCCAAGAAGCTCCCCCTGAAAGCTTCCGCACCCCTGAAGAAGTTCAAATCCCCTCTCCTCCCTGTGCGCCGTTCTTTCGGTCCCAATCGCCGCCCTGGAAAAATCCGTCCGTTCCTCATACCATACTTCACTGGACTCTATCGGACCGCAGGCGCCTCCCTCCAGGTAGCTCTCAAAGGCTTTTCTGCTATAGGGAAGCATATCGTCTGCAATCTCCCCCAAATCACAGATAAAATTAGGCCCATAATAAGTGGACAGCCCCAGCTTATAAAACATCAGATGGTTGACGGTGGTATCAGAAAAACCCGTAAACAGCTTTGGATGCATTTTCACCGCATTCAAAAATTCCGCATCCTCCATCAGGAAGGGCAGAAGCCTGTAGGTATCGTCACCTCCTATGGCGCAGATAATGCCCCTGATGGATTCATCCAAAAAAGCCTGCTTCAGGTCCATCGCCCTCGCCTCCGGATGCGCCTTCAAATGCGCAATTCCCTTCAGCGAATTTGGCATAAAGACCGGTTCCAGCCCATATTGCCTCAATCTCCTCACGCCAATCTCTATATTATGACTGCAAAATTCCTCTCCAAGCATCCCGCTGGACAGGCTCACAACCGCTACCCTGTCACCTTTTCTCAATTTTTCCGCAAACCGCATAATAACCTTCCCCCTCCGCAGCCTATATAATTTCAAGGCGTCAGCCCATACCCTTCGGCGCATATGTACCCGAAAGCCGTCGCCACGCCTTTCCGTGTCACCATTATAACACAATACCTGCGGAAATTGCTATAAAACCTTTTTCTACCAAAATCCGGGCAGAAAAGAAAAAGGAAGCAAAAAGCCCTTTCACCAAAACACGGGCTTTTTGCCTCCGGATCTGCAAGCCTATTTGGACAGATCGATTTTTCTAACCGCCTCCCGAACCTTTAACACAAAGGACGGCGATACCGACAATTCGTCTATGCCCATGCGCAGGAACCTTTCCGTAAGCTCGGTATCCGCCCCAAGCTCACCGCATATTCCAATCCATGCGCCGTGCTTGTGCGCATTCTCCGCGCTCATTTCAATGAGCCGCAGGACCGCCTCATGGTGGGTATCCACAAACTGTTCGATGTCAGGGTTCTGTCTGTCGCAGGCAAGCGTGTACTGAGTCAGATCGTTTGTGCCCACACTGAAAAAGTCCACCAGCGGTGCAAGCCTGTCGCTGATAACGGCGGCTGCGGGAGTCTCTATCATAATTCCCAGCTCGATCCCTTCGGAATAGCCCATTCCCTGAGCTCTCAGCTCGCCCTTAACCCCTTCGCATATTTCAAGAATTTTTTCTACCTCGGAAACGCTTGTTATCATGGGGAACATGATTCCCAGGCTGCCGTACACGGAAGCCCTGTACAACGCCCGAAGCTGGGTCCTGAAAATGTCCGGACGGGTCAGGCATATCCGTATGGCTCTGTACCCCAAAGCGGGATTTTCCTCCTTTTTCAGGTTGAAATAATCGCACTGCTTATCCGCGCCTATATCAAGGGTGCGTATGATAACCTTTTTTCCCGCCATGCTTTCAAGCACCTTTTTATACGCGGCGAACTGCTGCTCCTCGGTGGGGAAATCGCTGTTTTCAAGATACAGGAATTCGCTGCGGAAAAGTCCTATTCCTCCCGCGTCGTTGGCGAGAACCTTTCCGATGTCCCCAACACTTCCGATGTTGGTGTAAATGTTTATCCTATGCCCGTCAAGAGTAATGTTTTCCTTGCCCCTAAGCTCCTGCAAAAGGCGCTTTTTCTCCTCGTCTGCACGCTGCTTTTCAAGATATTTCTTACAGGTATCCTCATCCGGGTCCACGAAAATTTCGCCCGTAAAGCCGTCCACCACCGCTTGGCAGCCGTCCCTGACCTCGTTCAAGAAATCGTCCCCCGCGCCGATGACGGCGGGAATATTCATATTCCTGGCAAGTATTGCGGTGTGGGAATTGGACGAGCCGTGAGCCGTTACAAACGCAAGAACCCTGTCCTTGTCGAGGGAGACGGTCTCGCTGGGAGCAAGGTCGAAGGCACAGATAATCACCCTCTCGCCGGTCCCCGCATGGACGGAGCTATTTCCCGTCAGATTGTTTATAACGCGGTTGGAGATGTCCCGCACGTCCGCTGCGCGGGCCTGCATATAGGCGTCGTCCATTGCCGAAAACATTTCCGCAAAATTATCCGCGGTCACCGCGACGGCATACTCCGCGTTTACACTCTGGCTTTCGATAATACTGTTGATCGACTCATTGTAATCGTCGTCGTCAAGCATCATCCGGTGTATCTCAAAAATTGCGGCGTTTGCCTCGCCCACCTCCCTGAGCGCCTTGTCATAGATTTCCTGCAATTGATCCATCGCCGCGGCCTTCGCCTGCTCAAAGCGTGATTTTTCACCGTCCGTATTTTCAATGCGGACGCGCTTTACCGCCGCTTCCGGCTTTTTGAACAGCGATATTTTTCCGATGGCTACCGCGCCGTAAACGCCCTTACCCTGATAAATTTTCATAGCATTACCTCCCTGCCGGATTTTCGCAGCTGCGGTCAAAGGTTTTCCTTAAAAAATTCCTCCATTGCCGCCGCGGCGGCTTCCTCGTCAGCGCCCTCGACGGTAACGTTCACTGTGTCGCCGCATTTCACGCCCATGCCCATAATCGCCATAAGCTTTGTTGCGGCGGCGGTTTTGCCGTCCTTTTCGAGTGTGACGACGCTTTGGAATTCCTTTGCCCTTTTTGCCAGCAGACCTGCGGGTCTTGCGTGAATGCCTATTTCGTCCTTAATGGTGTAGCTGAAGCTCTGCATAATGGATTCCTCCTTAAATAATCTTTAATATTTCACTGCCCGCCGTAATTTTTCCCTGCGCAGCCGGCTCAATTACCGAATATTCGTCCGTGTTTGCGATGATAAACGGAGTGGTGACCTTATAGCCCTCGGCTTTGATGGCTTCGATATCAAAGGTGATAAGCAGGTCGCCCTTTTTCACCTTCTGACCGTCCGAAACATGAGACTCAAAATATTTTCCGCCAAGCTTTACCGTATCTATGCCAATATGGAGCAATACCTCCACGCCCTCCGCCGAAAGAATATTCACCGCATGCTTAGTATCGAAAACGGAATCGACCTCTCCGTCACAGGGCGCGTAAAGCCTGCCCTCGGAGGGCTCTACCGCAATTCCCTCACCGAGTATTTTCTGAGAGAAAACGTCGTCCCCCACGTCCTCAAGCTTAACCGCCGTGCCGTTGAGATGGGCGTACATCCTGATCGCGGCGGCTTTCTCCGGCGCGTTTTTCTTCTGAGGCTGCGGCTTCTCCGCGGAAGGAGCCTCCCCGAGAACACCGTCAAGGTCGTTTGACTGCGGCGAATCCATAAACGCTTCAAGATTTGATTTTACCACAGAAACCCTCGGTCCGTAAATAACCTGCACGCCGTTTCCCTTGTGGATAACTCCCGACGCGCCGCTTTCCTTAAGAAGGCTGTCGCTGACCTTCTCAATATCCGTAACCGTAATTCTGAGCCTTGTGGCGCAGCAGTCGATATCGGAAAGGTTTTCCTTCCCACCAAGCCCTTTAAGGATCAGCGCGCTTGTGACATCGCCAGGGCTTCCCGCCGCCTTTTCGGACCTGGCCGCCTCAACGTCGCTCCTGCGATAAAGCTTCGGTTCTATATCGTCCGGCTCTCGGCCCGGAGTTGCCAGATGCATTTTCTTTATCATAAAATAAAATACAAAATAATATACCACCGCATAGAACAGACCCACAATTACAATCCATATCCAGTTGGTCTTATGATTTCCCTGCAAAATTCCAAACAGTGTAAGGTCTATTACGCCGCCGGAAAACGTCATTCCCACACCCACATTGAACAAATGCATAAGCATGTAGGACAGACCCGCGAGAACACAGTGTACCCCATACATAAGCGGTGCCACAAAAATAAACGTAAATTCAAGAGGCTCGGTGATTCCCGTGAGCATGGACGTAAGGGCCGCCGAAAGCAGCAGACCGCCCGCAGCCTTTCTCTTTTCGGGACGTGCCGCTCTGTACATGGCAAACGCCGCCGCAGGCAGGCCGAATATCATGAAGGGGAATTTACCCGACATAAACCTGGTGGCCGATACCGAAAATACCTCGGTGGACTTTGAGGCAAGCTCCGCAAAGAAAATATTCTGTGCGCCCGTGACAATATTGTCGTCCACCATCATGGAGCCGCCAAGCTCCGTCTGCCAGAACGGCATATAGAAAACGTGGTGCAGCCCAAACGGAATAAGCGCCCGCTCCAGAATACCGTATATCCAGGTTCCGATATAGCCGGAATTCAGGACCAGACCGCCGAGCTTTGAAATTCCCATCTGCACAAACGGCCACAGATAAAACATCACAATGCCCACCATAAGATAAACCACCGTACAGACAATCGGAACAAATCTTGTCCCGCCGAAAAACGAAAGCACCTGGGGAAGCTCGATCCTGTAAAATCTGTTATGCAGCGCCGCCACTCCCAGACCTACTATGATACCCCCGAAAACACCCATTTGCAGGGTAGTTATTCCCAGCGCCGATGTGGTTGAATTTTCCGTCATTGCTTCAACGCCGCCTTTTGCCATGATGAGCACGCTTATGGCGGTGTTCATTACAAGGTACGCGATGGCTCCGGATAGAGCCGCTACCTCCTTTTCTTTCTTAGCCATACCTATGGCAACGCCCATGGCAAACAGAAGGGCAAGGTTGTCAAAGACGGCGCTTCCCGTTTTGCTCATAATGTCGAGGACAGTATACAGTATTCCGCCCTCATAGATCACGCTTCCCAGCCTGTAGGTCTCGATGGTGGTTGGATTCGTGAAGGAACCTCCAATCCCAAGCAGAAGCCCCGCCACGGGCAGAAGCGCTATCGGAAGCATAAAGGAACGACCCACGCGCTGTAATATGCCAAAAATTTTATCCTTCATAAAGACTCCTCCTCAAATGGACTTATTTGGACAGTCATTTATCATCTTTGTTATAATCAGGAACCTGCCCCATATTTGTGCCCATTTTTGCGTTGATTATGTGCATTGCGATAAAACCGGCTTTATCCCCAGCAGGCTCCATGCCAAGCTCCACGCTTTTTTCCGAGTTTCACTGCCCTGGCCAAAATGCCTTTTTCTTCCATATATACCAAGCGCACTGACGGTATTATTATTTACCGCCTTACTTATTTTATATTTTAGTTAATTATAATTAAAATGCACCTCCGTCAGCGGGTCTTTATACCCAGCTTTTGGGGTGCAGTTTAAATGCGCCGTTCATCCGAACCGTTGACAGCCCAGACCGGCTTTGCCGATTATTGAATATAAATTTCCGAAACGGTATTTTCAACGCCATTGATCTGCAATCTGACGTGAATTTTGCCATTTTCAAATTCGTTCAAAGGATATACCAGCGGTTCGGAAAGGCTTGTGACATCGACAGACTTTGCCGTATCTCCCTGTACCAGCCACAAGACAAGCGTTGCTCCGTCCGGTACTGTCCCACAAAAAATATCGGCATAAAGCAGCTGAGCGTCTGCATCTGCAATGGTCATATTTTGTTCTTCCACAAATCCTTCGCTGGCTCTCTTAAAATCCAGCTTCCAAACATCATCCAGATAAGTGTTATAATTCATACTGATTGTACCTAAGTTCCATACTCGATCGTCTGAAGCAGCATTTGTGTTGATACCCTTTCCGGAGGCCGCACTGACGATAAATCCTGTCAAGCATACCAGCATAAGCACCATACTCACAATACCGGCAATAATGAATTTTAAGTTATGCGTTCCTTGTTTTTCCATAACACTGTAATCCTCCCTTTTGATATGTGTTCCACATTCTTCGCAATATTTTGCCTTTAATGAAATTCGTTGTCCGCAGGCCGGACAGATCGTTTTGATTTCTGAACGGCGCAGAAAGTAAATCAGCAGTCCCATAAAGGGTGTGGCTGCAAAAACTACAATCGCCCACAGTACCGGGTCGTCCCCTCGCCTTTTACAATCCTGATATACCCATGCTGCAAAGAAAACAGCGGTACACAATGCAAAAAGTATAAAGCAAAGAAGCAGGACGGGGAGCAGCTTGGAAAGACCGCTGAAGCCATGGCTTTTCATAAAATAAATGCCAAACCGTAAAAAAATCAACAATAAGATAGCCGGGATACCAATATAAAGCGGAAGCCTGTTCTTCTTTGTATTATTCATGCCAACACACCTCTTTTCTCAATGCGGATTATGATTTCCTCTTTAATGTTTCCTCTTTTTACGCCCACTGCGGTAAGCAATATACCAGCCACGCCAAAATAAACGCAGATACCGGAGGCAAAGTAAGATAAATAAATATTTTCAATCATTATCAAAGCAAAAAGAGCCAACAAGGAAAAAGTTATCAAATTTAAAACCATCGGCAAATACCAAAGTGATATTTTATGTGTAACAGGCTGTTTTCGCAGGACGGCCTCTTGTTGATACAGAGCCGCTTTGAGCTTCCTATTCAGCTCCGGGGCCGGAACATCGGTAATTTTCATAGAAGCCCGGATAGCTTCTTCCATGAGAAGTTTTTCTTCCATGGAAAGTTTTTCTTCCATGGAAATATCTTCCTCATTGTTAAAACGATTATCTCTCATATCCAGCATCCTCCAATCTTTTTTTAATTAAGCTTCTTCCCTTGAACAATCGACTTTTTACGGTACCGGGCGGTTTCTTTATTATGGCCGCTATCTGCTCTATGGGACAATCGGAAAGGTAAAATAATATCAACGGTACTTGAAATTTTTCCGGGAGAGTTTGAATGATTCGGCGGACTTCTGTAATCAATTCTTTTTCAAGATAACCTTCTTGAATACTTTCTTCAGAATGTATTACCGTTTCCGTTTCATCATCAAAATTGCTGCAGGGAAGAATTTTGTTCCGGCGTGCTTGTTTTCTTCTGTCGCTTTTCCAAAGATTATGAGCTAAAGAGAAAAACAACGCTTTCGGGTTTCTCTCCCAGTCAAGCGTCCATTCTGTTTCTAACGCTTTCAGGAAGGTTTGTTGATATAAATCCTCGGCATCCGCCCTGTCCGCACAGAGCTTCAGGCAAAATCTATAAATATCCGTACCGAAATCATCGATACATTTTTCTATTTCTCTTGCATCCACTGTTTCACCTCCTCTGCCTGTTCACCCTATATTCGACATAACTTTATATTTGGTTCATTTTTTATATAATAAAACCGGCAGCGAAAATAAGATACTCTCGCTCCCGGTCATAGCATTCAAGATTCAAAAGCGTCCGCCTCCCGCCGAAACAGGAGAGCAGACGCTCTTTGTTTATATTGCTTTATTTGATACTTCTTTATGCCTGACTGCATATTACCGCCAGGCTGCAGGCAAAATCATCCTACTTGGTAGAAGTGATGATAATTGCGTTCAGTCTGCCCCAGTCAAGGTGATCATCGGTGCCCTTAACCTCAATGGTAAGCACGCCGTCAGTAACCTTTGCGGTGAAATTGCCCTCAGTAAACGTTGCCTTCTCGGGCGCAATCAGAGTCTGAGACTCGCCGTTTACGGTAATAACGGAGGAAGCCTGGGTCTTAGCATCCAGATCGCCTGTCAGTACCCATACATCATAGGTGCCGTTTGCAACATCTGCCTTAAATGTAACACCTGAGTCTTTGGTAGTAAGAACTTCGCCGCCTCTCAGGTCGCTTGACGTATAACCAAGTGTGGAGCACTCGTTCATTCTCCAACGTCCTTCAACACTGACAGTAAAACCGGCAGTCTTGCCTTTCTCATAGACAGAGCCTGTGATTTCTTCTTTCTTGCCGCGTACAACTACGGGTGTGTATCCCTTTGCAGCTGTAGGAGTTACATCATTTTTGTCCTTATCCTTCTGTACCTGAGTCAGAGTGATGTCATAACCAACCTGGGTTACAGAGATAGAAGTCTTGCTGGAAGATCCAGCTACGGCTACTGCATACTCAACCTTGCCGTTTACGTCATAAGCAGTATCCTCAAACTTATTGCTGGAAGCGGTGCCGATCTTAGCGCCGTCTCTGTAAATATCATAGGAAGAAGCTCCGCTTACTGCGTCCCATGTAAGAGATGCCTTCAGAACTCTCTGCTGCTTTGTGAAGTCGTGAGAGCCCTGTGCGGAGACTGCAAGATTCTTAACCTCGCCCTGTACTGCAGCGGTTGAATCTCCGGTGGAAGGTGCGGGAGTAGGAAGGGGCACGATCGGACCGGTAGAACCTGTCACACTGTTAATATGCAGTACCTGACCTGCAAAAATCTGCTTTGCATCCTTGATGGTTGCGGAATTCAAAGCATAGATATCAATCCATCTGCTTCCGTTGCCCAGAAGCTTCTTTGCAATGCCGTAAAGGGTGTCGCCCCTCTGTACGGTATATGTTCCGTCTGCAGAGATCGTGCCGGAAGAACTGGGGGCAGGAGTGCTCTTGCTGGGTTCGGGAGTGCTTGCACTGGGAGCGGGGGTACTTGCGCTGGGCGCAGGAGTATTCTCGCTGGGTGCAGGAGTGCTTTCGTTGCCGGAAGCTGCCTCGCCTGCGGTAAGAACCATATTGTCATAGAAAGGACCTTCGCCTGCCGATACAAGCTGGATACCTGCTACGCTGAACTTTGTAATTCCAGGGGTAGCAGCGCCGTTTGCATGGGTGCCTGCATCTACGATATTGCCGCCCTTGTTGTTGCCCAAAGGCTTAACGTATGTATTCGCCTGAGTGAACTGTCCGTCTCTCTTCTGGCCGTTTTCCGTATCCTCTGCCGCAAAGAGCTTCCACTTGGTATCCTTTCCCTTGTAGTCGCCGTCGGGCTCATATACGTTAAGAGTGAAGCTCAAAACGCCGTCCTTGTTGGACTTGTCAAGGTCGATCTCTATAGCTACCTTTCTCCATGCTGCCTTACTGCCGCCTACCCATGTAAATACCTTGCCGCTGGTTGCGTACTCGGTGCCTGAAGCAGCGCCGTCCGCATAGCCGGGCATGATATTCATGTTGCCGCTGCCTGCGCCGCCGACATTGATCAGAGCCTTGCCGTCGCTGTCATAAACAACCATTGCATTTGCCACGCCTTCGTTGAACACTTCATACTCCAGCGTTACCTTTCCTGCGGACACTGCGGAAGCCAGCTTATAATCCGCCTTTGCCTTGCCTGCCAAAGCAAGCTTGTTGGAAGTATTGCCGCCCTTATCAGCGTCTACGCCCTTAACAGACCCTGAGCTGACAGACCAGCCTGCGGGAAGCTCCGCTTCATCCGTATAGATGGAAGCGCCTGCCTCAGCCGCCTGTACGGAGCTTGCCGGCAACATAGGAAAAGCCATTGCCGCAGCAAGAGCCAGTGCCATGACTTTGCTCTTTTTCCCTAGAAATTTTCTTTTCATCTCTTTTCCTCCTTAACATTGTCTATCCTGACCTGTTTTCTTTAATTACACGTTCAATATAGTGTAATAAGTATACAACTTTTAGTAATAAATGTAAAGTAGGCTTCGTCGTTTTTCACGGATTTGATGCGGAACGGCAACTTTTGCAAGGTAATTTCCATGAAATATTGTAGATATTCTCCTTAAAATAATATATAATGACATTATCAGAGCAAAAACGACGCCCTGACAGCGCTCCAATGCCCCATGGCGTTTTATCCATGGACAGCTCATTGGTCAAAACGGAGACTGTCAGGCCGCCCCCCAACAAGACTTAAATGAGGTATAAGCTTATGTCATCCTATGTTATCCCGGAGGCCTCCGGCGCCTCCGTCCGCCCCTCGCATCTGTACAAAAAGGCACTTTTTCCCATTACCGACTTCGGTGCAAAACCGGAGAATCCGCCGGTCCGGAACACCGAGGCGATCAACCGCGCCATCTGCACGGCAGCAAAAGAGGGCGGCACGGTGACAATACCCCCCGGAACCTTTTACACCTACACAATTCTGTTAAAAAGCAACGTAAACCTGTACCTGGAGGAGGGCGCGGTGATCGCGGCGGCTAAGCCCGACCTCCCCTGCCCTCCCGGAAAATCTCCCCGGGAAAAACCGGCAGGCGAGGGCGGCAGCTATGGGGAGCCGGAAATCAATCCCTACCTGGGGCTGCAGGACCACGGGCACTCTTATTTTGCAAACAGCCTGGTATACGGCGCCGACCTGGAAAATATTATGATTTACGGCAAAGGACTCTTTACCGGCGGCAGATTTGACGATGAGAGAGGCATCCTTGAATATGTCCTTCAAGGCGGCGACCCCCGGGAGCCCGAAAGCCGTCAGGCAAGAGGACACCGCGGGGAATGGTTCGGCAACAAGGGGCTGGCGCTGGTGCGCTGCAAAAATATTGTTTTTGAGGACTTTTCCGTAACCATCGGCGGGCACTTTGCCATTATTGCCGAGGGATGCGAAAATCTCTATGTGAACCGGGTGCTGGTGGATACCACCAGGGACGCCTTCGATATAGACTGCTGCCAGGATGTCACCGTCCTGAACACCACCTGCAACTCCCTGACCGACGACGGGCTGTGCCTGAAGGCCTCCTTCGGCGCAGGCATCTTTAAGCCTCTCCGGAATGTGCTGATTGAGGACTGCGTGGTCAGCGGCTACGACGCAGGCAGCGTCTACGCCGGGGAATACACGAGAGACAAGCTGATCGCACAGGACCGCTGCGGTCCCACGGGACGCGTGAAGTTCGGCACGGAGTCCACCTGCGGTTACCATCTGGTGACCATCCGCCGGGTCCGCTTCGACCGTTCCCGCGGCTTCGCCATGGAAGCGGTGGACAGTTCTTCCCTGACGGACGTTATTTTTGAGGACTGCCAGCTGGACAATGTGTCAAGCTCTCCTGTCTTTATCAGGGCAGGCGACAGAGGCAGGTTCCCGGTGACGGGAAACAGCGCTTCCACAGCCTACCCAGCCGGGGAGTCCGACGTGCGCATGGACAACCGAGGCTGGATACTGCCGAACGCTCCGGGCTGGCACTGCTATCCCGCCGCCAGATATACCCCCCATTACAACCGGACAAAAACCGTTACGGTGGACGGGCACTCCTCCTTTGAGATCGTGGACCCCGACGCCCCCGTCACATGTAACCCGGCAAATTACGAGGAGCGGGACGGTCACATGTTTTTAAAGCGCTGGCAGCCCTGGGGGGACGGTTCTTCCCACGGACAGGACTCCCGGGGAGACGGTTCTCCAGGCTCCTACCAACCCGACTTTTCCGCAGAGATTCCGGCGAGGGATCTGCCCCTTTATGCCAACGGCGTGGGCTGCGGGGAGCTGGCAAGAGTGGAAAACGTGCGCATCAGCAACATAAAAATCACAAACGCCGACCCCCGCTATCCCATTCTGCTTATGGGCCTAACGGACTCTCACCTGAAGAACATTGTACTGGAAAATATTTCCGTGGAGTACAGAGGTGGTCTTACCATGGAACATGCCATAGAGCAGCGCCAGCTTAATACCGAGTGGAAATTCTCTCAGTTTCATGCAAGGGAGCATGTGCAGAGCCTGCCCTGGCTTGTAAACACCTTCTTCTTAAAAAACGAAGGGCTGCTGCCCCGTGCAGATTGGGACCCGGAAAACAACCGATGGAAAAACGACCCCTACAATGTGCCGGAGCTTCCGGAGGTCTATCCCGAGCCCAGCAACTGGGGCATCCTGCCCGCCTTTGGGCTGTTTGCAAGGCATGTGGACGGTCTGAGCCTGAAAAATATCAGCATTTCCTGCAAGGTGCCCGACGGCAGGCACGTCTGCGTGTTGGACGATATAAACGGCGTGCGGCTGGACGGTCTCACAGCGGGCTGTGCGGAGGGCATCGCTCCCATCGCCGCCGTCACCCACCATTGCAGAAGACACACCAACGCGGAGAATGTGCCGGAGCAGCCCTACTTTACCACCACGGTCACAGGGCTGGAGCTTGTAAGCCCGCCCGTTATCCGCACATGGCATACGGACGCCGCACAGCCCAGCCCCAACCCGGTTCAGCCCCAGCGCCGCACGGAGCAGTCCGACGGCTACAGTACATCCTGCGGACATAATCCGGTTCAGTCTGACGGCCGCAGTACATCCTGCGGGCATAACCCGGCTAAATCCGGCACCGTTCAGGCGCAGATAGCGGAAATACACATTCACGCCCCCGCTCCGGGCACGCCCCCGGACAGCCTGTACGCTTACCCCACCGTCCCCTGCCGGGAAACAGGCTATTCCTTTGCGGTGGACACGGATGCTTACCCGCTGCCGCTGACGGTACACCGCCCCTTTATCCGCCCCGTTGCCCCGGTGTCCGTCGCCGCGGGCGAAACCCTGGAGCTTCGGCTGTCCGTCCGCAATCCTGCCACGGACATCTCCGACCGGGCGGACGACGGGATGATCTACAACGAACAGCAGCGCCTGAACCACAGTGTCAAGGGTGCGGCGGTGACGCTCACCCTCTCCTGCGAGAGCCTGCCGGAGGGCGCATCGTTCGACCCGTCGGAAAAATTATTCCTCTGGACGCCTGCCCTCTCCCAATGTGGGGAATATAACCTCATATTTGCAGCGGACGACGGAGTAATACCAGAGAAAACCACGGTACGCATAACTGTCCGTCCCGCTTAATTAAAGGGGCTGTCGCACTAAGAAAAACATATACAAGATTCAGTGGGATTTGCTGACGCATCCGCCTGGCTCATTGCCCGCAGGAATAAAAATACGGCGCCCTACGGCACACGGGCGGACGCAGACACAAAACCCGGGGCTGCTGCAAAACAAAGCTGCAGCAGCCCCTGTCACGCCGTATCACAGGGTCAGCCGCCCCTCCATACCTTCAAAATCTATGACCTTAACGCTTCCGTCCTTCATTTTTAATGTGACAGGCCCGAAGCTTCCCGTTCCCTCCGGGTCCGTGTAAACCACCTGGTCAACGGGAAACAGCTCCTCCTGCGCGAATTCCTCTGCGCTCTCCCTTGTGATCACCTGGGAAATCAGCACATAGGGCTCAAAGCCGCCGTAATGCTGCCTGCGCTCCATGGCGGCAAAAACCACCAAAGACCTCTCCGAGTCCGGATTGGTTCCGGTACTGTGCAAAAGCTCCAGCTTCTGCCAGCCTCCGTAGACCGTCATAGCAAGCTGCTTCTCCCTACCCACGGCGTCCTTTCCTTTTAAAATAATACATTTCCCGCTGCCGCAGGTCTTTTCCGTAATCTCCGTGCCGTTGTCCGGGAAGCCATAGGCTCCCAGCGTAATCGTAACCGGCGCCCTGTGAAGCTTCAGCCTGTCCACCCTAACGATTCCGCCCGGCACCGGGAAGTCCGCAAGGTTGATTCCCTGGGTCCAGTGGCTTTCCCGCTCCGGCCCGTAGTCAAAATACTGCCTGCGGTACAGCACGCCCTCCCGTTCCCCTGCCCAGAAGGTGACGTTTGCCTTTTCCACGCGCCCGTCCGTTCCGTCCCTGAGCACATACTGCTGGGACTCCACATCCGGCGCAGGCGCGGACTCCCAGGGATATTTGGTGTTATAGCAGAGCTTGGAATAATTCCACATCCCATGCTCATCTCCGGCGCGCTTATTCACCTTGCCGGTGCGCAGAACCGTCTCACCGTTTGCCTCATGATTGGAAAAGCACAGCCCCGGACCGTCAAGCGCGGTCACCTTCACCTCATCCTTTTTCAGCCGCTCCCATGTGCCGTTGTTCTCCCTGGCCGTCCAAAAGGGATGGTCCGCCGGCAGGTGCAGGCAAAGAAACGCCTTACCCAGCCAGAAGGGAGACTCCGCGCAGGAATAGCCCTGTACCAGAGGCGAAAACTGCCCGTAAAAACCAAGGGCAGGCACCCCCTGGCACAGAAAATCCTCCCTTCCCAGGAATTGCATCAGGGAACCCGAGCAGATGCGCCTTGCCCGCCCCGGGTCTGCCTTTCCGCCTCTCATCATCAGATTGCCGTCAAAGGCGCTGGTGGACGCATTCCGGTAAATATTGCTGCGCCCCCACATATTGGTCCAGCCGTCCCTGTCAAAAAAGTCCCCATAGGTCTCCATAAGCCGGTTGGAGTACTCCTCAAACCTCGCCGCTATGTAAGGCTCGTGCTCATACCCGTACCACCTGTTCCAAAACGCCGTGTACACGTTAAAGCCCCAGCAGGAATAATAGTCAAAGGAATGACCGTCCCTGTACCAGCCGTCCCCTGCGTAAAAATTTAAGATTGCCTGGGCATGGTCCCGCATGACGGCTTCCTTTATGGGATACCCCTCCATATGCAGGAACGCCATGTCCAGCATGTTAAACAGCCGCCAGTTCTGAGGCACCGTGCTCTCATGGGCATATCCTCCGATCAGCGCCGCTATCCTGTCCTTCTCCTCCTTCGTACAGGTGTCCCAGATCTGCTCCCTGCTGATCCACAGGCAGATCACCAGCGCACAGGTCTCAACCGTCTGCTGGAACGCGCGGTATCTGTCCCTGCTCCCCACAGTCATCCTCTGATCCTCATAGGTTCCCACATACAGCTCGTCCCCCCTGGTACAGACGCGCAGCACCTGATTTTTATAATATTCCGCCAGCGTATAGGAATACCCGCAGACCCTTAAATCAGGCTGGCTGGCGATCATGGGCGCCGCTATGAAAAAGGTCCGGGTCAGCCCCTCAAACACCTCTGCACAGCGCTGGGTCCTCTGCGTCTCCGGCGACGCCTTCAGATGAGGATAGGTAATCTCCGTCTCCCTTCTGGGCATTATCACCGGCTTCTGAAAGTCCCCGATATTCCGGAAAATACCCTCCAGCATATATCTGCCCGCTTCCAGCCAGCTCTCCCTCGTCAGCCCTGTATACGGGCTCAAATCATAATCTAACGACTTCGGTTCAAATCTCATCTTTTTTCCTCCATCCTGCCGGCACAATATCCAATCATAAATGCAAAAAAATAGCCGTACCTACAATTAATATTATAATAACTATCGCAAAGGGTTTGCAACTGAAATCACACAGAAATTTTCCGCAGATACACTTATGACATGATACCCGGGTCAAAAGACAACACCTTGAATAGGAAGGACTGCATTCCGAACCGGAAGAACCGAACCGGAAGGACGTATGATAGTACTTGAAACAGGAAGCGTTTTTTAGTATAATAAATATTATTTAACAAAAAACGCGGCTCCGTATGCAATGGCTTTCCATGAAGATCAAGCCGGCCCCTGGCTGGCTTTTAGCACGGTCCCCTGACGCATTGCTGGCGGAAATAAAAAACGCTGTGTACCCACAGCAGAATGAGAGAAAGAAAATGGCGGAAAAAACACAAAAATGCCCTATGTGCGGCACAAAGCTCAAAATGATCAACGGCCGGATGGCCTGCAAGGACTGCGGATATTATCTGAGAAGCCAAAGCGAATCCACAGGCTCCGCAAACGGTTCCCAGCCCGGCAGCTACGGTTCCACAGGCAGTACATTCCCCTCCGGCTCCTATGGCAGCACGCCCCAGCCAGGCCCCTACAGCTCCTCGGGCAATGCGTCCCAGCCAGGTCCCTACAGGGCGCCGAGCAGCGATTCCCAGCCCGGCAGCAAGCCTTCCGGCTTCAAGAAGTCCGTCAAGGCGGTGCTGGTTTCTATCGGATCAATCCTGTTGATCGCATTATCCTCCAGATCTGTGAGAAACGGCATCGTGGATATCGTGCAGATCATCACCGCAAAAAATAACAGCGTGGCAGACATGGATTATTCGGTTTCGCTTCCCAGCATATCCTACCCCATCATCCCGTCAGGCTCCACGGCAACCGCTGCCCCCGATACCGGAACGCCCGCCCGCGTTGTGCTTCCAGATTCCGACTTTGCCATCGGTTTTATAGAGACTGTGTACGGAAAGGGCTACCGGGTCATCACCGCGGAGGAATACGCCGCTGTCACTGCCCTAAGGGTGAACGAAGATGATAACATCGTCTATTATCAGTTAGATCACGGAGAAACCCAGTATTTATACTATTCGGACTCCTACCATCTGGATGTGTCGGACCTTAAGTGCTTTCCCAATCTGGAGCAGCTCTATGTGGAAGATAAAATGCTTGTGCCCGGAGACCTGACTGGCTTTGAAAATCTGTATGCCATTCATTCCAAAAACTCGGTGAAGGAACTCGCAAAATATGTTCCCCACCCCGAGAATATAATAGACCTGGGCACATATGACTGGAGCTTCAGCGCTACCCTGGACGACCTTTCCAGCTTTCCGAACCTGCTTTATCTGACTGTGGAGGCCGACCACCTGAAAGACATATCCGCCCTGAAGTCCTTCCCCGACCTGCTTGGGCTGTACCTTGACGGCTGCAAGGACCTGACCGACTACAGTGCTCTGATGTCCCTGACGCAGCTGGAGGAGCTCAGCATTTCCTCATCCCAGCTGAAAACCATCGACTTCATCAAGCAGATGCCAAACCTTACTTACCTGATCATAGAGGAGTCCCAGGTCCAGGACATAAATGCACTTACCTCCTGCCCCATGCTGACGAACCTCATACTGAATGAAAATTACAAGATAGCAGACCACTCTCCCATAGGCGAACTCAACAACCTCGCCTACCTGACGCTTAAGTTCCACCAGAATGCGACGCTGCCCTCCTTCCAGAACCTGACGGGACTAACCTACCTGTCCCTGGATAACGTAAATGACATATCCCCCCTGCGCGATGCGGTAAATATCACGACTCTGGTACTGAAGCACTGCGGAAGCGAGCACCTGGATGTCCTCACCGCCATGCCTAAGCTGTCATGGCTGAAAATAGACGACTTCTGGGGTCTTACCGAATCACTTGCGCCGCTGACGCAGCTGCCCAGCCTGGAAGAACTTGATATCAGCGGCACGGATGTCTTTGGAAACATGGAGGAAATATTCTCCATTCCCACCCTGAAATACCTGTATATGGATGACTGTCAGGTGGGTATAGACTTTAACGCCGTATCACCCAATCCGAACCTTGAGGTACTCTCCATGTGCGACGTCCGTATTTTGCGGGACCCTTCCTACAACAACGGAGATAAGATTTATCTGTCCGAGCACTATGATTTTTTTGATAACTTCCCCAAT
>ERZ808051.700-NODE-700-length-31374-cov-4.271975_pt1 | contig 31374 bp, 23 predicted proteins | sample MGYA00380199_ERZ808051 | MGnify/ENA primary metagenome ERZ808051 (study PRJEB31490, sample SAMN06133391) | mouse gut metagenome | isolation source: J11 | host: mice | place: China: Chengdu | collected 2015-05 ...
ACGCTGCTCGCTTTGTTCCAGCTGGGTCTCATACTTCTCCCGCTGTCTGGTCAGCCGGGATTTGATCTTTCCGGGACTGTAGTAAGTCTTTTTGTCAAAGACATCCGCTAAGGTGGGATTGCTCTGTCCGGCCTCGGGCCTGGCTGCCGCCCCCTTTGTCTCGTTTTGCTGCCCGCCTCCGCCCGGGGCATCCTTACCCCGCAAAAGGGCCTCCCGCTTTTGCTTTTCATGGAGATAATCCTCGTAGGGGTATGGATACTGGGTCACCTGCCCTCTCTCGAATTCCAGGATCCCCGTGGCCACCTGCCGAATGAAATACCGGTCATGGGACACGAACAGCACAGTCCCCGAAAAAGCCCCCAGCATCTGCTCTAAGGCCTCCTTGCCCACGATGTCCATATGGTTGGTGGGCTCGTCCAGGATCAGGAGATTGGGCCTGGTCTGGAACATCTTGCAAAGCGCCAGGCGCACCCGCTCCCCGCCTGAGAGCTGTCCCATCTTCTTCTCCACATCCTCTCCCGAGAACAGAAAACTCCCCAGAGCCCCCCGGACCTGCTCCCGCTGAAGCCTCGGATACTCCTCCCAGAAATTTTCCAGCACTGTCTGCTCCGGATTCACATGGGTCTCCATGGCCGCCTGCTGGTCAAAATATCCCCACTCTACATTCGTCCCGAAAGCAAAGGTCCCGCCCAGAGGCTGCAGGCTGCCCGTGAGGGTCTTCAGCAGTGTGGATTTGCCGATGCCGTTCTCCCCGATGATGGCCAGCCGCTCCCCTTTCCGCAGGGTAAAGGAAACTTTAGACAGCTCTCTGTCATACCCGATGCCCAGGTTCTTCGCCGTCAGCGTCTCGGTATAGCTCTCGATCCTTGGCTGGAACAGGGCGTGGAAAGCCCTTGTGTCAAAGCGTCTGGGCTTCTCTATCTTTACCATGTGCTCGATTGCCATGCGCTTGGAATGGGTGGCCGCCACCTTGCTGGGGGTGTTTTTCCACTTCTCAATCCACTCTGTCAGCCGCTGGATTTCTTTCTGCTGGGCCTCGTAATCCTTTTCCTGCTTTGCCAGAGCCGCCGCTTTCTGCTCCGTGAACGCGGAATAATTGCCCGGGTAACGCCTGATGCGATGGTATTCGATCTCGTAGGTCACATCGATGATCCGATCCAGGAACATCCTGTCGTGGGACACGATAACTACGCACTTGTCGTATTTTTTCAGATAGCCCTCCAGCCACTCTATGGTGGGGAGGTCCAGATGGTTGGTGGGCTCGTCCAAAAGCATAATGTCCGGTCTGCTCAGCAGCAGCTTGATAAAGGCCACCTTGGTCTGCTGCCCTCCGGAAAAGCTGCCCATGGGACGCTCCAGATCTTTCAGGGCAAAGCCGAATTTCTGGAACATGATTTCCATATCCTGTCTCCAGGTATAGCCCCCCAGGGATTCCATCCTTTTCTGCAGCATGTCGTACTCGTGGAACAGCGATTTGTCCTGACCGGCCTGAAGCTCCTGCTCAATCTCTTTCATTCTGGTCTCACAGGCAAAGATAGACGCAAAGACTTTCCTGATCTCATTCTCCGCGGTGATCTCACCGTCCGGGAAGCTGATCTGGTGCAGAAAGCCGATGCGCTGCTTTCCGGCCATGGTGATGCCGCAGCTCTCGTCGCTGTCCAAATTATTCATATGAATGTCGCCGTTGATCAGCTTAAGCAGCGTGGTCTTTCCGCAGCCGTTGCGCCCCACCACGGCGATCTTCTCATTGTCCCGTATCTCAAAGTTCACGTCTTCCAAAATGGTATCTGCGCCGTATTGCACCAGCGCATGACTGATCTGATATCTCATGATTTCCGATCCTCTCCTTATCCTGCACATCCTCCTGTGCAGAGAAAAAGCCACAGCAATCAGCTGCAGCTTTCCGTGTGTCTCTATATCTTTGTCTTCCTACATTTCCGCGCCTGTCCCCGGCGGGTTCTGTTCTGTTCAGACTCTGGCTCTTTGCAGCAATCCTATTGAATTTATCGTTCTGCGAAAAAATGTCATTGTCTTCCCTCTTTTCCTCCGGCCGATTCTCTTTGTGGCCGCCCGCCTGTCCCGAAAAGCTTCTCTCTTTTCACATGACAAAGTCATGATACCATATACCGGGACAATGCGCAACCCCTAAAACCCCTGTCCGGCGCGGTTTTGTTGCGGTTTTGTTGCGTGCCGGTTACCGTTCTGACCCCGGGCGCCGGTCCTCGTCAATGTCCGGTGTCCACGAACACGATATTGGAATCCCCTTTCCCGGCCTGCTCCAAAACCGCGTCCATCAGTTTCCGGAAAGAACCGTAGGAAGAGGTGGCCCCGGTGAGGGCGTCGATCTCCCCCTCTCCCTGCTTCTCCAGAAGCTGCCCGGCGTAATAGCGGGTGTACTGGTTCGGGTAGGTGCCCGTCCCGTCCAGCATGGCCTGCATGTAGGCAGTGTCCCAGCTCTTGATGAAGCCGCTGGCATTCTCCGCATTGTACTCCACGGAGACAATGCTCCCGTCCTTTACCATAATGGTGATATACTCTCTCCAGCCGTGGCTGTACTCGGCGGCCTGGGCGGTATAGTAGCCGTCCTGGAGTCCTGTCTCACCGCTGCCGCAGGCTGTCAGGAATCCCGCCGCAAGCAGGGCCAATACAACTCTGACGATCCTTTTCATCTGCCCTTTCCCTCCTTCACCACAAATCTCTTCACCTGATCCTGGAGAGCCTCCGCCTCTCTGGCCAGGACAGAGCTGGACTGCTCCGTTCCGGCGGCATTCTGCAGGTTTTTCTCCGCAATGGCGGAAATCGTCCCGATCCGCTCCTCCATGATCACCAGAGCGCTCTCCTGTCCCCGGACCGCAGTCACCAGCTCGTCGGTAATCCCGCTGATCTGGGCGGAGACATCCGATATCTCCCGAAAGGAGCTGGCGGCGGCTCCGGTGAGGGCCACGCCGCTCTGGATGATGTCCTTGGTGCTGCCCACCATCTGCGCCGCGCTCTTGGCGGACTCGCTGCTCTTGGACGCCAGCTGTCTGACCTCCTCCGCCACCACGGCGAATCCTTTCCCCGCGGTTCCGGCCCGGGCCGCCTCCACGGAGGCATTGAGCGCCAGGATGCCCGTCTGAAACGCGATGTCTTCGATATCTTCCGCAATCTTGGTGATCTTCTGGGCATTGAGGCTGATATTGTCCATGGCCCGGGAGAGATCGTCCATGCGCACATTTGCCTCCCTGATACACCGGGAGATCTCCTCCGTCTTCACCCTGGTCCGGCTGCTGCTCTCTGCCACGCTGGCCAGACTTTCTTTCACATGGGACACCTCATCCACCAGTTCCTCCGTGGACCGGGTCTGTTCCATGGAGTCCTGGTGAAGCTGGCCCGACCGGCCGTTAAGCTCCTCCGCCATCCCCGCCAGCCGGTCGGCGGCAGAGCGGAAGCCCAGAATGGTATCGTTCATGGAGCGCAGGATGGTGCCAAGGCTCCCCCGGATCTGCACAAAGTCTCCTCTGTAGTCAACCTGGGGCGCCACCCGCAGATTTCCCTCCGCCACCTGGGTCAATACCTGCTGGATATCCGATATGTAGCGGTTGACGCTCTCCACGGTATCGCCCAGCGTCCGGGTGAGCAGTTCCAGTTCATCCCCGGATCTGATCCGGACAATCTCCGTGTGGAGATCCCCGTCGGACAAAGCCACCATACGGTCCGTCACCCGCTTCACCGGGCGGGAAATGGACCTGGCCAGGCGCAGGACCAGCAGCATGGAGAGCACCAGCACCACAAAGGTGGCCGACACCGCCACCAGAACGGCGCCGTTGATATAGGAGCCGTAATCCGCTTTCGGCACCTGGATCACCAGGGACCACTGGGTTCCCCGGACAGGGGAAAAGGCAGCCAGCATGGTCTCCCCCTCCACGGAGAATTCCGCGGCGCCGGTCTCGTCGGTGACCACCCGGCCCGCGACCTCCCTGTCTCCTCCGCACAGCCGCTCCATGGTATCTCCCTCCAGAACCAGCGTCTGGTCCGGATGCCCGGTGATAAAGCCCCCGTGGTTTACCATGTAGGCAATGCCGTGCCTGCCCAGATTGATGCTGCTGATCACGTCGTTCAGGGTGTCGTATTTGTAAACCCCCACCAGATACAGAACCGTCTCTCCGTTCTCTTTCACCGGCATGCCCATGGTGATGCCCAGTCCGTCCCGGAATTTGGTAGACGAATTCGTAGTCATATTGTCCGTCTCCCGAAGCAGGGAGAAAAAGTCATCGAATTCCTTGTCAAGGCGCTCCGGCGCAGTGTCGATTCCCTGTACCAGATTTCCCTCCGAATCGTAAAGGCCGATGGTGTACAGCTCATAAATCTTGGCTGCCTCGCTGAGCATTCCCTCTCTGTCCGCCCGAAGCGTCTCCTCCGCCTCCGCTCCCGTTCCGCCGTCCCCTGTCATCCGGGGATCCCCGGCCAGAGTCATCATACGATCCGCCAGCATACGGATATTGGCTTCCACTGTCTTGGCCGACTGGCGCGCCATGGGCTGTAAACTGTCCAGCAGAATGTTGTTGGCCAATGACTGCATGGCAGCCCACATGATTCCGCAGCATACAAGCACCAGCACAAAAATATTCAGCAGGGTATTTCCCAATATCCTGCCATTCAGACTTCTTCTCGTTTCCCGGCCATGGAATTGCGCTCTGTTCCCGCTCACGTTCCTGTCACTCCTTTTTGTTTTCATTCAGATACATAGGAAAAGCCCTCCAATTCTGCCGGCGCGGCGCTGACGCACCCGTCCGGAAAAAACTGGGAGACCGCTATGTTAGTATATCACGGCCGCCCCAAAAAAGGAAGCCCCTTTTCCCGGAGACCGGTTGCATCTGCACCCTCGTTTGTTGCTGTTCACGGCTTCGCCGCTCTCAGCAACTGTCTGCACGACCGCCGCCCCCCTCTCTGCCGGCAGCGAAGCCCCAAGCCCCTGCGTAGCCCCGGCGGTAAACCCGAAAATCCGGACGATATCTCCCGAATCTCTTGACGCGGAGAACGCAATTGTATATAATTTTGTACAAAAGAATCGAGGAAAATAAATGGACGCATATCGGATCAAGGCATATGCCAAAGTCAATCTGGGGCTGGATGTGGTGCGGCGGCTCCCCAACGGCTACCATCAGGTGAAAATGGTCATGCAGAGCGTAGAGCTCCACGACGAGCTGACCGTTGAGCCGGCGCCGGAGGGCATCTTTCTCACCACCGATGCCGGAAATCTGCCCACCGGCAAAGACAATCTCATCTGCAAAGCCGCCCGGCTCATGCTGGACAAATACGGCATTTCCCAGGGGCTGCGCGTCCATCTGCACAAGAACATCCCCATCGCCGCCGGCATGGCCGGGGGAAGCACGGATGCCGCAGCCGTCATGAAAGGAATCAACCGGATCTTTTGTCTGGGACTTTCCGTCCCCCAGCTGATGGAAGACGGCGTAAACATCGGCGCGGACGTGCCCTACTGCATTCTGGGCGGCACGGCTCTGGCGGAGGGCATAGGGGAAAAGCTGACCCCTCTTGCGCCCCTGCCCCCCTGCCATATCCTCATCGTAAAACCGGATATCAGCGTATCCACCAAATATGTCTACGAGCATCTGGACGCACAGGACGTCACAAACCATCCCGACATCGACGGCATGGTGGAAGCCATCCTGGCAGGAAGTCTCCCCGGCATAACCGACCGCATGCAGAACGTGCTGGAGACCGTAACCGTCTCAGCCTATCCTGTCATAAACGATATCAAGGCCAAAATGCTGGGTCTTGGCGCAGAGGGCAGCCTGATGAGCGGCAGCGGTCCCACCGTGTTCGGCATCTTCCAAAGCCTGGCCGCAGCCCAAAGGGCATTCGATCAGTTCCGCCGGGAATATCCGTCCGAACAGGTATTTTTGACTACTGCTGTTTAGTACTTTTTAAAAAAGGCCGCCTTTCCCTGAGGGCTTTCAGAATGGAGGATTACTATGCAAAGTGATTTTCAAGCAGATCTACCGCTCCGTGATGTGGTTTTCAATACCTTGCGTCAGGCCATCCTCACCGGCGAGCTGAAGCCCGGCGAACGCCTGATGGAGCTTCATCTGGCGGACAGACTGGGGGTCAGCCGCACGCCGGTCAGGGAGGCCATCCGCAGGCTGGAGCTGGAGGGACTTGCCACCATGATACCCAGAAGAGGCGCCGTAGTCGCGGAGATTACGGAGAAAAGCATGAGCGACGTCCTGGAAGTCCGCCGGACGCTGGATGCGCTCTGCGCGGAGCTTGCCTGCGACCGCATCACGGAGGAAAGCCTTATCCGGCTGCAGAAAGCGTGCAGCCATTTCGAGCAGTGCGTGGCTGCGGGAAATGCCAAGAAAATCGCCCAGGCGGACGTGGCTTTGCACGATATCATCGTACAGGCCACCGGGAACCAGCGCCTGATCCAGATGGTGAACAATCTCTCCGAGCAGATGTACCGCTACCGCTTTGAGTACATCAAGGACAGTAGCCAGCATGAAACCCTGGTCAAGGAGCATAGAATCATCTATGAAAGCATTGTAAACAAGGACAGGGACACCGCGGCGGCAGCGGCAAAGCTCCACATCGACAATCAGAAAAAAGCAATCATACGACAGATTCGCCTTGAAAATGACAAAAAACACGCCGGCCGGCAGTGAATATCCGGTGCAATCCGGGCAATACTCCTCAAAAAGCGAAAAGAGGAGATTGCATGAAAAAGAAATGGATCGGAATCCGTGCGGCGGTGGGATTATGCGCCGCGCTTGGCTGGTGGGGCCTGCTCTATCCGGAACTTGCGCTGACGCCGGACACGGTAAAAATCAGCCAGGCGGACGAGAGCGGCGCATCGGTTTCTCAGGCTTCGGAATGGAGCTTTGGCAGCAGCCTGTATCTCGATCTGCTGAACGCGGACCGGGAGCAGATCTCGTTTCGCAGCAGGCTGTTTACGGAAATCGGTTTACTTTGGGAGGCTTTTCATGACAGAAACGGAACTGAGACAAAATAGGGCAATTCCGGCCAAGGACGCCCCCATCGGTGTATTCGATTCCGGTGTGGGCGGTCTTACTGTGGTGCGGGAAATCATGCGGCAGATTCCCAATGAAAAAATCATTTATTTCGGGGACACTGCCCGGGTCCCCTACGGGAACAAGTCCCAGGAGACCGTCACACGGTTTTCCGAACAGATTGTGCGGTTCCTGCGCACCTTTCAGGTAAAGACCATCGTGGTGGCCTGCAACACCGCAAGCGCCTATGCCATGGAGGCCCTGGAGCGGGACATCGACATCCCGATCATAGGCGTGGTAAAGCCGGGAGCCAGGCAGGCCGTGTCCGCCACCAGAAACGGCCGCATCGGGGTCATTGCCACGGAGGCCACCATCGGCAGCCAGATCTACACCAAGTACATACGGGAATTGAATCCGGATATCTCCATCTACGGCAAAGCCTGCCCGCTCTTCGTGCCCCTGGTGGAGGAGGGGCTATGGGAGGATCCCGTGACGGACGAGATCGCCCGCAGGTATCTGACGGAGCTCATCGACATAGATATCGACACCCTGATCCTGGGCTGCACCCACTATCCTTTGATCCGCTCTACTCTGGGAAAGATCATGGGGGAGAGGGTCACCCTGGTAAATCCGGCTTACGAGACCGCAAGACAGCTGCGTGAGCTCCTGATACGCCACGGCCTGCTCTGCCAGGAGCCCCCGGCCCTGGGGAGCAACCGCTATCAGTTCTATATCAGCGACAAGGCGGATAAGTTCATTCACTTTGCCAACTCTATCATCAAATACGGCATCCTGTCGGCCAAGACGGTCAATATCGAGGCCTACTGAGGCGGCGCACACAAAACCGCCGGGCAGGAATGTGCCGGGGACGGCCGGGCGAAAGGCCGTATAAAGGAGTCCTCTATGGGAAAAAAAGCCATGCTCATACTGGCCGGACGGCAGCGGGACGAGTCCGGAGAAGAGTCCGTCACCGAGAGCCGCGCGGAGGCGGAATACTATGAGAAAGACGGCAGCTCCTATATTCTCTACGAGGAGGCTTCCCCGGACGGCAAAGCCCCCGTCAAAAACATCATAAAGTACCGGGACCGGGTGCTGGAGATAACCAGGCGCGGCGGCATCCGTTCCCGCATGATTTTCGAAGCCGGCTGCACCTGCAGGTCCGACTATGTCACGCCCTATGGAACGCTCTCTCTGGAGGTCTCCACCCGGAAAGCGGAAATCGCCCGGCTGCAGAACCGGATCCGGATCCGACTGGACTACAGCCTGAGCTCAGAGGGCCGGTTCCTCTCGGACTGTACCCTGGATATAGACCTGGCGCTGCCCGAAAATTAAGAATCAATTCTCACAGAAAAGCTAAACTTTTCCAATTCGTGTGCCGAAATAATTTACAGATAACGTTAAAATATCATGGATGATAAACAATTCGTCAAAAGGAGGATACTATGAGTGTAAACGGAGTTACATCGAATCAGGTATCGGCTGCCTATAGCTATGAAAATGTAAAGGCCGACACAAAAGCCGCGGAAAGTACCGCGTCAAAAGACACATCCAAGGCAGAGGAAAATGCTGCCGACAAAGGTGTCATATATGAGCCTGCCGGCTCCACTGCCGCGAAGCCTACCTACACACCCGATACCAATCTGATCAACAAGATGAAAGCCGATGCGGATGCGCGCATGTCGCAGCTGCGCGGCCTGGTGGAGAAGATGATGACCGGACAGGCCACCGCTTACGGCAAGGCCAACGATATCTGGTCTTTCCTGCGCAGCGGCAACTATACCGTTGATCCCGCTACCAAGGCTCAGGCCCAGGCGGACATTGCCGAGGACGGCTATTGGGGTGTGAACAAGACCTCCGACAGAATCATCGATTTCGCCAAGGCACTGACCGGCGGCGATCCCGACAAGATCGAGGACATGCGCGCAGCTTTTGAGAAAGGCTTCAAGAAAGCCGGCAAGGCCTGGGGCGGCGATCTCCCCGACATCTCCCAGCGCACCTATGAAGCCGTGATGGAGAAATTCGACCAGATGGCCGAGGAAGCCAAGAAGACCAGCGCTACTCCTGTGGATCCGGAGGCTTAAATCACTGTCTCGAACAAAGAGAAGCACAATTGCGAACGGCATAGCCAAAAGCTATGCCGTTTTGTTTTTCCTGCTTTCCGGTCCTTTTACGATTCCGCCTCGCCGTTCCATGACACTTCGCCCGGATTGTCCTCCTGCATGCTGACTGTGTCCAGCGCGCTCTCCACCAGCTTGATCATTTCCCAGATAGAACGGAAATACACTGTCTTGTCCTTGTCCATCCATGTAATGCGCCCCTGCCAGCTGCTGTTCTGCCTGTGCTGGACACGGATAATGAATGTTCCCAGGTCTCCATGCTTACTCAACAATTCCTCGTCGTTCATGATTCTCGTCCTCTCTTTCCTGGATTCTCTCTGTCCCCCTCGATTTTGAAACGTGCGGCCGTCGGTGGTGGGATGCGGGAAATTCAGAGAATCGTAAAATCCCTCCAGCCGAAAGATCACCTCTTCAATATTTGAAAAAGGGATTCCCTCCTCTGTGTAGGCATGATAGAACCTGCCTGCCAGCTGCCCTCTTCCTACCCGGTCAACGCACAGCACCACGCCGTTCGGCGTCCCTAGATACCACTGTGTCTTTTCCATAATCCTACCCTTTATCCTGTTCAGGACAGCCTTTCCCTTTCGGTGCACAGACGACGCTGTTTACATAATATTGAATGCCCGTGCGCTGTCGTCTGACCACAAAATGGTAATTAATCCGCCGCTGGATGACGGTGCAGTTCTCCCTGGTGGTATTCACCAGCAGCACCAGATACTGCCCTTTGCCGTATCTGCAGACGGAATCGCTGTGCCTCACGGACTGCTGAATCGCCTCCCCCAGCCTCTGGGTCAGCTCCTCCAAAGCATTTCCCTCTTTCATGGGATTGCCCTTGCTGTCCACCACCATGCACAGCATCAGGTACACGGACTGGCCGCCACGCTCCATCATGCGGCCCACCATGCGGTATATCCCCTGGAATACCGGATAGGTGCACAGGTATCCGCCCGGCACTGCCTCCGTTTCCTCCGAAAGCTTTTTCTGGATATCATCCAGGGCATCGTACTGATGCTCCATCTGGGTGCCCAGCTTGTCAAAAAGTCCCATCATACGGTCGGACGGCCGCAGGCCCTGCTCCTGAAAATACAGTCCCACCGTATCGTCATAGAGCCTGCGGGCATCCTCATAACGCCCCATGGCCACCAGCGCCTCCATGGTGATGGTCTCCCAATCCGACAGGGGGCTGATCGCGGTGGCGTAGATTCCCAACTCCTCCATCTGCAGAAAATCCTGGGTCATGCGCAGCTGTTGGGCCGTGCGCTCCACACAGGCGCAGAACAGCAGCCGATAGCGCTTTGCCTCCTGGGCCACCCAGACCACGCCTGTCTGCTGGGGCAGAAATTCTCCCGTGTAGAGACGGCATGCCTCCATGTACAGGCGTACCTTTTCCTCCTGCTCCACGGCTTTCTCGGCCTCCTGAAAAAGGCGCTCGAATTCCGCCGCATCCTCCCTTACCGGCACCTGGGAATTCCAGTAGCAGATGCCTTTCCTCTGTTCGATATAGTTTACATCCGGCAGACCGGCTGCTTTCAGACGTTTCTTCGCATTGTAGATCACGCTCCTGGCCGCATGGTGTATGTCCAGAATATCCCGGTCCTCGAAAAGCACCCGCTCCAGCATGTCCCGGCTGACGCCCTCCTTTCGGTGATGCAGCAGAAGCTGCATCAGATAGTTGAACTGGGACTCTGTGGTCTTCCTGCTGCCGGCCACCAGCTTTCCGTTCCAGAAGAGTGAGAAACCGCCGAACATCTGCACCTGCAGGCAGTCCTCCTCATGTGTCCTTTTTTCTTCCATTCTTCCCCCTCTGCTGTTCCTGTTCCCTCTCTGTCCCGGGCTGCTCATCCGGTCCCGCCACTTTGCTCTGTCCCGGGCCGGCCGCCTGCTTCGGCTCACTTCGCTGTCCCGGGCCGGCTGCCTGCTCCGGCTCACCCCGCTCTGTCCCGGGCTGGCTGTCCGCTTCGGCTCACCTCGTTCTGTCCCGGGCCGGCTGCCTGCTCCGGCTCACCTCGCTTTGTCCCGCCCCTATGGAAACGGTACCCCTCCTGCGCTGTCCACAGGCACCAGCACACCGTGGAGCACATACCTGGCGTCCGTGAATACATAGGCGCAGGTGGACAGCACCACATAGCGGTTCTGCGGGTCCGTTGCCGCCTCCTTAGGGATGCCGGACGCAAAGTCCGACTGCCCCATACTCCGCTCCAGATACTCCTCCAGCTCCCCGCAGGGACCGGTGAAGATCGTGTAGGTGTCCGAGTACCCGGAGGTGGTGTATCCCGCGAACAGGTCGATGCGGTAGTCCTGCTTTGGCGTCAGCAGCCATGCCACGGGGTGGCTTTCGTAGAATCCCTCCTGAGCCCACTTGTCCAGGCAGGCGAACATGGAGCCGTCCCGCATGTGGTGCCCGTAGACGATGGTGTTGGCGTCCGCGAAGTCCCGGCTGTTGAGGGCCTCCACGAAGATGGACCCGGCGCCGGCGTAGGCTTTGTCGTAGCTGTGGTGCAGGTAGGCGTCGTTGTCCTCCCCCTGCAGGACAGGGTAGTTTATGGGCGTGCCGCCGCAGTAAAGCCAGCCGCAGACGTCCTCATTCACGGCCTGCAGGGCCTGAAAGTCCACCGCAATGGGAGGGAGGTCCGCGAAGAAGTCTTCCCCTGTCGGGCCCCCCTGTCCGGAGGCATCGTCCTGTCCGCCCGCCGGACCGCTTCCCCCGATACCGCCGGAAGCGTCCCCGGAAGCCGCCGCGGTGTACTGCCTGGCCGCTCCCTCATAGAGGGCCTCATTGGCCCTGTACTCGTACCGCACCACGATGATAAAGCACACCGAAAACAGGAACACCGCGCCCAGGATTATCATGAGAGTGCGTCTGATCTTTCTACCCATGTGTGCCTCCTGCCACCGCACAGGGCATGGTTTCCGCCCCGGTATCTCCATGCTGCTTTAGAAAGTCGTCGAATATCTTCTCCGCCTCCGCCCGGGCTCCGGCCGCCTCCTCCAGGCTGTCGAAGCTCCCCAAATAGCGGGTCTTCCCACGGAACGTAATCTGGGCCGCCCAGCGCCCTGTCCTGTTGTTCCTGTAGACGCCCCTGACGCCGCTCCGATTGCCGGCGGACACCCTGCGGCTGCGTATACTCTCGATGCAGGTGCCGTCCACGAAATGCCTGGTGGACGCCGGATCCCACAGACAGCCGCAGCTCTTGGTATGCCCCCCCTGCAGGTTCGACTGGCTCACCACCGCTTCCCCGCCGCACAGGCAGACGCAGCGCCAGTAGTGGCGCCCGCCTCGCTTTCCGTCGTAGGCCGTCACGGTGAGGCTCCCGAAAGTCCTCCCGATCCAGTCTTTCCGCTCTGTCCGTGCCAGGCAGCCGCAGCTCTTCCGATAGCCGCCGGTAAGCCGCCCTGTATCCGCCGTGATCCGTGCGCCGCAGTCGCACCGGCAGCGCCACTGCACCCTGCCGCCTGCTTCCGGGCTCTCCTCCGGCCCCAGCACCGTCAGCTTCCCGAACCGCTGTCCCGTCAGGTCAGGCTCCCGCTCCTTTCCCATGCCGCAGCCGCAGTCCGTCTTCCACCCTTTCTTCAGGTGGCGGGAGGATACCAGCGCTTCTTTGCCGCAGTCGCACACGCAGCGCCACACGGTATATCCGTTCTTTCTCTCTGCCGTCGGCTCCGCCGCGGTCAGACTCCCGAACCGCTGTCCCGCTATCTGGTCCTGTCTCCTGCCCATGCCCTTGCCTCCTATTCCAGTTCCGTCTCTTCACTCCCATGCCCCTGCAGGGGAGTAATTTTCAGCTGCACAATACGCATCTGAAAATTCTCCCGGGCATGGCCGTTTCGAGACTGTTGTATTCCAGTTCCGTCTCTTCACTCCCATGCCCCTGCGCCTCCCCCTACCGATTCCTAAGCCGTCCTGCCAGTATGTTCAGCATGGCGCCGCACGCTGCGAAACAGATCAGATAGAGCTTGCCGATGCTGCTGGTACAGACTTCCAGCAGACCGCCCACCACCGGGTAGTGCAGGCACACCCTGCCGATGAGCTCCTGGTATCCCACGGGGTTCATGTCGTTCTCCGCGTTGGCGTCTCCCTTGGTGATAAACTCTCCCTCTCCCACACGGTTCTTCACCACACGGTGGGCAATGACCGAATCCCCGCCGTGGAATGCAATGATGTCACCCTCCGCCACATCCTCCGGCCGCAGGGTCTCCACATAGATCACGCTTCCCACCGGTATCTCCGGCTCCATGCTTCCGCTGACTATGTTGTAGACTTCATATCCTCTCGCGTGGGCCAGCGTAATCGGCAGGTAGAATCCGATCACACCAAGCAGGATCAAAGTCCCTATTATGTTGCAAAGGGCGGGAACTAACTTCCCGCCCCTTTTCTTCGTCTCCTGTCCCTGTGGACTACTGCTCATTTTCTTTCTTCCCTTTCCTGCGGGCCGCAATGATCAGCCAGATGCCTGCCCCTGCCAGGGCTGCCACCGCTGCCAGGATACCGGCTTTCGCCGGGGTGGGGAGCATCGCCAGGGGCGTGGCAAGATCCTCCAGGATGGCGTCCGCGATGTTCCTGCCGCCGCCATTGCCGCCATTCCCGTCCCCGTCGTCATCGAATCCTCCCAGCGGAGTCTCCTCCTCGTCCAGGTCCTCATATTCGTCCGGTTCCGCCAGAGGAGGCACCTCGTCCTCCACCTCTACGATCCCGGGCTCCTGCTCAGGCTCTTCCGGCGTCACCACCGTCACGGGGGGAGCCGGTTCTTCCTCTGCGTCGGGCTCCTGGGGCGCTGCCGGCTGCCCGGGCACCACCACCGTGTTCACGTTGGTCACCGTAGGCACCTCCGTGTAGATGAATGTGAACAGATTCTGGGAGGCGTCCGCCGCCAGAGTCTTGCCCAGGTTGTAAGCCTGGGGCTGCCAGCCCTCAATGTACTGGTACGCCACCACCGGCTTGTCGCCTACATTTCCATAGTATACCGCACTGGGGTACAGCTCATTCCCCGCGGTGTCCTGATATGCCACGGTGTAAGCCACCGTCTCGCCCTGTATGCCGTAGGACACTACAAAGTCCGTGTCACCGGTCACTGTGACGGAGGGGTTGGCCAGTTTGTTTGTGCCGTTGTCCTCGCCGCTGACCCGAAAGCCCTTGCGGTAATACTTGCTGTCCGGCTGCAGGCTCACGCCTTTCTGAATGTCAAACACCACCTGGGTCCCATAGTGGAGTCCCTTTATCACGCAGACTTCCCCGTTTTCCACGCTGACGCTGGCGCCTGCGTCGGTAAGCCGCTGTACTACAGAGCTGTCGATGGTTCCCTGGGCGCCTGCAAAGAGCCTTAACGTGTAAGTGTAATCGGCCGAGGAAGCCTCCGCCGGCTGCGACATGCCAACGGACAGGCACAGGGCCAGCGCAATTCCCAGCGCTTTCGCGCCTTTCTTCTGTTTCTTCCGCTCTCTCAGTCCGAACACGGCCAAGAGCAGGAAGAGTACGCCGCTGCCACCGGCAGCTATGATATAGGGAAGCAGATCGTTCTCGTCTCCCGTGCGCACAATCTGTGTCCTGGCGGAACTGTCTGCCCCGTCGCCGCCGTTTCCGCCGCTGACGCTACCGTCCGCGGGATCTCCGTTTTCGTCCACCACGCGGTTCACGGTCTGGGTGTTGACGGTGGTGGTATCCACCGCAAAGTTCATCTGCAGGCTGGCCAGGGTATTCTGGTAATCATTGCCCTGGGTCTCGCCGTCTAAGGCTACCCGCAGCGTAATCACGGCGCGCTGTCCCGGATTCAAGGTGTCCAGGTACAGGAAATCCTCCAGGCCGCTGGTGGCCGCTTTCAGGCCGATGCGGCTTCCGTTATTGTCGCCGCCCACGGTGTCGCTGGTGAACAGGATCTCCCGCGTCCCCGCCGGATCCGTGTAGGCCAGCTCATATTCATATGCGCCGCCCTGGGCTCCGCTGCCTGCGGTTTCCTCCAGGGACTGCAGCACCTCGTTGGTCATGTACCAGTTGGCTGCAGCGGCATTGTCGTTTTTCAGATTCAGTGTGATGGTGATGTCGTCGCCGGGCTGCAGATCGTAGACCGCACTGTTCATGTCCGATGCCGTACGGTCTTCCGACAGCTTGCTGTCTTCGGTAAACGTCACGTTCCTCTCTGAGGTCAGCGTCTCCGCCCGGACCATACCCGGGGCGCAGACAAGCATCCCTGCCAAGAGGATGAACGTCAATAATTTTTTCCTCATCGTCTCTCCCCTCCTAGTCCAGACTCAATACGCCGTTGTCGATGGTCACCCTGCGGCCCCATGCGCTCCAGACGGCATCCTGGGCATTGTGCTCCTGCACCGCATCCACCTTGGCTTCGATGCAGAACCGGGCGCCGTCATATTCGTAGGTCCTGGTAATCGTGGTATACCCTCCCTGGGTCTGCCTCGTCTCGCTGACCCGGTTGGCTATGCTGCCGTCAATGGTCAGCTTATCCGCAAACAGCGTCGTCTCGCTCTGGGAAGCCAGGAGCTTATTATAGTAGAGCACGGTTCGTTCCCGGGTAGAAGCCTCCTCGTCCACCAGCCAGTCGCTGCCGATGTTCACCAGGTTCAGATCGATCAGATCCGGGGACAGGGCAGGGATCTTCTCTCCGTTCTCGTCCATCCAGTATTTGTGAATGCTGACACGGACATACTCATTGATGACGCCGCTGTTGTATACGTTGAGTTCCTCCCTGTAGGCCGTTTGAAACTTCAGTTCCTCTCCCTCTCCAAGGAGGCCTTTCAGCAGTTCGCCCTCCACGGGCGCCCCGTTCTCCACCAGCGTCACGCCGATCTCCTGGAGCTGGATATTGGCCGCATAGTCCTCGGAAAAGTAAGTCAGCGCAGCCCTGGCTCCACCTATGGAGCTGAAGAGCAGCAGCCCCACCGCCAGCGTAAAGGCAGCTACGGTCGTAGCAGGAGAGGTCAATATCTTCTTAAACTTTTTCATCCGTCAATTCCCCCTTCCATCCCGCCGGTCACCACCTGTACCGACCAGTCCGCGGCCTGGGAACCCAGTATGTTCCCGTCGGCGTCATACTGCACCGGCATGGACTCATAGATGACGACTACATTACAATCATCACCCTCCTCGGCATCCTCCGGGAACGCGATCCGGATGTCAAGCTGGCTGGTTTGGGACTTGGACACCGTGCCGTCCTCCGTGGATGTGATCCCTGGGACCACGGAATTATAGTAATAATATCCGTCCGCACCGGCCTGCCATCCCTCCCCTTCATAGGTCAGGCCATACCGGCTGCCGCTGAAAGCCCTTGCCCGAACATACACCGGCGCGGTCCCCTCGTTGGTCACTGTCAGGTGCTTGGTGTGCTCCGAGTAGGTCTCCACGATTTCCGTCTCGTTCCCAAGGTTCACGGCATAGCCGCCGGAGGCGCTGGTGTAGGTGGTGAAATAAGCCCATGCGCTCCCCGCCGTGGCGGTGAGGATCATGCCTGCCGCCAGAGCGGATACTGCCGTCAAAAAGATATTTCTTCTCTTCATCTCATCCCACCCCCTACTCATTCACGTCGGGTGTTCCGGCCGGGATCTGTGTCCAGTTCCACACCAGGCCCTCCCCGTCGTCCGCATACTCGAAATGGTTCGTGATGGCCGAACCCGTTCTGCCCGTGCCGTTGTATATGTTCCGGAAAGAAGCGATATTGCTAAAGTCCGCGTCCTCTAAATCCCTATTTGTCATGGTCAGTGTCTGCGCCGGAGCGCTGTCCGGAGCCGTCTGGTAGGAAGTACCGGAATAGCTCTCCGTCACTGTAACCTCTGCCTCTACCGGTATCCTGTCCAGGATCAGCTCACTCTGTGTCCCCGGTGCGTCGAAAGTCAGGGCGATTACATTGCTGTAGACAAGTCTCCCCCGAAGCGTTGCCTCCACGGTGAAGATAAACGTGGCAGGGCTGCCCGTCACATACTCTGTCAGCTCCTTGTCGATCCTAAGAGCCCCGAACCTGTCGCTCAGGGCCGGCTTGGACTCGGCTGCGTTTAAGCCTGTGAGCTGATAGATCCATTCCCCGGGGTTTGAGGTTGCCGCGGTATTGTCGCCGCTCTCTCTGGTGGGCAGCGCCACCAGCTGGGGGCTGTAGGTAAATGTATAAGAGTCCGAGTAGGCGATGGTCCGAATCGGTTCCGGGATCTCCTCTGCCTCCTCCCGGACCAGATAGTCCTCCCGCTCCAGCTCGGTGCCTCTGGGAACCATCAGGTAGAGACCGGGATCCAGCTCGGAAAATTCTACCACATCGGCTCCCTCCGCCTTTACGGCAGTGGCAGTGGGTTCCACGTAGTTACCCTCCGCGAAGATGACGGCTGCGGCATTCTGCGCCTGGTCTTTCCATGCCTGGCGCAGATCCTCATCCTCCAATTCCCCCACCGTGATATCCACATCCAGGACTTCATAGGCATCCAGGACTTCCAGCCGATAGGCATCATAGCTTTCCTCTTTCACGGCATCCGCCACCTTATACAGGTCGATTGCTACCTCCGGCGACTGGGCCTCCTCGCTTTCGGCCAGAGCTTTCGGCTCTACTCTTACCTGCAGTGTACAGGAAGCGGAGAGATCCAGGGGCGCAGCCGCGCGGGCCGTACCGCCGACCGCTGCAGCCACGCATCCCGCTGCCAGTATGGACGCAAGCGCCAGGCCCATCAGGTGGCCCCTGAACCGCTTGCGGCTCTTCCATTTCGTTTTCATGGGCGTTTCCTCCTTATGATTCGATTCTTATTTGAATTCGTTGTCTCTCTTGAATTCCTCCAGCAGCTCCTCCCCGGTCTTGCCGGAACGCTTCCTGCCGGATATGGCCAGCATCACCACCAGGGTCACGAACAACAGCGGTATCCCTACAGCAGGGATCACATAGTAGGACGGAATTTTCCTGGCCTCCGCGGCGACTATGACCAGCTGCTCCTCCTCAATATTGTCGATTCTGTGTCCCCGCACCAGCATCCTGTGGGAATTGATCCCGTAGGGGGTACAGGTGAGCAAAGTGCAGTAGTCCTTTCCCCGGGTTACGTTCAGCGCCTCCATCTGGGTAGGCTCCACGATGAGGATCTGATCCACCTCGTAGGTCAGTGTCCGGTTCAGCACCGTGAGGACAAAGACATCCCCTTTCTCCAGGCGGTCTAAATCCGTGAACAGCTTCGCAGAGGGCAGGCCCCTGTGAGCCGAAAGCACGCTGTGCCGTCCCTCACCGCCTATGGGAAGACTGGAGCCCTCCAGGTGCCCCACCGCCACGTTCAGCACCGGATCACTGGTGCCGTGGTGCACAGGCAGGTTCACGCCTATCTTGGGGATGGAGATGTGGCCTATGATGCCGTTTCCAGCCACGTCCAGGACGCTGTAATACAGCTCATCCAGCTCCTCGTAATCCGAATACGGCGCGCTAAGCTCCCGGAGCTTCACATTGTATTCTTCCGCCGCAGCGAAAAGGGCTTCGTAGTCCGTCTCATCCAACGCCGCCACCATCGCATCGTAATCCGCGATAGCCCGGGTCTGGTGGAAAGAATTCCAGTAGTCGCTGACTGAGGGGTAGAGCATGACGCCCAGCCCTGTCAGCAGGACCACCGTCAGGAGGAAAGTGGAGAGGGAGCCCTTTTTCCTCCCGGCTTTCCCTGTGTTTTCTTTTTTCTTCATCGGTTTCCCCGCCAGTTGCTTCTTACATCTTATCCGGATCCATGTCCCGGAAAGAAATCTTCCAAGGAACTTTTGCTGCGCTTTGCCGGAATCGCTCTGCATCGACCATGCAGCCCCCTTTTTTTCCGTTGCTCGCCGCACACCACGGGAAGGTGTCAGCCTCGTGCGGCATCCCCCGGGGCAGGGGTACGATCGTCCTGCCCCGGAGGTTTGGTGCTTATTTGATACTTGCCAGTTTCTGGTTTACTGTCTTTTGTCCTAGGTCGGTTGTGTCATGGCTTTCCGCGGCCTGTCAGTCACGTCCGCTCATGCGCTTCTTGGTGATCAGAAGTACGCCTGCCGCTGCTACCAGGATACCGCCTACCACGTAGAAGATTGTGGTACCGATGCCGCCGGTGGAGGGAAGAGTTGCTCCTGTGCTGTTTTCTACCGTGGGACTGACAGTCAGCAATACTTTCTCGCTGTCGTCAATCTCATTGTTTTCGTTTGTATCATGTGTAACTTTAACTTCCTGAGGCTCAGTCATCAGATTATAGCCAGCGGGCGCTTCCGTCTCAACCAAATAGTAAGTACCGTCTTCTAAGCCGTTGAAGCTTGCTTTACCCTGAGCATCTGTCACTACCTCTGTCGCATCCGCCCTGGTACCCCACTTAACTTCAGCCTTTACAGCCGGGTTCTGACCCTCAGCCTCTTTTGCTTCGATATACTGGTAATACTTCGCGTCAGTCGCAACGCCTGTGATATTGCCCTCATCATCTTTCGTCACTTTGTCCACCAGAACAAATTTCGCGCCGCTCAGAGGGTTCTGACTCCCTGCAACAACCTTATTGATTTCGATATTTGCCGTGTAGAGCGTAACGTCTGATCCGGGTGTTTTGTCTGTCGTGGTGTTATTAGGATCCTTGCTGTACTCTAAATGTGCCTCGTTCTTCAGCGGGTTGGCAGTTCCTGTTGTGACTACGATTGCATTTTCATTTACAGTAGCGGAATAGGTAATCTCCACAACATCGCCGACGTTAAATTTCGTCATATCAAAAGTCAGCTTGAAATCGTAATCCGAACCATTCTTCTCTACCTTGATTCCACCGGCAGGTGAATCCGCAGAGACCGTGTTATTCGCATATATGGTAGCAGTTCCAACCTTTACGGTTAAATCATCGTTAAATGTTAAGCCTGTGCCCATTTTATCGGTAACGATATAGGTATACTGGTCGTACCCCACCGTACTCGGCACCTCACCTGTAATGGTATAAGGCACGTTCTGGCCAACGCTAACATCACCGGTCAGCGTAGTTGTCTTTTCAATCTCAGGCGTCTCGTTCTTGTCGTAGATCGTCACCGGGGTGCTGCTTGAAGCAGTGGTCAGATTAGCCAATGCACCGCTGCCGGTAGAAACGAAGTAGTAACCCATCTGATCTGCCGGAATTGTAATTTCCACTTTTCCGGTTGTGGAATTGAGTGTACCGTTAATGCCGCCTGTTAATGTTTCTTTCTGGGTATTCAAATACTGGGCAAATGCAGGTGCATCGGTTACATTTACATTGTAGACACCCTCTACCGTAGTAGGAGTAATCTCTACACCATTCGCTTGCTGCACAGTCTGATCCATTTGAGCCAGCAGACTATACACGGCAGAAGTATTATCCAACTTGTAGCCATAGTTTGTATCACCGTCAGCTGTTGCAGATGTAGTTACGGAGAATATCTTGTATGCTACATAAGGATAAGGCTGCGGGTCGTCTCCTTCTTGCGCAGGCGGCTGCAGAACGGGATTCTCAATTACAATTTTTCCACCTTGCGGTGCAACGGGATCCTCACCTGTGGCCGATGCGGTGATGCCCATGGCCAGAACCATAATGGCAGCCAAGGCAAACGCAAATAACTTTCTCATTTTACCTTTCATAGTAAAACCTTCCTTTCTTTTCCCTCAAAATTTTTGTTTTTGGTTCCATGGTGCTATATTGGTCTTGCAGTCGGCGCGTTCGCGTCGATCGGAGGCTTTATCCCAGAGTCAATGCCTACCTCCTTTCTCTTTTCTGCGCCTCATGCCCAGACCGTACACAAGACTGGCTGCGATTACCGCAAGCCCGCCCAATGTATACATTGCGGTGCCGGGGCCGCCGGTTACGGGGAGCTGGGCTCCTGTGTTGTTTGGTATTGCAATTGTCCAAACCTTGCCATTGTCATCCACGGTGTATTTTGTATCCGAATTTGTAGCGTCTATTGCAAATTTACCATCCTCACTGATGAAAGCAGTAAAGAATGATTGGTTGGTTGGCACAACTTCCGCAATGCTGCCCACCTTACTGTCCAGGCCCTCTTTTATGTTGAAGACAAAATCATTCGCAGAAAGCATGAAACCATCCGGCGCTTTTGTCTCACGGAGGAGATAAGTCTCTCCAACGGCGAATTTCTTTGTGCTATTGTGAATAACTATCTTTCCGTTTACAGCTTCCAGTTCCTCCATGATAAGGGTTTCGATCGTATCACCGCTTTCGCCCTTTGTCACTTGGTACAGATTAAACTTCGCTCCATCCAGTATCGGATATCCCTTTTCATTGGACTGCGCGTTTACTTTCACAATCTGCAATGTGTCGATCACCATCCGGCGGTTCTTTACCTGAAGTTCAAAGCTGTTTTCCTTTTCGTTATCGGTCAAAATGACATTTTCGTCATTCGGGAATCTGATGCCGACTACGTTCCCATCTGTTACGCGAGATTCGGAGATGGTACCCATCTCGACCTTGGAATCGAGAACCTTAAGCAGGAACGGGTATACTGTATAGTAGTCTATCAGCGGTTTTTCCACTCTGTCTTCTACGACAATGTAGTTACCTATATTAAGCTCAATCTCTGCACTGTTCGCACTGTCGGCTTTCATATATTTTTCATTAATTGAACTCTCAACTACTTTCGCATATCCGTCACTGCCTATCAGCAGCTTGCAGACAACGGGTTTCCCGTTAATCAGGGCTTTGAGCTTTTCCTCTCTCTTTTCAGGTTCCTCTGCAAAGATAGCATCCCAGTCTTTCTTGGTAATTTCTCCTGCCCGGATTGTGAAATCCAATCCTTCAAATACTGAGCTGGTCTTATTATCACCATCAACCTTTAGCAGCTTGACTGTCTGGGTCTTGGGCTCATAGGTATTCGTGAAAGCTACTGTCACTGTACCGTTTGCAGGGACATCTGCTATTGTAACTTTAGCATCCTGATCGAATAATGCGTCTTCTGCACTTTCTCCGCCGGTTTTAGACGGATCGAGCGCTGTGTCCACGCCATCGATCGTTATAGTGGTCGTGCGCAGCATATTGGGGATATCAGCACTTTCCCAAAGCTCAGTCACTGTATGCCTGCCCGGTGTTACCGTCTTGGTAATACTGTAGGTCCCGTTTTCGTTCTTTGTCAGCGGTATCGGCGTTGTCTCATCGTCAAAGATAAATCTCAGCTTTTCTAATATCCCGGCTTTTTCCTCCTCTGTTAAATCATCTAAGCCAACTATTTCCTTGGTCACTACAATGGTAGCGGCGCTGGGCTGAATGACCGGACGAGAATATTCCGTTTCCTTGCCTGTTTCACCTTTGAAGTCAAACTTCACCTTTGCCGTATTATTACTGTAAAATCCTTCCTTACCGGCTGATGTTTCGCCTGTTCCGGCTTCGCCCTCACGAATATTCTCTGTACTTCCGTTTTTGAATTCATCATAAGCAGCTTCCGTAGGTTTGATTCTTATGGTTACGGCATAGGTATAGCCTGCTTCCAGTTTATAGTCATCGGTAAAATCAAGCTCAACCTTTTTCTCGGCCTCGTTGTAGGTTGCGGTCATGGAACCGCCATTCGGATTTGTATTGTTCGCATCTTTGGATTTCGGCAGCGGCAATGTCACTGACAAATCTGTTCCGTTATTTGTGTTAGAACTTATCTCCGCTCCGGTATCCTTATTAATGAGTGCCACTTTCAGCATCTGCGGAACACCCGGAACATCCGCGGCTGCGTCGATCTCTGCCCACTGACTCAGGATGTCGGTAATCGTTACGTTATCGCAATTATACTGGACGATTGTCTCAATGATCGCATTGAAGTACTTTGCCAGATCGTTGGTGGCATCGACTTTGCCGTCCTGTATACCCGTAGCAGTTCTCACTTTTTCAAGTAACTGTTTGGCTGTGTACCTTTCTCTCGTTTTACTGTCTGTGTAAATAATTGTACTTGAATTCATATCTTTGCCGAAACCAATGGCATAGAAAGAATCAGCTTTCCCAGCCAGAGCGCCGGCCCCCATTATCGCGCCATTAAAGTCATCATCCTTAGTCTCATTTCCCCCTCCCTGCATTGCTGTCCCATTATTATCAAGCGGGCCACATTTCTTACTGCCCCAATTGTTTATAGCATTGCATACATGGTATGTTGGCTGACCATCCGTCAGGAAAATGACAACTCTGGTTGCATCACTGCGGGTTCCGCCCATTCCATTAGCTGCCTTTACAAGGCCGTCCTGGTAATTCGTACCACCCGACGGAGCCAGATTACTTGTGTCGGAGGTCCCAGACCAGCCAGAAGAAGTAGTCAATTTAATGTACTCCTTGACTCCATTGCCACTTTGCCATCCAATGGCAGACTTGGCCGAACCGGCAAATGTCACCAGATTATACTGCGCGTCGATTTTCTTCTCTGCCAGCTGGTCAATCAGATTATTTATCGCCGTTCTGACATCGTCAATGCGGCGGTACCCTATAGATGCGTTGTTATTCGTATTCACGCCATAGTTCATGGAACCAGACGTATCTACCACAAACATAACATCATACTTAGCCGGCTTTTGGTCTTTTCCGGTTGCAACTTCACCTGTGATATCAAGAGTCAAATCATACAGATCAGTCGCTCCCTCTACTTTCGTAACGTATTTATTATGTCCCATCTCCTGTACTCTGATGGGCTCCGGAGTAGGTACGGTTGTCATCTGGACTACGGGACGAGGATATTCCAGCGGATCATGCTTTACAGCAGCGTCTCCTATTTTATAGCTGTACTCTACTTTAGCGCTGTCCTCCACGTTGCAAAAGAATCCCAGCTGCCCCTCAGAGCCTGCTCCTGTATTCGCCTCTCCCCTATCCGGATAGCTGTATCCGTTTATCCGATATTCAGGGTCCGCCGCTTCCTTATTTATCTTAATCTTTGCGGTTACAGAGTACGTATAGTTTTCTTTCAATTCGTACCCAGGATTAAAAGTCACATTTAATCCATTTCCGCTGTCATACTCGGCTTTCATGCCGGACGCCGCGATCTCGTCAGCGGCCTCATTTCCGGCAGCATCCGTAATCTTGCATGCCCAGTTATCTGCATTCGGATTTTCTACTTTACTCCCCTCGCCGTCCACAATATAGACCACATTGGTCAGCCGGTCTGTAAAGCTTACATCAACCGCGGTGATTTTCTTCAGGTTAGCCTGAAACTGTTCAAAGAATTTTGTCAGGTCCGTGCTTGCGGTGGCAAAGCTCTCTCCGGCTCCGGAATTCTTTGCCGCTTCCGCAACATCGGTTAAAATCTGCAGCGCGGTCTTTCCGGAACTGCCCATGGTAGTAGGCTTCGTCATATCCGCGCCAAAGCCCACCGCGTAGAAATAATCGCAATCGCTTCCGATCATTCCTGCACCCTCTACCGCTTTCGTCACACAGGCAGTATTTGTAGAGGAGCCCGGTCCGGCAACGCCGCGGCCGCTGTTATAATAGGTAGGCGCTCCGTCCGTCAGGAAGATGATGATTCTCTTCGCATCTCTCTTGTCTGCACTCACTGCCGCTCCGGCCTTTTCCAGAGCGTCCTGGTAGTTCGTTCCGCCGGAGGCGTCCCCCGGCAATCTGTTGATTAAAGTTGCTCCGCTCTGCCACGAACTTGCATTCCTTGTGCTGGCCGTGCTGGCAAAGGTAACCAGCTTATATCTGGCATCAATCGCGTCGTCATTTTCCAGGCTGTTTACCAGCTTTGTGATCTGTTCATTTACCAAGGCCTGGCGAGTCTTATTATAATGGTACTCATGCCCATCCACATCAAAGTCCATGGAGCCTGAAGTATCCACCACAAATAAGATATCCAGTTTTGCCTTTTCCTTTATGCTTCCGATAGCGCCCTTTACGTTCAGGGTCAGTTCATAGACATCCTCCATCCCTGAAACAGGCTCAACCTGTTTCTCATGAGCAAGACCGCCAATAGGAGCAATCTGCGAGAGCTGACTGTCAGAGTCCACCGTGTATGTGCTGGTACCGGCCACATCGGAAAAGCTGTCCAGAGTAAATTCCGCTTCCACACCGCTTCCGGTCTTTGTTCCGCTGCCGGTCATCTTCTCTGTTTCGGTGTCCGCAAAATGTACTATCTCATACTCAGCGGCATTTGTTACATTCTTATCCGTCACCTTGACGCTGACAGGGGTCTTAGGCTCTACCTCCTCCCCTTCCAAGAAGAAGCCTACATTCAGCAGCCAGTCCGGCTGGTAGCCCAATTCTTCACAGCGTTTCATGTACTGTTCAGAGTCTTTTGAATATTCGATTACCTGCAGCTGCGCTCCCTCCGGAATCCGGGCGCTCTCCGCATAGTTGACGGTCACGATATAGTTCGCAGTTTCTTTTGTCTGGAACAAAGTCAACTCGTCGCTGAGGATTTCTACCATGGTCTCCCTGACCAGAGTCGCCACCATGGCGTCCACGGCATCTCCCGCATTGTATACCAGCACCACGGGTGCCCCTGCGGCATTGCCGTCCCCATCCAGGCACTGTACCGTAAAGGTCACGGTGCCTTCCGGCTGGATCGTCTCACCGTTTACCGTGAATCGCAGTCTGTAGGATACTTCTTCCCTTATGATTTCCACGGCGTCATCGGATGTATTTCCGTCCTCCGCGAGCGCCTGGTCGGCAGCTTTCTCATCCCCGCCGGCATTCTCTGCCCCAGGCTCGGCTTCCGTACCGGCCTCCGGCGCAGTCTGTGTATCGGGCGTATCCTGGGTCGCCTGCCCGTCTGCCGCCGTCTCCGTTCCCGCCGGCTCCTGCTCATCCACCACGGGCTCGATGCCCTGGTCTTCCTGTCCGACCTCTTCAGGCTCTGTCCCGACTTCTGTCTGGACAGACTCCGCCTCCGGAGCTTCCAGATCCTGAGATTTTGTCTGGGCAGGCTCCGTCTCTGCGGGTGCCTGTTCCGGGGTTTCGGGTGCCTGGTTCTGGTTTTCCTGCTCCAGATTTACCTGTCCCTGAGTCTCGGTCTTCCTGGCGATCACTTCCGCCACCAGCTGGGCCTCCTCGGGGATGTTGGCATCCTTGCCGTACACGGCCGTCACGCGGACCTCGCTGTCCTGATATACTTTCTGAAGAACCACCGGTTCCTCTGTCTCTACTGTCTTGAAGCACTCCTCTGTGTGCACATGTTCTGCGGCTGCCAGCTGTCCGCAGGTGAGGGCGGTCTCAGTTGCATAGCACTCCTCGGTATGGGTATGTGCGCCCTCTGCCTCCGCGGTCTCGCAGGTCAGCTCTTCGGTCCAGGCATAGCACTCGTCCGTGTGCTCATGGATCCCCTCGGGTATCTCACAGACGGATTCCTCGCTCCAGGCGTAGCATTCGTCCGTGTGCTCGTGGCCCTCTTCCTCAGCCTGGCCGCAGCTTAACTCTTCACTCCAGGCATAGCATTCGTCCGTATGCGCATGGCTCTCTTCCTCTGCCTGGCCGCAGCTTAACTCTTCATTCCAGGCGTAGCACTCGTCCGTATGCTCGTGGCTCTCCTCGGCCAGTCCGCAGGTCAGCTCCTCATTCCAGGCGTAGCATTCGTCCGTATGTTCATGCCCTTCCTCCTGGGAAGCGCAGGTCAGATCCCCTTTTGTCTTTGTGTAGCACTCCGGGCCGTGTCCGTGGCCCTCCCCGGCCGTACAGGTCAGGTCGCCCTTTACTTTCACGTAGCACTCCGGGCTGTGCTGATGCCCTGCCTCTTCTTTTCCGCAGGTCAAGTCGCCTTTTACTCTGGTATAGCACTCCGGGCTGTGCTCATGCCCCGCCTCCTGGGAAGCGCAGGTCAGGTCGCCCTTTACTTTCTCATAGCACTCTTCGCCGTGCTCATGCTCGGTTCCCTCAGCCTCACAAATCAGGTCGCCCTTTACTTTCTCATAGCACGCCTCGCCGTGCTCATGGCCCCGGGATTCCTCCTGGCCGCAGACCAGCGTCTCCTGCTCCGTGAAGCACGCGTCCTCATGTACATGGAGCTCTGCCGTTATCTCGGGTAGGGTGCACACCAGCTCCCCCTCCTCCCCATAGCAGCTCTGGTCATGGGTGTGGATGACGTAGTCCGCCTGGCCGCAGATAAGCTCCCCGTCGCTTCCCTGGCACTGCTCCGTGTGCCGGTGTATCTCCGGCTGACAGCTGAGCGCTCTCTCCCCCTCATCCGCAGTGAGCGCCTGGCCGCTCAGGGTCAGCGCCGCCACCGTCCCCGCCGTCACCAGCAGGGCCAGGCTCAGGAACGCCGTCAGCCAGATCTTATATTTCCTCTGCTCCCCCAAGATTCTTGCAGCCTGTTTCCTCAAAGATTCCATTGTGCCGTCTCCTTCCTTGTATCTGCAAAACTGTTAGTTTATCAGTCCCATCTCCCGCACCGGCCATATCCGGAACGTGATCTTTCCCACCACACTGTCCTCGCTGATGCAGCCCACTGACCTGCTCCGGCTGTCTATGCTGGTGGCCCTGTGGTCCCCCATGACGAAGCACTTCCCGTCCGGCACCTGGCAGGGCAGCTCTATGTCGCACTGTCCCAGGGCTTTCTGCGCCAGGTAGGGCTCGTCGACTGCCTCCCCGTTGACGTAGACGTTGCCGTCCGCGTCTATGTCCACCCAGTCCCCGGCTGTGGCGATGACACGCTTTACCAGGATGCTGTTGTTGTAGTAGAACGCCACCACGTCGCCGATCCGGAATTTTGCGCCGGACACTGCCACCACGATATCCCCGTCCTGCAGGGTCTGCGTCATGGAGGTGCCGTCTATCCGAAGCACCGGCAGGAACAGTACCGCGGTCAGCACCGCTGCCGCCGCTACCACCAGCAGAGAGAAGCTTGTGCTTCGCAGGACCTTTCTGTACCGGCTCTTGTGCCGGGTCTTGTGCAGTTCCTCCTCCAGCTGTTCCAGGGTGGGGGCTTGCGCTTTCCGCTCCCCGGCTGTCCCCTGCTGCGGTTCCCTGCTCAGCTCCTCCAGCCCTATCTCGTCCAGGTCGTACACGTATATCTCCGCCATGGATGCCTGTTCTCTTCCGTCAGGCCGGCCCTTGCGTCTGCGCTTCATGTAAAAGTTCCTCTGTCCTGTCCCGGAGATACCTCATAATAAACATTACGAGGTAATTTTGAGGGGAATATAAAGTTTTCGTTCCAAAACCCATTTTCATTCTCTATTTAGACGTATCTTTTGACTTGAAGTTTGGTATAGTGTTTTTACAGGCAGCACAAGAGCAGCCATACCTTTATTCAATGGCTGAATGAAAGTTCCTATATATCAGAAATACTTTGGAAAATACTTTGGAAAATGATTCTCAGATATTGAATTTCTAAAACGGAAAGCGTATAATGAATCAGGACTAAAGGCTATTTTCAGGAGTACCGCGTAATGTTTATTATGCGGTATTTTCATTGTACAGCACCAGCCCCAGGCCGTCCAGGCGCCGCTCCTGCATCTCGCAGCTCATGAGAGTGTAGATGCGGGTGGTGTTGATATTGGAATGACCCAGCAGGTCAGCCAGATGGCAGATATCTTTTTCCATATTATAGTAAGTAACCGCAAAGAGATGGCGGAGATTGTGCGGGAAGACTTTCGCCTCCTCCACGCCGGCCTCCCGGCACAGGGCTTTCATGGAATGGAGGATGTTGCTGCGGTCCATGGGTCTGCCACCCCGGGTCACGAAGACGCTGCCTGTCCGGATCCCAGCCGCTTTCGCATAGCGCTTCAGCTCCCGGCACAGATCCAGCGGCAGGATCACCGTTCGGGTCTTTCCCTTGAGAGATACCGTGGCCCGTCTGGTGTGCAGAGCGTCCACGGTGACAAAGGGCAGCTCGCTGACCCGGATGCCGGTGGCGCAGATGGCCTGCATGACCAGGCACAATCTCTGGTTACCCTTGCGTCTCGCCGTCTCCACAAGGCGCATGTACTCTTCCCTGGACAGCTCCAACTCCTTAGAGCGGAAGACGGCTTTCTGAACCTTGAATGTGCGCACCGCGCATTCGGGCCGCCCTAAAAAGCGCAGAAAGCTGTTCACCCCGGCCAGCATGGAATTGATGCTGGCCACTGTGTAGGTCTCCGCCAGATGCCTCTTGTAGCGGATGGCAGCCTCCTTTGTGACAGATTGCCCGCCCAGAAAGGCAATGAAAGCCTTTGCGTCACGCAGGTATTTTTCGATGGTGGCTCTGCTTTTTTCCTCTGCCTGCAGCCTCTCTCTGAATTGTTCTATCGCAGTCTTATCTTTTGTGAATTCCATTTCCCGGCCTCCTGTCCTCCTCTTGTTCATTTGAAAGAAAATATATGACTGTTCGGATTTCTCATCGTACCATATTCTCTGTGGGTTTGTCATCTCTGTTTCAGAAAAATCCCCGGACCGTACACATCTGCACAGTCCGGGGATTCCGGTTCGGCCTATTCTTTTCAGCTTCCTTTTACAATCAGCAGCTTCTGTCCCGTCTTCAGCTCATCGCTCTCCAGTCCGTTCAAATCTCTGAGCGCGTCTACAGGGACATAATATTTCTTTCCTATGTTCCAGAGATTGTCTCCTTCCTTTACCATGTAGACCACCATACCCGGCAGGCTGCTCATCTTTCCGCTGTCCAGCTCCGACACATTGATGGCGCTTATCAAGTCCACGGTAATGGTCTTGAATACCACTGTGGAGAAACTGAGCACGGCCTTTACGTCCATCTCCTCTCCGTCCAGCATAGTCACCTGGAGCTGCTCCACCTCCGCGCGGACCTCCCCCATGTCCTCCGGCGCGATGTCCGGTACCTCCAGCGTATACTGGTAGGGGATGAAAGCCTGTGTGCTGCCGTAGGGCGCCTCGTCCTCCCCTGTGATGTAGAGGATCTTCACCTGCAGGGCGCCCTGAAGCAGTATGCCGTTCTCTACCGTGCTGCGCTGCTCCAGTGTCACGCTACCTTCGCTGTGCAGCAGCTGCAGCACCGTGCCGTCCGTCACATGGACATGGTCCGTGACCTTGGTCTTGCCGATCACTTTGGCCAGCAGCCTGCGCAGGTCGGCCCTGTGGCTCACAGTGCTTACCTCCTTGGACACACCGTAAAGGTCGGATATGATTTCCAGCTTCTCCTCCTGATAGATGCGGATGGCTATATCCAGCACCAGTTCCAGCCCTACATTGCGCTCCTCTCCGTCGAAGTCCGGGCGCACGGCCAGCTCCTGCTGTCCCAGGCGATACCGGATATCCGGCAGCATCCCCTCCCTGCATCCGTGGCACTCCAGCACGCCGCTAAAGGGAACCGCAGTCTCAAAGCTGCGGCAGGGATGGTCCTCGCCCTCGCCCTCATATAATAGGAAGAGATGGATGTCCCCGGAAACGCTGATCTTCTCCTCCATGACTTTGAACTCCACATCCCCCAGGGAGACATTGCTCCAGAGAATCTGGAAAATATTGGGATAGTTGGAGGGCAGCGCCACCTCCTCTTTCAGGCGGTAGATGTCATTCTTACAGATGGCGATCTGGGCCAGCTCCAGAGGCATGCGCCGGTATTCCACTTTCTCCTCCCCGTGGACGGCTATGGGCGCCTCCTCGTCATAGAGCTCCTCCACCCGGGCCGTCAGAGTGACCAGAGACTGGATGCCCAGCTTGCGGGAGTTGATCATGTTCATGGAGATATCCTCCACCTCCCCGTCCACTGTGACGGTATCCGCAGGCGCCACGCCCTGCATATTGATCCTCTCCTCAAAGGAGAGCTTACCCTCCAGGACCACCAGGCTGCTCCCCTCTTCCATGGTATGGTATAGTACCACAAAGCCAAGCCTCCCCCGGACCGTCACCGAATCCGTTCCCGGCTTGATCTCATCGATGACCAGCTCCCCTTTCTCCAGATTCAGGGCGGCCACATCCGGCTTGTTCTCCGGAATGTTCACGTCATCCTCCAGAGTAAATTGTGTGACGGCCTGGACTCTGACGCGGTCCATATGTATATTCCTCTTTAATAGCTCCACGAAAAATACCTCCATATATACTCGTATAGGAATATATATGAAAGGATTCCGAAAAGTATGCCTTACCGTTTAAGGCAGTATCACGCTACAGCCCCGATCAAATCTTTCACATCCTTCACATGGTACTGCTCCATATAGCGCTCTATGCCCTCCACCACCTCCTGGCAGGTGTAAGGATTCACAAAGTTCATGGCGCCGATGCTGACGGCAGTGGCGCCGGCCAGCAGGAACTCCACGGCATCCTCCGCATTGGCAATCCCCCCCATGCCAATGACGGGAATCCCCACCGCATGTGCCGCCTGATAGACCATCCGCACCGCAACGGGCTTGATGGCAGGGCCGCTCATACCGCCGGTCTTGTTGGCCAGGGCGAATCTGCGCGTGTGGATGTCGATTTTCATGCCGGTGATGGTATTGATC
>ERZ808051.701-NODE-701-length-31232-cov-5.353844_pt1 | contig 31232 bp, 35 predicted proteins | sample MGYA00380199_ERZ808051 | MGnify/ENA primary metagenome ERZ808051 (study PRJEB31490, sample SAMN06133391) | mouse gut metagenome | isolation source: J11 | host: mice | place: China: Chengdu | collected 2015-05 ...
GCACTGGGCGGCGGTGAACTTGTAAGCGCCGTGGCTGGTGCCGATGGCGATGGCCAGGGAGTCGCAGCCGGTCTTGGCGACGAACTCCTCCACCTCCTCGGGGCGGGTGTAGTGGGACTCCTCGGCGGAGACGTTGACCTCGTCCTCCACGCCGGCCAGAGCGCCCAGCTCGGCCTCGACCACCACGCCGTGGTCGTGGGCGTACTCGACCACCTTCTTGGTGCCCTCGATGTTCTCGGCGAAGGACTTGGAAGACAGGTCGATCATGACGGAGGTGAAGCCGCCGTCGATGCAGGACTTGCAGGTCTCAAAGCTGTCGCCGTGGTCCAGATGGAGCACGATGGGGATCTCGGGGCACTCGATAACGGCGGACTCCACCAGCTTCACCAGATAGGTGTGGTTGGCGTAGGCCCGGGCGCCCTTGGAGACCTGGAGAATCACAGGGGCCTTCTCCTCGCGGCAGGCCTCGGTGATGCCCTGGACGATCTCCATGTTGTTGACGTTGAAGGCGCCGATGGCGTAACCGCCGTTATAGGCCTTCTTGAACATTTCGGTAGAAGTAACAAGGGGCATGGGAATAACCTCCTTATAATTAAGTCCCTTTTATTTTACCACATTTTCCCCAGATTGCAACAGCCCAGCGGGAAAAAACTCCCGCCGCACAGGCAGGAGTTTTGTGGGATTTGTGAAGAAATTCGGTGTCAGTTCAGCGTGATATCCTCAACATTCACGCCCAGAGAGGACAGCTTTGCAATGGTTAGCTTCAGCACATAGTCAAGGGCCGGATTTTCATGGTCTCCGTTCGCTTGTTTGATCAGCTGCAAGTCGCCATAATGCTCGATTGTTATCGTAACTAGTTCTTTATCCGACATAGTTATCTCTCCTTCCATCGGCATGATTTGACGGGATGGTCAAGTATATTATAGCAGATCGGCCGACGAGTGTAAACCCTGTTCATTGAAAAGCTTCCGCCGGACAGGCAGGCGTTTTGTGGGATTTGTGAGACCGGATAACGCATGGATTCAGGGGCGAAAACGGACAGCGTTTTCCAATACACTGATTGTTTTGCTCCGAATAATTGCAAACCGGCTCAGATTTTTCCATTTTTATCCCAAAATGTTCCTCAACAAAGTCGATTGCCGTTAAAATGGACAGAAACGAGTCTCTTTTACAGCACCGGGGGCCGCCCACCGCTCCGACTCTGCCAAGCGCGGCCGAGGTCATTTGGTGGGACAGTCCGAAGGGTTCCCGAGTAAGAGGCGTGGATTTTGAGAGGATCGAAACAAACATGCCTGTGCTTATCCCCGCCCCGCAGGCGCCCCAAAAGCCGCAGGCCCCACCCGGGACACTTTTTCCGCGGTTCATCATCTCCACCAGCGCGCTGGAGAGCTCTATGTCGCCGCCCGCGTTTCGATAGGCCGTCAAGAGCGCGGCCCCCACCATAACGTGGTGTTCGGGCCCGTGCATGTGGCAGAACGGCTGTGCCATCAGCGTTTCGATGATTTTCAAGGGGTCCCTGGACCTCTCCTCCAGGCATATTCCGATGATGCTGTCCATCCCCTCGGTATGGCAGTGATTGCAGATGTAATGCCCATGCACGCACCTGGTCTTGCTGCTCTCCTGTCTATGGCAGATCGCGCACTCCATAAGCGTATCCTGTTCCAGATATTCCAACGGAGCGGCGCAAATCAAACATTCTTCCTTCACGGGACAACAGCCTCCATAAATTTAAAATTTGTTCTGATTTTACCATTATGGACAGAAAAAATCAAGACGAGGTCAGTCAACTCCCTTTTCAGATTAGTGTTGCTAATGCTCAATTTTTTAATCTTTCGCTAAAATGCCAAATGAATTGTATAAAATACAGGGTGACTGAATCACAACAATCATCCTGTGTCCTATAATTCATAATTCTAAATCAACATGATATTCATCATCAATAAGCAGGTATTTTGTATGGTACCTTTTGCACATTTCAAGCATTTGGGCATTATCTTGCAAGGCGGATTCTATTGTATAATCCGAATCATCAAGTCTTTGCTCAATCACACTTGCAAAATTTTTTATATCCTCAAAATGCAGTCGAATGTATTGTTCGCTCATTATCAAACATATGTATCGGATTTGCCGCAGATAATTTTCATCAAAATTCTTTTTCCAGTCAAATGGTATATAACACCCTTCAACAATGAGATTTTGCGCATTTTCAATAGCAGTTTTAATGATTTCACATATAATTGGCCACAGATACTTTGTTAATGCCAAATCATCACTCATTGGAGTTAACGCTGTATTTCCGCTCCGAATGAGGCCCATTTTCAGATGATCTATAGACAAATACGGATATTTATATTTTTCAAGAAGCTGCTGTGCAAAATTGGTTTTTCCTGTATGTGACGCACCGCCAATCAATATAACCATGTTTCCTCCCTGCAAATTTGTATTTTGTATTTATTGATTTGATTATAACAGGACCAATGCTTTGTTTCAATTCACATATTAGTGAAATTGACAGAGTTTATATCCAGCAACACTTTTCTAAAAAGGGAGTCAGTCAATCTGCCAGAGTTTGTCCACCAAAATATTGGGCCATTTCTCCTTCTGCATGTCGTGAAAGAAGTACAGCAGGGCGGTCACGGTGAATTTTCGGGCAAATTCTTCGTCATACCCCTTCTTCCCCTTCTGCAGCGCGGCGGACAGCTCCTCCACCCAGGCGTTGAGGGCGGGCGTCAGCTTGCCATAGCAGTAATCTTCAAAAAACACGGTTTGGGAGGGGGCGGAGAAAATGTGTTTCTGGTTTCCGTATTGCTCCTTATATTCATCCGCCAGCTGGTCCACACAGCGGTACACCGCCCAGACGTCCTCTTTTGTCAGCTCCCCAATGTGCTCCCGCAGGAACCGCCGGACGGGTCTGCACTCCCGTGACTCCCGGTCCAAAAAGCCCTGCTGCTTGTCATAGGACTGTTGAATCTCACCCTGATGCTCCTGATACCACTCCCCCAGCTCCCCCAGTGCCCCGTGCAGGCTGTCCCGGTCGTTATCCGCCAGGAACCAGGGGGACTGCACCTGAAATCTAGGGGACAGCTGGGACAGCTGGCTGTAACGGCTGTTGTTCAGCACCTTGCCGGTACACTGGGCCATGTCCCAGTCGTACTTGATGTAGCTGACCAGAATGCCTCCCAGCTGCAAATAGATTTTCTCCCTGGCAAAGGCCCGGCGGACCTCCAGATGGCAGAAGCTCCCCTCCGGGCGCTCCTTCGCAAAGCGGTGGACGGAGCCGTTCAGCTCTTTGTACTTGGGGTCATAGGTGTAATAGAAGTTATCCAGTTTCAGGCCTGGCAGGGGCAGGGTGACCTGAAAGCCCTCAAACCGCTCCTGAACAAAATCAATAATGTCACTCCGACAGCTGATACAGCGCGCCATAGCCGGGTCCCTCCTTTTTCCTTTCAATTGCAGTATCCCAGCGGGAAAAAACTCCCGCCGACGGGCAGGAGTTTTGTGGGATTTGTGAAGAAATTCAGCATCAGTTCAGCGTGATATCCTCCACATTCACGCCCCACGATGACAACTTGGCAACGATTAACTTTAACTCATAATCAAGCTCGCTGTTCATCTGGTCCCCATTTGCCTTTTTAATGCGCTGTAACATACCGTACTGGTCAATTATTACACAAATTAATTCTTTATCTGACATGATAGCATTTCCTTTCACTGGCATGCTCCCGATAAACTGCTGAATCCATTATAGCAAATCAGACGGCGAGTGTAAACCCTGTTCATTCAGCTGGAAGCTGTCGATGTGTTTATTTTGTCTAAATACACAATAACTTTATACGTTCCGACAAAATTGTCACAACTGGCGACCAGCGTATATGTCCCAGAACGTTCCAGCGTAAAATAGGCCGCCAGCTCTTTTGCGTTATCCAAGGTATATACGGCATTACCAGCCGCATCATACAGTGTCATATCCAAATTTCCGCTCATAACATCCGATTGCAAAACAAACTTGATTCTGCTGCCTGCTTCTCCTGTGAAGGAGATGTCAGAAGTTGTTGTGACCTGCTTTGAATACTTGTTGCTCATATTGCCTAATACGGTGGGCCGGGCCAGCAAATAAACACCCGTGATTCCCGCAGTTACAGCGAAGACCAAAATAATGAGGATAATATATTTTTTCTTCATATTATTTATCCTTTCAAATTATCCCTTCAAACGGCGCCTGTTTCTACTCTGATTTTACCATTATCAGCGCTAAAATGCAAGACAAGGTCGGCTATTCTTCCCGTTTACAACAGCGGGAATCTTTGTTATAATATTCCTGTTTCGGTTATCACCATCCCACAAAGGATATTTTGAATTTGGAGGTAAACAACATGAGCAACACATTAAAGGGCGCCCTGATTATCGGTCAGTCCGGCGGCCCCACTTCCGTTATCAACGCCAGCGCCTACGGCGTGATCCGCACCGCCCTGGACTGCCCTGACATCACTGCCGTCTACGGCGCGGCCCACGGCATCAAGGGCGTGCTGAATGACAAGCTGTACGACATGGGCCAGGAGGACGCCAAGGAGCTGGAGCTGCTGCTCAATACCCCCTCCTCCGAGCTGGGCTCCTGCCGCTACAAGATCGCCGACCCCGACGCCGACGACACCGACTACAAGCGCATCCTTGAGATTTTCAAAAAGTACGACGTGCGCTACTTCTTCTACAACGGCGGCAACGACTCCATGGACACCTGCAACAAGATTTCCAAGTATATGCAGAAGGTGGGCTACGAGTGCCGCATCATGGGCGTGCCCAAGACCATCGACAACGACCTGTTCGGCACCGACCACTGCCCCGGCTTCGCCTCTGCCGCCAAGTATATCGCCACCTCCTGCGCCGAGGTGTACAAGGACGGCCATGTGTACGACACCGGCATGGTCACCATTATTGAGATCATGGGCCGTCATGCTGGCTGGCTGGCTGGCGCCGCCGCCCTGGCCGGTGTGGTGGGCTGCGCCCCCGACCTGGTGTATCTCCCCGAGGTGGACTTCGACATGGACAAGTTCCTGGCCGACGTGGACGCCATCTATAAGAAGAACGGCAACTGCATCGTAGCCGTCTCCGAAGGCATCCACTACGCCGACGGCTCCTTCGTGTCCGAGGCCAAGACCTCCGCGACCGATGGGTTCGGCCACGCCCAGCTGGGCGGCCTGGCCGCTCTGCTGGCCAATGTGGTCAAGGAAAAGACCGGCGCCAAGGTCCGCGGCATTGAGCTGTCCCTGCTCCAGCGCTGCGGTGCGCATCTGGCCTCCCAGACCGACATTGACGAGTCCTTCCTGGCGGGCAAGACGGCCGTGGAAGCCGCCGTATCCGGTGAGACCGACAAGATGGTGGGCTTCGAGTGCACCCGCGAGGGCGGCGTGTACACCTGCAAGACCAAGCTGTTCAACCTCTCTGATGTAGCTAACTTCGAAAAGAAGGTGCCGCTGGAGTGGATTAATGCTGAGCACAACGGCGTGAATCAGGGCTTTATTGACTATGCCCTGCCCCTGATTCAGGGTGAAAATCACCGGACCACTGAGAATGGTCTGCCCCGCTTCGCCCGGCTGAAAAAGGTTCTGGCAAAATAAAAAAGCAAAAAAGTACCGGACCCGTGGTTGGGTCCGGTACTTTTTTATCAAAATCAGATATCCTCCATATTCTCCATGCTGCTATGGGCCACACCGGTCATGGCCCGGGTGACCGCCTGCCCCCGGGCGTCCAAGCCCTTGGTCATGGCCAGCGCCTCCGTGATATCAAAATCAACGATATCCTCTCCCTGCATGGCAACCACCCGGCATGTTTTTCCCTCCGCCAGCAGCTTCACCGCCTCGTGGCCCATATAGGTGGCCACCATACGGTCCCGCGCGCTGGGAGAGCCGCCCCGCTGGACGTGGCCCAGCACAGTGACGCGGGTGTCCAAAGCGGTGGCGTTTTTGATCTGCTCCGCAACGTGGTAAGCGCCGCCGGGGACACCCTCGGCCACAATGACCATAAAGTGGGTGCGCCCGCCCAGCCGGGCCTGCCGGATGGGCTCAATAACATCCTTGTCAAAATCCACTTCCTTCTCCGGCACCAGCACCACCGTGGCGCCGCAGGCGATGGCCACGGAAACCGCCAGATGCCCTGCCCGGTGGCCCATGACCTCCACCACCGAACAGCGCTCATGGGACTTCATGGTATCGCGGAGGCGGTCGATGCTCTCCAGCGCAGTATTGCAGGCGGTGTCATAGCCAATGGTGTAGGTGGAGCAGGCAATGTCGTTGTCAATGGTGCCGGGAATCCCGATGACGGAAATACCGCTGTTGGCAAGGCTGAGCAGGCCCTTAAAGGTGCCGTCGCCGCCGATGCCCACAAGGGCGTCAAGGCCTAACAGTTTACAGGTTGCCAGAGCTTTTTTCCGTCCCGCCTCCTCGATAAATTCCATGCTGCGGGCAGAATAGAGCATCGTGCCGCCCCGCCGGGAAATATCGCTGACGCTCTCAAAGTTGAGACGGGCAAAGTCCCCGTTGAGCAGGCCGTGATAGCCCCGCCGAATGCCGATGCAGTCAATTCCGTAGTAAAGGGATGCACGAACCACCGCACGGATGGCAGCATTCATGCCGGGGGCGTCGCCGCCGCTGGTAAATACGCCAATACGGTGAACAGCTGGTTTCATGTTAACCATATCCTTTCCTTAATGTTTTGAGCTTAGACCTTCAATTCCACAGCCCGATTGGACAGCGCGGATCTGTGTGCCTCAATGACAGGATAGACATATTCCGTCAGGAAGTCTGTCACCTGCTCCGGGCAGCGCCCAATGTACCGGGAGGGCTCCAAATGGGCGGACAGCTCTTCCCTGCTCAGCCCAAACATCGGGTCATTGGCCAGCAAATCTATGAGGTTGTTGACAAGGCCGAGCTCCTTCACATTTCTCCCGGCCTCCTGAGAATGAACCCTGATCCGCTCGTGCAGCAGCTGACGGTTCCCTCCCCTCTTCACCGCGTCCATCATAATGTTTTCGCTGGCCATAAAAGGAAGTTCCTCCAAGATATGCTTTTCAATGACTTTTTCGTGGACCACCAGACCGGACGCCACATTTTCATAGATATTGAGAATGGCGTCCACGGCCAGAAATGCCTCCGGCACGGAGATGCGCTTGTTGGCGGAGTCGTCCAGGGTTCGCTCAAACCACTGCGTGGCCGCGGTGTAGGCCGGGTTTGCCATATCTGCAATGACATACCGGGCCAGGGAGCAGATACGCTCGCACCGCATGGGGTTGCGCTTGTAAGGCATGGCGGACGACCCGATCTGACTGGCCTCAAAGGGCTCCTCCACTTCCTTCAGGTGGCAGAGCAGCCGGACGTCGGTGGCAAATTTGCAGGCGGATTGGGCAATGCCGGACAGTGTGGCCAATACGGCCGCGTCCACCTTCCTGGAATAGGTCTGCCCGGACACGGGGACGGTATGGTCAAAGCCCATCTCCCGCGCTATGCGCCGGTCCAGCTCCTTGCACTTCTCATGGTCTCCTTCAAACAGCTCAAGGAAAGATGCCTGCGTGCCGGTAGTGCCTTTGCACCCCAATAAACGCAAGGTGGAGATCCGGTACTCCACCTCATCCAGATCCTGGAGCAGTTCGTTCATCCACAGGGTGGCCCGCTTTCCAACAGTCACCAGCTGTGCCGCCTGAAAGTGAGTAAATCCAAGCGTGGGCAAGGCTTTGTACTTGTCGGAAAAAAGAGCCAGCGAATTGAGCACACGAATCAATTTGTCTCTGACAAGGGAAAGCCCTTCCCGCATAATGATGAGGTCCGTATTATCTCCCACATAGCAGCTGGTGGCGCCCAGGTGAATAATAGGCATGGCTTTGGGGCACAGCGCGCCATAAGTGTGTATGTGAGCCATCACATCGTGACGAAGTTCCCGCTCCTTCTTGGCGGCCAGCTCATAGTCAATATCAGTGAGATGGGCCTCCAGCTCATCCACCTGCGCCTGTGTGACCGGCAAACCGAGCTCCATTTCAGCCCGCGCCAGGGCGACCCACAGCCTGCGCCATGTGGAAAACTTCTTATCGGGAGAAAAGATGTACTGCATCTCTTCACTGGCATAACGGGAGGACAACGGGCTTTCGTAGATGGACATATTGTTCATGAAAGTATATCACCCTATTCAAATAATTTGTGTTCCTTCGGCAAATGATCGGAATATCAACCGACACATCATAGTTTAAATCCCTGCGCTGATGCTATGCCGGGAACATTATACCACACTCCACAGTCCTGGACAAGTTATAAGAGGAAAAACTTTGTACGCAATAAAGAAAAGGGCTGTGCCAACGGCACAGCCCTTTTTGTCACTTCAGTTACTCAGCCTTCGCCGCGCATCTTCGCGAAGCACTCGCTGCAGTAGACCGGACGGTCAGACTTCGGCTCGAAGGGAACCTTGGCCTCGCCGCCGCAGGCAGCGCAGACAGCGGTGAAATACTCACGGGGACCACGGGCAGCAGCCTTGCGGGCATCGCGGCAGGCCTTGCAGCGCTGGGGCTCGTTCTGGAAGCCGCGCTCGGCATAGAACTCCTGCTCACCGGCGGTAAACACAAACTCCTGGCCACATTCTTTGCAAACTAAGGTCTTGTCTTCGTACATTGGAAATACCCTCTCTTTTGATGCCCAGAATCGGAAATACAACCTGCTGGGACTATAATATTTGCGTCAGCTCTCGCTGAAAACGCCAAAATCACCGGCTACCTTCTTCCGGATCCGCTGGACCGCATTGTCCACCGACTTTACAGGCCGCCCCACCTGTTCGCTGATTTCCTGATAGGACAGCCCCAGTAAAAACAACGTCAAAACCTTCCGCTCCAACGGAGACAGCTGCTGCCCCAGGCGGGCCAGACGTTCTGACTCCTCTTCCCTGCTGATGTACAATTCTTCCGGGCTGGCTTCAGAGCCGAGCATAGGGGGTTCAAAGGGAACGCTGTCATTCAGCGGAGCGTGTTTGCTGCGGGCCGCGTTGACCACAGCGGACCGAATGCGGTTACGAATACATACCTCCGCAAAGGTCTTAAACCGGGCATCCCGGGCAGGGTCAAACTCCCGAATCGCCTTCAGCAGCCCGAACATGGCCTCCTGAATCAAGTCCTCGCTGTCCCCTCCCGCCAAGAAATATGGGCGGGCACAGACGCGCACCTGGCGAAAATACCGTTTGACCAGTTCCTCCTCTGCATCGCGGCGGCCATCGGCGGCCAATCCGCAGAGTGTCTCATCACTGTATTGACTTGTTTGAGAAGTGATAGCACTCATAGTTCGACCTTGTATATTTAATCATAGAACTGCTGAATTGTCAACTGTTTTTAGCGAGTCTTTTAGGAAATACTCTAAATTTTCCAGCGGGCTGATAAAAAATAGAAAAATTGGCCCGTGCTTCCAGGTTCAGATCCCTTCAAAAGGACAGCTGATCCGGAAATTCCGCCCCTCCAGGCAGGCCGAGGCCCAGATGCTGATATGCCTTGGGGGTCACACAGCGCCCCCGGGGCGTCCGGGTGAGAAACCCCAGCTGCATCAGATAGGGCTCATACACATCTTCCAGCGTCACGGACTCCTCATTGATGGTGGCGGCCAGAGTATCCAATCCCACCGGTCCCCCGCCGTAGTTTTGAATAATGCTGATCATCATCCGGCGGTCCACATTGTCCAGGCCCAGCTCGTCGATTTCCAGCGCCCGCAGGGCCCGGTCGGACACCGTCCGGGTGATGACGCCTCCTGCGGTGACCTGGGCAAAATCCCGAACCCGGCGGAGCATCCGGTTGGCAATGCGGGGGGTGCCCCGGCTGCGCCGTGCGATTTCCAGAGCCCCCTCCTCTTCGATGGGGACGTCCAGAATCCCGGCGGAGCGAATGACAATTTGAGCCAGCTCCTCCGGGGTGTAGAGCTCCAGCCTCAGGGTAACGCCGAACCGGTCCCGCAGGGGCGCGGACAGCTGGCCCGCCCGGGTGGTGGCTCCGATGAGGGTAAACTTCGGCAGGTCCAGACGGATGGAGTTGGCCGACGGCCCCTTGCCGATTATGATATCAATGGCGTAATCCTCCATGGCGGGGTACAAAATCTCCTCCACGGAGCGGTTCAGCCGGTGGATCTCATCCACAAATAAAATGTCGTTTTCCTGGAGGTTTGTGAGCAGGGCCGCCAGATCGCCCGGTTTTTCAATGGCGGGGCCGGAGGTGATGCGGATGTTCACCCCCATCTCGTTGGCGATGATGCCGGACAGAGTGGTCTTGCCCAGACCCGGGGGGCCGTGGAGCAGCACGTGATCCAGAGGCTCCCCCCTCATCTTTGCGGCCTGAATGAAAATGGACAGATTTCCCTTGGCCTTCTCCTGGCCAATGTACTCGGTCAGACTTTTGGGCCGGAGCGATCCTTCCCCTTCATCATCGCGGGTCAGCGAGGTGGTCACCAACGGAGCTTCCGTCTCAAAGCCCCCGTTGTCGGAAAAGTCAATGCTCAAAGGTTCACTTCCTTTTAACTTTTTTGGAGGCATCCCTTACAGATGATGCCAAACGCGATAGATAACGAGCACGAAAAGCCACAAATAATTCAAAGCGGGCTCTACCCATTTTCAATCTGTCTCGCAATGGTTTCCGCCGTTTGCCGGGGATCAAGTTCATCCGTCATAATTTTGATAGCGTTTTCACGCCTTCATCATCTTTTTCAGCGCCTGCTTGATCACATCTTCCAGCGACAGCGCTTCCAGGTCGATTCCTCTCAGCGCCCCGGCAATCTCGCTCTGGCTGTAGCCCAGCACCGCCAGGGCGGCGGACGCCTCGCTGGCCTTGTTCTCCGGAATTACGGTAATGGCTCCGGCAAACGTCTCTCCCCCGCCGGTGGTGAGCTGGCCCTTGGCCAGCTTGTCTTTCAGTTCCAAAATGATGCGCTGGGCAATCTTTTTCCCAATGCCGGGGGCGGACGTCAGCGCTCTTTCGTCGCCGGACACAATGGCCATGGCCAGTCCCTCCGGGCTGTTGGAGGACAAAATAGCCAGCGCTGCCTTGGGTCCCACGCCGGACACCCCGATAAGCATCCGGAAGCAGCCCAGCTCACTCTCGCCGGCAAAGCCATACAGTTCAAATATCTCCTCCCGAACATACAGATGAGTGTAAAGCTTAGCTGATTTACCCATATTGAGTTTTCCGATGGTGTAGCCGGTAGTGCGGCAGGCATAGCCAACCCCTCCGCAGTCGATGACAGCCAGATTGGGTTCAATATGGCTCACGATTCCATTCAGATAGTAAAACACGATGATCGCTCCAAATTCAGTGTAGGTTCTTCAGCCGCGACGTAGACGACCGGGCATGGCACAGCGCAATCGCTACCGCATCGGCGGCGTCGTCCGGCTTCGGAACAGTGCTCAGGTTCAGAAGCCGCTTCGTCATATCCATCACCTGGCGCTTTTCCGCTTTGCCATAGCCTACCACCGCCTGCTTCACCTGGGAGGGATTGTACTCGCAGATGGGCAGCCCCATCTTTTCCGCCGTCATGAGAATGACGCCCCGGGCCTGTGCCACGCCGATTCCGGTGGTGACGTTGTGATTGAAAAACAACTCCTCAATGGCCATGACATCCGGGTGAAACCGGCCGATCAGTTCCTCCAGGTCCGTGGCGATCCGCCAGAGCCGGGCAGGTAAGCGCACCCCCGCCGGGGTGTTGATGGCCCCACAGGCGGACAGGCGGTAAGCTCCCTGGGCGGATTCCACCAGGCCAAAGCCTACGATGGCGTAGCCTGGATCAATTCCAAGGATCAGCAATGACGTATCACCCCAGTATAGTTTCTAGCTCTGTCATCATAACACAAACCTGCGGGAAAGACAAGCAAAAACGGTGGATGAAATTCTCATGGCAGGCATTGCTATGCAGTACATTGAGAACCTCTACTGATAAGGGTCAAATAAACACAAAAACCCCCTGGAACCATATAGTTCCAGGGGATTGGGTGGCAGCGGATGAAGGATTCGAACCCTCACAAACAGAGTCAGAGTCTGGTGTGCTACCATTACACTAATCCGCTATTGGAGCATCTCTCAAGGACGAATGCTATTATACCAGAACATCAGCATTTGTCAACCCTTTTATTCAAAATTTTCCGAAAAAATCCCGGCGGAGTTTTGCCGCCGGGATTTGCTTAAATCACCTGATTTTTCAAGGTCCCAATTCCCTCAATTTCCACTTCGACAACATCGCCGGGAATCATTGGCCCCACTCCCATCGGAGTTCCGGTGGCCACCACATCCCCGGCCTCCAGCGTCATGGATGCGGTAATGAATTCCAAAAGCTGCGGCACCGATGTGATCAAATCGGAAGTATTCCCCTGCTGCACAATTTTTCCGTTCAGCCTTGTGACCAGCTTCAGCCCGTCGGGCTCCACCTCGTCCGTTGTCCACGGTCCGATCGGACAAAATCCATCCATGGACTTGCCCCTGGTCCACTGGCCGTCATGTCTCTGAATATCCCGAGCCGTCACATCATTGAGGCAGGTGTAGCCCAGCACGTAATCTGAAACGTATTTTGCCTTTACATTCTTTGCACGGCGGCGGATCACCACGCCAAGTTCTCCCTCATAGTCCAGCTGTTCCACAAAATCAGGCGCGTGGACCGCTCCTTCCGGCCGGTTGAGGGTATTGAGCCCTTTCAGAAACAGCACGGGAAAGCCAGGCGGCTCCGACCCCATCTCCCGGGCATGCTCGGCATAGTTCTTTCCCACGCAGACAATTTTAGTGGGCTCACAGGGTGCAAGCAGCTTACATTGGCTCAGCGGCAGCCGTCCTCCGTCGTAGTCCACGCCGTCATAAGGCGGTTTGGAGAGCGTGAGCACCTCATCGCCCTTAACCACGCCCCAGCAAGGGCCTTTCGGCTGTTCAAACCGAATATACTTCATACAAAATCCCCCAAATGATTTTTGACCTGCCCAAGGAGCTCTCCCCTCCCATCTCCCTTTTCCGCAGAAAAGAGGATCAGCGGTGCGGAATCGGGAAGCTTCAACGTGTCCCGAATCAACTGCGAATGGTCCGCAATCTCACTTTTTTTCAGCTTATCCAATTTGTTTGCCACGACAATAAAGGGCTTGCCTGCACTCAAAAAAACCTGGGCCATCGTGCAGTCGTCCATCGTAGGCCTATGGCGGGCATCCACAATCAGAATTCCAAGGGCCATGCGGTCCGTATCCGCAAACCACGCCTCAATCAGCCTGCCCCAGCGGTCTTTTTCCTGCTTTGATACCTTTGCATAGCCATATCCTGGGAGGTCTACCAGATACAGCTTTTTGTCAATACAAAAATAGTTAATATGCGTCGTCTTGCCCGGCGCAGAACCCACCCGGGCGAAATTTTTACGGTTGAGCAGCCGGTTGATGACCGACGACTTGCCAACATTTGACCGGCCGGCAAAGACAACCTGCGGCATCCCATCCCTGGGAAAATCCCCCGGCTTTGCTGCCGAGCGGACAAATTCAGCCATATTCCAATTCACCGTCATGGCTCCATTCCTCATTGGCGCAGATTGACAGGACTCCTGGTGGTTCTGGAGGCTTCCGGCAGCTGTCCGGCGGCATGGTCCGCCGGAGCGTGCCGCTCGCCGGCCAACGCCTGAGCGAGTACTTCGTCCGCCTGCCGGACCGGGACAAACGTGAGCATGTTCCGGACTGTCTGATCAATCTCCTCCAGATCCTTCACATTATCCGTTGGAATAATTACGGTGGTGATGCCGCTGCGCAGGGCGCCCATGGTTTTTTCCCGCAGGCCGCCAATGGCCAGTACCCGTCCCCGAAGGGTGATCTCCCCGGTCATAGCCACATCCCGCCGCACAGGGGTTTCGGTGAGTGCGGACACCATCGCCGTGGCAATGGCAATTCCGGCAGAAGGCCCATCCTTTGGCACAGCTCCCTCCGGGAAGTGAACATGCACATCCTTCGTGCTGTAAAAATCCGGGTCAACGCCCAACTGAACCGCCCGGCTGCGGATGTAGGATAACGCGGCTTTGGCAGATTCCTTCATCACATCCCCGAGGTTGCCGGTGAGGGCCACCTTGCCGGTTCCCGGAACGACGTTGACCTCCACCTCCAGAATTTCGCCGCCCACAGAGGTCCACGCCAGGCCGTTGACCACCCCCACCAGGGGCTCCTGAGAAAAGAGCTCCTTTTGATAGCGGCGGGGTCCAAGAAAGTCTTGCAAATTCTTATCTGTAATGCATATCTGTTTTACATCTTTTGACACAATCTGAGCCGCGGCCTTCCGGCACAGGGCGGCGAGCTTTCGCTCCAGAAGCCGGACGCCGGACTCTCTCGTATAGCCGGAAATGAGTTCCTCCAGCCCGCGGTCGCTGATTTTCAGCTTGGCTTTACTCAAACCGTGGCGCTTCAGCTCCCTGGGCAGCAGGTGCCGTTTTGCAATCTGTACCTTCTCCTTGTCCGTGTAGCTGGGCAGCTCAATGACCTCCATGCGGTCCAGCAGAGGCCGCGGAATGGTGTCGGTGGTGTTGGCCGTCGTGATAAACATCACATCGGACAGGTCAAAGGGCAGCTCCAGATAGTGGTCCCGGAAGGTGCTGTTCTGCTCTGCATCCAGCACCTCCAGCAGCGCGGCGGCCGGGTCCCCGCGATGATCGCTGCCCACCTTGTCGATTTCATCCAGCAGCAGCACTGGATTCGCGCTGCCCGCCTGTCTGATCCCGGCAATGATCCGTCCGGGCATGGCGCCGACATAAGTCTTGCGGTGGCCCCGAATGTCCGCCTCATCCCGGATTCCGCCCAGCGATATGCGGGCCAGCTTGCGGTTCATGGCCCTTGCTACGCTCATGGCAATGGATGTCTTGCCCACGCCGGGCGGGCCCACCAGGCAGATAATCTGCCCTTTCAGATCCGGGGCCAGCTGCTTGACCGCCACAAATTCCAGAATCCGCTCCTTCACCTTTTCCAGTCCAAAATGGTCCGCATCCAACACCTTGGACACCGCCGCCACATTTGCCCGTTCCCGGCTCCTCACCCGCCAGGGCAGCTCCAGGCATGTGTCCAGATAGGTGCGGATCACTGCCGCCTCAGAGGAGCCAAAGGGCTGCTTTTCCAGGTGCTTTACCTCTTTCAGCAGCTTTTCCCGCACTTCATCCGGCAGCTTTGCCTGAGAAATCTGACGGCGGTAGTCGGCTATTTCGTCGTTGTCGTCCTCTCCCTCGCCCAGCTCCCGCTGGATGACCCGCAGCTGCTCCCGGAGAAAATAGCTGCGCTGGCTTGCGGCGATCTGTTCATGGATTTGCGCCGCAAGTTCGCTTTCCACCTCTAATATTTCCACCTCGCGGCCCAGAATACGGCACAGCCGGTCCAGACGCCGGGCGGGCCGAAGTTCCTCCAGGACAGATTGTTTGTCCTCCACGCGCAGTGGCAGATTCTGAGCGGCGTAATCGGCAATATAGCCTGGATCATCACTGGCCAGCAGCCTCAAATAAATTTCCGGCGGTACCCGGTCGGACAACTCGGTGTATCGCTCCATCTGATTATAGATTTGCCGGATCGCGGCCTCCGTGCGGGGCGAATTTCCCTTGGAAGAGGTGGATTCAGGCAGGTATTCCACCTCCGCCGTGATATATGGCTCTGAGGAAACCAGCCGCACCAGCCGGCCGCGGCGGCGTCCCTCCACCATGACCCGGACGCCGTTTTCCGGCAGCCGGAGGATCTGTTTCACGTCAGCTACGGTTCCGATGGCATACAGATCGCGCTGGGACGGGTTTTCCACCGTCAGATCCCGCTGGGTCACCAGGAATATCTCCCGGTTTTCCCCCATCGCCTCCTCCAGCGCCTGAATCGACGCGCTGCGGCCCACGTCAAAGTGAAGCGCCAGCTGGGGAAACACGGTCAGGCCCCGCAGGGCCAGAACGGGAATTATGACTGTTTCTACTTTTGTCATCTGCATTTCCGTCATCAGAATGACTCCTTTCCGTGCTCAAAAGAGGGGCAGGCCGCCGCCCACCCCTCCAAAACAACGCTCTGTCAGGACACGTTCCCCCTGGGGGGAGCCTGTCCGCCCTTTTCCGCGCGAAGCGCCGCCGCACCCAGGCGGGGACGTGCGGGACGCCCCTCCTGCCGCAGAATATCCGCGCCGCGCTCTCCCCGGATAGCCTCTGCGGTGACCGTCACCTTGGCGATACTGGGATCAGACGGGGCGTCATACATCACCGGGGTCATGACCTCCTCCAACACCGCCCGCAGTCCCCGGGCGCCGATCTTGCGCTCCAGCGCTTTGTCGGCGGCGGCGTCCAGCGCCTCGGGGGTAAACTCCAGCGCCACATTGTCGTAATCCATCAGACATTTGTACTGCTTGACCAGGGCATTTTTGGGCTCGGTGAGGATGCGCACCAGCTGCTCACGGTCCAGCGCCTTCAGCGTCGTGATGATGGGCAGACGGCCCACCAGCTCAGGGATGATGCCGAATTTCAGCAGGTCGTGGGGCTGCACATCTTTGAGCGCATCCTCCCGCTCCCGTTCCGCAGAAGTTTTGACATCGGCGCCGAAGCCGATGGCCTTTTGATCCAGCCGGCGCTCAATGATCTTGTCCAGCCCGTCAAAGGCCCCGCCGCAGATAAACAGGATGTTCTTGGTGTCGATCTGCAAAAACTCCTGATGAGGGTGCTTCCGCCCGCCCTGGGGGGGCACGTTGGCCACGGTGCCCTCCAGAATTTTCAGCAGCGCCTGCTGGACGCCCTCGCCGGACACGTCCCGGGTGATCGAAGTGTTTTCGCTCTTGCGGGCAATCTTGTCAATTTCATCTACATAGATGATGCCCCGCTGCGCCAGCTCGATGTCATAATCGGCGGCCTGGACCAAACGGAGCAGAATGTTCTCCACATCGTCGCCCACATAGCCCGCTTCCGTGAGGGTGGTGGCGTCAGCAATGGCAAAGGGCACCTTCAGAATGCGGGCCAGGGTCTGGGCAAACAGGGTTTTGCCGCAGCCGGTGGGCCCAATCATCAGGATATTGCTCTTTTGCAGCTCCACATTGTCCCCGCCGCCGAAATAAATCCGCTTGTAGTGGTTGTACACCGCCACCGACAGGGCCATTTTGGCGCTGTCCTGGCCGATGATATACTCATCCAGAACAGCCACCATTTCCTTGGGCGTGGGGATCACGTCGGGGATATCGGGCGCGACGGGGTCCTCATCCGGCTCATCCCCCAGGATGTTCACGCACAGCCGGACACACTCGTTGCAGATATAGGCGCCCGGGCCGGCGATGATGCGCTCCACCTGCTCCTGATGCTTGCCGCAGAAGGAGCAGCGCACCGATTTATAGTCGTCTCTTGCCATATTCTGGTCTTCCTTTCGGGAAAGCACCAAAGAGCGGGGACCCAGTCCCCCGCTCTTTGGCTCGCTCAGCGATTCGTGATGATCTTATCAATGAGGCCGTACTCCAGAGCCTCCTCAGCGGTCATGAAATTGTCCCGCTCACAGTCGGCGGTGACCTGCGCCAGATCTCTGCCGCAGTTGTCCGCCAGAATCTGCGTCACCCTCTTTTTGATGGTTTCCAGCCGTTTCAGGTGGAGGGCCATATCGGTGATCTGCCCCTGGGTTCCGGCGGAAGGCTGGTGAATCATGATCTCAGCGTTGGGCAGGGCCATACGCTTGCCCTTGGCCCCGGAGGAGAGGAGAAACGCGCCCATAGAGGCCCCCATTCCCACGCAGATGGTGGACACATCACATTTGATGTACTGCATGGTGTCATAGATGGCCATGCCGTCGGGGATGGAGCCGCCGGGGCTGTTGATATAAAACTGGATGTCCTTGTCCGGGTCCTGAGCCTCCAGATAGAGCAGCTGGGCCACCACCAGAGACGCCGTTGTGGCGTTGACCTCCTCGCCCAGAAACACGATTCGGTCGTTGAGCAGCCGGGAAAAGATGTCATAGGACCGCTCACCGCGGCTGGTCTGTTCAACTACATATGGAACCAAACTCATAGTGCTTCTCCTTTCAGATGGGGGAATATCCGTAATGCCTGCCGGCGCTGGCTATTATACCCAGGTTTCAGCGGAGCTTATTCCCTCCCACGCTCAAAAAGGGGCAGACCCCGATTACGCCTCGGTTTTCTCTGCCTCGTCCGCCTCGTCAGCCTTGTCCTCGGCCTTCTTTGCGGCCTTTTTCGGCTTCTTGGCGGAGTTCTTCACCAGCTCCAGGGCCTTGCGCACCGACAGATCGTGGCGCAGGTCCTCCTCCCGGATGATGGAACGGACCTTGTCCGCCTCCATGCTGTACTGCTCCGCCAGCTTGCCGATCTCCTCGTCCACCTCGGCGTCCGAAATCTCAATGCCCTCCGCGGCGGCCACGGCCTCCAGCGCCAAATCGCTGCGCACGGCGCGGTCGGCGGCGGTTTTGGACTGGGCCCGCATATCGTCCATGGACAGGCCCATCATCCGCAGATAGTCCTCAAACTTGATGCCCTGGCTCTGGATACGGTTGGCGTAGTCGTCCAACATCTTGTCGGCCCGGTAGTCGATCATGGCCTGGGGGACCTCGCACTCCAGATTTTCAATCAGGGCGGTGATGACAGCCTCCTCGAAGTCGCGGTCGGCCTGCTCCTGACGGCGGGCCTTCAGCTTTTCGCCCAGGTCCTTCTTGAACTCATCCAGGGTTTCAAACTCGGACACATCCTTGGCAAACTCGTCGTCCACCTCGGGCTCCTGCTTTTCCTTCACCTCATGGACCTTGACCTTGAACACCACCTGGGCGCCGGCCAGCTCGGGGGTGTAGTTCTCGGGGAAGGTGATGTCCAGATCCTTTTCGTCGCCGGCCTTCATGCCGATGACCTGATCCTCAAAGCCGGGGACAAAGGAGCCGGAGCCCAGTTCCAAGCTGTAGTTCTCCCCTTTGCCGCCCTGGAACGGCACGCCGTCTTTAAAGCCCTCAAAGTCGATGACGGCGGTGTCGCCCTTCTTGGCCTTGCGCTCCACGCTCACCAGCCGGGAGGCCCGGTCGATGTAGGGCTTCAGCTCCCCCTTGATGTCGGCGGCGGACACCTTCACGTCCGCCTTGCCCACGGGCAGGCCCTTGTAGTCCTTGACAGAGGCCTCGGGCTTCACGGTGACGGTGGCCTTAAAGGTAAAGCCGTCGGCGCTGACGTCCAGCACCTCCAGCTGGGGATAGGCCACGGGGTCAATGCCTGCTTCCTTCAGGGCGGCCTCGTAGGCGTCGGGATAGGCCAGGGAGATGGCGTCCTCAAAGAAGATTTCCGCGCCGTACATCTTCTCCACCATCTTCCGGGGGGCCTTGCCCTTCCGGAATCCGGGGACGTTGATGCGGTTCTTCTGGCGGCTGTACACCTTGTCGATGGCGGACTGGAACTCGGCGGCTCCGACCTCGATCACCAGTTCATAGGTGCTGTTTTCTTTTTTCTCATTGCTCTTGATGTTCATGGTGTGTTCCTCCAAGCTCGGCCCGCCCAAACATGACACCGGGCCTTCTTTCTAAGTAATCCAACCTATTCTATCAGATAGGCGCAAAGATTTCCACTGTTTTTTTGTTCAATCCAAAATTTTTTTTGGACAGAATCCGACAAAGTCCGCAGACACCAGGTGGTAATCCACCGTTCCCTGTCCCCCCTCCACGGCCAAACGGTGGCTGGGGCCGTGAAGGTGCCCGTAGCAGCAGGCGCGTACACCGTACTGCTCCAGCAGGTCGATGATCTCCTGGCACCGGTATCCCCGGTACAGGGGCGGATAGTGGAGAAAGCACAGCTTCTCCCGCTCCCCCGCCGCCTTCAGCGACGCCTCCAGACGGATCAGTTCCCGTTTGAACACCTTTTCCCAGTGGGGAGTGCCGTTTTCTTCAAAGAACCAACCCCTGGTTCCGCACAGGGCAATTTCCCCATACAGAGCGCAGTTGTTGTGGAGAATGTGGAGCCGGCGGAAGCCGTTGGCCTGAAAAAAAGCGTTCATCTTGGCCGCGGTGTTCCACCAGTAATCGTGGTTGCCCTTGATCAGCCATTTTTCCCCCGGAAGGCCGCTGTCCAGAAACGCGAAATCCTCCCGGGCCTCCTCCAGATTCATCCCCCAGGACAGGTCCCCGCAGAGCACCACCGTATCGCCGTCATCCACACAGGCAAAACCATCCCGGAGCTTGCTTACATAACCCTCCCAGCCGCCGCCGAATACGTCCATGGGTTTGTTGGAACCCAGAGAGAGATGGGTATCGCCGATGGCATAGAGAGCCATGTTATCACCTCTTACTTCAGGAAGTCCAGCACACAGCCCTTCATAGCGGATTTTTCCGATACCCGGTCAAAACGGCGGCGGCGCTTTTTCAGACGGGCCAGCGGCACGGGCGTGGGCACCCCTGTAACCTCGGTGAGCTGATCCAGGATATCCAGCCCGGACTTTTGCTCCCTCACGCCCAGGGCGTCCAGCACGCTGGAGCAGAATTTGAAGGGGCTGGCGGTGGACACCACAATGGTGGGCGTGGTGTCTCCGCTCTCCTCCCGGTATTCATCCAGCACATGGAACGCTACGGCGGTGTGGGGGTCGATGAGGTAGTTCCGCTCATTCCACATCCGGGCGATCATGGCCCGGGTCTGCCGGTCGTCGCAGTATCCGGCGCTGAACTCCTTTTTCAGCTTGGTGCGGATGGAGCTGTCCACCCGATAGCTGCCGTACTCCGCCAGCTGGGACATATACTCCCGAACCAGCCTGTCATCCCGGCCGGACAGCTCGAACAGCATCCGCTCCAGATTGCTGGAAATCAGGATGTCCATGGAGGGGGAAAGCGTATTATAGAAGGTGCGGTTCCGGTCATAGGTCCCGGTATTGATGAAGTCGGTGAGCACATTGTTCTGGTTGGACGCGCAGATCAGCCGGTTGATGGGAATCCCCATGGCTTTGGCGTAGTAGGCGGCCAGAATATTGCCGAAATTGCCGGTAGGCACACACACATTGACGGCCTGACCCTTGGAGACGGCCCCGGCCTTCAGCAGGTCGCAGTAGGCGGAGGCGTAGTACACGATCTGGGGCAGCACCCGGCCCCAGTTGATGGAGTTGGCGGAGGACAGGAAGTAACCCCGTTCCGCCAATTCGGCAGCCAGCGCCTCGTCGGAAAAGAGGGTTTTTACCCCGGCCTGGGCATCGTCAAAATTGCCCACCACGGAGCAGACCCCCACATTGCCCCCCTCCTGGGTGACCATCTGGAGCTCCTGAATCTCGGACACGCCGTCTTTGGGATAAAACACCAGAATCCGGGTCTTGTCCACGTTGCGGAACCCCTCCAGAGCGGCCTTGCCCGTGTCGCCCGAGGTGGCGACCAGAATGCACACCGTTTTTTTCTCATCGATTTTCTCCAGCGACGCGGTGAGCAGGTGGGGCAGCACCTGAAGGGCCATATCCTTAAAAGCGCAGGTGGGCCCGTGCCACAGCTCCAGACAATAGGTGCTGTCATCCAGCTTGACCACCGGGGCGATATCCTCGCTGGAAAACTTTCCTCCGCCATAGGCCTCGGCCGCATATGCCGTGAGCTCAGAGGCGGCGAAGCCCTCCAAAAAGCTGTTCATGATGTACACCATACGCTGCTGATAAGACATCTCTTTCATGGTTTCCACCGCGGAGGCAGGCAGACGGGGCAATACCGCAGGGGTGAGAAGCCCGCCGTCAGGAGCCAGCCCTTTGGCGATGGCCTGAGAGGCGCTCATGCGCAGATCTTTATTTCTCGTGCTCAGATAATTCATGGTCATCTCACTACTCTCATTAAATTATTGTAAAACAGGCCTTGGACGACCGTTTCGCTGTATCCATGGCGGAGCAGATGTTCATAGAGCCGGGGCAGGCTGTCGATTGCGGGCAGGTCCCGGATGGTGTCGCATCCATCCCAGTCGCCGCCCAGCGCCGCGTTGGCCTCCCCGCCCAGCGCCAGAATATGGTCCAAATGGGCCCGCACCATATCCAGGTCCCGGCTTCCACCTACGAAATCCTCATAGAAATTCAGGCCGATCACACCTTGATTTTTTATTATCGCATTTATTTGCCCATCCGTCAAGTTCCTTGTGTGATCCCACACAGATTTTGCGTTGGAGTGGCTGGCGATAAAGGGCCGGCGGGCGATTTCCGCCACGTCCCAGAATCCGGCCTCCGACAGGTGGGACACGTCCACCAGGATGTGCAGGTCCTCCATTTTGGATACAAATTCCCGGCCCAGCGGAGACAGCCCTCGTTCGGGCTCCTCCCGGGCGGACCCCGAAAGGGCGTTGGCGTGATTCCATGTAAGGTTGATTGCCTTTACTCCATCTTCCGCAGCCTGGTCCAGACGGGCCGGGTCGCAGCCCAGCAGGTCCCCGCCTTCCACAGTCAGAAACGCGGCGGCTTTCCCCTGGCGGTTTGCCTGTTCCGCCTCGTTCGCGTTGCGGCACTGGACGATCAGATCCGCATTCTGGGCTATCTGGTCCTTGAAGCAGCGCAGAAGTGCGGGATAAGTCTCATCCAGCGGACGGCCTTCCGTGTACTTCTCCGTTGTCCACAGGGCAAAAAACTGACAGTAGCGTACAAAACCGGCTGTCCGCTCCAGAGAGAGGTCCCCGGTGTTCCGGCGCAATTCATCATGGAGATAGTAACACCGGGAAATGGTGTCACAGTGGGCGTCAAATACGGAAATTGGCTCCATAGGCATCCCCCTAAAATGCGTTTTCGATGTAGTATATGTCCGGTTTTTCCGTACGCACCCCCTGGGGCGCGTACACCTCCGCCACGTCAAACCGGGGCTGAAGCCCGGTGGGGTGGCTCATTAAATAGAACTGGGCGGCCAGACGCAGTTTTTTCTGCTTGGAAAGGGTCACCGCTTCACAGGCCGCGCCATACCGGCCGTCCTTGCGCAGCTTGACCTCCACAAAGGCCAGGTATGTCTCATTTTCCGCCACGATATCCAGTTCGCCCAGGCGGCAGCGGAAGTTTCTGGCCGCGATGCGCCAGCCCTCCTGCCGAAGCCGCTCCGCCACCTGCTCCTCGCCCCACTGGCCCAGACGCAGGGCCCCCGCTCCCCCGCCGCTCACAGGTTTTTCAGAAAGGTGCGGCGGTGGATGGCACAGGGGCCATACTCCCGCAGCAGCTCATAGTGGCGTCTGGTGGGGTAGCCCTTATGCCGTTCGAATTCATACTGGGGATAACGCGCCGCCATGTCCCGCATATAGCGGTCCCGGCTGACCTTGGCCAGGATGGACGCGGCCGCGATAGACATTGACAAGCTGTCTCCCTTTACAATTGTTTTGTGGGCTGTGGTGATTGCGCACCGGCTTCCGTGATCCCGGTTCCCGTCAATGAGGGCGAAATCAGCCGGTTTTGTCAGGGCGTCAATGGCCAGCTGCATGGCTTTGATGCGGCTGTTCAAAATGTCGATTTCGTCGATTTCCCGGGGTTCCACCCAGGCAACCGACCATGCCGCCGCCCGGGTCGTAATCTGACGATACAGCGTCTCCCGCCGCTTTTCCGTTACCCGCTTGGAGTCGTCCAACCATGGCAGCTCCAGCCCATCCGGCAGAATAACCGCCCCGGCATACACCCGGCCTGCCAGAGGACCGGCCCCGGCCTCGTCACAGCCGCAGACAGCCCAAAATCCCCGGGCCGCAGCTTCCCGCTCCAATTCCCAGCCAGGCATAAGCCCTCTCCTCTCTACAATTCTTCCGGCGCCTCGAGGGTAAAGCGTCCAAGCTTGCCGCCACGAAATTCGTCCAGCAATACTCTGGCCATCCGCTCCGAGTCTGCCTCACCGCCGGAAACCAGCATTCCCCGCTTTTTGGCGGCCCGCTCCAGCAGTTCCCAGCCCGGAAGGGCGTCCTGTGCCGACAGCTTGTACCGCTCTTCCAGCGTGTGGGGGTATCGGTCCCGAAGCAGTTCCAGCAGGGCGCAGGCCAGCTCCTCCACATCCGTTACCTCGTCCTTCACCGCGCCGGTGAACGCCAGATGCAGCCCGGTTGTCTTATCCTCAAACTTGGGCCAGAGAATGCCCGGCGTATCCAACAGTTCCAGCCCGGAACCCACACTCACCCACTGCTTGCCGCGGGTGACGCCGGGCCGGTCGCCCGCCTTGGCCGACTTGCGCTTCGCCACCTTATTGATAAAAGTGGATTTGCCTACATTGGGCACCCCCACCACCATGGCGCGAATGGGCCGGCCCACCTGGCCCTTGGCATTCCATGCGGCCAGCTTGTCCCGGAGCACATGCTTTGCGGCGCTGGAAAACTGGTTCACTCCCTTGCCAGACTTGGCATCCGTTTCCAGCACGCCATGGCCCCGCCCCTTGAACCATGCGGTCCAGATGGCGGTCATAGCCGGATCTGCCTGGTCTGCCCGGTTGAAAATAATCAGTCTGGGCCGGTTCCCCACCACGGCGTCGATGTCCGGATTCCGGCTGGAAATAGGGATGCGGGCATCCACCACCTCCGCCACCAGATCTACCAGTTTTACATCCTGCTCCATCTGCCGCCTGGTTTTGGTCATGTGTCCGGGATACCACTGAATGTTCAAAGGACCGGCCTCCTCTTCCGACAGCGTCTTTTAATAAAAGAGGAGCGGTCACCCGCTCCTCTTTTCCTGCGCAACTTACAGGTCCTCTTTGACCTTGGCGGCCTTGCCCACGCGGTCACGCAGGTAGTACAGCTTGGCCCGGCGGACCTTGCCCTTGCGGACAGTCTCCACCTTCTCAATGGTGGGGGCGTGCAGGGGGAACACCTTCTCCACGCCGACGCCGTAGGAAATGCGGCGGACGGTGAAGCTCTCCTCAATCCCGCCGTGCTTCTTGGCGATCACGGTGCCTTCAAACACCTGAATACGCTCACGGCTGCCCTCTTTGACCCGGATGTGCACACGAACGGTGTCGCCCACACGGATAGAAGGAACCTCTTCCTTCATGTACTTGTCGCTGAATTGCTGAAGCAGATCCATTTGTATTTTCCTCCTAGTTTCAGGCGTTCATGCGTCTGTCCTTGTGGCCGCGCAGAGGACCGCCCTTTTTCAGACTGTAGAAGTATACCACAGTACCGCCGTGTTTGCAATAGTTTTTTCTGCTTTCAGGCAAATATTTATCCGCTGCTCCGGCGCATCACCCCGGCCAGCAGCCACAGCGCGGTGAGAAGCAGCGTCACATTGGCATACCAGATGGCGGCAACCATCCCGACCCCTACCAGCACCCCCACCAAACATCCGGCCAGTGCGGTGGTCAGCCGGTCCGCCCAGTCCGGGTCCAGAACCATGGACAGCAGGCCGTATACCACCCGCCCGCCGTCCAACGGACAAATCGGCAGCAGATTAAACACGCCCACCGCCAGGGTCATTGCCGCCGCAATCCCCCAGCCCGCTACGGAAAACAGACCGCCGAGCAGCAGGTTGGCCGCCGGTCCGGCCAGGGCAACCAAGCTGTCCTGGAGGTATCCCGGCTGTGTGCGGTAGCCCATGTGCAGCTCCGCGCCCACCGACGTCAGAGACAACCGCTCCACCCGTCCGCCCAGAACGGCCGCCATGGCGATATGTCCCAGTTCATGGAACAGGCAGGCCAAAAGCCCCCAGGGCAGCAGCCCCACTCCCTCATCCAGCCAGAACAGCGCTCCCAGCAGCAGAAGGAAGCCGGGGCTTACCGCGATCTCCGGCCTGTCCGGCCGTTCACGAGAGGTCCACATAATAGGCCGGGTCCAGACGGATGTTGTCTTTTTCTATGGTCAGATGGAGGTGAGAGCCTACCGCATTGCCCGTATGGCCTACCAGCGCCACAGTCTGGCCGCAGGCCACCTGATCCCCTTTATGGACCAGCAGTTTGCTGCAATGGGCGTAAAAGCTGCTTACGTTGTTGTCATGGCGGATTTTCAAATAATTCCCAAACTCATCGCTTTGCCCGATATACTCCACCGTTCCAGAGGAAAAAGCCCCAATTTCCGTTCCCTCCGCCGCACCGATATCCAACGCCAGATGAAACTCGTTTTTTCCGTTGATCGGGCTGTCCCGATAGCCGAACCCAGAGGTGACGGCGCCGTTTACCGGCACGGCGGTTTCGCTCAGCCCCAGCTCATAAAAAGCCATGCTCACATTCCTGGGCAGCTTGACTCCATCCTCCGTATATTCCTGGGCCACAGCCGTTACAACTTCCGGTCCGGCTGGCTCTGAGGCCGAAGGAGAGGGGCTGTCCTCCGGCGGCTCAGGTTTTACCGCGGGGAAGCCTGTCCGGGCCAGGATTCCGTGGGTTCCCAAAAATTCCAATCCCCAGTCCGGCGTCTGGCTCAGCAGCACAATGGAGCCCGTCGTCTCCTCCGGAACCGCCGGAGACGGATGGTGGTCCGGCTCAGTCTCTGCCTCACCGCCCAGCAGCGTGATGCACAGCGCCTCCAGAGCCCCCTGAAATGTCTCTCCTTGGGACAGGGCAGCGCCAAACTGCTGAAAAGCCACGCGGAAATCCACATTGGCCGCCGCAGCCTCCTGCCACGCGGACAGCTGGGCTGGAAACACACCCCGTCCGATATATACCAGTAGGAACAGAGAAAAGCTGACGCCCAGCTGGAGAAGTCTGCGCCGGTCCGCATCGTCCCCACTGCCGGACCTCCTGGCCCTCTGCGTCGGCCTGTGTCTCCTGCCTGCCGCTCCCCGTCTGGATGCCCCGTCCACATCGACCCCTCCTTTGTCCACACAGTCTGCACTACTGTATGTGGCAGATTCGGGTTTTATGCAAACCTTTTCCATCGGGAGCGCTCTGGATGCCCTTGCATTTAGATTTGCACCCAAAGCAAAACCGCAACCCAGCGAAAGCGGTTACGGTTTGGATAGGAGCCGCAGCGGAATGAGCAAGCGGTGGATTTTGAAAAAAGCCGCCGCAAGCGATAGGACGCTTGCGGCGGCTTGGAGCGGGTGAGGGGAATCGAACCCCCGTGTTCAGCTTGGGAAGCTGACATTCTACCATTGAACTACACCCGCAGGTTCTTTTGCATTATAGCAGACCTGAAGGAAAAATGCAAGCTTTTTTTACAGCGTGCCTTCCAGAATATGGTTTACAGTTTTTTCACAAAAAACCCTTTACAAATCATTCAAACATTGCTATAATACACAATAAGAAATGTATTGGAGGTGATGACTATGAAGGTCCTCTTCCTGAATGTCCCTGTTGATATTGACGAGTTGATCTTCGCCGGAGAGACTACCGTTCCCAGCGACCGCTGAGCACGACGTGTTTTCAATGGTATGAGATTTGACTCGTCCCTGTTGAGGGACGTTTTTATTTTACCTGCAAACCGGGGACACCGCCTGATCGGGCGATGTCCCCGGTTTGCCCTGTCCCAGGCCGAATTACCGGCTCCGGCTGTTTCTGCCCAGAAAACGGAGCAGATAGAGGAACAGATTGATAAAGTCCAGGTACAGCTGGAGGGCGGAAAAGACAGACGCCTTTTGCAGCATAACCTCGTCATCGCAGAAATACTCGTAATTCGCCTTTACTTTCTGAACGTCGTAGGCCGTAAAGCAGAGGAATACCACAATCCCCACCATGCAGACAATCTGCTCCAGCCCGGACAAATCAATAAACATGGTCAACAGGCCTGCCAGCACCAAAAAAATCAGGCCGCCGATCAGCAGGGGGCGCAGCCTGGACAGATCGGTTTTTGTGAACCGGCCATAGAGGGAAAATCCGCCGAAAAACATGGCGGTCAGCCCAAAAATAAAGATCAGATTCACCACCTCAAAGGCCGCAAAGTATACGGAAAACACCACGCCGTTGAGGATGGAGTAAAGGGCAAACAACACCCGGGTTGTCCCCACCGACCGCTCCAGGATTCCGGCGGACATCACCATCACCACCACCAGCTCCGCAATCAGCAGGATGGGCATGATATACGGGATGGAAAACATATAGTACACCCCGCCGGTGAGGGCCAGAGCCGCAGCCAGCAAAAAGGTAATCATCAGGCCCACAAACATCCACCCGAAGGTTTGCGCAATATACTGGTTCAGCGTGAGCGCACCCCGGACATACGCGCTGTCAAAGTCGTAACGGTTAAAATTTCGTTCTTCCATCGTCAGCTCTCCTTATCCACTTGTTTCATCTGCTTCAGATTTCCGATTTTCCGGGCACGGCGGTCCAGCTCGGCCAGCACGTCCTCCAGAGGGATCTCCTTTTCCGCCATCATGACCATCAAATGGTAGATCAGGTCGGAAATCTCCCCTACCGTATCGACGGGAACGTCGTTTTTCGCAGCAATAATGGTTTCTGCGCACTCCTCGCCCACCTTTTTCAGAATTTTATCCAGACCCTTGTCAAATAGGTAGCAAGTATACGATCCCTCCTGCGGGTGGGTCTTTCGGTCCAGGACCACCTGATACAGTGTTTCCAGCGTGTTGTCCATCAATCATTCCTCCAGAAAATTACCAATTTTATTATAGCTCAATCCGGTTAAAAAAGCAACTGTGGGCTCCGGTGTGGCAGACAGGGCCGTCAGCTGTGCAGATATAGAGCAGCGTATCGGTGTCGCAGTCGGCAAATACCTCACGCACATGGAGAAAATTACCGCTGGTTTCCCCTTTATTCCATAGTTTTTTGCGGCTCCGGCTCCAAAACCAGGCTGTTCCGGTCTGTATTGTGCGCTCCAGCGCCTCCCGGCTGGTAAAGCCCAGCATGAGCACTTCCCTGCTGGCCTGCTCCTGAATGATCACAGGAATCAAATCGGATTTTTGAAACAGCAGATCCAAGTCGAACATAAAATATCCCTCCCCGAACAGCGCCTTACCGCACTGGAATTCCCCGTGCGTCCAGATAATGCTTCACCTGAGGCACCGTCAATTCACCAAAGTGAAACAGAGACGCCGCAAGGGCTGCGTCGCATCCCGTCTCCTCAAACACCTGGGCAAAATGCTCCAGGCCGCCGCCGCCGCCGGAGGCGATCACCGGGATCGAGACGGCCTGTGTCACTGCGCGGGTCATTTCGAGATCAAAACCAGCTTTGGTTCCGTCCGCATCCATAGAAGTGAGCAGGATTTCCCCCGCTCCCAGCGCCTGCCCCCGCTGCGCCCATGCCACGGCATCCATTCCGGTGGGGATGCGGCCCCCGGCCACCACCACCTCATACCAGCCCTCAGGGCGGCGGCGGGCGTCAATGGCCAGCACCACGCACTGGGAGCCAAAGCGCTGAGCGGCGCGGGCAATCAAGGTGTTATCCTTTACAGCTGCTGAGTTGACAGAGATCTTGTCCGCCCCAGCCCGGAGAAGGCGCTGGAAATCATCCAGAGTGCGGATTCCGCCCCCTACCGTCAGCGGGACAAACACCTGGGCGGCGGTGCGCTCCACTACATCGGCCACGGTGTCCCGTGCGTCGCTGGTGGCGGTAATGTCCAAAAATACAATTTCATCTGCACCCTGATCGGAATAGTATTTGGCCAACTCTACCGGATCTCCCGCGTCCCGGATGTTTACAAAGTTGACTCCCTTTACCACCCGGCCGTCCCGCACGTCCAGGCATGGGATGATGCGCTTGGCTAACATGACAAGCCCTCCAAATAGCGGTCGATGTCTTTTTGAGACTTCAGAACCACCGTTTTTTCCGGGTACTGCTCCAAAACCCGTTGAAATTTTTCCCGTCTCCGCTGGGTGCGGCCTTCCCAGAGCAGCCACCACATAAACTCCCGGTCCATCTTCTCACAACAGCCGTCCGCCATATCCGGCCGGGTTTTTCCACGAAAGCGGACGTAGCGTTTCCACGCACGCCAGAAACAAATCAGGCGGGGAAAATTCAAAAAAACAACGGTATCCGCCTCATTCAGACGGCGTTCATATTCAAAATTTGAGTAGGTTCCGTCAATGACCCAAGCGGAATTCTCCATAAACTCGTGGACCATCTGATGAGCCTCCGCCCGGTCCCGCTCCTCCCAGTTCGGCGTGAACTGCACCGTGTCAAAATGGAGCACTGGAATGCCGTACCGCTTCCCCAACGCCCGGGCCAGCGTGGACTTCCCCGCTCCGCTGTAGCCGATCACCGCGATTTTCACCGCTGGGGCCCCGCTTCCCGGATTGCCTGGGCCAGGTCGATGGTCCCGGCGTAATACGCCTTGCCAATGATGGCCCCATACAACCCCATATCTCGAAGCCGCTTCACGTCGTCCAAGGTAGTCACACCGCCGGAGGCCACGATATCACATGTCACCGCCTTTTGCAGGGCGGCCAGCTGATCCAAGCTGGGTCCGGACAGCATCCCATCGGCAGCAATATCTGTAAAGATAATCGTCTTTACACCTTTTTTCTCCATCTGCTGGGCGAGCTCCAGACCGCTGTACCCGGAATCCTTTTCCCATCCCGCTGTGCGAACCCTGCCGTCCAGGCAGTCAATTCCCACCGCCACGCGGCCGCCGTACCGCTTCAACGCGTAGTCCACCACCTCGGGATTGGTGACGGCGGCGGAACCGATGACAAGCCGGGCAACGCCTGCGCCGGCCACTTTATCCACATCTTCGCAGGTTTTGATGCCTCCACCCAGCTCCACAGACAGGCCGGACCGCTTGATGACCTCAGTGATATGCGGAAAATTTCTCCGAATGCCGTCCCGGGCCCCATCCAGATCCACCATATGAATCCAGGCCGCACCGGCGGCGGCAAAGGACAGCGCTGTCTCCAGCGCGCTGTCCGCCACCTGGCTGGCCGTGGAAAACGCCCCTTTTTTCAGCCGGACACACCGCCCGTCTTTCATATCAATGGCTGGTAAAATAATCATCGGCTTAAATCTCCAAAATTCTTCAGAATTTGCAGCCCCGCCTCGCCGCTCTTTTCCGGGTGGAACTGACAGCCGTACACCCCATTGTGAGAGACAGCAGCGACAACAGACGGGCCATACTGCGTGCGGGCAATCACATCCTCCTCATGGGCGGCATAGCCGCAGAAGGAGTGGACGAAATACACATAGGTTCCGTCGTCCAGCCCCCGGAACAGCGGGGAGCCGTTTTGAAGTTCCAGGCTGTTCCATCCAATATGGGGCAGCTTAAAATCAGTCTGAATCAGCTCAACGCTTCCGCTGACAAGCCCTAAACCTTTACAGCTTCTCCCCTCTTCTCCCCGATCGAACAGCAGCTGCATTCCCAGGCAGATGCCCAGTATGGGCTTGCGGCCCGCCTGGGCCAGCAGGGTCTGATCCAATCCCGTCTCCCGCAGCTTGTCCGCTGCGTCCGGGAATGCCCCGACCCCCGGGAGAATAATCGAATCCGCCCGTTCCAGCTCTG
>ERZ808051.702-NODE-702-length-31223-cov-15.108521_pt1 | contig 31223 bp, 32 predicted proteins | sample MGYA00380199_ERZ808051 | MGnify/ENA primary metagenome ERZ808051 (study PRJEB31490, sample SAMN06133391) | mouse gut metagenome | isolation source: J11 | host: mice | place: China: Chengdu | collected 2015-05 ...
GCAGGACCGTGACCCTTCTTGTCAACTGTATAAGGAGTTGAAGGAGCAGAACCACCCCAGATTGATGAACAGCCTGTTGCGTTTGCGATATACATCTTGTCACCATAAAGCTGAGTAACAAGCTTAGCATAAGGTGTTTCACCGCAGCCTGCACAAGCACCTGAGAACTCAAGGTATGGCTTTCTGAACTGAACACCGATTGTGTTATTTGTAAGAACCTCAGGCTTAGCCTCAACGTCAACAAGAGCATCAAATACCTTCTGCTCGTCAAGCTGAGAAGCAATTGGCTTCATAGTAAGTGACTTTGTAGGACAAACGTTAGCACAAGAGCCACAGCCTGTACAGTCAAGAGTTGAAACGATAAGAGCATACTTATAAGGTGTTCTCTTATGGTCAACCATCTTTGTTCCCTCAGGAGTGTTAGCAGCCTCGTCTGCATCAAGACATACAGGACGGATTACTGCGTGAGGACAAACCATTGAGCAAAGGTTACACTGAGCACACTTTGTGCCATCCCACTCAGGAACTGTGATAGCGATACCTCTCTTCTCAAATGCAGCTGAACCCTGAGGATATACACCGTCAGCGCAGTCAACAAATGTTGAAACAGGAAGATCGTCACCGTGAAGTCTGCCTACAGGATCAAGAATCTCCTTAACAAACTTCTTCATTTCAGGACGCTCAGTTGGAATAGCGAGCTCAGCAGGCTCGTCAACAGCGTCTTTCCATGATGCAGGAACATCAATCTTAACAAGCTCCTGTGAGCCTCTCTCGATACCTGCATGGTTTGCATTTACAATAGCCTCGCCCTTCTTTGAGAACTTAGCTACAACCTTTTCCTTCATATAGCCGATTGCTTCCTCAACAGGAAGAATACCGCTGATTGTGAAGAATGCAGACTGAAGAATGGTTGATGCACGGCCCGGAAGACCAACCTCCTCAGCAATCTTAATACCATTGATTGTGTAGAACTGAATATCATTTTCAGCAATATATCTCTTCATAGCTGCAGGAAGCTGCTTGTCAAGCTCTTCCGGAGTCCAGATACAGTTCAGAAGGAATGTACCACCCGGAACAAGATCCTGTACCATATCATACTTAGTTACGTATGAAGGATTGTGGCAAGCTACGAAATTAGCCTTGTTGATAAGATAAGTTGATGTAATCGGTGATGAACCGAAACGAAGGTGAGATACTGTGATACCGCCGGACTTCTTTGAATCATAGAAGAAGTAACCCTGTGCATACATATCAGTATGGTCACCGATAATCTTGATAGAGTCCTTATTCGCACCTACTGTACCGTCTGAGCCAAGACCCCAGAACTTACATGATGTTGTACCTGCAGGAGTTGTGTCAGGAGTCTCTGTTACATCAAGTGAAAGATTTGTAATATCATCGTGTATTGAAAGTGTGAACTGCTGCTTCGGAGCATCTGCTGTCATATTGTTGTAAACAGCGATGATATGAGCAGGCAATGTATCCTTTGAGCCGAGACCGTAACGTCCGCCGTATACAGGAACATTCTCAAACTTTGAGCCCTTGAGAGCTGCAACAACATCAAGGTAAAGAGGCTCACCGAGTGAACCTGGCTCCTTCGTTCTGTCGATAACAGAAATTGTCTTAACAGACTCAGGCATAACATCAAGGAGATGCTTAACTGAGAATGGTCTGTAAAGGTGAACCTTAATCATACCAACCTTCTCGCCGCGAGCGTTAAGGAAATCAACAGTCTCCTGAATTGTATCGCAAACAGAACCCATAGCAACGATAACTCTGTCAGCATCAGCAGCGCCATAATAATTGAAGAGCTTGTAATCTGTGCCGAGCTTCTCGTTAACCTTGTCCATATACATTTCAGTTGTAGCAATTGCATCGTTGTAATACTTGTTGCAAGCCTCACGATGCTGGAAGAAGATATCACTGTTTTCAGCAGAACCGCGAAGAACAGGTCTCTCAGGATTCAGTGCACGTGCACGGAACGCCTGGATATCCTCCATATCTACCATTGACTTGAGATCATCATAATCCCATGTCTCAATCTTCTGAATTTCGTGTGATGTACGGAAACCGTCAAAGAAATGAAGGAAAGGTACACGGCTCTTGAGTGTTGAAAGATGAGCAACAGCACCAAGATCCATAACCTCCTGCACATTTGCAGAACAGAGCATTGCATAACCTGTCTGACGGCAAGCCATAACGTCTGAATGGTCACCGAAAATGTTCAGTGCGTGCGTTGATACGCAGCGTGCTGATACATGGATAACAGATGGGATTAACTCACCTGCAATCTTATACATATTCGGAATCATAAGGAGCAAGCCCTGTGATGCTGTATAAGTTGTGGTAAGAGCACCTGCTGAAAGTGAGCCGTGAACAGCACCTGCTGCACCTGCCTCAGATTCCATTTCAGCAACCTTAACGGTCTGACCGAAAATGTTCTTTACTCCTCTTGCAGCCATAGCATCAGTTTCCTCAGCCATGTTTGATGAAGGAGTAATCGGATAAATTGCGGCAACTTCTGTGAACGCATAGCTTACGTGCGCAGCGGCAGTATTACCGTCCATGGTTTTCTTTTTTCTTGCCATTGGAAAATCCTCCTAAAGTTAATATAAAAATTATAACTGAAATAATGAATTGCTAGACAAATCCGCCTAACCTTGTTAATTATATCACTAATGTTTTTTAAATTCAATGAAAAAAACAAAAAAGTAACAAGAATTTTCCTGTTACTTTTTTAACCTATTATATCCAGCCGTTTCCTGTAGAAGGAACCACAGTTTCTATACCGGTAATAGGTCTGATTTCGCATTTCTTATCGGAAGCTTTGATTTCAACAGTATTATACTTAATACCCTCAACGCCCTTAAAATCAGCTTTAATTTCTAAAGCTCCCTTGTCTCTAATTTTAAAATCTTCCGTTTTCTGTGTACCATCGTCATTGTAGCAAAGCTGAACGTCTTTTGTATCAACTTTTGTCCACTTTTTATCGCCCTTGACTCTGTAGTACAATGTAAGCTCAGTTTTAAGCTCTTCCTCAGTCTTTGCATCACTATAATAAGGAATATATACAGTTACCTTTACATCACGCTTTACAGGCTTTTCGGTAGTTGTCGGCTTTGTTGTTGTCAGCTTTTTTGTGGTTTCTTTTTTTGTTGTTGTATTTTTATTGTCAGCTTTTTTGGTTGTATTATTTCCCTGTGATGTATTGCTTGTCTTGTTATTATTGTCCTGCTTATTTGCCGATGTGCTTTTTCCGGATGAGGCAGCTGCGGTACTGCTTTTATCCTTTGAAGACGCAGTTGTATCTGCCTTAAGGACACGTTCGGTTACTGCTTCACCGTTTTCATCAGTAACAGCCTGTCCGTCTGCGTCTGTAACAGGAACATCTATGTACTCCTTTGAGGAGCAGGCAGTAAATGCTAATAAAACTGCGATAACCATTGAAATAGAAATAACTTTTTTCATAACTAAAACCCCTTAAATAAAAGCATTGAATGATGCGTCGCTCGGCATTCTCCAGTCACCTCTCGGACTGAGTGAAACAGTACCGACCTTAGGTGAATCAGGAATACAGGAACGCTTAAACTGACTGATAAAAAATCTTTTAAGGAAAACCTCAAGCCAATGATGGATTGTATCTTCATCATACCTGCCGTCAAAGGCTTTCAAAGCAAGCACGGAAAGCTTTTCCTTTTCAAAGCCGAAACGCACAAAATGATAAAGGAAGAAATCGTGCAGCTCATAAGGTCCGATATTATCCTCTGTTTTCTGAGCAATTTCGCCGTTTTCGTCAGGTGGTAACAGCTCAGGTGAAACCGGTGTATCAAGCACATCAAAAAGAATTTCCGCCGTTTTTCTGTCGCTGACATTTGCCACATACTCAACGAGATATCTTACAAGCGTTTTAGGCACGGATGCATTGACACCGTACATACTCATATGGTCGCCGTTATATGTGCACCAGCCCATTGCAAGTTCGCTCAAATCACCTGTACCCACAAGCAGCTTGCCGTGTTTGTTCGCCATATCAAAAAGAATCTGGGTACGTTCTCTCGCCTGTGTATTTTCATAGGTGATATCTTTTATACTGTCGTCGTGCTCAATATCCTGCATATGCTGAATGCAGGCGGCTTTTATGCTGATTTCCTTTGACGAAACACCCAGTGCTTTCATCAGTTCAACCGCATTATCGTGTGTTCTGTCCGTCGTACCGAAGCCTGGCATTGTGATACCGAGAATATCACTGTTCGGTCTGCCGATCATTTTCATAGCCTCGCAGCAGACAAGCAGTGCAAGGGTTGAATCCAGTCCGCCTGAAATACCCACAACTACACCCTTTGAGCCGACGTGTTCAACACGTTTGGCAAGTCCAGATGCCTGAATGGCAAAAATCTCTTTACAGCGTTCACGCCTTTTTTCATCATTGGCAGGCACAAACGGATGAGGGTCTACATAGCGGTATTTTAAATCGTTATTATCATTTTTGAGAAGATATTCATCACAAATATTATAGCTGAAATCGTCTTCAAAGCTCATATTTTTCTGACGAAGCGTATTCAGCTTTTCAACATCAATATCCGCATAGGTGATTACATTATCTCTTGAAAATCTTTCACCCTCAGCAAGGATTGCACCATTTTCCGCAACCAGTGTTGCACCGCTGAACACCAAATCGGTCGTGCTTTCATAAACGGATGCACCTGCATAAACATAGCCGCAGATACACCGTGCAGACTGATTTGCAATCAAATCACGTCTGTACTCAGCCTTTGATACATACTCATCACTGGCAGAAAGATTGACAATTATATTTGCTCCATTAAGTGCAAGTCCGGAAGACGGAGGAACCGGCACCCACAAATCCTCACAGATTTCTACTCCAAGAACTGCTCCGTTTCCCAAATCAACAACACCGTCACAGCCCATTATACAATCATTATATTCATATACATACCTGCTGTCAGGGGGTGTATCAAACCATCTTTTTTCATAGAATTCATTATAATTAGCCAGATATGTTTTTGGATATATTTTTCTTACTCTGCCGTTCTGAATAACGAAAGCACAATTATACAGTTTCGCTTGTACCGCATACGGTGCACCGACTACAACACAGATATTTTTGTCTTTTGTATATTCAATAATCTCATCAAGCGCTTTTTTTGACGCGTTCTGCAGAGCCTTTGTAAAAAACAAATCCGCACAGGTATAACCTGTGATGGACAGCTCAGGTGTTACAAGCAGTCTTGCCTGCTCCTGAACAGCCTCGTCAATTGCCTTTTTAATCTCTTCTTTATTATAATCAGGGTCTGCCACTTTCAGCTTTAATGAAGCAGCCGCCACTCTGAAAAATCCGTAATTCATTTAATCACCTATCATTCAATCCAATAACATCTTAACAAGATAATATAAATAAATTGTTAAATCATTGTAATTTTAAATTTAAAAGATACAGTTTCATCAGGGTCAAGTATCGTCATTCCCCTTTTATTTTCAAAAATCTCATTTTCGTCAGAGCAGTTTGAAATACCTGTCCACGGCTCAAGTGCAACAAACGGCGCATTGCTGACAGCCGACCAGATAAGCAGATTGCTCATATCCTGAAAATCAACTCTTACTCCCCTGCCGTTTTTACCGATTAAGGTAACGGATTTCGATTCACAGTCTTCAAAAATCAAAGCATCCTTTTCCTCAAACAAATCGTGCTTTAAGGCAAGCGTATCCGTGCCGTGCATAACATCATATTTCTTGTCTGCATCCACAAGTCCTGTATGATGATCCGGTCTGAGACAAGACTTTGTAACAGGCTTGTCAAAAACAATCTTATAATCCTCAAAGCATTCATCCTCATCAACAGGGCAGTTGAATGCAGGATGTCCGCCTATAACGAACGGTAATTTTTCGTTTCCTGTATTGGTAATCATATACTCATTAGTAACAGTATCACCAACAATGGTATATTTTATTTTAAGCTCGTAGTCAAAAGGAAATTGTTTTTTCGTTTCCTCGCTGCTTTTCTGGACAAAGGTCACACTGTTTTTATGCTGTTCAGAAACCTCAAAGGGATTGATTCTTGCCACGCCGTGACGCTTCATATTACAGTCCTTACCGAATGCCTTTGCTTTTCCGTCAGGCAGAACGCCAACTATCGGAAAGCAAACAGGAGCCTGTCCTGCCCAGAAATCAGGATTACCCTGCCATAAATACTCTCTGCCGTTTTTAGTTAAAGAATTCAGCTGAGCACCCTCAAGACCGAGAACGGCATAATTTTCACCGCTTGTAATTTTATACTGCAAAATCAATCACTCCTTTTATATAAATCCATTATATCTTATATAAACTTTTAATGCAATATTGAAAATATTACACATATCGGTTACAATATGTATAGCAAAGACAAGCTAAAGCGGTTATGCAGATTGCTTTGGCACTTGAGGAGGATAAAAATGGATATTGAAAATTATATTCAGGAGGCTGTTTTTCAGGAAAAAGAGCAGCACAGATGCTTTTATGAAATGATATGGGACAGCTTCAAGGAGGACGGCTTTGTTATCACAGACGAAGCAGGCAATGAAATAGATGCTGTAATAAAGGCAGTAGCACTTCAGAATCTCATCGGCGAATTTATATACAGACTTTATGATGAGGTAAATGAAACTGGATTTGAAGACGTACTTGAATATCTTCAGAATCTCGGATATGATGAGAGTGATATCATTGAATACTGTGAAAACAATGATGAAATAGATACTGATGAGGATGATTTTGAAATCACATTAAAGAACGCCCTTGATTATACAACGGAAATCACAGCGGATAAAATGCTTGAGGAATTTTCAGCTGATGATTTATTTGATTATATGTTTACGGCAACATATGATTTTGAACAGGATTTTGTTTTTGATTTTGAGGATTACGAGGAAATGCAGGCATTCATTGACACAAATCACGAGCAGCTTGATAATTATAAAGAGGAATATCCGTCCGTTATGAGATGGATTGAAAGCGGTATGATATGTTAATCCGCAAAAAATAAGCGTTATGGAATTTATATCCATAACGCTTATTTTTTATATTTTATTAAATCAGTCTCCGAGACCCTTTTCATCAAAATTGAAAATGGTTGAAAGGATAACCTCATAGCCTGTCTTAATTGCTTCAGGAACAAGTCTGTCATAACTGTCACGGCGATTATGATAATAATCTGCAGGAGAAGGATCCATTGCAGCAAGACAGGTTGATGTGATACCTGCCTGTGTAAACGCAGCAGCGTCTGATGAACCAAAAAATACATTGGCAAATTTAAGGTCATCATGACCTGCTTCAACAGCAGAATCCATAACGAGCTGGCTGAACTTTGCATTATGCTTAACAGTACCTGTCATATCTCGGTTATAAACATTAAGATATTCAAGGTCTGTAAGCGTATCAACGCAGAGAACTGCCGTTTCAACACCGCTGTTTACATACTCGTCATAATGGTCCTTAGCCCACTGCTTACAGCCTCTGAGTCCTGCCTCCTCGCCGTCGGTAATCATTGCACAAACCTCAGTATTTTCCAAATCAATACCTGCCATATCCAGCATACGGAGTGCTGCTACAGCAGCATAAGTACCTGTAAGGTTATCATTTGCACCGGGTGAAATGGTTTTGAAATCAACAAAGAGGAAAAGCGTAATCATTGCAAGTGCAGTGAAGAAGTGGAAATAGTAGCTGTAGTTAAGCATAAATTCACCAAAGCTGCCCATATCAACGAACTTAGCAAGAATTGTTATAACTGCAAGAACGAATGAAATGATTGCACCGCCGATTGTTGCACCCATACAAATTCCCATAAGAGGGAATTTTTTACCATAATAAATATGGCGCCATTCATAAGCTGAATCAATATGTCCGCTGATGATGATTCGCCTCTTAACCTCGCCTCTCGGCTTTCTTACACCGAGAAGATTGTGACCCTCAACCTTTTTATAAAGCGGATCCATAAACTGCTTATACATAAGAAATTCCATAACGGTTATGAAAAGACCTACAAACACAAAACCGCCCACAATACACTGAGCCAGGAAGAAGGTAATTACACTTGTGAACACCAATATACCGCAAACAACAACTGCAAGGAATATAGCTGCAGAAACGAGCTTTGTCCAGTGCAGAAACGCCTTTGGTGCCATTTTGTAGGACTCAAATCCTGTTTCGTCACAAAATGTATCCATCTCCTTTTTAATATGTTTCTGTGCAGCAAGGCAATTCTCATTGCCGGACTCACGAGGACCGTATTTTTTAATTACATTGGTAATCTCTTTTACGGTATAGTCAACATTTTCATCAATGACTGACTGTGGAAAATCTGCGATTTTCATACTACTTTGCTCCTTTATTTTTAAATATTTTATTCAGTTTAATCTTAAACAAGCTGTAAAAAAACTTTTGATTCCGGTTAGGATTAACGCCGTTTGATAAACAATTTTTATAATTGTATCATAACTTTAATCAAAACTCAACATTTCTGTTACATATTTACAAAACATTATAAACATTCAAAAATTTCACTGAGCCTATTCACGGTGACTGCTCCTGTATCTTTAAGCAAATTAAGGCTCTGGTGACCGTCTGCAACTAAAACACATCTGCACCCTACAGTTCGTGCAACCTCGAAATCATGAACCGTATCACCTATGAACACGGCTTCATCAGGATGAATACCATTTTCTCCAAACCATTTTTGCGCCAGCTGAGCTTTGCTGACGGCAAAATTATCATCTGTTCCGATTACGGAGGAAAAATAATGCATAATATCAAACTGATTAATCTGCTCGTAAAGTCTGTTCTTTTCACAGGCGGAAATCACAACCTGCTTTGCACCCATATCATTAGACCTGTCAAGCACTATTTGTGCATCTGCAAACAGCTCAGCCTTTTTCTGCAAGGGAGAATAAATACTTATGTACAGCTGTGCCAGCTCATCAAAAGGGAATATATCAAAATCAAATCCCACACGCTTATAATATTCACTTACAGGGAAGCCGAAAATCTCACGGTACTTTTCTGCAGTAAGACAATGATTATATCCCTTTATTTTCAGCATCTCATTCATAGCATCAATGCCAATCTGCACATCATCAAAGAGCGTGCCGTTCCAATCCCATATTATGTATTTATAGCTCATACAATCCTCACAATGTAAATTTGTCACTTTGCCATTGTATCATATCAAACCTGTTGTGGCAACAATAAAGAGCAGTATTTCTACTGCTCCGAAAGAATTATAAATCCTGCAAATCTGCAGCTGTTATATCATTTTCCAGATTATCTCTTGCCAGATCCGTGTCAATAACCGAATACACCTCTGAAATCGGTTTTTCTGAATGATTATCCTTTTTTGATACAGGCCTCATATGATAAACCTTTTGTGACGGTGCCTGTGTTCCTGCAATAATAGGACGTGCATGCGTCTTCGAGCTCTTTGCCTTTCCCTGAATTTCAGGCACGGCGGCAGCATCATTGCGCGGCTTTGTATGTGTTCTTTCAGGTCGTTTCATTCCCTGCTTTGCCATTCTATCACCTCAGTAATAGTCTGCCCCTACAAAACAGATATTATTCTATCGTCTGCAGTTCAGATATTCCAGTCTGCAGCCGCCGCTGCAGGCTTCCATATACTCACAGTCATCGCATTTTGAAGATGCCCTGTAGTTTCTGAAAGCAATTAATTTTTCATTATTCATCCAGTTGTCAAAATTCAGATGCTCTGCATCTCCGAAGGTTTCATTCCAGAATGAACAGGGCTTATAATTACCATTCACATCTATTGCAATATACATATTTCCGCCGAGACAGCCATTGGCGTCAACCTTTTTCAGCATATTGACACTAACGGCTTTTGAATAAGCAAGCTCCTGCAAGGATGAGCAGTCAAACAGGAACATCAACCTGCTTTTCCTTGACAGAGTCCTTAACTTTTCAAACACCTCCGGCATCATATCATCCATAGGCAAATCATTAATATCCGTATTCTTTGATGTTCTTTTATATCTTAAAAACAGTATTTTGTTAAATGCAGATTGATTTGCACGTCTGACAATACTCTCCAAAAGCGGATAGGTTTCGGTAGTAATCAGTAAATTCAGTCCTGCCTTTTTACCTGTATTCTTTTTATAAATTTTTGCAGCATTAAAGGCAATTTCAATATCTGCCGGCTTGTGAATACTGAAATGCACATTGCCGAAAACTCTGCACTTCTTTGCAAATTCATCATTCATCGTCAAGCCGTTTGTTGTCATATTCGGCAGGATATTTTTTGAACGTGTATACTCCGCAAGCTCAATAATATGCGGATACAGTGTCGGCTCTCCGCCGCCGAAGGAAACAGACAGCACCGATAAATCTGCAAGATTATCAATAATACGCTTTGCCTTATCCAAATCAACATCCACACATTTGTCACTTTTTACGGTATTATAACAGCCCTTGCAGTACATATTGCACCTGGTTGTAACGGCAAAATGTGCATCAAGGGGAGAGGACATAACATTGTCAATATAATGTGCTCTTTCATCTTTCTTTATACCTAAGGCATCCGCCATTGCGTTATTCACATATCCGACAAAGCCTGGCTTTTCCAGAAATATGATACCCCCGAATTTTTCACGTCTTGTTTTAAAAACCATTTTCCGCCTACCAGCTTCCTTCAAAAATGGATGTTAAAATCGGATCAAGAATAAGGGCTGAAATCAACAGTGTACCCAAAAGCACTGCTACCATAAGAACTACGGATAACACGATCATTGACACCATACTGCTATCGCCTGCAACAATCTTTCTATGACAGGAACGCATTATAAAAAACATACATAATGCTGGTGTAATTCCTACAAACAATACCTCTATCCCATACTCAAAAAACGTGCCGTAATTGGAATAGCACGCAAGGAAAATACCGATACCGATTAAAATAATGCACATCGGAATGGATACAGCATAATATCTTTTTGCTGCCTTATCGGTATCCACAACATCATATCCAAAATGTTTAGGCAGTTTGATCAAGGATGCAAGCCAGATTATAACCATAGCAGGAAATATGGCAAGAGCCTGGTAGATTACAGAAAACACAAGATAACCGGAACCGCCTGAAAAATTAGCCATATTGAACGGTCTTACTTTTAATACTTTACGCTTTTCCCTTTTGCTTTTCATAAACACCCCTCCTTAATTGCATAATAGCCTATTATTGCTATAACATCAATCCATTTTAAGAAATGTTATAAATCGTTTATATTTCAAAACAAAAAATCTGCGGTGAGGTACAGTCTCACCGCAGGTATGGTCTGCCTGAAGGGATTCGAACCCCCAATCGTCAGAATCGGAATCTGATGCATTAGCCCTTATGCTACAGGCAGATATATTATTTATATTATAATTACACTTGAAGTTGCAGTCAAGAAAAAGATATGTTAAAATTATGATAAGAGGTGAAAATACTATGCTACAATTTAAAAAGGATACCTTTAAAATTATGCAGATTGCCGACACACAGGAGGGTTCTAAGGTAAGTCCTGACACAATGGATTTAATCACTGCCGCTCTCGATCGCGAAAGACCTGACTTAGTCGTATACTCGGGTGACCAGATTTGGGGGAAAACCAGCTTCAAAGGCAATAAAGATAAGGTTACTGAAATCCTATCCGCTTTGACCCAGCCTGTCAGAGACCGTAAAATCCCTTTTACTGTCTGCTTCGGAAATCACGACAGACAGGTTGGTCTGACCAATGCCGAACAGTTTGAAATATACAAAAGCTTTGATTACTTTATCGGAGAGAGTGCAGAAGGAATTGACGGTGTTGCAAACCACGTTATTGAAATATGGGATAACGATGAGATTAAATTCCTGCTCTATCTCATTGACAGCCATTCAAACCTAAAGGTAGGCTATGATCATGTACATCAGAATCAGATTGACTGGTACAGAAAAACGAGAGACAGCTATGAGAAAAAGTACGGCAGACTCATTGAGTCAGTTGTTATTCAGCACATACCTGTATGTGAAATCTTTGAACTGCTTACAGAAGTAAAAAAAGGTACAAAGGGCGCTGTGAGAGGCTTCCGTACCCACGCAAACAGATTTTATATTCTCAATCCCAACCGAGTAAACGCAGACGGATTTATGAAGGAATCCCCTGCCGACCCACAGGAAAACAGCGGTGAATTTGAGGCCTTTAAAGAAAAAGGCGAGGTTCTCGGTGTTTATTTCGGACACGACCATAACAACTCCTTTAACGGAAAGGTTGACGGAATTGATCTCGGCTACACACAGGGTGCAGGCTTTCACGTATACGGTCCCGGCAAGGACAGAGGTGTAAGAGTGATTGAACTTTATAAAAACGGTACACTGAATACATATGATTTAAGATTCAGGGATATTGTGGGAAACAAGGTAAAAGAACCGTTCAAATATGCAATGTTCCAGATTATGCCGACAAATATGTTTGACGCTGTCACTAGGGCAGTTAAATTCTTTGCAGGCTTGGGAGCAATTGCCATCATTGCTTTGATAATAATACTCTTTTTGAAATAAAACATATCATCACAAAATAAAATAACCCACTATGGAATTTCAAGCTAAAGAAATCCATAGTGGGTTATTTTTTAATATTTTTTATAACAAGTTGTTTTCATATTACATTTTGGGCATCTTATTTCCCGTGCATTTTCAAAATAATGGAATTTCGACGCGTGTAACAAATCTTTCATTGTCGGTGTAAATTTTTCTTTACATCTGCCGCATTCATAATATCCGTATTTCATATCGTTTTTAACAAGTAAGAAAATTGATAAAAAGATGAATAGCGGTCCGACAACAATTAAAATAACACGTACATATGATTCCATATCGAATTTAAAAGCGGAATACAAACTTGTACCACCGATAATGCAAGGCAATAAATCTATAAATTCCAATATGATTACTTTAATCGGCGGATTGTTCAAAGCTGCACCTTCTTCTGAAATATTGCTGAATTTACTTTTTGTATCTTATAAATCAATTGTTGCGTAAACACCGTAATGGTCTGACACGTAACCATTTGTAGTATCATTTAAAATCATATAATCAACAGGTGCAGCATCGGTGAAAATGAAGTCAATTGGTTCACCGTCATTTTCAAGATTACCCCAGTCGGTATATGTACTTTGCTTATTCTGCGGTGCTGCGGATGAACAACTTGTCAGAATTTCACTTATTGTCTGAATAGGGTTACCGCTTTCAATATCATTAAAATCACCTGTTAACACAATCTTAAAATCATGCTGAGATGAGGTTATCTTAATCTCATTGATTTTATCCCTGATTACCTTTGCACCGAAAACTCTTGCCTCGTCGCTGGCATTATCAAGGTGTGTATTCATATGGAGATAGCACTCGCCTGTTTCCTTATTTCTGAGCATGACATAGGAGCAAACTCTGTAACAGCCTGCACCCTCGTACTTACTCTCAGTGTCAGGTGTTTCGGAAAGCCAGAAGGTATCCTTCATAATACACTCATACTTATCCTTGAGCCAGAAAACGGAATTCATCTCGCTCTTCTTCTCGTTATCATCGCCGCCGCGCTGAACACCGTAGCTGTCATACGCAGGCATTAAATCAGCCAACTTATTCATCCAGTCGGAATTCATTTCCTGTGTACCAATTGAATCAGGATGAACGGCATTCATATATGCGGCAAAGCGTTTTACCCTTTCACTGCTTGCCGTACCCTTGATAAAATTACCCCAAGGGGCTGCACAGTTAAAGGAAACGATTGAAATATCTCCTGTTTTTATATCAGGACAGAACGTAAATTCCAAAACCTTTGAGCAGCCTGAAAATATTGAAATCACAAGCACTGCAGAAAACAATACACCCAATAGCTTTTTCATATCAGTTCACCCTATTCCTTAACGGCTTGCCGTTAATATAATTTGTTATATTATTCCATATGTTTTTGTAAATTTTTTTCACAGTCAGGTTTGTTATCCCTGCAATATGAGGAGTTAATATCAGCTTATCCCTTACTCTTTCATCCAGGAGAATATTATCCCTTTCAACAGGCTCAGGTGATATTACATCAAGTCCTGCGCCTGCAATTTCGTTATTAAGCAGAGCATTCAGCAAAGCTTCATTATTTACCAAATCACCGCGTGAGGTGTTGATTAAAAAGGCATCATCCCTCATTTTTGAGAGAAACTCAGAATCAACCATTTCCCTCGTATCCTCTGTTACAGCAACGTGAAGAGATACAAAATCGGACTGCTTAAGAAGTTCATCCATAGAACAGTATGCAACATCATACTCCTCCTCTAGTTCCTGATACCTTGTTCGGTTGGTATAAATCACTCTGGCACCTAAGGCATTGCAGAATTTAGCCGTTGCTCTTGCAATATCGCCGAATCCGATTAATCCCACCGTGCATTGGCTGAGCTCTCTTATCACACCAAAGGAAGCCTTTTTTACCTCAATCTGTCTTCCGTCGTATACAGACTGATGACCTGTGATAATCTGCTTTAAACAGGAAAGCATTAAAAGCAGTGCATCCTCAGCAACGGCGGTATCATTTACACCCTTGTTGTTACAGACAATAATACCCTTCTCTGTAGCATATTCCACATCAACACCCTGATAGCCTACACCCTCAGAGTGAATGAGCTTAAGCTGAGGCATACGGTCAATGAGCTCGCGATCAGCTTTTCCCATCGCATCAAGGAAGAGAAGCTCTGTATTCTCTGCATCATTCAGTAACTGTTCCCTGTCACTCAGTTTTATAACCTTAACATTATGCTCCTTAAGGTCAGGAATATTTTTAAAAAGTGCTTCCTCAGTTGTTACGTTTGAATAAAAGGTTATGTTCATTTTCCATTCTTCTTTGACTTTTTCTTTTTGATTATTACAATAATTGCAATAACGGCACCGATAATAACCACACCGCCTGCTGCACCGCAAGGCACACCGATTTTAATCGCATCAGGCAGATAGCTTATAGTCTCCTGTGTCATTGTATTTATAAAATTCGGTAAGGTATATAATGCTGCGCCGTCGTTGCTTCCGTAAGCGATACGAAGAACGGTGACATCATATTTACCCATATCAACGCTTACTTTTTCCCCTGCCTTATACTCCTTTTCAACAGGGAATGTGGTATTCTTACCAATCTCATTGCAGGCGGATTTATAGCTGCCCTCAATGGACTGAGCAGATACACGGTTGATATCACCAAAGCCTGACAGGTTCACATCCACATTCTGTGCCTTACCTGTAGTATTTACCAGTTTAACATACAAGGTCTGCGCGTTCTCGTCCACAGTTACAGACTCATAAATACCGTCCTGAACAGTTTCTCCGTTTGCAAACGCAGACGCAAGATATTTTGTGCCGTAGTTATTTGCATAAAGCATCTGAACGTAATAATTCGGAGTAAGTACAACCTCCTGAGAATCAAACCAAATCAGGTTGACATTCCAGCTCTGTGCATTCACCTTTGCAAAGGTCGGTGCATAGGATGCCATTTCAACCACATCACCGTTACGCTCAACACCTGTCAGATAGCTTGCTTCTTCAACCGCACCGAACATATTTGACTTGGTGAGCAGCGTGCCCACACCGGCAGGCGTAACTGCATACTCACCGATAAATACGTGTGCACCGTCACGGTCGAAATTATCATATCTGTTGTTATGGTCAAAGAGATATCCGTCATAGGTGTAGTAATGCTCATCGACTACAGTATCGCGGAAATCCTTGTTAATCCAGCTCCAGTTTTCATCATAAGCCTCACCCTCAAGATATGTGCCGGATGATGAAATCACTGTAATTTCAGGATAAGCCTTCTTCACTTCCTTGTAAAGTGCTCTGAAATTTCTTTCGTAAATGCTGCCCCAGTTCTCATTGCCGAGACCGATATACTTAATATTAAATGGCTGAGCACTGCCGTTGGCTGCACGGATTGCACCCCAATAGGTCTTTGTGGCATCACCGTTTGCATATTCAATTAAATCAAGAATATCCTGAACATAGGCGTCCCACTCCTTCGTCCCGGTACGAAGTGCAATGGTATCCAGATATTTTTCAAAATCCGCATCGGTTTTGATATTCAGACCGTCAATATAATTTGTAAAATCTTCTCTTTCCTGCGTATTTTCAGGGTCAATATGTCTTGTTTCGGTAAGATATGTCTCCCATTCGGAATCTGACATCGTATTCTTTTTAAGAGCCAGAACGTGATCATCATAGCCTGCTCTTGCCTGACAGGTAAGACCCACATTTAAAATAGGAAGAGCCTCTGCCTTCAGGTCACTGCAGAGCTGGAAATACTCGTGATAACCCATTGCCATCGTGTTTATATAGTCTCTGCCCACATCATCTCTCCAGAGATTATAAAACTGAACACGCTCCTCAAGAGGCCCTATAGTCTCTTTCCAGTTATAAAGATTTGCAAGGCTGTCACCCTCAGCAAGACAGCCGCCCGGAAAACGGATAAAGGACGGATTCATCTGTTCCAGTGCAGTGTAAAGGTCTGAACGCAGTGTGGTATATTTCCACGCATCTGTACCGTATCCGTGACTGTCCTTCGGAACAAGTGTTACAAAGTCAAGGCAGATTGTACCCTTGCCGTTGAATTCTATGGTAAGTCCTCCGTCCTCCTGTGCAACAGAGGTAAGAGTCGTTGAAAGCTTATTCCAAATGTTACCGCTTTTTGAAATATCAAGCTCTGTAATATTGGATCTGTTTTTTTCAGAATCAAGATAAACCGAAACCGTGCCCTCAAAATCCTTATTATTTATATAGCAGGAAAAATCATATTCCGCATTTTCCTTAAAACCCATATCGGGTGTGCTTGCCTTTTTCTCATTCCTGTCGTATGTCTTGTAATCATACATTTCGGTAAAACCAAGATTGGTTACACTGCCCTTGCCCTCAACTCTGATTGTAGCGTATGTGGGGTTATTGATATTAAGCGGTGCCGATATATCATCGGTTGAAACATCAAGGTTATCAAATTTCCAGCCTGTTGTCTTGTTAAACTCATACTCAAAGGAATCATTGTTTACAAGATTGGATACAAGTCCGCCGTCACAGGCATAGGAAATATCCTCAATAAACAAACCATAAAGCTTATCGGATATATCGTGCGAGCTGTCCTTTGCGGAAATATTGAGAGTCTTATTATTTTCCTCTGCCTGAGCAGGGAAAACAAATACAGTTAACATTAAAATAAGAGCGGTTAAAAAAGCAGATATTCTTTTCATATCGTTTCTCCTCATCTTTTATGGCTTGATTATAACATTATATATAATGTTTTGTCAAAAAATTAATTTTAGGTCTTGAAAAATGCAAAAGAATATGTAATAATAGTTATCACGAAATCGAGGCATAGCTCAGTTTGGTAGAGCGCTACGTTCGGGACGTAGAGGCCGCAGGTTCAAGTCCTGTTGCCTCGACCATAAAAAGGAAGTGCATTTTTGCATTTCCTTTTTTTATTTATTATAATGAACAGGAACTTGGAGCATTTGAAGATATGTCCCCTATTGTCCTGCAGCTCGGTTTATGATATAATTTTGTTTAACAGATAAATCGGAATTTGATTTATTAATTATGTTCATTGAATAACTGTAGGGGCGGATTCAATATCCGCCCAAATGCTTTTTATATTGTAGGATGATATGGAATCATCCCCTACGGATTAACAGGAATGCACCTGAAATATTTTAACGAGGTAATATTGTGAAAACAGATGCTTTATTTCAAGACTTGAGAAATAAAAATAATATTATTGTTTTAGAAAACACAGAAGACAATATTAAAAAATCTTTTGAAAATAAATATCAGCACTTTAAAGATAAATTTTTTTATGAACAGTTTCTGAATTGCGGCGGTTTCATAATTGATAACTGGATCAGAATATACGGTTGCGGTGAAATAAATGTAATTAAAAAAAATGAATTATATAATAAAAACGGCACTGTTGACATATTGATTGGTGAAGATGTACTGGGAGGGCTTTTCGCCTTAAAGGATGATATCGTTTTTTATTTTGCACCGGACACAAATGAATGGGAAGATTTAAACACTTATTACACTCAATTTATAAACTGGTTAATTAACAGTCCGTCAGATGTTCATATTTTTTATCAATCGTACAGATGGAACACGTGGAAACGTGACAGTGAACAGCTTAAATTAAATGAGGGTTATTCTTTTTATCCGTTACTGCAGTTTGACTATGATATTGAAAAAAGAAGCAGAAAAATCATTTCTATAGATGAATTGATACGATTCCATCTTGGGATATAACATTATTTCATTCAGTTACATCAATATAATAACAAAACACAATATTGTATAAAATATCCATTCATACAAATACTAACAAAAAGATGAGGTGTTTGTATGAATATAAATGATAAAAATATCAGGCAGGAAGTGTTTGAATCGGATATTCCGGTTGTTCTGGATTTCTACTCCGACACCTGTATGCCCTGCAAGATGCTCTCCCCTGTTTTAGACGATCTCGGCAAATCGTACAAGGAAAAATTAAAAATCTGCAAGCTTAATGTAAATGAGAATGCACAGCTTGCAGACGAATACGGAGTTATGGCCGTACCTACGCTTATGTACGTAAAAAACGGCAGGGAAATCAACAGGACAATCGGCTTTATCAATAAAAATGAAATACTGGAGAATCTGAATTTATAATGGACTATGATGTAGTAATTATAGGTGCAGGGCCTGCAGGTTTGTCTGCCGCTGTCTACCTCAGGAGAGCAGGTATGAACGTTGCCATAATTGAAAAGCAGAGCTTTTCAGGCGGCCAGATTCTTCTTACAGGAAGTGTTGAAAACTATCTCGGCTTCCCCTCAATCACAGGAGATGCACTTGCCGACCGATTTTACAAACACGCCAAATGGCTTGGGACTGATTTTATCGAGGGTGAGGTTTCAGCCATTGATAATCATACCGTGCGATTAAAAAATTTTAAAAGTATCCGAGCGGAAATCATAGTCCTTGCAATGGGATCCACTCACAAAACACTGGGGCTGAAAAATGAAAAAGAGCTGAATGGAAAAGGCATATCCTACTGTGCACTGTGCGACGGCAATTTTTTCAAAAACAGAAAAGTTGCCGTAATCGGCGGAGGTGACACGGCACTTGAAGATGCAATTTACCTTTCATCCATATGCAGCAGTGTTACACTGATACACCGGCGTGACAAACTGAAAGGCTCAAAGATACTTCAGGATAAATTTTTCAGAATGCCGAACACGCATCTGCTGTTCAATGATGAAGTAAGGGAGTTCAAGGGTGATAAAAGACTGAAAGCACTTGTTCTCAAAAGCGGACAAGAGCTCACCGTTGACGGCGCATTTATCTCAATCGGTCAGAATCCTCAGAACGAACTTGTTCGCGGTAAGGTAAGACTTGATACGCAAGGATATATCATAACCGACGAATACTGCCGTACCAGCCTTCACAAGGTATTTGCCGTCGGTGATATACGAAGTAAAAACTGCAGGCAGATTGTTACCGCCGTTGCCGACGGTGCAATCGTAACAAAAGGTATAATGGAGACAATATAAAAAGCTGATTGATGTGAACAATACATCAATCAGCTTTTCAGTTTATTTTATTGCTTCAATAAAATGCTTTGTAATATCCATAGGGCGTGTAATTGCAGTACCCACAACGGCAGCGTGAACACCGGTATCAATTGCCTGCTTAAGCTGTTCGGGAACCCAGATACCGCCCTCAGCAATCACAGGAGAATGCAGCTCTTTCACATATCTTTCCATCAATTTAAAATCAGGAAGAGGTGTACCCTTTGTATAAGGCGTATAGCCTGCCATTGTTGTGCCGATAAGGTCCATACCCAGCTCCTCTGCCTTTTTTCCCTCTTCAAAGCAGCTTGTGTCTGCCATAAAGAGTTGATTGGGGTATTTTGCCCTCACCTCAGTAAAGAACTCCTCAAAGGTAACGCCGTTTGGTCTTAATCTGTCAGTTGCGTCAACGGCAATAATTTCGCAGCCGATTTCAACAAGAGCGTCAACCTCCTTCATCGTAGGAGTGATATAGACATCACTGTCATCATACACCTGCTTTATAATACCGATTACAGGAAGGTCAACCTTTTCCTTGATTGCTTTAATATCCACAACAGTATTGGCTCTGATTCCCACTGCACCGCCGAGATAGGCTGCCCAAGCCATTTTCGACATAATATAGCTGTCGTATAACGGCTCTGTTTCAAGCGCCTGACAGGAAACAATAAGTCCCCCTTTAATCTGTTCCAGTATCTCTTTATTCGTCATATTTATCACCTTTTATCATCATAATTTTTATAAGCAAGTGAGACAAATTCAGTATATCACAAATAAAATAAATTGTCTATTGAATATTAAAATCCTATATGATACAATTAGCCAAGAGGTGAAAATTATGAATGACTTAAATAAATTTCGCGGTGTTTTTTGTGCACTGAATGCGATATATGATGAAAACGATAATATTGATGAAAACAAGATAAAAGAGCTTGTAAATGTATATAAATCACTGGGTGTAAAGGGTGTATATGCCTGCGGTTCAACCGGTGAAGGCTTTTTGCTTTCAATGGAAGAAAGGAAGCAGGTGGCTAAGGCTGTAAAGGAAGCAGCCGGTGATGATTTCACTGTAATCGTTCATATCGGCTGTGCTTCAACTAAGGAAAGCATTGAGCTCGCAAAGCACGCAGAAAGCATCGGTGCAGATGCAATCAGTGCAGTTCCCTGCGTATACTATCATTTACCTGCCGAAAGTGTAAAGCTCCATTGGGAATCCATTGTTGACGCAACCGATGTGCCGTTTATTATTTATAACATTCCTCAGCTCACAGGCTTTGATTTATCACCTGCTATACTTGCTGAATTAGCAAAGAATGAAAAAATCATCGGTGTTAAAAATTCAGCCGAGCCGGTTTATCTTATGGAAAGATACCGCCAGGCTGCAGGCGAAGATTTCATCATCTTCAATGGTTCAGACGAGCAGTTTGTCGGCGGAAGACTTATGGGCGCAGATGCAGGTATCGGCGGAACATACGGCTGTATGCCTGAGCTCTTTGTGGCACTTGATAAGCTTGTTAATGAGAATAAAATTGAAGAAGCAAAAGCATTACAGTTTAAAATCAATGAATGTATTTTCGATTTGCTTTCCTGCAAATCCCTTTACGGAGCTGCAAAGCAGGTTATATCCATGAGATTCGGTATCGACTGCGGTCAACCAAGAAGTCCTTTCCTCCCTGTAACGCAGGAAGAGGCAAAGCCAATCGCAGATAAAATTAATAAATACGTAAGTGAATTATAACAGAAAATAAAAGAGCACTAAAAAACCGCTCTTAGATACCTTAATCATAACCACCAGTTGAACTGGTGGTTTGCACAGGCCCTAAAAGGGCCGCCTACTGGCTCGCCGACTGAAAGTCGGCACTGAAATTTGACAGCGCATTACTGTTTCGAGCAGCCGCTCACGTGCGGCTGTTTTTTTTGCTTACTTATTCTTGTTACCCGTGAACGGGTCTACGTACTCTCTGAGTGATATTTGGTCATTCGCAAAATCTTCCTCAAGCTGATTTTGTATGTACTTTTCTATCACTTTCTTATTTCGACCGACTGTATCTACATAGTATCCCCTTGCCCAGAAATGCCTACTGCCGTATTTATACTTTAAATTTGCATGTCGGTCGAAAATCATCAGCGTACTTTTTCCCTTGAGATATCCCATAAATTGTGCTACACTAAGATATGGTGGTATTGATACCAAAAGGTGTATATGGTCTTTACACGCTTCTGCTTCTATGATTTCTACACCTTTTTGTTCGCACAATTTGCGAATTATTTCACCGATATCTTTTTTAATCTTTCCGTATATCTCTTTTCTGCGATATTTCGGTGCGAACACTATATGGTACTGACACCTGTATGTTGAATGCGACAATGTTTTTATTTCGTTGTTTCCGTTCTTTTTTATCATATTTTTAACCTCCTGTATTTTAGTAACGCGGCTGCCAAACCGTTTCTATTATACTTGGAGGTTATTTTTTCGCCAATACCCTCGGCTTGCATAAAGCTCGCCGTTTTTATTTTTACTGAAGCTTTCTATTCCCCCCGGTAGAACCGGGGGTTGTCACGCTTTTAGCTAAACAACAAAAAAGCAACCAGCATAATTAAATTATGCTGGTTCTTTCATTTATAAATACGTTACTATACTACCATTGCTTACTTTTCCTTAATAAAACAATCACCGGTTTTAATATCAACAGCAAATGTGTAATCATCCACTATAATATCTTTATGGCTGTTGAAATAATGCATCCTGCTGTCTTTATCCCAGTAAATGTAAGTGTTTGTGAAATAAATTTCTCCATTCAGATTATACGACACTCCGGGAATACTGCTGATATATAGTGTACTTTGGCCGGTATCGGCAACATTACCACTAACATCAACATAGCATTTATCTGTCAGATTATTGTCGCTATCAATAAAATATCCGGTCTCCTTGTCAATGGAATAGCATTCTCCTGCTTCATCATAGAATAGAATGTCATTGAAATTATTGTAAATACACCCATTCACATCATAGTAAGTTTTACTATCAAGATAATTAGCATCAAACACAAAAGCACGCAGTAAAACAAACACAATTAAAGTAAATTTAATCGCAAAAAGATATTTTTTATTCTGATAAAGATATTGGGAATGAAAATATGGCTTTTTCTGTTTTGCTTTATATTCCTTAAAGTTTTCTAATTCTCCACGTTTTTTTATAATTACAAAGCAGATTATTTCTTCAACAGTAAAAATGATAATGATTGAGAAAAAAGTATATAATAACTGTAAAATCAGCTCTTCTTTCATTAAATCATTAATTGCCATTTATGTATATCTCCCATTTTTAACATAGGTATATTCGATATTGACTATCTACTTTGCAAGGCTGAGTTATCTCAATCCTGTTTTTTATTTATTTTGTCAACATAAGTTACTCCATTTATGCTATTTTTATATCGCCTTCTGCAGCTTCTCGAACAATATAAAACAGCTCATTAGAATGATTAAATCTATTCGACAACATATCAAATGCCTGCTCTTCTGTAATATTTTCATTTGCATAAATATAAAAATCAAAATCCTGTTCATTATGTGCAGATATTGGATAAGTCGGCTCTATATCAATAGAATTTTTCTTCAAAATAAAGTCACTATCTCTAAAATCATATGAATACATAATATTTACAGCAAAATCATTATTATTCTCAATTCGACAATGAACCTTTAATAAACGAAAATCGTCAACTTTAAATTCTACGTTTTCTAAATTAAAAGCATTATTGTATCGTTGAAAATCACTTTCTTCCGCATTACCTACCGACAAAATTTCTACAGTTGTCATTTTGTTTGTCTCCGGTGTTGGTACATTTGACAATAATAAAAATATTGAGAGAGCAGCTAAAAGGAATATAACAGTAATTACAATTATTGCTATTATAGATTTATTTTTCCTCATTAATATCACTTACTTTATTATACAAATTCAAACCACAAAAGGCATGTATTGCATTATTATACTCTAAACAATATTATTTTTATTTCTGATTTTAACCATACAAAATCCACTAACAAAGGCAATTATAAAAACCAATTCATAAAAAACATATGCAAAAATATCTATTTTTTCATATATATAGCTAATTGGTGAAAAGTAAATATTATATAACAAATCAGAAAACAAATAATTGGAAAAATCAAATAAGAATATTATGACTTTTACAATTAAATTCATGACAATAAAAAATATTAAACTACTGATTTTCTTATTGATTCCGCAATATGCTCCATAAATCAAAAGGAACACAATAGTCAATATTGTTGTTATTATTTGTATACTTTCACCAGAGGCAAAATAGTAATATGCTGAACCATCATACTCGATTATTCCTTTTTCTATCTGCAAAATAATAGGACAAAGTACAATATATAAAACTCCAAATATTCCGAACCAATATGATTTTTGAATTTTCACAATTAAAATCCTTTCGCAATACGATTTGTATTACTGACCGAAATTACTTCATCCCTGTTTCTTTGATTTGTACTTCCAATATGAAAAAATTGTCGCTTATTCTTATATATCAAATAGCAAAATCATCTTTCTTTTTTTGCCTAATAAATCCAAAAATCAAAAACGCCATTTTCAATAAATTCTCAATACAAAAAAACATAAAATACAAAAATAAACTGTCATTTTGTACAATTGAAGAGGCTAAATATGTTGTTTGTTGAAAACAAATAACAATTGACCCAATAAAATCCGACTCGATTAAACAAAATAAAGTACTAACAACTGTTGTAACTAAAAAAGAAGATACAGCTACTACTATAAATTGCCGCATATTGGTTGTTGTGATAATCTTTGAAACAAAAAAGCAGTACAATAAAATTGAAGCAATAGTAAAAATTATTGATATAAATGGCAATATTAAATAGTCAAAAAAAGATCCTGTTATAAAATACCAAATCAGGTAAAAGAATAATGATAATATTCCGAATATTACTTGCGTAACAAATATTTTTAAAAAATTCTTAAAAAACGTTTTCAAAAAAACACTCCAATTTCAGCTTGTCTTTTCCGCCTATGCCCATTACCTCATTCATATGGTTTTTGATGTAAAAATACGTATTACCCCCATATGTAAAGCCTATCAGGTTTCCGTTGCTGTCATAGAGGAATACCATTTCGTTGATAACCTCACCCTGTTCGTCAAGTTCATACTGGGAGGTTATTGTTCCGTCAACAGTTGTGTAATACGTTGTTTTGCCGTTTACCGTTTTGCTTGTTCGGATTCCCTTTTCGTCATAGGTAAAGCTTTCTGAAAGTATGATACTTCCGTCAGTATCCAGGCAATCAACGCCATCCAGTATTCTTCCTGCCGACCATTTAAAACGTATATCCTGTACGATTATCGCATTTCCGTTTTCGTCATACGCTATATCTCCGCCATAGTTTCCGCAGGACATAAGCTGGGATACCTCATCAAGCCACAGCTCTTCGTTCTGCACGAATTCCATATCGTCAAATCTTTTCGGAGTATCTACTTCCTCATCAGGACTATAGTAGCACGCATACCTGTGCGCAAGCAGATTTCCTCTGCTGTCATACTCATACAGGTCTGCAGTTTAGTATCTATTTTTTATCTTGCTTTTTATATTTGTTTTACTAAACAACCAAATTAATAATATTGAAATTGGTGAAAATATTATTAATAAAGATTCATACAAAATAGGTATTTCAGAAAACGGATAAGCTAAAACATTTCCAATCGGAGAACAAATTTCCATATGGACTATAAAATATATACCGGTTGACATAGTAGCTCCAATAGATAATATATATGAAATCACGATTATAATAGATACATATATCGCAGATTTGCCAAAACTCTTCTGATCAGTTAATTTTGAAAAAAACATATTACCTAACAAGAAATACATAATCAATGAAGCAGAAATAATAGCAACAGTATATTTACCGTTAATGAATTTATCAAAGCATAATACAATAATCCCATTAATTATTTCAGTTACTATTATAGATAATAATAACCATATTGAATATTTCAAACTATTCTTCATTATTTATCACCACAATTCAAATTGAGTAAGATTATCCAACCTCAATATATAATAGGAATTATAGAATGTCAACAATATTTCTAATGTTTTTGAGGCAGTAGGTCAAAGAACCTATAAGTATGCAATGTAGCAATCTGTATTACAGAGAATCATCCACTGAGTTACTATTTTTCATATTAATTTTACTAAATATCCAAATCAATAACACTGAAATCGGAGACAGTAAAGCAAGCAATAAATCAGATAATAACGGAATTGTAGTTTCGGTCATATAAAATGGTAAAAATAAAGTATAAGTCACTGGTGAGCACATTGACCAATGTATTGAATTTAATAGTTCTCCCATAGGCGAAAAAAATCTTGCAAATAAATAGGACAACACAATAATTACAGACAATGAAACTAATGCAATGCGTTTACTTCTCTCATTACTGAATTTACAAAATATCTTTTTACTTATAAAGAGGTAGGACAATAAAGCAAATATTACAACTAAAATTCTACTGATTATATCAATACTTTCTACAGATATATGTGATATCAAATCTTTTGCAATAAAATTGTTAATAAAAAAATATGAAGATAAGTATACAATTCCATTTAATATTTCTGATATAGCCATAGAGATTAATAATATAAAAAAATATTTTAAATTTTTTCTATTCATTGTAATCCCTTCTTGCAGTAAGCAATATACTATATTCTCAGAATATAGTATTTGTTATAAAATGTCACTAATATTTCAAGAGTCTTAGAGGCAGTAGGTCCAAGAACAGCGTATGCATTTAATGAAGCATTATCAACGTTTCCAGGAAGGTGAAACCACCTTTTATTTTTAAATTGATAACAAACACTTCTTATATGGGCAAACATATCTTGTATAGGGTGCAACGAATATCCTAGATGTTTAATTCCCAAAAATACATTATTTAAATAAAGGCTATACTGCGTTTGGGTAAAAGTATTATTAGCGCCAAAAATGTTCGTATAATCTGTCCATTTATAATAAGCATCTGTAGCATTCTGTAAATAATTTTTAGCTATACTTTGTTGTTCATGAGAAATATTACCTCTAACATCTTCACCATTCTTTGTATAGAAATGCCATTTATCATTTCTTCTCCAATCCACAATTGAACTATACCATATATCCACGTAATCACTATAGTAACCTAATATTTTAGCGTATGCATTACTATAACCAATTATTGTTGCCCAATAATATGTTCCGTAATACTCTTTTATACCATCAAAATCCAAATAATAAAAATGATTTTCGGTATTCGGATTATATCCATCATGAACATCACTACCCCAAGTCCCATTTGGATCATATTTATTTACAGGATTATTACAACAATATGTAAATAAATTTAGTTAACACAGGGGACAGTCCCCTGTGTTAATGTGTTATTCTTTCATATTATTGACAATACCAATATCCATATTTATCAAGAATATCTACCGTTTCATTGTCCATAGTATAAAGATAATTCATTGAATCAACATCTACACAATAAATACCGTATTGACCATCCTGATTTGTTGAAATATATCCATAATAAAAATATCCCGGAAAATCTTTATATACAATTCTTATATCACTATCACTTGTTTGAGGTTTTTCCATTGATTTATTATTTTTAAAATTACCAATATTTGAAGCTGAAATAAGGGCTTTTCTAATTGTTTCTATATCATCTTTTCTGTTAATAACTACACTTTTATCTTCATCAACAGTGGTGTTGCCATTTGGAACAAGGATGATTTTCTCAATAACTGAGTCTTTTCTGTAATCAGGGAATTTATAACTTTCTTCACAATATAATGAATAATCATAGTACACGAACATGTCAAGATTATCGTCTTTAAAAACTTCTATTTTAATATCGGTTTTATCAGACGGTGCATCGCTGTATTCTAAATGAGCTTTAGCTTTTTCAGTCTCATAGTTCTCTATTTCCCAAAAGGATTCTGCAATTCTTTCTTCACTGTCATACATTGTGTAATATTTATTATTATAGAGTATTTTTGATTCAATAGAATCAATGGGTACAGAGCTGCTGCAGCCTGATAAAAAAAACATAATAAGAACAATTGATGATATTGTTTTTTTCATTTTTACTCCTTTATTTTAAAGTATTATATATTTATACCATGCTTTTAAATATATTTTTGCCTTTGCTTTCACCAGTGAGCCTGCGTTCCAAAGTGCGTAATACTTCCATGCACGAGAATCGTCATTATTTACGTTGATAACTCTACCGCTTTTCATCCAGCCTTTTCCCCAATTTCAGTTCACTTTATGTAATATTGTTCCAGCGTAAAAACCTACTGCATGTGCCCACAATTCTACTTCTATTCTATGTTGATTCATTTTAGCATAGGTTTTCCTATTGCCATAATAATTTACAACAAATTTTGCAAAAGACCTACAAAAAGGTCGAGAAAGAAATTTTTTGTCTATATCAACATTGAATCCAGTTTTTGTCAGTCCCCAACCTGACATCAACCATACCCATAGACCGGATTTGTCAGACCAATTAATTGAATCATTATTGCAATATGTATAAAGATTTGTGCCAGCAGCAATTCCTTTGGACATTTGTGCAATTTCAGGAATATCGGGATTAATAAATCTGCAGATAGATGCATCGTAATAACGTGACTGGAGGTAATAGTAACCTGTCTCATTATCGTAGTAATAACCTCTATAACGGATAGGGTTGTGTTTAGCAATATCTGAATTAGAAACAGTTACGGTACCCCAAGCATCGTATTCGTAGTTACCTACAACCGTGCCAGTGGTATCAGTAATAGCAATAACAGCACCCATCTGATCTGTTATATACAGATACTGAACGCCGTTGTAAATAAATCCGAGCGGAGCACCATTGGTATCATACTGGAAATACATTGTATTTGTTCCGTCTGTTTGTGACAGAATAACACCGTCTTTTGTATTGTAGTATGTAGTAATACCATTTACGGTTTTTGATGTTCGGATACCGTTTTCATCATAAGTATAACTGTATTCGTTATCACCGTCAACTATACTTTCAAGATTTCTTCCGCTGTTCCAAGTGAATTCTTTATCACCGTATGTTAAAACATTGCCTACCTCATCATAAGTCAGTTCAACATCATTTACTGCCACAAGCAAATCCTTCCATCCAAAGTTTGCGTAAGTGAATGTTGTTGTTTCCTTTGGTGTTGAAGTTATGTGTTCATCTCTGGTATAATCATAGACATTTTTAGAGGTAATATTACCTCGAGTATCATATGTGTATGTTGATGTATAATTTACTTCGCTGGAAATAGAATTATCAACTCTGCTTATCTGACTGTCATTATCGTATATATAATATACGGATATATTGTCATAACCGGTGGCAGTAATTCTGTTTTTATCATCATACTGATTAATAATTCTTATGCTTTCAGCACCGTAAGATAAGGCTTTTTCAGTTGTGTTTCCTTTATCATCATAAGTATATGATGCTGAAATTGCAGTCGATTCACCATTTTTTACAGTATCCGATGATACCTTTTCATCCTCATCACTGCCTGTAGTCTGATAGCTGTACTCAATTGTATCTGAGCCTGTTGTGTAGCTTATAGATTTATCTTTAACAACAGAAGAGTAAGTTGTGCCGAAATGATTTTCGGTTATATCCGTTTTTGCAGTGATATTATTGGCTTCATCTGCTTCAGTTTCCGTTTCAGTATAAGACTGAACAAGTGTGTTATCAGATATTTTATAAACATCAACCTTGTTATCTGCACCATATACATATTTTAAGCCTGTGTCTGTATTAACCTTTTCAGTCAGTTCATTATCTTCATTATATGTATATGTTACATATGGCTTTGCGTTGCTGTTGTGGTATTGTGCAGTAACATCGCCGTTATCGTTATAGGTGTAACGGATGGTATCATCGTTTGCATAGCTCTCTGACAATAGCTTAAAATCATTGTCATAGTTGTATGAAACGGTTGTTGTACCGGCAACCTTTACCTGATAAAGCTCGCCGTGATTAAGATAATAGAATTTATAAATATCAAATTCTTCTCGTACTTTCGAGCCGATATCGTTATAAAAGTATTTTGTTGTTTTGCCGAGACGGTTTGAGGAACACTTATCCTTTTGCTAGAAAAACAAAAGGATAAGTGTTCCTGTGTATCGTATGTTTTACCAACATTCTTAATTTTTTATATTTTTGCCTTTATTGATTTTAATTCTATTGATGACATTCTAAGTGCCATTCTAAAAAATAACATTAATAAAAATATTAGTGCATCATAATACATAATTTTATTTGAAACAATAACAACAATAATTGTTTCAAAAAGAAACAATACAATGACTGTATTGAGCAATAATGATAGTGTTTTTCTATTATGATATTTTTTAGAAAACATATCATATCTTTCTACTGGTACTTTAAATATAATTGCCGGTAATTCAACTGTTAAAATATAGAAAACAATAAAGACAAAAACTGTAATAAAACAAACAAGTTTTCTATATTCTCCGTTAAAATCTATAATATCAAAAAATAGAATACTTAGCGGAATAAGAATATACGTGACTATCATTATAAAATACAATGCTTTAGTTATAAAATATATTACCTTTTTCATTACATTTAATTAATCGCCTTAATAATATTATTTTTTTGAGTACTTAAATATTTTTTTACTTTATCATAAATAACATCAATTTTTTGATAATACACTGATGTTTTTGAAAAGCAAAAACTTACTCCTGTAGAATAACAAATTCCATATGTTTTACAGCCATTTCCTTTTCCATAATAACCTTTTACTTTATGGATTGTCATAGACGAACTTGTTGAAGGACCACAATAGTCATTTGGCCATTTAAATTTTGAAACGGTTTTAACAATAAATAACCCTACTGAAAAACTTGTGTTTAATTTGAACATATTACAAATGTTTTTCAATGATACCTTTGGACTCATAGCAATATCTTTAAATGAATTTTTAAAATATGCTATGCCTTTTTTCCCAAATCCACCACCTGCGCCAAGTCCGCCATATGCATAAGTATAAATACGTTTTTTCGAAATAACATATATAAATTCTACTCCCACCTCACCTGAAAAGCCAAATAATGAAGCAGAAAATTCTAACTGTAATCCAACAGCAACTATTGAATATTTGCTGTTTCCACTGGGATCATTGTTATTTACAGGTTCATTACCACAATAAGTGAAAATATCAATGCCTGTTTTTAAATCTTTATCAATGCCATTGTAATTATCAGCATTTATAAATCTGCAAACACTTGCATCGTAATAACGAGACTGGAGATAGTAGTAACCTGTCTCGTTATCGTAGTAATAACCTCTGTAACGCAGTGGATTGGCGTTCGCTATGGCGAGCTGCTTTGCAGTGTTTTCATCAGCAGTGTTAATTGTCTGCAATGAGCCCCAAGCGTCATATGTGTATTCTGCAAAAACATTACCATCAGAGTCTGAAAGTGCAATAACATCTCCCATCTGGTT
>ERZ808051.703-NODE-703-length-31193-cov-20.731103_pt1 | contig 31193 bp, 27 predicted proteins | sample MGYA00380199_ERZ808051 | MGnify/ENA primary metagenome ERZ808051 (study PRJEB31490, sample SAMN06133391) | mouse gut metagenome | isolation source: J11 | host: mice | place: China: Chengdu | collected 2015-05 ...
CTCGGCGTTCTTATTTTTACTAAAGCTTTTTATTTCCCCCGGTAGAACCGGGGGTTTTTTCTTTGCTGAAGAGACAAACATAAAAAATGCAGTACGTTATGTACTGCATTTTTTTCTGTAAATCAATTAGCGGCATTATCCCATGGCCATGGGTCTTTCAGCCATTCATCGCTGTTATAGCCGTTTAAGGTCAGCGGACCGAATTCCTTTTCATATTCAGCTTTTACGGCTTCATATTTTTTTCTGTATGAATTCATCATTTCCTTTGCTTCCATACTGTCGGGATGGGTATCCAAAAACAGTCTGAGCTCGTACATTGCAAACTGCAGTGCAGATACACGTCTTAAAAGCTTATCCTTGCTCATACTCGCTTTACCATCCTTCCCATAAACGGTTTATTAAGCTCCGGAAATATTGTTCCGCAGTCAAGACCTTTTTCGTCTTCATATGTTATCAAATCCAGTTGGAGCGGAACATATGCCATAGTTACCGATGCATCTGAAGGCAGTGCAGGACGCTGTTCCTTTTTCAGAAAACTGGGCTTGAATAAATCTACATAATTTTCCATACCATATCTCCTTTCTTGGTACTATTCCATTTTATGTTAAAATTTCTTATTTGACAAAAAACCAATAAAAATAATTTACATATAATGGTATAGAAAGCCGAATTTCAGGCAATGCTATTTTTGAAAGAAAGAGGTAAGAAAGTTATGAAGGTGATTTGATTGTCAATTAAACGCGGTGAAATATATTACGCTGATTTAAGTCCTGTTGTAGGCTCAGAGCAAGGTGGAGTACGTCCTGTTCTTATTGTTCAGAATGATGTTGGTAACAAATTTTCACCAACTGTCATTGCGGCGGCAATAACTTCTCAGAGAGATAAAAATAATCTTCCTACACATATTGAGGTTGATGCAAGAAACTGCGGACTTGCAAGGGATAGTATTGTGCTTCTTGAGCAGGTGCGTACAATTGATAAAAGACGTCTTAAGGAAAGAATGGGCAGCCTTGACAATAATGATATGGGTAAGGTCAATCACGCACTGAGTGTAAGCTTTGGTCTTTAATCAGCTTTATTATAAAAACAATCCACACTGCAATTTATGCAGTTATGGGATTGTTTTATTTTTTTTTATATGTTATTATTTACTTGTTAAAATATAAATAACAGGAGAGTATTATGATAAAAGTTGCTAAATTTGAAAAGGTTTCTTTTGAGCAGTTTGAAAAGGACTGGCTCAAAAATTTCCCTGATACCGTGGATGTAAAGGCTGTTTATGACAGCATTAAGCTGCCTAAGAGAGCTACAACAGGCTCAGCAGGCTATGATTTTTATGCACCTGCTGGCGTTACCTTTGAACAGGGTAAAAGCACACTCGTGCCGACAGGGATACGCTCAAAAATTGAGGAGGGCTGGGTGCTGTCTATTTATCCTCGATCCGGGCTGGGCTTCAAGCATCGCTGCCAGCTTGACAATACTGTCGGTATTATTGATTCTGATTATTACAACTCTTCAAATGAGGGCCACATTATGATTAAAATGAGCTGTGATGCTCATGATGAGGGACATACTGCAAGAGTTGAGGCAGGCGATGGTTTTGCTCAGGGTATTTTTACTCAGTTCGGAATTACTGTTGATGATGATACTGACGGTGTGCGTGACGGAGGCTTTGGCTCAACTACAAAATAATGAAGAATAATTTAAAGCAAAATATAAAAAATCCTGCTGTGGTTTGTATAACAGCCTGCTTTTGCTGTCTTATGTGGGGCAGTGCTTTCCCGATAATCAAAATCGGATATACTCTGCTTTCGGTTGACAGCAGTGATTATATGTCGCAGATACTTTTTGCAGGCGTCAGATTTTTCCTTGCAGGTATATTCACTGTAATCATTGGCAGCATTATGACAAAGTCGCTTGTTAAGGTGAGGAGAAAGGGTGTCTATAAAATACCTGTTCTTGCTCTTTTTCAAACAATTTTGCAGTACCTGTTTTTCTATATCGGACTTGCTAAAACAACAGGCACAAAAAGCTCAATACTCGATTCAACCAGTGTATTTTTTTCGGTGCTGATTGCATCATTCGTTCTCAGGCAGGAAAAATTATCGGTTAAAAAAGTAATCGGATGTCTGCTCGGCTTTGGCGGAGTTGTTATAGTTAATCTTTCAGGAGGCGGCTTTGACACGTCAATGTCATTTACGGGTGAAGGCTTTATAATTATTTCTGCATTCAGCTATGCGGTATCATCAGTGCTGATTAAGCAGTATTCAAGAAATGATAATCCTGTTGCATTAAGCGGTTATCAGTTTGTTCTGGGTGGCTTGGTTATGATAGCAGTTGGTATAATCGGAGGAGGAGAACTGTATTTCAGCAGTGCTAAATCGTTGTTTATAATTCTATATCTTGCACTTCTGTCGGCTGTGGCATATACGCTGTGGGGTATACTGCTTAAATACAATCCTGTTTCAAGGGTTACGGTTTTCGGTTTTATGACACCTGTTTTCGGCTGTATACTCTCTGCTGTCCTGCTTAATGAGCATATAGGCAACAGCGGTATCAAAATAATTTTTGCGTTAATACTTGTTTCACTGGGAATTATAATAGTAAATACTAAATCAAAGGGTGAAGCAAATGATTGAAAAGGCATCAATGTTTAAACTGAGTTATGGTCTGTTTGTGCTGACTGCAAAAAAAGGAAAAAAAGATAATGGATGTATTATTAATACAGTAAGTCAGGTGACGGATTCGCCGCTGCGCATCTCAGTTACTGTCAATAAACAGAATTATACGCACGATATGATTAAGGAAACAGGTGTGTTCAATGTGTCTGTTCTGACAGAGGATGTACCTTTTTCTGTTTTTCAGCATTATGGTTTCAAAAGCGGCAGAGATACAGATAAAATTGTCGGCACCAGTATGCCGAGGGGTGAGAATGGTATCGTTTACCTCAGTGAGTATATCAACGCTTTTATTTCAGGCAAGGTGATTGATGAGGTCGACTGCGGCACACATACACTTTTTATTGCTGATGTTACTGAGGCGGAGATTTTATCTGATGCTCCTTCAGTAACATATCAGTATTATTTTGATAACATTAAGCCAAAGCCGCAGGAAAAGAAAAAAGGGTTTGTTTGTACTGTGTGCGGTTATGTCCATGAGGGCGATGAGCTGCCGGAGGATTTTGTTTGTCCTGTCTGCAAGCATGGTGCTGATGTATTCAAACCATTATAAATTTTATATTATACGGAGAAAAATATGAAAGCAAAAATGACTCTTGCCAAAGAATTTAAAATAGGCGAGATTGATAAAAGAATATATGGCTCATTTATTGAACATTTAGGCAGAGCCGTTTATGGCGGAATATATGAGCCTGACCATAAAACTGCTGATGAGGATGGCTTCAGAGGTGATGTTATTGACCTTGTTAAGCAGCTCAATGTCCCGATTGTCCGTTATCCGGGCGGCAATTTTGTGTCAGGCTATAATTGGGAGGATGGAGTAGGTCCTGTCGAAAACAGACCTAAAAGGCTTGACCTTGCGTGGGGAACTACCGAGCCGAACTATTTTGGTACAAATGAATTTTTGAAGTGGTGCAAAAAGGCTGATACTACGTGTATGATGGCTGTTAACCTCGGTACAAGAGGGGCTGATGCGGCAAGGAACCTTGTTGAATATACGAATCACAAGGGCAATTCTGCATGGGCAGATTTAAGAAAATCCCATGGTTATAATGAACCTTGGGATATAAAGCTCTGGTGCCTTGGCAATGAGATGGACGGTGCTTGGCAAATGGGTGCAAAAACTGCTGAAGAGTACGGCAGGGTAGCCCTTGAGGCATCAAAGATGATGAAGTGGACTGACAATACGATTGAAACAGTGCTTTGCGGCTCATCAAGCAGAAATTCCAAAACCTTCGGTGAATGGGAAGCTGCATCTCTTGACATTGCTTATGACAGTGTTGACTATGTTTCATTGCACCAGTATTACGGCAATCATGATGGTGATACCGAATCCTTCTTAGCTCAGACACTTGAGCTTGAGGAATTTATACATACAGTGCTTTGTGTATGCGATTATATTAAGGCTAAGAAAAGGTCAAGGAAAACAATTAATCTTTCCTTTGATGAGTGGAATGTATGGTATCATTCAAACAATGCACCATATGAAAGATGGTCAATGGCACCGCCAAGGCTTGAGGATATTTATAATTTTGAGGATGCACTTGTTGTCGGTTCCATGCTTATTACATTGCTTCGCCACTGTGACCGAATTAAAATTGCCTGCCTCGCACAGCTTGTCAATGTTATTGCTCCAATCTTTACACAGACGGGCGGCGGAATATTTAAGCAGACGATTTTCTATCCCTTTGAACATCTCAGTAATTTCGGCAGGGGTGTTGCACTCAATCCGATTATAAGCTGCCCTAAGCACGATACAAAAAGATTTACGGATGTGCCTTACCTTGATGGTATTGCAACCTTTGATGAAGAAAACGACACTATGGCAATATTCTGTGTCAACAAATCACTTGATGAATCTGCCGTGCTTGATGTTAATCTGATGGATTTTGACGGCTATGAGCCTGTTGAATTTATTTCTATGGATGGCTATAAAAAGGATGATGTTAACGGTTTTGACAATCCGTTTGTTAAACCGCACAGCAATTTGCTACCGACTGTTGATAACAATATACTTACAGCAGAACTGAAACCCTTCAGCTGGAATGTTATCAGACTTTCAAAATAACCATATTTTTAAAAAACAGGGTGTTGAAGCAACACCCTGTTTTTATATGATTTTTAATGTGTATGTTGAAGAGTCATCAAAACAATATGATAAAGTGTGATAAACAAATGAAACTGGGTGATAGCTGCGGTACTATTGGCAATAATTGTACATATTTGATTAAAGGTAAAATAATATTAGATGCATATAGGTAGAAATTTTTATGAAAAATAACAAGAAAATTTTAAAATCTGCAATATTGATTATCATAGCTGTATGCTTATTCTTAATGAGTGCTTGCTCGGCTGATAATTCCATTAAAGATAATGATAAGACTGTTTCAGCAGAATTTGTGTACCCGGAAAAATCTGATTTTTCATTTGAAACAGATAAGGATACTCTAACTGTCAAAAGTGGTGAAGATATAGTTATCAAATGCACTTTAAAGAATACTTCTGACAGAGATTATTATATTGAGCACGGTGAAGAAACTATAACATATTCTTATAATGATTTCGGGGAAGTAATTAATGCAATTGCAGTTCTTCATAATTTTAAAAGTAATTCGGAAATTAGCCGCACTTTAAATATTGACGCAAAGGATTCGGGTCAGGTTACTGTTTCATCTGCTATTGCTGTTAAGCCGTCACAATATAGTGATGAATTTGAAATTTATGAGTTTGAAAAAACTATACAAGTTAACGTAGTTGAATAAAACAGCTTATTGCTGTTGCATTTGATTATAAAGGAAAAAACCATAAGGCGTGACTGAACTGCCTTATGGTTTTTTTGATGATTCTTTATTAAAGCGTTACAACAGATTTGATGTAATTGCCTTCATAGTCCCAGTTACCATAGAATGTACCGGTTCCTATTTTGGTATAAGGTCTTAATCTTACATAGTACCTTGTGTTACCTGCTCTGCCTGTAATTGTTTTTGTTGTGGTAGTATTGTTTTCAATCCATACCGAAGCAGCATTTGAGAAATCACGCTTGGTAGCATACTGGAGCTGATAGCCTGTTGTCTGGCTTGTTTGCTTATTCCATGTGAGGGTAAAACCGTTCTTCACAGCCTTAAATCCGCCCTGTGCAGATGACAGGAATGTTGTCGGCTTAGGATTGATATAATACGGGAAGGTTTTACTGCTCAATCCTTTATAATTTCCAATATAATTAACTGTTACAGTATATCTGCCTACGTTTTTTGAGTTATTGTTTGAATAGGTCAGAGTAAAATCTTTATTATAGGTCAATTCATTGCCATATTTAGCTTTTACTGTAACTGATGGCTTTTGAACAGTGCCGTTGGTTGTGAATGTGTTTCTGTTTAAAACAGGTGTAACATCGTTGGGCATATTATTGAAAACAGGGATTTCAAAGGTTTTCGTAATATTCATTATACCTGCATTTTTATATGCGGTATAGGTTGTAGCTGACTCTGCAGCAGCAGCGGCAACATTTGCCATATATTCATTACTGTGAAGATAGTCAGAGTTCGGGTTGACATTGAATTTCTGCAGATAGCCCGTGTTCTGTGTTTTGAAGTTTCTTGCTATGTACTTAGCACCATTTAAAATTGATTTTTCAGGGTCAGTCCAAGGTCTGTTATAAGTGTCTGATGTTCTGTGGTCAACAAGATCTGAACGGATATAGCCTGTGTAGCTTTTTCCGTTGTAGGTTACTGAAATGTTGTACCATTTGTATCCGTCAGACTGTTTATCAGTTGTTTTAATATAATTAACTTTGGTATTTGCAGCAAGCAGAATAAGACTTTTACTGCTTGTTGTTGGTTTTTCTCGTACATAGCAGCCAACATTTGTGAAGTAGCCGTTAGACTCAGTCGCTGCCCATCTTAGTCCTGATGTTGCACCATCATAAGCACCGATGTTGTAGTAATTATAAATGCCGGGATATGTTTTGTGTGTTCCGCTTGCAGCAGCTGCTGTCGGTGAAGCACCGCCAACCTCCTGCCTGATTTTTGATGCAAGGTAGTAAGCACTCATACCGCTTGAGTTTGCTGCATTCAATATTACGCTTGAATATTTCTTTTTAATTGTTTGTGTTTTGCCGTTTTTATCTTTATAAGTAATATATGAATCGTGCATCCATGTACCTTTAAGTATTGTTTCAATACCATTAATGGTCTGGGTGCCGTTATAGGATGTGGATTCAAACTGGAAAATACCTTTTTCATTCAGCCAGTTCCTTGGGTCCATATAATATTCAACAGCATACTGCGATGCTGATACCCAGTTGCTTGCCTCCTGAATAACATAATTGCCGTTTTTGTAGCATTGTGAACAGTTGCAATACATATTCGCAGGATTATGAGCGTTTTTTTCAATAAGCTGCTGATTATGCTTTTTGCGTTCACCTGCAACAGCCGCAGACCAGTCAAGACCTGTTTTGAGTGGCTTGAATATCCAGTTAGGGTACTGCTTGTGCAGTTTTACTATATCGTCAATATAACTTTCGGGGAAGCCTTTGCTTCTTAGCTCTGTAGCATAGTCCGCTGCTTCTGCAGTAAGTGGGGTACTGCCCATCGAAACGGTAAATATGTTTACCGCCAGAATCAGACTGAACAGTAAAGATAATATCTTTTTCAACTGAAAAACTCCTTTATTTTAAAATTAATATTGAACATATTAATCTAATTATAACATTATTGTAACAATTTTGTCAAACTTATTATGAAATTTGTAATATTTATTAGATGTGACATATATTGACATTTTGTCGGTATTATATTATACTAAAGGTGCGAATAATGACGAAAGGAGAGATAAAATGGTAGAATTAGCATCAAAAATTAAAGCCTTAAGAAAAAGTGCCGGCTTAACACAGCAGCAGGTGGCAGATGCACTTGAAATTAAAAGGAGTGCGTATGCTTATTATGAAATCGGCAAAAGCTTCCCTAAATTGTCTGTTATAAAAAAAATGGCTGCTTTGTTCAATGTAACTGTCGATGAGCTTCTGAGCGAAGAGCAGGATAGTGATTTACATGCAAACAGCAATTTTGATTTAGGATGGCGCACAACTGATGGCTTTAATCAGCTCTCTGATTTTGAGCAGTCTGTACTTCTTAGGGTCAGATTGATGTCTTATGAAGACAGAGAAAAGCTTATGGATTATTTATCTACTATGAACATATAGTAAACAAAGACCTTGCAAACAACTTGTTTGCAAGGTCTTTGTTTATTGCTGCTTTTTCTTTTTTGAAAGCTCTTTTAAATCGTGGTTTTTTTCGGCGAAATAAGCTCTTGTTTCTTTTCCTACAAGACTGCTTAATGTAAACAGTGCAACGAGGTTTGGAAATGCCATTAATCCATTGAATATATCAGCAATATTCCATACTGCCGAAACGGTTAAATACGGACCGATAAATACAGCTAATATGTAAATATAACGGTAAACCTTAACCGCCTTCTGTGAGCCTGTAAGATATTCAAGACAGCGTTCACTGTAATAATCCCAGCCTAGGATTGTAGTGAATGCAAAGAAAGTCAGACAAAGCATCAGAATAAATGCTGATATGCTTTCATTCCAAGGTAATCCCTTTTGCCATGCTATTGTGGTAATGCTTACACCCTCAACACTTCCTTCAACAAAAGCATTGTCTGCACCGGTTAAAATGATTGAAAGACCTGTCAATGTGCAGATAACTATAGTGTCAATGAATGTGCCTGTCATTGTAACAAGTCCCTGACGTACAGGGTTTTTTGTTTTAGCGGCAGCCGCTGCAATAGGAGCTGAACCTAAACCGGCTTCATTTGAGAATATACCTCTGCCGATACCCTTTTGCATTGCGAGCTTAAGGGTTATACCCACACCGGCACCGGTTACAGCCTTGGCTGAAAATGCAAGCTTGAATACGCTTGACAGTGCAGCAGGGATTTCGCTTAAGTGAGTGATTACAATAATTAAAACAAAAACAACATATGTAATTGCCATAACAGGAACAATAACCTCAGATACTTTTGCAATTCTTTTGATACCGCCTATTATAACAAGGGCAGCAAGAATGGTTACTGCAACACCGCCTATAACTGTTGACCAGGTGTAGTTGTTTGCACCGATAGAAAAGGCAATGTGCTTTGCCTCAGGGTCAAAGAAATTGTTGACAGCACTGGTAATTCCGTTGATTTGTGTTATCGTGCCGATTCCCATAAGTCCTGCACCGATTCCGAATATGGCAAACAGCTTTGCGAGCCATTTCCATTTTGCGCCCATACCTTTTTCTATATAATAGAAAGGACCGCCAAGATAGTGATTGTCATCCTTTTTATCACGGAATCTGATTGCAAGAAAGCCTTCGGAATATTTTGTAGCCATACCGAAAAAAGCAGCAATAAGCATCCATAAAAGAGCACCTCTGCCGCCAAGGCAGATCGCTGTGGCAACACCTACTATATTTCCTGTGCCTATTGTTGCAGAAAGGGCAGTGCACAGTGCACCGAAGGAAGTAACCTCACCTTCGCCTTCGTTTTCATTTTTTACCATATACTTAAGAGCTTTGCCAAGATGAAATACCTGAACAAACCCCGTTCGTACAGAAAGCCAGAGCCCTGCAGCAAGGATTAATGCAATAAGTACCCAGCCCCATACCCAGCCGTCAATTTTTTCAATAACGTCATTAAATGACATTGCAAGTGTAAAACCGTTCATGCTTCCTCCTTTAATTTTAATAAAAATACCAAAGTATAATAACACAGTGATATTATTAAATCAAGGGCTTTATAAATTGTATAGTTTTTTTGCATTTTCGTTAGTGATATTTAAAAGCTCCTGTGCATCCATATCAAGCAGTGTGGCTATCTTTTCAGCAATAAAAGGAATAAGTGATGAATCGTTTCTTTTGCCACGGTGAGGAACAGGGGCGAGATAAGGACAGTCAGTTTCAAGCACAAGGCGGTCAAGAGGAATGTCCCTAACGACTTCAAGACTTTTTCTTGCGTTATTAAATGTTACAACACCGTTCAGACCAATATACATACCAAGCTTAATTATTTCACGTGCCATTTCCTTTGAGCCGGAAAAGCAGTGTACAACACCTTTAGGTTTTATTGTCTTTAATATGTCTAACGTGTCGCCGTGAGCCTCTCTGTCGTGGACAATGACAGGCAAATCAAGAGCTGCAGCAAGCTCAATCTGTGAGGTGAAGAATTCCTTCTGCACCTTTTTTGTTGAGCTCATCCAGTGATAATCAAGACCGATTTCACCGATTGCCACACACTTTTTATTCTGAGCAAATTTTTTGATGATTTCCAAATCCTCGAGGCTTGCACCTTCAAGACATTCAGGATGAAATCCGGCGGCAAAATACATAAAATCATATTTCTGTGCCAAATCAAAATTAAATTGTGTTGTTTCAATATCACAGCCACAGCTTACAACATTAGAAACACCCTGACTTTGAAGATTGCTGAGCAGCATTTCTCGGTCAGGGTTAAATTTTTCATCGTCGTAGTGTGAATGTGTATCAAATATGTTTTGATACATATAACTACCTCTTATTTTTTATCTTATTTTAGTACCTGCAGGCATACCGTCAACAAACAGCACCTGAACATCGTCATCGCTTACATCGCCTGCGAGGAGCATACCATTGCTCATTTCACCGCAAAGCTTTGCAGGCTTAAGGTTTGCTACAATAACAACCTTTTTGCCGATTAAATCTTCGGGCTTATACCACGGTGCAATGCCTGATACAATCTGTCTTGGCTCGTCTGTTCCGTCATTAACCTGCAGCTTCAGAAGCTTTTTAGCCTTTTTGATTGGCTCACATTCGATAATCTCGGCTACTCTGAGCTCAACCTTTGCAAAATCATCAAACTGAATTTCTGCAAGACCTTCAATTTCAGGCTTAGCTTTTTCCGCAGCCTTCTGTGCGGCTTCAGCCTGCTTTGTAATCAGTGCGTTAAGCTCTTCAATTTCTTTATCAAAATCAATTCTCGGGAAGAGAGCAGGACCCTTTGAAACCGTTACATCCTGCGGAAGAACGCCGAATTTTGCAGCATTTTCATATGTGATTAAAGCTTCGTCTGCACCAATCTGCTCCCAGACCTTGGGCATTGTTGTGGGCATAAAGCAGGAAAGCAGTGTAGTTGAAATACGGATTGCCTCCAGCAGATTATAAAGCACGGCAGCAAGCCTTGCTTTTTTGCTTTCGTCTTTGCCTAAAATCCAAGGTGTAGTTTCGTCAATATATTTATTTGCACGGGATATAACCTTGAAAATCTCAGCAAGTGCATTATTAAGCTGTGTTTCGTCAATGCATTTTTCAACCTTGTCACGTAGTGAGGCTGCCATCTGAATCAACTCATTGTCGATTTCATCAGATTCCTTTTCAGCAGGGATAACTCCGCCGAAATACTTTTCAACCATTGCAACAGTTCTTGAAACGAGGTTGCCCAAATCGTTTGCAAGGTCACTGTTGATTCTGTTAATCATAATTTCGTTTGAGAATGAGCTGTCAGCACCAAGAGCCATTTCTCTTAAAATATGGTATCTTATAGCATCTGCACCGTAACGCTCACCGAGCACCTTGGGGTCAACCACATTGCCGATTGACTTGCTCATCTTCTGACCGTTAAAGGTAATCCAGCCGTGAACAGCTAAATGCTTTGGCAGCGGCAGGTCAAGTGCCATAAGGATTGCAGGCCATATAATGGCGTGAAAACGCATAATATCTTTAGCAACCATATGAAGATCTGCAGGCCAGAATTTATCAAATTCATTGTATTTATTGTTTTGATAGCCCAATGCAGAGATGTAGTTTGACAAAGCATCAACCCAAACATATACAACATGCTTATCATCAAATGTAACAGGAACACCCCAGGTAAAGGTGGTTCTTGAAACACACAAATCCTCAAGACCGGGCTTAATAAAGTTGTTTACAAGCTCAACAGCACGTGATTTTGGCTGCAGATAATCTGTTTCAAGCAGAAGCTTTTCAATTCTGTCGGCAAAGGGTGCCATTTTGAAGAAATACGCTTCCTCCTCAGCCTCAATAACGTCACGTCCGCATTCGGGGCATTTGCCGTCAACAAGCTGACTTTCGGTCCAGAAGCTTTCACAGGGCGTGCAGTATTTTCCTACATATTTGCCCTTGTAGATATAGCCTCTGTCATAAAGCTCTTTAAATATCCACTGTACGGTTTCAATATGATAATCGTCAGTGGTGCGTATATATCTGTCATAGCTGATGTTCATATAGCTCCATAAATCCTTGAAGACAGCTACAATCTCATCTACATATTCTTTTGGTGTAACGCCCTTATCGTTCGCTTTCTGCTCAATCTTCAATCCGTGCTCGTCCGTACCTGTAAGAAAGATGACATCCTTGCCCTGCATACGTCTGAAACGAGCAATTGAGTCACAGGCAACAGTGGTGTAGCAGTGACCGATATGGGGATTGCCTGAAGGATAGTAAATCGGTGTTGTTATATAAAATTTTTCTTTTTCTGCCATTGTGTTTTCTCCTTATATCAGTGAGGCTGCACCCTTATCAAGCATAAGTGTAACATCCGTATGGAACTGAAGAACAGATGCAGGACACTGAGGTGTAACATTGCCGTCAATTAACTGCTTGATAGCTTTTGCTTTATTTTCGCCCAAGGCGATAATCAGAATTCTTTTTGCCTGCATAATTGAGCCGATACCCATTGTTACTGCATGTGTAGGCACATCGTCAATGGAATTGAAGAATCTGCTGTTGTCCTGAATTGTGCTTTCCTTTAAAGCAACTACGTGGCTCCAGCGCTGGAAGCTGTCGCTTGGTTCGTTGAATGCAATGTGACCGTTTGAGCCGATGCCCAAAAGCTGAATATCAATACCGCCTGCAGCCTTAATTCTTTCCTCGTATGCCTTACATTCCTGTTCTAAGTCTTCAGCATTTCCGTTAAGGAAATTAATGTTTTCCTCAGGAATATTAAGGTGATCAAAAAGGTTATCGTGCATAAAACGATGATATGAGTTTTTGTCATGAACATTAAGCTTGCAGTATTCATCAAGATTAAAGGTGGTTACCTTGCTGAAATCGACTGCACCGTTTTCATAAAGCTTAATCATATGTCCATAAGGCTTAAGCGGTGTTGAGCCTGTTGCAAGACCAAGCACTGAGTTGGGCTTTGCAAGGACCTGACCGCACATATAATTGCCGGCTGCAATGCCGATTTGTTCTTCGTTATCATAAATTAATACATTCATATTATGTACCTCCTTATTATCACTATTATTAATAATTACATACTAATGTATATTATAGACTAATTAATTTTCCTGTCAATGGTATTTTTGCTTTTTAACACCTTTGAAATTAACAGCATAATTACAGCAAAAGCAATTGTGCCCAGTATTGCACCGCAGGTATCAATAGCCCAGTCAGTTATACGGCAGGCTCTTCCTTCAACAAATAACTGATGTACCTCGTCGGTTACTGCATAAAGTGATGTGAGCAGTGTGGCTGAAATAAAAGATTTTCTTTTTCTTGTCTGATACAAGGCGATATTCATTAACAGACACAGACCCGTAAATTCCAGAAAGTGTGCAAGCTTTCTCACAATAAAATCAGTCAAAATATTGTCACCGAATATTTCAATTAAATATTGAAGTATACTGCCGCTCTGCTGTGCAGATTCAACAGCGGTGCGCGATGAAAGCCAGAATATCACTCCCATGCATATAAATACCAATACCCAGCAGATAGCTGTTTTAATCTTCTCTTGTTGCATTAATAAAACTTACCCTTCCGCTTCCGGGGTGGAAATCAACACCGCTGACCCCCTTTGCCTGTGCATAATATGATGCCTCATAATATATAGGCAGCAGGGAATAATCACTTATGATTTTTTCTTCAACCGTCTTGCATTTTGCTGCTGAATCATTAGCGGCAGCATTCTGTGCCTCATTCATAAGACTGTCGATTCCGTCAATTTCACCCAAATAATTACCTTTTATAATGTCACCGAGGAAGGTGACGGCACTCTGGCTGTCTGACTCAAAGCAATACAATGCCAGATCATATTCACCATTTGAAAAAGCAGTATCAAAATCCTTTTGACTGAGTACGTCAATCTTAAGAGAGAATGATATTTTACCCTCTTTACCATAGCTTGAAATTTTACCTATACTGCCCTGAATTCCCTGCACAAGCTGTTTGGCAGTTGCCTCCATATCCTCAGTCGCAATTACAGTGAGGTTTGCAGATGTATACTTTTCCTCCTCAAGACCCTTTCTCCAAATCTCAACAGCTTTTTCAGTGTCCTGACTGTATGAAGAATTGCCGATAGCCTCGTTTGCGGGCTTGCCTTCAATTGAACAGCTTGGCGGAGTAAGACCTCCTGCTTTAGTGAGATAGCTGTGCTGCTGCGTTTCAGGATTGGAAATGCTCAGACATACTGCTTTGCGTAAATCGGTATTGCTGAAAATCTGTCTGTTTTTATTAAGCACCATTGCCCATAGCTTATTGGAGTAGGGCGTTACAGTGATTTTGCTGTCGTCAATGCTTTCGTATTCCTTGCCTGTAATATAAGCACAGTCATAATAACCGCTTTTTAATTTTTGTGCAACGTCACTTTCCTCGTTGATGATGTTGAGCGTAACATCACTGACAGAGGACGGATGGCTTCCTGTGTAGAGCTTGTTATTTCTTAATATGTAAGATGACTCAAGAATTGAACTAACATAAAACTGACCGTTAAACATTGAATAAGAAAGACCAAGACCGTATCTGCCTTTCGTAGCATTGAAATATTCACGGTTACAGGGCATTGCAACTGCTGTGGACATTGCATTCAGAAATCCTTCATCGGCACTTTTCAGCTTTATAACAAGTGTGTAATCATCATTTGCTGTAACACCAAGCTTATCAGCAGCCATTTTGCCTGAATGAATTTCACCTGCGTTTTCAATGCTTGCAATGCTTGTGAACAGGGGACATTCGGTTGATGGATCAGCAGCCCTCTGCAGAGCAAACACAAAGTCATCTGCTGTAATGTCAGGGTTGAAGCTTTCTCCCATAAGCTCGGTCACAGCGCTTTTTTCACTGATTCGCCACTTAATACCTTTTTTCAGTTTAAAGGTATAGGTCAGTCCGTCATTGCTGATTTCCCAGCTTTCGGCAACGCCATCCCGGACAGTGCCGTCGTCCCTGATTCTTACAAGCCCCTCAAAGCAATTTTCCGCAATAAGAAATTCGTCAGCCGTAGCTGCAACCTGCGGGTCAAAGCTGTTGACATTACCACTGAAGGGATATATAAAGTCAATGCTTTCATTTTTTGAACTGCATCCGCTGAAAAGTGATGCTGTTATAACTGCACATAATGCTATAGATAAAATCTTTTTAATTCTTTTCATTATAATTCACCAAGGGCTATTATAACAAATGCGCTCTGCTAAATCAATGTAATATAACATAAATTTACCAAACATTTAATTTTACGTAATATGTAACATACATTGAAAAAGTGTGCTGAGAATACGAAAAAACACACCAACACACAAAACACTTGGCGGCGTAGTTAAAAAAGTTTTTGACAATCCTGTAAATTATTAAAATTTTTTCTTGACTTATCTTATAAGTTGTTATATATTATAGGGCAATAAAATGGAAAAATGTGCGTGTTTGGCTTTTCCGCCAAATGCATTTTGAAACAGAATACAACCGTGTTCCCGTCAAAAAGCATGATTTATCTGTTGGATATTACAAAGATTGGAGTGACTCAAATGGTAAATGTGAAGGACACAAAGCTTGGTACTACTACCAGAAAGAACTTTGCCAAAATCAATGAGGTTATGAAAATGCCTAACCTTATTGAGGTTCAGAAAAGCTCATACCAGTGGTTCCTTGACGAAGGTCTGAAAGAGGTGTTTAAGGATATCGGTTCAATTACCGATTACTCAGGCAATCTCGTGCTTGATTTCATTGATTACTCAATGGATGACGAGCCTAAATACTCAATTGCTCAGTGTAAGGCTCGTGACGTTACCTATGCAAAGCCTTTAAAGGTGAGAGCAAGACTTGTTAACAAGGAAACAGGTGAGGTTAAGGAAAACACTGTATTTATGGGTGATTTCCCATGGATGACAGATGCAGGTACATTTGTTATCAACGGTGCTGAAAGATGTATTGTTTCTCAGCTTGTGCGTTCACCGGGTGTTTACTACAATATGGACCACGACAAGACAGGTAAAGAATTATTCACCAATACAGTAATTCCTAACCGTGGTGCATGGCTTGAGTATGAAACAGATGCCAATGACCTTTTCTATGTTCGTATTGATAAAAACAGAAAAATTTATATTACCACCTTCCTCAGAGCGTTAGGTCTTGGTACAGACAGCGAAATTCTTGATTTCTTTGGTGAGGATGAAAGAATCACCGCTACTATCGAAAAGGATACGACAAAAAATCAGGAGGAGGCTTTGCTTGAGGTTTATAAGAAGCTTCGTCCAGGTGAGCCGCCGACACTTGAAACTGCACAGTCACATTTAGACGGTCTGTTCTTTGATGCACGCCGTTATGATCTTTCACGAGTAGGAAGATATAAATATAACAAAAAGCTCGCTATAAGTGACAGACTTGCAGGTCAGACACTTATTCAGCCTGTTATTTCGCCGCAGGGTGAATTCCTTGCAGATGCAGGTGAAAAGATTGATGAGGCAAAGGCACTTGAAATCGAGAATGCAGGTGTTATGTTTGCATATGTCGATGTTGACGGTAAAGAAATCAAAATTGCTTCTAACGGTATGGTTGATATTAATGCCTATGTTAATTTTGACTGCAAGCCTTTCGGTATCAATGAAAAGGTTTCTTACAGAGTTCTGGCTGAAATTCTTGAAAAGTGCGGTGACGATGAAAAGGCACTTATGGAGGAAATCGAGCTTCGCTGTGATGACCTTATTCCAAAGCATATTACGATTGATGATATTTTTGCAACTGTATCCTATTTGCTGAACCTTGCTAACGGTGTAGGTACAACAGATGATATCGACCACCTCGGTAACAGAAGAATCCGTGCAGTCGGAGAGCTCCTTCAGAATCAGTTCAGAATCGGTTTCACAAGAATGGAAAGAGTTATCCGTGAGCGTATGACACTTCAGGCACAGGATGACGATGAGGCAATAACTCCTCAGGCATTGATTAACATCAGACCTGTTGTTGCTGCTATTAAAGAGTTCTTTGGTTCATCACCTCTTTCTCAGTTTATGGATCAGAACAACCCGCTTGCTGAGTTAACTCATAAGAGAAGACTTTCAGCCCTCGGTCCCGGCGGTCTTTCACGTGACCGTGCAGGTTTCGAGGTACGTGACGTACACTATACCCACTACGGCAGAATGTGTCCTATCGAAACACCTGAAGGTCCTAACATCGGTCTTATTTCATATCTTGCTTGCTACAGCCGTCTTAACGAATACGGTTTCATTGAGGCTCCTTACAGAAAGGTTGACAAGGAAACAGGTGTTGTTACCGACGAGGTTGTTTATATGACAGCCGATATGGAGGATAATTTTGTTGTTGCTCAGGCAAATGAGCCGCTTGATGAAGACGGCAGATTTGCGAATCAAAGAGTTACATGCCGTTTCCGTGATGAGTTTATGACAATGACACCAGACAAGGTTGACTATATGGACGTTTCACCTAAGATGGTTGTGTCAGTTGCTACCGCAATGATTCCTTTCCTTGAAAACGATGATGCTAACCGTGCTCTTATGGGTGCGAACATGCAGCGTCAGGCAGTTCCGCTTTTAAAGACTGTTGCGCCTGTTGTAGGTACCGGTATGGAATACAAGGCAGCCTATGACTCAGGTGTAGTTGTTGCAGCTAAACGCGGTGGTACAGTAACTGCAGTTGATGCAGGCACTATTGAAATTACAACTAAGAACAAAGAGGTTGACAAGTACGAGCTTGTTAAATTCTCAGGCTCTAACCAGGGCACCTGCATTAACCAGCGTCCGATTGTTTCTCTTCATCAGGAGATTGAGGACGGACAGGTTATTGCTGACGGTCCCGCAACCTGTAATGGTGAGATTTCACTGGGTAAGAATGCACTTATCGGATTTATGACCTGGGAAGGTTATAACTACGAGGATGCTGTTCTTATTAACGAAAAAATTGTTCGTGATGATGTTTATACCTCAATTCATATTGAGGAGCATGAGGTTGAATCACGTGATACAAAGCTCGGACCTGAGGAAATCACAAGAGATATTCCTAATGTCGGCGAGGATGCACTTAAGGACCTTGATGCAGACGGTATTATCCGTGTCGGTGCTGAGGTACATTCAGGTGATATTCTTGTTGGTAAGGTTACACCAAAGGGTGAAACCGAGCTTACTGCAGAGGAAAGACTTCTTCGTGCAATCTTCGGTGAAAAGGCAAGAGAGGTTCGTGATACCTCAATGCGTGTTCCTCATGGTGAGTATGGTATTGTAGTTGATGTTAAGGTATTTACCCGTGCAAACAGCGACGAGCTTTCACCCGGTGTCAATAAAGTAGTAAGAGTTTATATTGCTCAGAAGCGTAAAATCCAGGTCGGCGACAAGATGGCCGGTCGTCACGGTAACAAGGGTGTCGTTTCAAGAATTCTTCCACAGGAGGATATGCCATTCCTTCCTGACGGCAGACCGCTTGATATTGTTCTTAACCCACTGGGTGTACCTTCACGTATGAACATCGGTCAGGTGCTTGAGGTTCATCTTGGCTATGCAGCTATGGCGCTCGGCTGGAAGATGATGACTCCTGTATTCGACGGTGCTCACGAGCAGGATATCCGTGACTGTCTTGAGCTTGCTGATATCGGCTACTATATAGATGAAAACGGAAATAAGGTATTTGACGGTAAAACAGAGCTTATCGACGGACGTACCGGTGAGAAGTTCGACAACAGAATTACCGTTGGTTATATGTATTACCTTAAGCTGCATCACCTTGTTGATGATAAAATCCACGCACGTTCAACAGGTCCGTACAGCCTTGTTACACAGCAGCCTCTTGGCGGTAAGGCACAGTTCGGCGGACAGCGTTTCGGTGAGATGGAGGTTTGGGCACTTGAAGCTTATGGTGCTGCTTATACTCTTCAGGAAATTATCACAATCAAGTCAGACGACGTTGTCGGTCGTGTACGCACCTACGAGTCAATCGTAAAGGGCGAAAACATTCCTACATCAGGTACACCTGAATCCTTCAAGGTACTGTTCAAAGAGCTTCAGGCTCTCGGTCTTGATACAAGAGTGCTTGACAAAGAGGGCAATGAGGTTGAGCTTAAGCAGGATCTCGACGATGGCACAGGCATTCAGCCTATTGATGATAAAGCCTTCACAACTGTTAATGATTTTGAGGATCAGGAAGGTTACGGTGTTGAAGATGCCGATGAGGAAGGCGAGGAAGCAGGTCAGTCAGATGCATTTGAGGATTTGTTCGCTGATGCTTTCAGTGACGAAGCAGACGATGATGAATTTTAATCTGATACGACTTCCGCAATAAATTAAGAAAAAGGAGTGCTTCCAAATGGATAATTATGAAAATGAATTCAGTTCTATAAAAATCGGTCTTGCCTCACCTGAAAAAATCCGTGAGTGGTCTTACGGTGAGGTTACCAAGCCCGAAACAATTAACTACAGAACTTTAAAACCGGAGCGTGACGGTCTTTTCTGTGAAAGAATCTTTGGTCCTATGAAGGACTGGGAATGTCACTGCGGTAAGTATAAAAGAGTCCGCTATAAGGGCAAGGTGTGTGAGCGCTGCGGTGTTGAAATTACAAAATCTAAGGTTCGCCGTGAACGTATGGGTCACATAGAGCTTGCTGCTCCCGTGTCACATATCTGGTATTTCAAGGGTATTCCGAGCAGACTCGGTCTTGTTCTTGACATAAGCCCGAGATACCTTGAAAAGGTTTTGTACTTTGCATTATATATTGTAACAGACCCGGGTGATACACCGCTTGAGAAGATGCAGATTCTCAATGAAAAGGAATACGCAGAAATGCGTGAGAGATATGAGGACGACTTCAAGGCAGGTATGGGTGCTGAGGCTGTTAAAGAGCTTCTCCAAAGCATTGATGTTGCTCAGCTGCGTGATGAGCTTACTGCCGAGCTTGATGGTGCAAGCGGTCAGAAGAGAGTTCGTCTGTTAAAAAGACTTGATGTTGTGGATGCTTTCTATCACAGCGGTAACAAGCTTGAATGGATGATTCTTGATGCAATTCCTGTTATTCCTCCTGATATCCGTCCTATGGTACAGCTTGATGGCGGCAGATTTGCAACAAGTGACCTGAACGATTTATACAGACGTGTTATTAACAGAAACAACAGATTAAAGAGATTGCTTGAGCTTGGAGCACCTGAAATCATTGTAAGAAATGAAAAGAGAATGCTTCAGGAGTCAGTTGATGCTCTTATTGATAACGGCCGCCGAGGCAGACCTGTTACAGGTCCTAACAACAGACCGCTTAAGTCACTGAGTGATATGCTTAAGGGTAAGCAGGGCCGTTTCCGTCAGAACCTTCTCGGTAAGCGTGTTGACTATTCAGGACGTTCTGTTATCGTTGTTGGTCCTGAGCTTAAGATGCACCAGTGCGGTCTTCCTAAAGAAATGGCTATTGAGCTGTTCAAGCCTTTCGTTATGAAACGTCTTGTTGAAACAGGCGTAGCATCCAATATTAAATCTGCAAGAAAAATGGTTGAGAGAGCAGCAAATCCTGCTGTATGGGACAGCCTTGAAGTTGTTATTAAGGACCACCCTGTAATGCTCAACCGTGCCCCCACACTTCACAGACTTGGTATTCAGGCATTTGAACCTGTTCTTGTTGAGGGCAGAGCGATTAAGCTTCATCCGCTTTCATGTACAGCATTTAACGCTGACTTTGACGGTGACCAGATGGCTGTTCACGTACCGCTTTCTGCAGAAGCTCAGGCAGAGGCAAGAATGCTTATGCTTGCTGCAAATAACCTGTTAAAGCCTTCAGACGGTAAGCCTGTTGCTGTTCCTACACAGGATATGGTTATCGGTTCATACTACTTAACTATGATTAAGGAAGGCGAGCCGGGTCAGCCTAAGTTCTTTAAGGATGAGGCAAGAACAGAAGAGATTTCCTTTAACGACGTTAAGGCAGAAATCAATAAGGGTATTGATGACCCAAGAAACTTTGTACCGAATGCTGCAATTCTTTGTGAAATTGATGATGCAGAATTCACCGAGAAATACGGCTTCTACCGTTCATACAATATCTATAGGGATAAGGACGAGGCTATGATGGCTTACCAGGAGGGCTCTCTCGGTATGCATTCACCGGCTAAAATCCGTATTACCAAGGAAGATAACGGTGTAACAAGAAGTGCACTTATCATCACAACAATCGGCAGAATTATTTTCAATAATCCTGTTCCTCAGGATCTTGGCTTTGTTGACAGAAACGATCCTGAAAAAGAATTTGACCTTGAGGTTTCATTCGTTGTTAAGAAAAAGCAGCTTGGTCAGATTGCTGAAAGATGCATCAATGTTCACGGTGTATCTATTGCTTCAGGTGTTCTTGATGCAATCAAGAATCAGGGCTATAAATATTCAACAATTTCAGGTACAACAGTAGCCGTTATCGACGCACTCATTCCTGATAAGAAGAAGGATTATCTTGCTGAAGCTGAAAAGAGAGTTGACGAAATCACTTACAATTACAACTATGGACTTATTACTAATGAAGAGCGTTCTTCAGCAGTAATCAAGGCTTGGGAGGATTGTACAAATAAGGTTTCTAACGAGCTTACTTCAAACTTTGACGGTGCTCATAACCCAATTCATATGATGGTAGACTCAGGTGCCCGTGGTAGTACCTCACAGCTTCGTCAGCTTGCCGGTATGAGAGGTCTTATCGCAAATACAGCAGGTAAGACAATTGAGGTTCCTATCCGTGCTAACTATCGTGAGGGTCTTAATATTCTTGAATACTTCATTTCTTCTCGTGGTGCGAGAAAGGGTCTTGCCGATACAGCGCTTCGTACCGCTGACTCCGGTTACCTCACTCGTCGTCTTGTTGACGTATCACAGGATGTTATCATCCGTGATGATGACTGCGGCTGTCACGACGGTATCGTAGTTTCAAGAATTATGGACGGCAATCGTGTACTTGAGCCGCTTGAGGAAAGACTTACTGGCCGTTTCGTTGTTGATCCTGTTATTGATCCGAACACAGGCGAGGTTCTTATGGAGCCTGACAGAATGATGACTGCTGAGGATGCACAGCGTATTGTTGATGCAGGCATTGAGTCTGTTAAAATTCGCTCACTTATTACCTGTAAATCACGTCATGGTGTTTGCCGTAAGTGCTATGGTGCTAACCTTGCATTCAACGAGCCTGTACAGGTTGGCGAGGCTGTTGGTATTATCGCTGCTCAGTCAATCGGTGAGCCGGGTACACAGCTTACAATGAGAACTTTCCATACCGGTGGTGTAGCCGGCGGTGCTGATATTACACAGGGTCTTCCGAGAGTTGAGGAGCTGTTCGAGGCAAGAAAGCCGAAGCAGCTTGCAATCCTCAGTGAGATTGAGGGTGATGTTCGTTTTGAAGAAATCAAAAAGAGCCGTCACGTTGTTGTATATGATAATGAAACAGCAGAGGAAAGAAAGTACCTCATTCCTTATGGTGCAAGACTTTGTGAAAACATTGTTGAGGGTGCACATATCGCAAAGGGTACAGAGCTTACACTCGGTGCTGTTAATCCGCACGATGTTCTTGCTATCCTCGGTGAAGAGGCTGTATATAATTACCTGATTAAGGAAGTTCAATTTGCATACCGTACACAGGGTGTTGATATCAACGATAAGCACATTGAGGTTATCGTTCGTCAGATGCTTAAGAAGTGTACTGTTGACGAGGCAGGAAGCACGGATCTTGTTGCAGGCACAATGGTTGATGTTGCTCAGGTTGATGAGGCAAATGAGGCTGTTGAAAAGAGAATTGCCGCCGGTGAAACAGGTCTTGAAAAGGCTACCTATATTCCTATTCTTATGGGTATTACCAAGGCTTCACTTGCTACGGATTCATTCCTTTCAGCCGCATCCTTCCAGGAAACAACACGTGTTCTCACTGATGCTGCTATCAAGGGCAAGAGTGATCCGCTTATCGGTCTTAAGGAAAATGTTATTATCGGTAAGCTTGTTCCTGCAGGTACAGGTATGGATGTTTTCAGAGATGTTGATGTTGTTCCAAGTTATTTCTCAGGCGACAGCGAAACTTTAAATCTGGAACAATTACAAGAACTCTTGACAAATACAATGCAATAAGCTATAATATCTAACCGTGTGGATATGACTTTGGTTAAATTATACAAAGATTTATTCCGCATTTTGTAAAAAAACACAACATTTTGGGGCGAGCAGTCTGCTTGCCCCAAGGTGTGCGTTTAAATGATACTGCAATGTTTTGCTTGCTGTATGATTTATACGCACACTGCGTATAAAATAATTTTGAAAGGAGATAAACTATTGCCTACCTTTAACCAACTCGTAAGAACAGGTCGTAAGACTGTTGAGAAGAAGTCAAAGACACCTGCACTCTTAAAGGGACTTAACACAAAGAGAAATATTGTTACTGATAACAATTCTCCTCAGAAGCGCGGCGTTTGTACTGCAGTTAAGACAGCAACACCTAAAAAGCCTAACTCAGCTCTTCGTAAGATTGCCAGAGTTCGTCTTACAAACGGTATTGAAGTTTCTGCTTACATTCCGGGCGTAGGTCATAACCTTCAGGAACACTCTGTTGTTATGATTCGCGGCGGCCGTGTTAAGGATTTACCTGGTGTACGTTACCACATCATCCGTGGTACACTCGATACTCAGGGTGTTAACGGAAGAATGCAGAGCCGTTCAAAGTACGGTGCAAAGAGACCAAAGGCTGCTAAGAAGTAAGCCACACTTTATTTCTTATGGATGACAATAGTTTATATACCTATATATAAAGCGTATATGACCTTTTGTTGACTCCACGGGAAACCGAGTACCTATGAACTCATTAAAATTTATGAAGGAGGGAAGCGAAGATGCCAAGAAGAGGCCAAATCGCTAAGCGTGATGTTTTACCTGATCCAATGTATAACTCAAAGCTGGTTACACGTTTAATCAACAACATTATGCTTGATGGAAAAAAGGGTGTCGCTCAGAAAATCGTTTACGGAGCATTCGACATCGTTAGAGAAAAAACCGGTAACGATCCATTGGAAACTTTTGAAGCTGCAATGGAAAACATTATGCCGGTGCTTGAGGTAAAAGCTCGCCGTATCGGTGGTGCAACTTACCAGGTTCCTCTTGAGGTTCGTCCTGAAAGAAGACAGACATTAGGTCTTAGATGGATAACTCTTTACGCTCGTCAGCGTTCAGAGAGAACTATGAAGGAACGTCTTGCTGCTGAAATTATGGACGCTGTTAATAAGACAGGCGGTGCAGTTAAGAAGTGCGACGATACACATAAGATGGCAGAGGCAAACAAAGCATTTGCTCATTTCAGATATTAATAGGAGGATATTATGCCAAGAAAAGTATCTCTTGAAATGACAAGAAATATTGGTATTATGGCTCATATTGATGCAGGTAAAACAACTACTACTGAGCGTATTCTGTATTATACAGGTATCAATCACAAGATTGGTGAAACTCATGATGGTTCTGCAACAATGGACTGGATGGAGCAGGAGCAGGAGCGTGGTATTACAATCACATCTGCTGCTACAACTTGCTTCTGGAAAGACCATAGAATCAATATTATCGATACACCGGGTCACGTTGACTTCACAGTTGAAGTACAGCGTTCACTCCGTGTACTTGATGGTTCAGTTACTGTTCTTTGTGCAAAGGGCGGTGTTGAGCCACAGTCTGAAACCGTATGGCGTCAGGCTGACGAATATAAAGTACCCAGAATGATTTATGTTAATAAGATGGACATTATGGGTGCTGATTTCTACAGAGCATTGAATATGGTTAAAGACCGTTTTAAATGTAATGCTCTTCCAATTCAGCTTCCTATCGGAAGTGAGGATACCTTTAAGGGTATCATTGACCTTGTTGAAAATCATGCCATTATCTATATTGATCCTGATAAAGAGAAGGGTATGAAATTTGAAATCACAGAAATTCCTGATGATATGAAGGAATTAGCTGAAAAATACAGAACTGAGCTTATCGAGCATGTTGTAGAACAGGACGAGGAGCTTATGGAGAAGTATTTTGAAGAGGGCGAGGATGCTGTATCAGTTGCTGATATCAAGAAAATCATTCGTTCTTCAACAATAGCTAACGATATGGTTCCTGTATGCTGCGGTACTTCATACCGTAATATGGGTGTTCAGCCTCTTCTTGATGCTGTTGTTGATTATATGCCTGCTCCTACAGACGTTGAGTCAATCAAGGGCGTTAACCCTGATACTGACGAGGAAGAATATCGTCATTCATCTGATGATGAGCCATTTGCAGCTCTTGCATTCAAGATTGCAACTGACCCATTTGTAGGTAAGATTTGCTTCTTCCGTGTATATTCAGGTATGATTGAAGCAGGTACACCTTGCTACAACTCTGTTAAGGATAATAAAGAAAGAATGGGCAGAATTCTTCAGATGCATGCTAACCACAGAGAAGATATTCCTGTATGCTATGCAGGTGATATTGCTGCTGCAGTTGGTTTGAAGAATACAACAACAGGTGATACTCTCTGTGATGAGTCACACCCAATCATTCTTGAGTCAATGAATTTCCCTGATCCTGTTATTCGTGTTGCTATTGAGCCGAAAACAAAGGCAGGTCAGGAAAAGATGGGTATTGCTCTTGCAAAGCTTGCAGAAGAAGACCCGACATTTAAAGCATATACAGATGAAGAAACAGGACAGACAATCATCGCAGGTATGGGTGAGCTTCACCTTGAGATTATTGTTGACCGTCTTCTTCGTGAATTTAAGGTAGAGGCTAACGTTGGTGCTCCTCAGGTTGCTTATAAAGAAACCATTCAGGGCAACGGTCAGTCAGACCTTAAGTATAAGAGACAGTCAGGTGGTTCCGGTCAGTACGGTCACGTTAAAATCAGAATCATGCCTAACCTTGATGAAAATGGTATCGGCAAGGGTTATGAATTTGTTAACCAGATTGTCGGCGGTGCTATTCCTAAGGAATACATTCCTGCTGTTGATGCCGGTATTCAGGGCGCTATGAAGAGCGGTATCCTTGCCGGATACAATGTTGTTGATGTTAGAGTTGAGCTTTACGATGGTTCTTACCACGAGGTTGACTCATCTGAAATGGCATTTAAGATTGCAGGTTCTATGGCATTTAAGGATGCTGCAAAGGGTGCTAACCCAATCATCCTTGAGCCTATGATGAAGGTTGTTGTTATCGTTCCTGAAGAATATATGGGCGATGTTATCGGTGACCTTAACTCACGCCGTGGTCAGATTCAGGGTATGGAGGACAGAGCCGGTGCTAAGCAGGTTAACTCAAGAGTTCCGCTTTCAGAGATGTTCGGTTATGTAAATGATCTTCGTTCCAAGACCCAGGGTCGTGGTCAGTATACAATGGAGCCGGATGGTTATGAGCCGGTACCGAAGTCAATTAGTGAGTCAATTATCAGCGAAAGAGCTAAGAAAGACTAATAACTAATATAAATTATTAAAAAAGTCTTGATATTTTTATGCGTATTTGATAAAATATCTTTGACAATTTTACTATTGTAAATTTTAAGGAGGAAATTCCAATGGCAAAGGAAAAATTTAACCGTACCAAACCACATGTAAACATTGGTACAATCGGTCACGTTGACCATGGTAAGACAACTCTTACTGCTGCTATCACAAAGTATCTTGCTAACAAGGGCTTTGCAAAGTTTGAGGACTATGCAGACATCGATAAGGCTCCTGAAGAGAGAGAGCGTGGTATTACAATCAACACTGCACACGTTGAGTACGAGACAGAAGCTCGTCACTATGCACACGTTGACTGCCCGGGTCACGCTGACTATATTAAGAACATGATCACAGGTGCTGCTCAGATGGACGGTGCTATCCTTGTTATCGCTTCAACTGATGGTCCTATGGCTCAGACTAAGGAGCATTTGCTTCTTGCTCGTCAGGTAGGTGTTCCTGCAATCATCGTATTCATGAACAAGACAGACCAGGTTGACGACGAAGAGCTTCTTGAGTTAGTTGAGATGGAAATCCGTGAGACTCTTGCTGAGTATGAGTTTGACGATGAGTGCCCAATCATTAAGGGTTCAGCTCTTAAGGCTTTACAGGCTCCTTCAAATGATGATCCTGCTTGCGCTTGCATTCAGGAGCTCATGGACGCTGTTGATGAGTATATCCCAACTCCTGACCGTAAGGCAGACCTTCCTTTCCTTATGCCTGTTGAGGACGTATTCACAATCACAGGTCGTGGTACAGTTGCTACAGGTAGAGTAGAGCGTGGTCAGTTAAAGACTAACGATACAGTTGAGATGGTAGGTCTTCATGAGGAGACTTCTTCAACCGTATGTACCGGTATTGAGATGTTCCGTAAGATTCTTGACTATGCTGAGGCTGGTGACAACATCGGTTGTCTTCTTCGTGGTGTTCAGAGATCTGATATCGAAAGAGGTCAGGTGCTTGCTGCTCCTGGCTCAATCAAGCCACACACAAAGTTCTCAGGTCAGGTTTACGTTCTTTCTAAGGACGAGGGTGGACGTCATACTCCATTCTTCAACAACTACAGACCTCAGTTCTATTTCAGAACAACTGACGTAACAGGTGTTATCACTCTTCCGGAAGGCACAGAGATGTGTATGCCTGGCGATAACGTAGTAATGAACGTTGAGCTCATCACTCCAATCGCTATTGAAGAGGGTCTTCGTTTCGCTATCCGTGAGGGTGGTAGAACAGTAGGTTCAGGCGTTGTTACAGCTATCAATGAGTAATCTATAACCTTTTATAATCAGAGCAAGTCTTTTGACTTGCTCTTTTTTATGTTTATTGTTGACAAGTTAACTTGGCAATGCTATAATGAATATGCAAAGTAAACTTGGCAAAGGAGAACGGCTATGGATAAAAATGAAATTTTAGCAAAAAGCAGAAAAGAAAATAAGAATGGTGATGAATGGCAGAAAGATGTTTTTATCAAGGCTTATAGATTTTCTTCTGTTGCGGTTACTGTTTTACTCGGTGTATTTTGCCTTATAAAGCAGGACGCAGGCTATTTGATATTGATGTTTTTAATGAATTTTTTTAAAAGCTTTTATTGTGCTATTAAGCTAAAAAGAAAGATTGATATAGTATTAGTTCTTGTGGAGACAGTTTGCTGTATTCTTTTAATTGTTATGTATATTTCAGGCAGAATATAGATTGTACAGGAAGAAGCATAAAAGAATAGCATTGTAATAATGCATTGACAAGGAGTTGTTATTATGAATAAAGATGAGATTTTAGCAAAAAGCAGAAGTGAAAATAAAAAACAGGACGAATATTATGCCGAAGTAAATAAATCTTCAATGAGAGTCGGTATGCTGACAGTCGTCGCTGTATGCGTAATTTTAATGGCGGTTGAATATTTTGTCTATGGCGAATGTAATCTGGGATATATTGTGATTATAACAGTCGTAAATGCCGCTTTGAATCTTTATAAGGGTATCAAATTGAAAGACAAAGCCTTTATTATTAGCGGATTGATATGGTCAGTTGCAACTGTGATTGACGTTGCAAATTATATTATGAAACTGGTAGGCTGATATGGACGATAAATTAATACTGCATAACAGGCTAAAGGAAATCAGAACAGGCCGTAATCTTTCTCAGGCTCAGCTGGCATATATGGTCGGTGTTTCAAGAAACACAATCAGCTCCATTGAAACCGGTCAGTATAGTCCGACCGCCAAATTAGCATTAATCCTGTGTATTGCACTTGATGTGAAATTTGAGGATATGTTTTATTTTGAATAATCTTTATTATCTTATTGAAAAATGTTTTTATGATTAAGGTAGGCGGTGGGTTTTGTTTAGTGTAGGGGCGGATTCAATATCCGCCCTGAATTGTTTTTCCATATCGTGGAACGATATGGAATCGTCCCCTACAGAATGTCAATTATATATTTTATATTTTGCTGATTTGTGCTATAATGATATCGGTGAAAAATATGTCAGAAGAGCTGGAAAACTTAACAGGTACAATTGAAGAAATAACATATCAGAATGAGTCAACAGGTTTTGCTGTTATTGAGGTTGATGCAGGTGATGAGTTTGTAACGGTTGTTGGTGTTCTCGGTGGTGTTGTTATCGGTGAAGAGGCTGTGTTTCAGGGGGAGTGGGTGATGCATCCTACTTTTGGAAGACAGTTTAAAGCGGTGCGTCTTCAGCGTACTTTACCTGCTGATGCATCAGGTATGCTTCGTTTTCTTGCAGGCGGAATTATAAAGGGTGTGCGTGAGGCAACTGCCGCTAAGATTGTTGAGAAATTCGGCTCTGACACATTTAATGTTATTGAAAATGAGCCTGAACGTTTAGCTGAAATCAAGGGAATCAACAAGGCAAAAGCAAAGAAAATCAGTCAGGATTTTAAGATGCAGTTTGCTGCACGTGATATTATGAATGGTCTTGCTGATTTGGGACTGAATCAGCAGGAGGCCTTTCAGGCTTATAATTTGTACAAGTCCTATGCACTGGATATCATTAAAGAAAATCCCTACGCTTTTGTGTCTGAGAGCAATGGCTTCAGTTTTGAACGTGCTGATGAAATTGCTTTTTCCATGCAGGATGCTCCGCCGTTTGACTACCGCAGTCAGGCAGGTGTCGTGTATGTGGTGCGCTATAATCTTCACAATGGGCACACCTGTATTCCGAGAAGCAGCCTGATCAAGCCTGCAATGAACCTGCTTGATTGCAGTGAAGATGAGGTTGAAATTGCGATTGACAATGCGATTGACTCCAAACAGCTTGTGCAGGAGGATATCGACGGCAGGGATTTTTTGTTTTTGCCTGAGATTTACCGTGCAGAGTCTGCTATAGCTGAGCGCATAAATGTGATGCTGAATTTCCCTCCGCAGCAGAAGGATATATCAACTTCCGAAATTTACGCCTTCGAAGAGGCGAATCATATCCACTTTGATGAAAAGCAGAGACAGGCTATTGAGATTGCTGTTAATAAGGGTATGCTTATTTTGACAGGCGGACCGGGTACAGGTAAAACAACTACGGTCAAGGGTATCATTACCCTTATGAAAAACAGGGGACTTGACGTGGCACTTGCTGCACCGACAGGGCGTGCTGCCAAGAGAATGAGCGAGCTTACAGGCTATGAGGCAAAGACCATTCACAGACTGCTTGAGGTTGAATATCGTGAGGGTGCAACCGAGCCGTCCTTTTGCCATAATCTGAAAAATCCTCTTGAATGTGATGCGGTAATTGTTGATGAGCTTTCTATGGTAGATGTCACCGTGTTTTCAGCCTTGCTGGATGCTTTGCCTCTTTCCTGCCGTCTGATTATGGTCGGTGATAAAAATCAGCTGCCTCCTGTGGGTGCCGGCAATGTCCTTGCCGATTTGATTAAAAGCGGACTGATAGGCGTTGTCAGTCTGGATAAAATTTTCCGTCAGGCGCTAGAAAGCAATATTGTTTCAAACGCACACAGAGTTGTGGCAGGGGAAATGCCGCTGCTGGATAACAGTGATATCAATTCCGATTTCTTTCTGCTGAATGAGGATTCAAGATTCAATGCACCGAGAAAGATAGTCAATCTTGTTACCAACCGTATTCCTGCCGGCTACGGATTTGATTCCATTTCTGATATACAGGTGCTTTGCCCAAGCCGTAAGGGCGAGGTGGGTACTGAAAATATCAATGCACTTTTGCAGGAGGTACTTAATCCGCCGTCAAGAGAAAAAGCTGAAATCCGAAATCGCGGTTATATTCTGCGTGAGGGTGACAAGGTGATGCAGATTAAGAATAACTATGATGTTCCGTGGTTTAAAAATGATGACAACGGAACAGGCGTGTTCAATGGCGATATCGGAATATTGACGAGAATTGATAAGGCCAACGATATTATCAACGTGCGTTTTGATGACAGAGAGGCTATGTACAGTATAGAAAATGCTAAGGAAATTGAGCTTGCCTATGCTATGACTGTACATAAAAGTCAGGGCAGTGAATTTGATGCTGTGGTACTTCCTACAATCAATACACCACCTAAGCTTGCTTACAGAAATCTTTTTTATACTGCATTGACAAGGGCAAAGAGCCTGCTCGTCATTGTAGGCAATGCGAATTCAATCCGACTTATGGTGGAAAATGATAAAAAGAGCAGACGTTACAGTGCACTGGTCCATTTCCTTTTTAAGGAGGAAAGTGGTATATTTGGTGAGTAGAATAGTGTACAAACAATGTTATTGATATTCCGTAGGGGACGATTCCATATCGTCCCACAATTATTGAGAAACAATTCGGGCGGATATTGAATCCGCCCCTACGATAAA
>ERZ808051.704-NODE-704-length-31189-cov-7.363975_pt1 | contig 31189 bp, 40 predicted proteins | sample MGYA00380199_ERZ808051 | MGnify/ENA primary metagenome ERZ808051 (study PRJEB31490, sample SAMN06133391) | mouse gut metagenome | isolation source: J11 | host: mice | place: China: Chengdu | collected 2015-05 ...
GGGCGGTACTCGCTGTACAGCAGCCAGAATATCGTGTATTCCAAGCTGGAGGCCCGGCTCAATGACAGCCTGTAACGGTCCTACTTTCTGCTTGTGCAGAAAGTAGGCAAAGACACACTCAGGGGGAAACCCTCCGGGTGAACACGGCCCCAAGGGCGGGCCATGTTCACAGTCGGGTCTCCCCCCGAGACCCCCCTTTTACGGGGGCTTTCAGACCGGGGCGCTGGGTGGTTTCCCTTCCGGCGCGGAGCGGACACGGACGCGGCTCCCCCTGCCGCCGCTGCCGCTGAGGGCGCGGGTACTGAAAAGCGGGCGGCGTCCACGTAAGGTGCGCCTCCGTGTGCCGCGGCGCTCACGGATGCGTATCAGGGTAAGGCGTCATGACATCTGTGCGGCCCAAAAGATAATCGATGCTTGTCCCATAATAGTCCGCCAATTTGATCAAAACATCTGTGGGAATGTCCCGTTTGCCCGTTTCATAATAGGAATAACATACTTGACCGCATTGTAAATACTCTGCAAGGTCTTTTTGTAATAAATCTTTGTCCTCCCTCATATCCCGAATTCTTCTATACATTTTGGATACTCCCTTCCTAAAAATAGGATGTACCAAAAAGTATAGATAAAACATTTTGTTATATTGACATAATTAACAAAATGGTATATGCTGAGCTGGAGGTGATTCCAGATGGCCGAAGAAACCAGAAAAAGGATTTCAATTTTGATACCAGAGAAGATATACCAGCAATTAGAGGAGGAGGCAGAACATTCCGGGCGCTCTCTTTCGTCCTATGTCAGACAGGTCCTGAAATGGCATCTGTTATATTTGGACCAATTCAAATAAACATAAACAAGGCCCTGTCCGCATGGACAGGGCCATTAAAGTTTCTTTTTGCTTACTTTTTCTTTTCAAAGAAAAAGTAAGGCCCTTGAACTTATCTCTGGTACTCAAACTCCAGGTTATAGAGGCACACGGCGTCGCCGTCCTGGACGCCCAGGTCCTCCAGCTGCTGGTACACCCCGGCGTCCCGCAGCCTGCGCTCGAACCAGTTGCGGCTCTCGTAGTCGCCGAAGTTGACGTTGGCCATGAGCTGGCGCAGCCAGGGCCCGTCCACCAGCCAGGTGCCGTCCTCGTCCCGCTGGATGTCCAGGGCCTCCGAGGTGTCCACCTCCGGGGGCCGCTCCACGTAGGTGGGCTCGTAGACGGTCACCGGGGGCAGGGTGGACAGCTCCCGGGCGGCGGCGTACATCAGCTCTTTGGTGCCCTGGTGGGCGGCGGCGGACAGCTCGAACAGGGGGCAGCCCTTGGCCTCCACGTGTGAGCGGAGCTTAGCCAGCAGCCCGGGGTCCTCCATGATGTCCACCTTGTTGGCGGCCACGATCATCCGCCGGGAGGCCAGCTCGGGGGACCAGCGCTCCAGCTCCTGACAGATGGCGTCGAAGTCGGCCACCGGGTCCCGGCCCTCGGAGCCGGACACGTCCACCACGTGGATGAGCAGGCGGCAGCGGTCCACGTGGCGGAGGAAGTCGTGGCCCAGGCCCGCGCCGTCGGCGGCGCCCTCGATGATGCCGGGGATGTCGGCCAGCACAAAGGACTGGCCCTCCTCCATGGGCACCACTCCCAGGTTGGGGGAGAGGGTGGTGAAGTGGTAGTTGGCGATTTTGGGCTGGGCCCGGGTGACCACGCTGAGCAGGGTGGACTTGCCCACGTTAGGGAAGCCCACCAGCCCCACGTCGGCCAGCAGCTTCAGCTCCAGAAGGACCTCCCGGTACTGTCCCGGCAGGCCCGCCTTGGCGAACCGGGGAGCCTGGCGGGTGGGGGTGGCGAAGTGCTGGTTGCCCCAGCCGCCGTTGCCGCCTTTCGCCAGAATGAAGTCCTCCTGGCCGGACATGTCGCAGATAATCTCCTTTGTCTCCAGGTCCCGGACCACGGTGCCCCTGGGGACCCGGATCACCAGGTCGCCGCCGTCCTTGCCGGAGCAGCGTTTGCCTTGGCCGTCCTTGCCGTTTTCGGCGGTGTATTTGCGTTTGTAGCGGAAGTCCATCAGGGTGGACATGTGGGGGTCCACCCGCAGGATAATGTTCCCGCCCCGGCCGCCGTCGCCGCCGTCGGGGCCGCCGGAGGCCACGTACTTCTCCCGGTGGAAGGCCACCGCGCCGCCTCCTCCGGCCCCGGCCCGGACGGTGATCCGGGCGGTGTCAATGAATTGATTGGCCATAAGGCCCTCCTTTTTGTGAATGGGTTATTGGCAAAGGCCCTCGAAGAAGCGGCGGGCGTGTTCCAGGTCCTCCTGGTCAGGATGCCCCTTGCCGGTGCCTCCTATGAGCTTGAAGGGCCCGAAGGTGTTGAAGCCCCGGCAGCCGAACTCTCCGGCCACCTGGGCGGATTTTTCCCTGACCGCCGCCGCGATGGACTTGGCGCTGCCCAGCCCCGCGTAGGTGTACAGGAAGAACACCCGCCTGCCCTCCGGCAGGTTTGCCCTGGCGAAGTTCAGCACGTCCGGGTGGAAGCTTCCGCCGTAGATGCCGGAGGCGAAGCCGATGAGGTCATAGCCGCTCAGGTCGGCCCGCGCCTGGGCGGACGCGTCGATGAGGGTCACGTCGTGGCCCCGGGCCACGGCCTCCACCAGCTTTTTGGTGTTGCCATGGTGGCTGGAGTGGTAGACGATTACGGTTTTCAGCATGACGATCCGCCTTCCTGTTCTCTGGTTATCTGCTCCCAGTTGATTTTGCGGCCTTTGAAGTAGTATTGCCGGTCGTGCTCGCCGATCTCCCGCAGCACCCGGCAGGGGTTGCCCGCGGCCACCACATTGGCGGGCAGGTCTTTGGTGACCACGCTGCCGGCGCCCACCACGGTGTTGTCGCCGATGGCCACGCCGGGCACCACGATCACCCCCGCCCCCAGCCAGCAGTTGCGGCCGATGCGCACCGGGGCGTTGTACTGGTAGGCTTTTTCCCGCAGCTCGGGCAGGATGGGGTGGCCCGCCGTGGCGATCACCACATTGGGCCCGAACATGGTGCAGTCCCCCACATAGATGTGGGTGTCGTCCACAAAGGTGCCGTTGAAGTTCACATAGACGAAGCTGCCGAAGTGGATGTGCCGTCCGCCCCAGTTGGCGTGGAAGGGGGGCTCGATGTAGCACCCCTGGCCGATTTCGGCGAACATCTCCCTCAGCATGGCCGCCCGCTTCTCCTGCTCCGGGGGGCGGGTCTGGTTGAACTCATACAGCTTGTCCAGGCATTGGAGCTGCTCGGCCATAATGGATTCATCCATGGGGAGGTACAGCTCCCCGCCGTGCATTTTTTCCCGGAAGTCCATAGCTCCTCCTTATAAATCCAGTTGATAAATGCGGTGCCGGGGGATGCCCTCGTACCAGGCGAAGTATTCGCGGGGGACGTCGCAGATTTCCAGCAGCCGCCCGCCCAGCCGTTCAATGGTATGCCAGGAGGGAGCGTTGTCCTCCGCGCAGGTTATGTAGAGCCGGGTCATCCCGTGGAACCGGGCCGTGTCCAGCGCCAGTTCACACGCCCGGCGGGCGTAGCCGCGCCCCCGGGCCTCCTCGTTGACCTCATAGCCGATATGGCCGTTGTAGTAGGTGTGGAAATTGTCCCCGATGCGGATGCTGATCTTCCCCACGGGGACGCCCTCCGCCAGGATGTCGTAATAGTAGTAGGGGAGCTGCACCCTGCCGCCCTCCGCCTTTTCCCGGATCTTCAGCGTGATATCCCCGCCGCTGATCTCGTCAAAGCGGCTGTCAAACGCGAAGCCCATCAGGGTTCCCCCGGCGCCGGGCGTACACGTCGCTGTTCACCCGCCACCCGCCGTCCTCCAGCACGGTACAGTTCTGCCAGTGGAAGGCATCCGCTCCAATCTCGGAGAAAACCCACTTTCCGTCTGGGTTGTCGGCGGGGGTTCCCACCAGCCGCTCCCCCTCCTTCACAAAGGTGAGCAGCCGCACGCGGCCCCCGCAGCAGTAGGCCATGTCGTATCGGCCCTCCCCGGCGTTGAACATCCGCAGGGCCGCGCCGTACTCTCCGTCGGGCTGGGGGTTGTCCGCCATGGTGGCCCGGGAGGGGCAGATAAACAAATCCTCAATGCCCGCGCCGTTGAGGGCGCGGCGGAACAGCCACTCCCCCTGGACGGTCCGCCCCCCGCCCAGGCCGTCGGTATAGGTAAAGTCCCAGTCCCCCAGCAGGGGGGCGAACCAGTCGAACTCCGGGGGGATTTTATTTTCCCCGGCAGTCAGGGCCTCCAAAAACGCGTCCATCGCATACCCTCCCATTCAGCGCCGCTCCACCAGGAAGAGACGCTTGGAAAAGCCGCCCCGCCGGTCGTGCTTGCGCCGGCAGGCGGAGAAGAGCTCCTCCACGGTGTGGCCGTCCGCCTGGGCCAGGGCGCAGACCACCTCCAGCACATCGGCCAGCTCGTCCAGCGCCCGGCTCTCGTGGTACTCTGCCACTTCCTCGTCCAGCTTCTGTTCCAGGCGGACCCGGTATTCCGCGCCGTCTAAAACCCGGACGACGGCCTGCCCGCCGTCCTGTTCGATGATCTCCGGGATTTTGTCCCGCACCAGCTTGTTGAATACCATCGGACTATCTCCATCTCCTATGAAAAAAGCCGCAAACGGTCCCCCGTTTGCGGCTTTTGGTTGGGTCACTGAGCAATTTCTACAATAGAAACCTGCTTGCGGTCCTTGCCCAGGCGCTCGAACTTCACCTTGCCGTCCTTGAGGGCGAACAGGGTGTCGTCGCTGCCCTTGCCCACGTTGACGCCGGGGTGGATGTGGGTGCCCCGCTGGCGCACCAGGATGTTGCCCGCCAGCACGAACTGGCCGTCGCCGCGCTTCACGCCCAGACGCTTGGCCTGGGAGTCGCGGCCGTTCTTGGTGGAGCCGCCGCCCTTTTTATGGGCGAAAAACTGGATGTTGAGCTTCAGCATAATCGTTTCCGTCCTTTCTGTTAAAGGTTAAAAGCTGTCACGCTGCGCCTGTTCGCGACGCGCGGCCTCACTCCGATTCGGGCAAAATCCAGTCCCACTGGGTGGGCCTTGGACTTTTGCCCTCACTTCGCTCCATCCGCGCTGCTCACGACGGCTCCGCGCTTCTTACTCGTCGTCATCGTCCATCAGGACGGTGAGGTAGTCGGGATATTCCTCCCCCATGGCCTGGAGGTAGACCATCAGCCCCGCCAGCAAGTTCTGGCAGGTGTGCTCGTTTTCCTCGTTCAGTCCAACCGGGAGCTTGAGGGAGATGCGGGCGTCCTTTTCGCTGGCCTTCACCGGGGCCCCCAGGCCCAGCACCTCGTTGATGGTGCACTCAGTGAGCCCCACGGCGGCGGAAACGGCGGCGCACACGATGTCCGCGCCCGCCTCGGCATAGCCGCTGTGGCCCTCCACCAGAAAGCCGTCGATCCGGCCGGACCCGCTGTGGAAGGTGACGGTGGTCATACGCGGGCCTCTCAGGCGTTGACCTTGGTGATCTCCACCTTGGTGTAGGGCTGGCGATGGCCCTGACGGCGGCGGTAATTCTTTTTGGGCTTGTACTTGAACACCAGGATCTTCTTGCCCTTGCCGTTCTTCACCACGTTGGCGGTGACGGAGGCGCCGGCCACCGCGGGGGCGCCGAACTTGGCGCTGTCGCCGTCCAGGACGGCCAGCACCTTGTCGAAGGTAACGGATTCGCCGGCTTCCGCGTTCAGCTTCTCGATGTAGAGGGTGTCGCCCTCAGCCACCTTGTACTGCTTTCCGCCGGTCTCGATGATCGCGTGCATATCTGCACTCCTTTCCTTTATTACGGGCTCGCTGTCGGGGGCGGGGGATGGTCCCCACTTGCTGTCACGCTTCTTCTTACCCATTCAATGCGGCCCTGATAGTATATCAGCCCGATTTTCCAAAGTCAAGGGGTTTCCCTTGATTTTTTACCTTTTTGGCTCAAAAAGCGCTTTTTGTCCGGCGGCCGCCGCCCGCAGACGAACGGGGCGGTCAACGCCCCGCCAGCTCCGCCTGAAAGTCCGCGGCCTCCTCCTTGGCGGCGGCGATCTTGTCCCAGCCCTCCAGATATTCCTTGGCGTACTTGGGGTTGTTCAGCCGGACAATTTTCCGGTTTTCCGGGTCCACCAGCTTGGTGATCCCCCCGGCCCCCAGGGACAGCACGGTCTGTAGCTCCTCCATCATCACGATGTTGTAGGCGCACACCGCCCCCGGCCGGGTCCAGCCCACGTTTTCAAAGGAGCCGGACATATATTTCTGCCGGTAGAGGTAGTAGGGGGCGTACCCCGCCTCCCGCAGGCGGTCCGACGCCAGGGCCAGCATGGCCTCCACCGTCTCGGGAGGGCACAGGCCCCCGCCTGTCCCGGCAAGGCCCTCCCCGGCGAGCCGGGAGCCCTTTTTCAGCGCCAGGGTGTGCACCGTGATGTTGGCGGGCCCCATGGCCAGCACCTGGTCCAGAGTCCGCCCGAAGCCCTCCAGGCTGTCGGCGGGCAGTCCCGCGATGAGGTCCATGTTCACCAGCCCGCCGAAGTGCCGCTCCGCCAGGGCCATGGCCTCCACGATCTGGGCGGCGGTGTGGGCCCGGCCCATGGCCCGGAGCACATGGTTCTCCATAGTCTGGGGGTTGATGGAAATCCTGTGGATGTTGTGGAGCTTCAGCGTCTCCAGCTTGTCCGCGGTGATGGTGTCCGGCCGGCCCGCCTCCACGGTGAACTCGCCGCACCGCTCCATGGGCAGGAAGTTTTCCACAGCGGACAAAATTTTGTGGAGCTGTTCCGCGCTCAGGGTGGTGGGGGTGCCGCCCCCCATGTAGGCGTGGGAGATATGAAGGCCCCGCTCCCGCAGGAGCCCTCCCGCCAGCTGAATCTCCCGGCACAGGGCGTCCACGTAGGGCTCCACCAGGGCCAGGGAGCCCTTGATGTCCGACGAGATGAAGGAGCAGTAGGCGCACCGGGTTGGGCAGAAGGGGACGCCCAGATAGAGGGCCAGCCCATCCCGGTCCAGCCCCCGGTTCACGTCCAGGGCGGCCTGGGCGCACTCCACCGCCAGCGCCGCCCGATCCCCGTTCACCAGGTAGTCCCGCGTAAGGACCGTCCACGCCTCCTCCGGCGTTTTTCCCGCCAGTATGGCCCGGGTGGGCAGCTTCACTGGCCGCACCCCGGTGAGGCACCCCCAGGGCAGACTGTAGTGACGTCCGTCGCCCTTCCTGTGAGCGATCATCCTGGTCCCTGCCAGGTAGATTGTCCGCTTGACATCCCAGGAGACCGCGCGATAGACCTCCTCCTCCGTCCTCTCCAGGATGTTCGGGATACCCCGGCCGCACAGGCTGTGCAATCCTCCCGCCCAGTGTGAAAAAAAGTCCTCCATGTCACAACAATCATCGCTCTTGGGCATCTCCTTCAAGTCCGGCCCCAAATGAACGGTGACATGGACGCGTGCGAGCTCCTCGCCCTCCATTTTTTTGAACCGATTTCTGTCATCCCTGATGAACTCAATGTGCATATCGCCCATTGCCGGAAAGTGGCCCTCCGGCTCCCCATGCAGGTACTCAAATTTCTCCTCGGGGAACAGCGTAATCAACATCTGCTCAATGGGGTAGCGATATTTTTCCACCGGCCAGGGCCAGTTTTTCGATTCCATGAAGATCTTCATCGTCAGCGTCCCATAGCCTCCCGGAGGCAGTAGTTGGACCGCCGCTCCCGCTCCAGGGTGGTCTGCTCCTCGTGGCCGGGGAGCACCTGGTAGTCCCCGGGGAGCTCTCCCAGCCGCTTGAGGGACCGCATGATCTGCCCCTCGTCGCCGCCGGGAAAGTCGGTGCGGCCCATGGAGCCGGCGAACAGGGTGTCCCCGGTGAACAGCACGTCCTCCGAGCGCAGCGTCACCGAGCCGGGGGTGTGGCCGGGGGTTTCCAGTACTTCGATCCTGATCCCGTCCACGTCCACCACGTCCCCCTCCCGGTAGGGGGTGATGTCTCCGAAGGAGCGGACGGTGGGGAACCGCTCTCCGAACATCCCGGTGGTTTCGCCCTCGCCGAAGTCGGCGGGGTGGCAGTAGACGGGCAGGCCGGGCCACTCCTCCCGGAGGCCGGGAATGCCCAGGATGTGGTCGAAGTGGCCGTGGGTGAGGAGGACGGCCTCCGCCTCCAGCCCCTTCTGAACCAGCCACTGGGCCACCTGCTCCCCCTGGTCTCCGGGGTCCACAATGCCGCACTTGTACCCGCCGTCCCGGCGGAAAATATAGCAGTTGGTGCCGATCTGGCCCAGCCGAAGGACACTGATCTCCACAAAATCACCTCATTCTTGAATTTGTTCCAGCTTCTTTTCAATCAGCGCGTGGGAAATCTCCAGGGCCATGATGCGCCGCCTTGCCAGCGTGAGCTGGGATTTGTACCGCTCCGGGCGTTCCTTGCCCTCCAGCGTTTTGACCGTCTCCCGCAGCTTATGCAGGGTGGAGGCGATCTGCCGTTTGGCCTCGTTCAGTTCGTCCGCTGAAAATTCCCTCACTGCGTTTCCACTCCTGTTTGAAAATCCCCCGGCAGTGCCGGGGGATTCTTTTTACGCTTTATTCGGATCGTAGGCCACCACGGTGCGGCGGTTGGGCTCGGTGCCGGTGGAGAAGGTGGACACGCCGGGGTAGTCCTGGAGGGCGGTGTGGATCACATGGCGCTCATAGGCGTTCATGGCCTCCAGGGTGATGTTCCGGCGGTACTTGACCACCTTGCCCGCTGTTTTGCGGGCCAAGCGGTAGAGGGACTCCTCCCGGCGGGCCCGGTAGCCCTCGGCGTCCACGTGGATGCGCACCCGGTGGCTGCGGCCCTTGTTGACGGCGTAGCCGGTGAGCTGCTGGATGGCGTCCAGGGTTTCCCCCCGGTGGCCGATGAGGGCGCCCATGTTCTCTCCCTCCAGCACCACCTGATAGGTGTCTCCATCCCGGGTGACCACAGGCGTGGCCTCCACCCCCATGTGCTGGAACAAGCCGGTCTGGAACTTCACGATGGCGGCGGCCACGTCGTCGTCCGCCCGCTCCCCCCTGGGAGCGGGGGCGGGCTTTTCCGCCTGGGGCTTGGGCTGGGGTCTGGTGGCGGGCTCCGACCGGGGCTGGGGTTTGGGCTGAGGTCTGGGGGCGGGCTCCGGTCGGGGCTGGGGTTTGGGCTGAGGCCTGGGGGCGGGTTCCGGCCGGGGCGGAGCGGGCCGCTCCGGCTCGTCGGGGGCCTCATAGGTGAGCTTCACCTTGGCGGGTACGGAGCCGATGCCCAGAAAACCGGTCCGGCCCCGCTCCAGGATTTCCACAGACACATCGTCCCGGTCCAGACCCAGCTGGGCCAGACCCTTGGCGATGGCCTCGTCCTCGGTTTTGGCGGTGAATTCCATGTATTTCAGCATGGGAACGCACTCCTTTGTATTATGTTGTTCATGATTTCAGCACTGGGTCAGTTCTCTTCGCCGTCGTCGGCGTAGGCTTCCTCGTAGTCTCCGCCGTCCTCCGAAGGGGCCTGCGCCTCCTTGCCCTTCCGCTGGGCGGCCTCGGCCTGAGCGGCCAGCTCGGGGTTGGACTGGGCCACGATCTCTTTTTCCTCCTCGGTGAGCTCGGCGGGCTCCTCCCCGGCGGGCTTGGCGGGGCCGTTGGGGTCCCAGTAGGGGGTGACGGGGTAGCGGTTGGGGTCATAGGCGCGGCCCCGGGCATAGGCCCGCAGGCCCTCCCGGCTGGCGGTCAGGTCCACGCCGGGCTCACGGTTCTTCTTCTGATGGCCCTTCTTGGGGTCTTTCCCGGCGGCAATGGCGGCGGCCTTCTTCTCGGCGGCGATGCGGCGGCGCTCCTTTTCCGCCTCCTTGGCCTTGGCGGCCTGCTCGGCCATCTCCTTCTGGGCGGCCTCGTAGTCCTTGCGGAGCATCCGGCCGCAGATGATCTCCTGCACCATGCCCAGCAGGGAGTTGGCGATCCAGTAGATACAAAGGCCGGCGGGCATGGAGAAGCCGATCCACAGGGACATCAGCGGGCTCATCAGGAACAGGGACCAGTTCATTTTTGGGGCGGGCTGGTCCTTGTTCATCTGGTTGGTCTTCTGCATCACCAGACTGGACAGCACAGACACCACAGCCGAGATGACCGGCAGCAGGAACAGGCCGACAGAGGCCCAGGTCATGCCTCCTTCCCAGAACTTCAGCTTGGGAATCTGGGACAAGTCGATGCCAAAGAAGTCGAAATTAATCAGAAAAATCCCAGCGGCGGAGACGCCGGTGGCCGCGGCGGCGGACTTTGCCGCCTCCAGATTTCCGGCGTTGAGCATGGGGGCCAGGGTCAGTTCATTGTAGCCCACAGGGGTGAAGTCGGCCCAGCCCAGGGCGGTGGCCACGGCGGTGGTCGCCTGTTCCGTGAGGCCCATCATGTATTTTAACGGGCGGCGGATGATAGCGTACAGCGGCCACAGGATAAGAATGGGGATAAAGGACCAGCCGCAGCCCCCCATGGGGTTGGCGTTGTTCTCGGCGTAGAACTTCTGGACCTCCTGGTTGTACTTCTCCTTGTCGTTGCCGCAGCGCTTCTGGATCTCCTGGAGCTGGCCGTTCATCACGTTCATCTTAATCATACTCTTCTTGCCCTTGAGCTGCAGGGGGAAGAGGACGATTTTCACCACCACCGTGAACAGGAACAGGGCGATGCCGTAGCTGTCGAACACCTGGCAGAACAGCTTGAGCAGCCAGCTGAACGGGGTCATGAGGATTTGCCAAATATCCATGTTTGGCCTCCTAAATTCGTTTGATTTTCTTGGGTGGGACGGGGTCGTAGATATAGCCCTTCTCCCGGTGGAAGGGGTGGCACCGCAGAATTCTCCACGCCGCCAGCAGCCCGCCCTTCAGCGCCCCGTGGACCTCCACCGCCTCCAGGGCGTAGGTGGAGCAGGTGGGGATGAACCGGCAGCAGGGGGGGCGGTAGGGGGAGATGTCCCGCCGGTACCAGCGGATCAGGGCCAGCAGCAGTTTTTTCACGGGTTTTCTCCCTTTTTCAGCAGCTCCAGCTTGTCCGCCAGCTTCAAAAAGGACCTCTCCATCTGGCGGTAATCGCTGGAGGCGGCCCGGCTCCGGGCCACCACCACCACGTCCCGGCCGCCCAGCACCTGCTCCTCATGGAGGCGGTAGATCTCCCGCAGGCGGCGGCGGACCCTGTTGCGCACCACGGCGTTCCCCACCTTGGTGGACACGGTGAGGCCCAGGCGGCAGCCTTTCATCCCGTTCCCACGGACATAGAGGGCCAGCCGGCTGTCGGCGGCGGTTCTGCCCCGGCTGTAGATCCGGCGGAACAGGTGGTTTTCTTTCAGCGGTACGGTTTTTTTCATCTGGACCTCCATTTGGGATAAAGCGTTTCAGGACGTTCGGCCGCTTTCGCTCCGACTCGGGCAAAATACAGATTTGCTCCGCAAATCTTGGTTTTTTGCCCTCGCTCCAGTCCAAGCTCCCTCACTGACCGCTTCTCCGCGTATAAACGCCTAGGGGCGAGGGAAAATTCCCGCGCCCCGGTGTTTATCGTTTATCCCGATGTGTGCGCCATCAGTGGCTCAGGCGGGCGCGGCCCTTGGCGCGGCGCCGGGCCAGAACCTTGCGGCCGTTGGCGGTGGCCATACGCTTGCGGAAGCCGTGGACCTTGGAACGCTGGCGCTTCTTGGGCTGATAGGTACGAACCATGCGGGAACACCTCCTGTACAATTTGACGGGCTCCCCGGACCCCGGGGCGCCTCCTCCACAACGCCCGGTCGGGCGCGGTTGGCAGACGTTTGCGCGTAATCGCGTGTCAAAGATTATACCTTTATTTTTTGTGCCTGTCAACAAAAAAACGGGAATATTCTTTTTTTCCCTGGCCGCCACCAGATATGGTGCTTCTTTTCCGGTCCGTGTCGGTTTTGTCAAAAAAAAGCCGCCCCGCCCGGATACGATTATATAAAAGAATTGGGAAAAGCTCTTGTATGCCGCCCCTTTTTTTGGTATAATTGATTAATTACGATATTAGAGAGTTTAGGAGGCTGCTCCCTATGAAATCGGCTGCCGACGTATGGGAAAAAGTAAAGAGCCTGATGGAGGGCAGTATGACCGCCGTCTCCATTGAGACTTGGTTCGGCGACGTGGAAGCGGTCGCCCTGGAGGACACCCGGCTGGTGCTTTGCGTGCCCACCGACTTCAAGCGGGGGATTATCCGCACCCGATTTCAGTCCGGAGTGGAGGCGGCGCTGAAGGAGCTGTTCTCCTTCGACGTGGACGTGGCCCTGCTGCTGCCGGAGGAGCGGGACGCCTACCTCCGGCAGGCGGCGGCCCCTCTTCCCGCCGGGGGGGAGGAATCGGACCGGTATACCTTTGAGCGGTTCGTGGTGGGCTCCACCAACCGCTGGGCCTTCACCGCCGCCCAGAAGGTGGCGGAGGAGCCCGGGGGGCCCTACAACCCCCTGTTCATCTACGGGCAGTCGGGTCTGGGCAAGACCCACCTGCTTCACGCCATCGCCAACCGGGTGCGGCAGAACAGCCCGGGCTGCCACATCATGTACGTCCAGAGCGAGGACTTTGTCAACGAGCTCATTGGCAACCTGCGGCGGGGCATCGACATGCAGGGCTTCCGGGACAAATACCGGCAGGTGGATCTGTTTCTCATGGACGACGTGCAGTTCATCGCGGGAAAGGACTCCAGCGAGGAGGAGCTGTTCCACACCTTTAATACTCTGTACGAGCAGAAAAAGCAGATTGTATTCACCTCCGACCGACCGCCCTACGAGATGCTCCGGCTGGAGCAGCGGCTGAAAACCCGGTTTGAACAGGGCCTCACCACCGACATTCAGCCGCCGGACTACGAGACTCGGGTGGCCCTGCTGAAGAACAAGGCCCTGGAGCGGGGGATCTCCCTGCCCGACCCGGTGCTGTCCTATGTGGCGGAGAACATCACCTCCAACGTGCGGCAGATTGAGGGCGTGGTCAACAAGATCATGGCCTTCCAGGAGCTGATGGGGGCCCAGGTGGACGTGGAAACCACCATTCGGGCGGTGCGGGACATCCTGCGGGCCAAGGAGAACTTCCTGCCCTCCGCCGACACCATCATTCAGGAGGTGGCCCGGTTCTACGAGCTGGACGTGGCCGCCATCACCGGCCAAAGCCAGAACAAAGAGATCAGCACCGCCCGGAACGTGGCCATGTACATCATCCGGGAGATGACCCAGCTGTCCCTGGCGGAGATCGGCCAGCAGTTCGGCGGACGGCACCACTCCACGGTGCTCAACTCCATCAACCGGGTGGAGAAGATGATGAAGGCCGAACCGAAGCTGATGGAGATCATCCGGGATATCACAAACGCCGTCAATTCCGCCGAGAGCTACAGGTAAAACGGGGAAGCCCGCGCCCCGTCCTCATACCTGCCGTTCACTTCCACAATTCTGCGGACTGTGCTGTTGAACTGTGTGGAGCTTTCAAACCGGCGCTTTTTTACGCGCAGCCTGTGCATTGTTTGTGAATCCCGCTGTGGACGGCTGAAGCCTTGAATTTCCCTGGGTTTCCAAGTTTTCCACAGCTTCCGCACCCCCTGCGGACTACTACGAAAATAAAAAGCCTTCCTCTCCTGCGGAGGAGGGAGAAAGGAACCGCATATGAAATTTTCCTGTGAAAAGACCCTTCTGCAAACCGCCGTCACCACGGCCGGACGGGTCGTATCCCCAAAGAGCTCCATTCAGGTTCTGGAGGGCGTACTGATTGAGGCGGACGGAAGCTCCCTGAGCCTCAGCGGCTACAATCTGGAGACCGGCATTATCGCCCAGGTGGAGGCGGAGGTACAGGAGCCGGGGGCCATTGTCCTGTCCGCCCGCCTGCTGGGGGATATCCTCCGGCAGCTGCCCGACGACGTGGTGTCCGTATCCGCCGGAGCGGACTACTCCGTCCACATCTCCTGCGGGCCTCCGTTTTTTGACATCAAGGGCAGCAGCGACGAGGACTTCCCCGAGCTTCCCTCCGTCAGCGAAGGGAACGGCCTGACCATCGCCCAGGGGAGCCTGCGGGCCATGATTGCCCAGACCATATTTGCCGTCAGCGACAATGAGAGCCGCCCCATCCACACCGGCGCCCTGTTCGAGGCGGACGGGGAGCAGCTGACCATGGTGGCGGTGGACGGCTACCGTCTGGCCCTGCGCCGGGAGAAGCTGCTGAGCCAGGACACGTCCGGAACCCTGTCCTTTGTGGTGCCGGGAGCGGCCCTCAACGAGGTGGAGAAGATCTGCGCCGACTCCGACGCCCCCGTCACCATCACCCAGGGGGACCGCCACGTCACCTTTGAGGTTGGAGGGACCCTGCTGGTGGCCCGCCGCCTGGAGGGGGAGTTTCTCAACTACCGCCAGACCATCCCGCAGAACAACTCGGTGGTTCTGGAGGCGGAGACCGCCGATCTCCAGCGGTCCATCAACCGGGCGTCCCTCATCATCAACGACAAGCTGAAAAGCCCCCTTCGCTGCAAGTTCGAGGACGGCTCCCTGTGTATCACCTCCAAGACGGCCATCGGCTCCGCCTTTGACCGCTGCCCCGTGTCCGGCGACGGAAAGGGGCTGGAGATCGGCTTCAACAACCGATTTCTGATGGACGCGGTGAAGGCGGCCCCCGCTTCCCGAGTGCGGCTGGAGCTGAACACCGCCACGTCCCCCTGCCTGGTGCTGCCCCGGGAGGGCGAGCCGGACAACTTCCTCTATATGGTGCTGCCGGTGCGGCTCCGCGCAGCGGAATGAGAAGCGCTGAACAGGCGGCTGCGAGGGAGCTTGGAACGGAGCGAGGATAAAAAACCAGGATTTGCGGGGCAAATCTGTTTTTTATCCGAGTCGCAGTGAAAGCAACCGAGCGTCCAGCCGTCTGTAAAGCGTGACAACAGGGCGGCGAGGAGATTATCGTGAAAAAGTAACCAAAAAGAGCTTGAAGCCGCTTCCAGCGAGGCGTGGAATGTTCCGTTCCTGACCCGGCCACGAAAACGGTCGGGCATCCAGCCGTCTGTAAAGCGTGACAACAGGGCGGCGAGGAGATTATCGTGAAAAAGTAACCAAAAAAGAGCTTGGAGCCGCTTCCAGCGAGATGCGGAATATTTTGTTTCCAAGGTGGTGCGCCGGACTTTGCATTGCGTCCGGCGGTGAAGGAACATCGATTGAAAGGAAACTGCCATGGGAGAGCAGCGCGTTAAAATCAACACAGAGTTCATCCGGCTGGACGCCCTCCTGAAGTTTTCCGGGGCGGTGGGCACCGGGGGCGAGGCCAAGCTGGCCATCCAGGGCGGCGAGGTCCGGGTAAACGGAGAGCCCTGTTTCATGCGGGGGAAAAAGCTCCGCCCCGGGGATCGGGCGGAGCTGTCCGGCGTGACGCTGGTGGTGGAATGACGGTCCATGACATTTCGCTGGACTTCTTCCGCAGCTATGTCCACGGAGAGGCCCAATTTCATCCCGGCGTAAACGTGATCGCGGGGGAGAATGCCCAGGGCAAGACCAATTTATTGGAGGCCATCGCCTATCTGTCCTCCGCCTCCTCCCACCGGGCCCGGTACGACCGGGAGCTGATCCACCACAGCGCGGACCACGCCTTTCTGAAGGCGGGCGTCGCCAGCCGGGGGCGGGAGCTCACCCTGGAGGCGGACCTTCACCGGCATGCCCGGCGGCAGCTGCGCGTCAACGGGGTACGCCTGAAAACAGCAAGTGAACTTTCTGAAAAATTAAACACCGTGTTGTTTTGTCCGGAGGACCTCTATCTGATCCGGGAGGGGGCGGAGAGCCGCCGCCGGTTTCTGGACAGCTGCATCTGCCAGCTGCGGCCCCGGTATGCCCAGGCCCTGGGGGAGTACCGGCGGCTGTACCAGCACAAGACCCGGATTTTGAAGGACAGCGAGCGGTATCCCGGCCTGTTGGACGCCCTGGACGACTTTTCCCTGCGGATGGCCCAGTGCGGGGCGGTGATCATCCACTACCGGGCCCATTTTATCAAGCGGCTGGCCCGGACGGTGCCGGCCATCCACGCGGACTGTTCCGGCGGGCGGGAGCGGCTGGCCCTGCGGTATGAGACGGTGTCCGCAGTGACCGACCCGGAGGCGCCGCCCAGAGCCATCCTTCCCCAGCTGCTGGCCCATCAGGAGGCCCACCGGGAGGCGGAAATCGCCGCCCGGTCCTGTCTGTCCGGCCCCCATAAGGACGAGCTGGCGGTGGAGATCGACGGCTTTCCCGCCAAGGGCTGCGCCTCTCAGGGGCAGACCAGGACGGCGGCGCTGGCGCTGAAGCTGGCGGCCCGGGATATTTTTTACGACGAATCGGGGGAGTGGCCGGTGCTGCTGCTGGACGATGTGCTCAGCGAGCTGGACCACCGGCGGCAGGAATATGTGCTGAACCGGATCTCCATGGGGCAGGTATTCATCACCTGCTGCGAGGAGGAGAAGCTGGCGCGGCTGAAGGAAGGCAAGGCGTTCCGGGTCAGGGACGGCGCTCTCTGTTCCGTTTAGAGGCCGCGGGTCCGTTGGACCCCTTTACAGGAGGAACCGATGTATCTTCACTTAGGCCAAAACGTGATGGTCCGCTATCAGGATGTCATAGGCATCTTTGATCTGGACAACACCACCTGGTCCTTCCGCACCCGCCGCTTTTTGGAGCGGGCGGAGCGCGAGGGCCGGGTGATCTCCCTGGGGGACGATCTGCCCCGCTCCTTTGTCCTCATCCGGGAGGGGGCGGGCTCTTCCACCATCTATATTACCCCGCTGTCCGCCGCCGCGCTGTCGGCCCGGGCGGCGCGGAATATCCCGGTATAGGGCCGGGCGTTTCATGAAGGAGGATGTCAGAATGGATTCCATTGAATATCTGTGGAAGGACCGCAAGCGCCGTCTGGGGCTGCCGCTGTCCTTCACCCGGTATTTTCTCAGTGAGGACCGGCTGTTCTGCGAGACGGGCCTGCTGAACCTGAAGGCGGACGAGGTACTGCTCTACCGGGTGCAGGACCTGGAGCTGACCATGACCCTGGGCCAGCGGATTTTCGGGGTGGGGACGGTGTGCGTCCACTCGTCGGACAAGAGCATGCCCCACCTGGATCTGAAGAATGTCAAGCATCCCCGGGAGGTCAAGGAGCTGATCCACCGCAGTGTGGAGGAGGCCAAGGACCGCCGCCGGATGCGGGCCACCGAGCTGCTGGGCAAGGAGGGCGGCCCGGATTACCACGATGAGGACGATTTGGACTTTATCCCGGACGAGGACGGCGGGGACGATTAACGAATAAATAGCGGAGGAATATCATGGCAGAAGAACGCAGTGAGATGAACGAAATGAACACCACCCAGACCGACCACGAGTACGGCGCGTCGGAGATTCAGGTGCTGGAGGGGCTGGAGGCGGTCCGAAAGCGCCCGGGCATGTATATCGGGTCCACGTCGGCCTCCGGCCTGCACCACCTGGTGTATGAGATTGTGGACAACGCCATTGACGAGGCCCTGGCGGGCTATTGCGACCACATCACGGTGGAGATTCTGGAGGGCGACGTGATCCGGGTGACGGACAACGGCCGGGGCGTGCCGGTGGACATCCAGCCCCAGACCGGCAGGCCCGCCCTGGAGGTGGTGTACACCGTGCTCCACGCCGGCGGCAAGTTCGGCGGCGGCGGGTACAAGGTGTCCGGCGGCCTCCACGGGGTGGGCGGCAGCGTGGTCAACGCCCTCAGCGAGTGGATGAAGGTCCGGGTTCACAAGAACGGGCAGATCTACGAGGTGAAGTTCTCCCGGGGGGCCATCACCCAGGAGATGACCGTCATCGGGACTACGGACCATACGGGCACCGAGGTGGTGTTCAAGCCGGACCCGGAGATGTTTGAGACAACCGTGTACGACTATGAGACGCTCCACCGCCGGATGCGGGAACAGGCGTTTTTGAACGCGGGGGTGCGCATTCTGATGGCGGACCGCCGTCCCGGCCACATGGCGGAGGAGGATATGCACTATGAGGGGGGCATCAAGGAGTTTGTCACCTTCATCAACCAGAACAAGACCCCGCTTCACCAGCAGGTGATCTATATGGCGGGCTCCAGGGAGGACTCCATGGCGGAGATCGCCATGCAGTACTGCGAGGACAGCTTTAACGAAATCATTGTATCCTTCGCCAACAACGTTCACACGCCGGAGGGCGGCATGCACGAGGAGGGCCTGAAGCGGGCGCTGACCAACGTGCTCAACGCCTACGGCAAGAAGGCGGGGATCTTCAAGAACGACGAGAAGGTGTCCGGCGACGACTGCCGGGAGGGTCTGACCTGCGTCATCTCGGTGAAGCTGACGGAGGCCCAGTTTGAGGGCCAGACCAAGGCCAAGCTGGGCAACAGCGAGATGCGCACCCTGGTGAACAACGTGGTGTCGGACAAGCTGGAGCAGTTTCTGGAGGAGAACCCGGCGGTGGGCAAGGCCATTTTGGAGAAGGCTCTTATGGCCAGCCGGGCCCGGGAGGCGGCCCGGAAGGCCCGGGAGTCCGTCCGGCGCAAGACGGCTCTGGAGTCGGGGCAAATGCCGGACAAGCTCCAGGACTGCAATGAGCGGGACCCGGCCCTGTGCGAGCTGTATATCGTGGAGGGCGATTCCGCCGCGGGCTCGGCCATTGACGGCCGGGACAGCCGCTTCCAGGCCATTCTGGCCATGTGGGGCAAGATGCTCAACGTGGAGAAGGCCCGGGCGGACAAGATTTACGGCAACGACAAGCTGTACCCCCTGGTGCTGGGCCTGGGCGCGGGCATCGGGGAGGAGTTCAACATCGACAAGCTGCGCTACCACAAGATCATCATCATGTCCGATGCGGACGTGGACGGCGCCCATATCCGTACTCTGCTGCTGACCTTCTTCTTCCGCTATATGCGGCCGCTGATTGAGCGGGGCTACGTGTACTCGGCGGTGCCGCCGCTGTACAAGCTGACCCGGGGCAAGACGGTGCGGGTGGCCTATTCCGACGAGGAGCGGGACGCCATCTCCGCCGAGATGCGGGGGGACAACCCCAACGCGAAGGTGGACATCAACCGCTTTAAAGGCCTGGGCGAGATGGACCCGGAGGAGCTGTGGGAGACCACCATGGACCCGGAGCGCCGCACCCTGCGCCGGATCACCCTGGAGGACGCGGTGGCGGCGGACCGCATCTTCACCATCCTCATGGGCGAAAAGGTGGAGCCCCGGAAGGAATGGATCGAAGAAAACGCCAAATACGCCCTGAACGTGGATTACTGAGGAGGTGACGGATCATGGGACACAATCGAAATTACAAGCCTGAGGACATCGCTTTCCCCAATCAGGCCATCACCGAGTCCGAGCTGGTGAAGGAGATGACGGAGAGCTATAAGGACTACGCCATGAGCGTCATCGTGGGCCGGGCCCTGCCCGATGTGCGGGACGGCCTGAAGCCCGTCCACCGCCGCATTTTGTACTCTATGTACGAGGGCGGGCAGACCTCCGACAAGCCCTTCAAAAAATCTGCCACCTGCGTGGGCGACGTGATGGGCCACTACCACCCCCACGGGGACGCGTCCATCTATGACGCGGTGGTCCGTCTGGCCCAGAAGTTCTCCATGCGTTACCCCCTGGTGGAGGGCCATGGAAACTTCGGAAACGTGGACGGGGATCCCCCCGCCGCCGCCCGTTACACCGAGGCCCGGCTGGCTAAGGTGGCCAGCGAGATGCTCCGGGACATCGACAAGGACACTGTGGACTGGGACCCCAACTACGATGAGAGCCGGCTGGAGCCCAAGGTGCTTCCCAGCCGGTTCCCCAACCTGCTGGTAAACGGCTCCAACGGCATCGCCGTGGGCATGGCCACCAACATTCCGCCCCATAACCTGAAAGAGGTCATCAACGCCACCATCTGCGTGCTGGACAACGAGAACGCCACCCTGTCCGACCTGATGGAGCACGTCAAGGGCCCGGATTTCCCCACCAGGGGCATCATCATGGGCCGGGCGGGCATCCGGGCGGCCTACGCCACCGGCCGGGGCAAGATCGTGCTGCGCTCCCGCACCGAATTTGAGGAGTACGGCAAGGACCGCACCCGCATCATCGTGTCCGAGCTGCCCTACCAGGTGAACAAGCGGCAGCTGATCCGCAACATCGCGGACCAGGTGAAGGACAAGCGGCTGGAGGGCATCAGCGACCTGCGGGACGAGACGGACCGCAACGGTATGCGCATCGTCATCGAGCTGAAAAAGGACGCCAACCCCCAGGTGGTGCTGAACAAGCTGTTCAAGCAGACCGCCATGCAGTCCAACTTCTCCATCATCATGCTGGCCCTGGTGGACAACCAGAAGCAGCCCCGGATTCTGTCCCTGCGGAATATCCTGGACGAGTATATCGCTTTTCAGGAGCAGGTGATCCGCCGGCGCACGGAGTACGACCTGAAAAAGGCCCAGGAGCGGGCCCACCTGTTGGAGGGCCTTCTCATCGCCCAGGACAACATCGACGAGGTCATCCATATCATCCGCACCAGCTACGATAACGCCAAGGAGCGCCTGATGGAGCGCTTTGGCCTGGACGATGTGCAGACCCAGGCCATCCTGGAAATGCAGCTGCGCCGTTTGCAGGGACTGGACCGGGAAAAGCTGGAGGCGGAGTACAAGGAGCTGGAGGCGAAGATCGCCTATTACAACGAGCTTTTGGCCGATGAGGAAAAGCTGAAGGGCGTGCTGAAGGAGGAGCTTATTGCCATCCGGGACAAGTACGGCGACGACCGCATCACCGAGATTCAGGACGTGGCGGACGAGATCGACATTGAGGACCTGATCGAGGAGGAGCAGTCGGTCTTTACCATGACGGCCAACGGCTATATCAAGCGCACCAGCGCCAGCGAGTACGCGGCCCAGGGCAAGGGCGGCATGGGGAAGAAGGGCATGACCGCCCGGGAGGAGGACTATGTGAACACAGTGTTCACCGCCTCCACCCACGACCACATTCTGTTCTTCACCGACAAGGGCCGGGTGTTCCGCAAAAAGGGGTATGAGATCCCGGTGGCGGGCCGGACGGCCCGGGGCACCAACATCGTCAACGTGCTCCAGGTGGAGCAGGATGAGCGGGTGGCGGTGATGATCCACACCCGGGACATCAGCGAGGGGGAGAACCCCCGGTATCTCACCATGTTCACCCGGAACGGCACGGTGAAGCGGCTGGACGCCTCCGCTCTGCGCAGCCTGCGCAGCAACGGCCTGCGGGTGATCCTGCTGGACGAGGGAGACGAGCTGATGGAGGTCCGGGAGACCGACGGCAGCCAGAATCTGCTCATCGCCACCCACAACGGCATGGCGGTGTGCTTCAACGAGAACGACGTCCGGCCCACGGGCCGAAACTCCATGGGTGTGCGGGGCATCCGCCTGCGCCCCGGGGACTATGTGGTGGGGGCGGCCCGGGCCAAGCCGGGCAGGGCGGTGCTGACCATCACGGCCAACGGCTTTGGCAAGCGCACCCCGGTGGAGGAGTATTCGGTCCACAACCGGGGGGGCCTGGGCATCAAGAACTACCTGGTCACGGAGCGCACCGGTCCGGTGGTGGGCGTGAAGGTGGTGGACGGCAGCGAGGACCTGCTGCTGGTGACCCAGACGGGGACCCTGATCCGCACGGACGTGGACGGCATTCGGATGGCGGGGCGGTCCACCATGGGGGTCATTGTGATGCGGTTCAAGGACGAGGGGGACCGGGTGATCGCCCTGTCCCTGGCGGACAAGGAGGACACCCCTTCCGCGGAGGGGGACACTTCCGGCCAGGAGTAACAGGGGGAGGTGTTACTTTCTGCTTGTGTAGAAAGTAACCAAAGACACACTTAAGAGGGTGGACGCCGGTTCACACAGGCCAAAGGCCGGCCTGTGTTCTCAGGACGTCCACCCCCTTAAGAATCCCCCGTTTACGGGGGAGCCCGATACGGGAAGCTCCTCCTGACCCTCCCGGCGCGTCGTGCTTACGACTGGTGTCCCCCGATTTGTGCTGCCGCTTGTGTCTGGACACGGACAGCCGGGCGGGGCCCACCGCCCGCGCCTCCGGGGCGCACCTTTCGGTCCCGGGACTGCTATTTTGAATGCCCCGGACCGTATGCAATGCCAAAGGGAGGCGCTTTTTGAAGTTGCGAACACATTTTATTCTACAGATGCGCAGGCCCGGTGTGGGCCGGAAAACGAAGTGGGCCTTGTTCGTCACCCGCGCTAGCCGGATTGGATTGCGTGTTGAAAGCGGCGGCCCTTTATCCGGGGGTTCTTAGGGGGGAGGCCGCCTGTGAGCGAGGGAGTTCGTTGTCGCAAAGCCGTCCTTTTGGCTTTGCGACAACGAACTCCCGAAGTCGAACCGGCGGATTCCCCCTAAGGGTGTCTTTGCCTACTTTCTGCACAAGCAGAAAGTAGGTCGTCGAAGGCAGTCCTTCAGAAAGGAATTTCTGTGTATGAAAACAGTTACGCTGTACACCGACGGCGCCTGCTCCGGAAACCCCGGTCCCGGGGGCTGGGGGGCCATCCTGATATTTGGGGAGCACAAAAAGGAGCTCAGCGGCGGCGAGCGCCGGACCACCAACAACCGGATGGAGCTCACCGCGGTGATCCGGGGCCTGGAGGCCCTGAAGGAGCCCTGCGTGGTGGAGCTCTACTCCGACTCCAAGTATGTCATCGACGCCCTGCAAAAGGGCTGGGCCAAAGGCTGGCGGGCCCGGGGCTGGGTGAAGTCGGACAAGAAGCCCGCCCTCAACCCGGACCTGTGGGAGCGGCTGCTGGATCTGTGCGAGGAGCACAAGGTCAATCTCCACTGGGTGAAGGGGCATGCCGACAACCCCTATAACAACCGCTGTGACGAGCTGGCGGTGGGCGAGTGGCAGAAGCTGAAATGAAGAGCGCCGGAGGGATTGCCTCCGGCGCGTTTCTATTCTTCCTCCGTTCGGTCCAGCTGTTCCAGGTGGTCCCGCAGGGCGAGATTGATGTAGCTGGAGACAGAACGGTCGTCATATTCCGCCAGCCCTTTGATTCTCTGATAGATGGGCTCGTCCAGGGTAATGCTGATCCTTACTTTCAATGGTTTCATAATATCACCTATCCAGATAATAGCATTTTGGTCAATACAATATTGACAACTCATATTAGATCATATACAATACGATGCAATGATATTATGGTGGTGACGATATGAATGAGGTGGAATTTGACCGGGCGCTTTCCAATTTTCTGGAGCAGGAGGGCTGTGAGCAGGCCGGCGAGGCGCTGTTCCAGCTGGTTCGGATGTCCTTCACAGCGGGCTGGAACGCGGCGCTGGGCTCCGACCTGAAGCAGGTGGTGGATGTTGACAGGCGGTAAAAATTCCCTCCCGGCCGGGAGGGAATTTTGTTTTGCGGCGCTTTCGGCCGAGCCGGACGCGCCGCCTCAAGCGCCATGCTCCTGGCATCCGCCCGGGTTGGAAGCCGGGTTGTTTTGCCGCGGCCTCTCTCCCCGCAACGTCTGAGGACGGCTTTGCGGGGACCCCGGCGGCAGGCGCCGGTTATTCGTCCTCTTTTTTGGTGCAGACAATGCTGAGCTCGTCCAGCTGTTTCGGATCGACGGAGCTGGGGGCGCCCATCATCACGTCCTGGGCGTTTTTGTTCATGGGGAAGGGGATGATCTCCCGGATGGAGTCCTCTCCGGCCAGCAGCATCACCATACGGTCCACCCCTGGGGCAATGCCCGCATGGGGGGGCGCGCCGTAGGTGAAGGCGTTATACATGGCGGGGAACTTGGCCTTTACGTCGTCCTCGCCCAGCCGCACCAGCTGGAAAGCTTTGATCATGATTTCCGGGTCGTGGTTCCGCACGGCCCCGGAGGACAGCTCCACGCCGTTGCACACCAGGTCGTACTGGTCGGCGGTGATGCTCAGGGGGTCGATCTCGCCCGCGATGGCCTTTTCAATGGTGGCCAGCCCGCCGGAGGGCATGGAGAAGGGGTTGTGGCAGAACTCCAGCTGGCCGGACTCCTCGCCGATCTCGTACATGGGGAAGTCTACGATCCAGCAGAATTCGTACCGCTCCACGTCCATGTGTCCGGGGCAGAAGGCCCCCAGCTTGTTCCGGAGCACGCCCGCGGTTTTCTGGGCGGAGAGCAGCATACCCGCCGTCAGGCCCACGAAGCAGCCGGGAGTGAGGCCCAGAGTCTCCGCTACCTGGTCCTTGATGGGCTGGACGAACTTGGCGATGCCGCCTGCGATCTCCCGGTTCTCGTCATAGCGGAACCAGTAGGCTTTTTCGCCGGACTGCACTTCCACATCGGCGCACAGCTTGTCGATCTGCTTCCGGGTGCCGGAGAAGTCCGTCACCACAATGGCTTTGACGGTGTTCCCCTCAAAGGGCGGGAAGCCGCAGCCGGACAGCAGCTCCGTGGCGTCGGTGAGGGTCAGGTCGATGCGCAGGTCGGGCTTGTCGGAGCCGTATTTGTCCATGGCCTCCAGGTAGGGGATGCGCTGGAAGGGGGCCTGGGAGGCCACGTTGTAGGTGCCGTATTGGGCGAAGATGGGGGGGAGCACCCGCTCCAGCACGGCGAACACGTCCTCCTGCCCGGCGAAGGCCATCTCCATGTCCAGCTGGTAGAACTCGCCGGGGGAGCGGTCGCCCCGGGCGTCCTCGTCCCGGAAGCAGGGGGCAATCTGGAAGTAGCGGTCGAAGCCGGAGGCCATGAGCAGCTGCTTGAACTGCTGGGGGGCCTGGGGCAGGGCGTAAAACTTGCCGGGGTGCTTGCGGGAGGGCACCAGGTAGTCCCGGGCGCCCTCGGGGGAGGAGGCGGTGAGGATGGGGGTGGTGATCTCCAGGAAGCCCTCGGCCAGCATGGCGGCGCGGAGGGCGGCGACGACATGGCTGCGCAGGATGATGTTGCGTTTCACCTCGGGGTTGCGCAGATCCAGGTAGCGGTATTTGAGGCGGGTGGACTCGTCGGCCTCCCGGGAGCGGTTGATGGGGAAGGGGAGCTCGTTGTGGCGGCAGCGGCCCAGCACCTCCAGCTTGGCGGGCACGACTTCAATGTCGCCGGTGGGCAGCTTGGGGTTTTTGCTGTCCCGCTCCCGGACCGTCCCCTCCACGGAGAGGGTGGACTCCTTGTTGATGTCCTTCACCGCGTTGAGCATCTCCTCGGTTTCCAGCACCACCTGGGTGGTGCCGTAGAAGTCCCGGAGGACCAGGAAGGCCAGGTTGGAGGACACGACGCGGACGTTTTCCATCCAGCCCACCAGCTTCACCTGCCGGCCCACGTGTTCCATCCGCAGGTCGTTGCAGGTATGGGTGCGTGATTGAACCATTGCGATCATCTCCAATTTGTAATATAGAAAAGGATTAAAACGGATTGTTTAGCTTTTCCAGAGGGGTCCCATTCTCCTGGATCAGGTTGGCCACGTCGATATACCGCTGGGGGTCCGTCTGATAGATCCTGTAGCGGCCGCTGTCCGGGCTGGTGAAGAGTACCAGTCCGTCGTCAAACATGCTGACGGTGACCCACTGGGCGCCGTCAAAATTGACGGCGAGGTGGACGCTACCCGCGCCGAGGGCGTTATATCTTCCGGGGAGGAGGCCGACCAGTTTGGCCCGGTAGGAGCCGCTTCTCAGCGCGTCCATAATGGCCTGGGCGGCCGCGCCCTCCGCCTGGGTTGGGGTGAGCGACCAGCTGTCGATGTGCACGCCCCGGTTGTCAAGGGTAAAGAGGGAGATCTGTCCGGACAGATTTTGAACCTCCGCCGTTCCGAACAGGCTTTCCCAGCTCCGGGGCCGGATGTGCCACAACCCCGCCAGGACGAGGACGGCCAGCAGGGCGGCGGCGGTCAGGAGAACCTTTTTCCTCATAGCAAGCGCCCCTTCCATTTGTAATATAACCGGAGCCCATATCCTTCAATTCTCTTGAAGGGCGCCGTACATGTGAACGATATTGGCCAGCGCTCCATATAGCGCGTCATCCGCCTGGTAGGCGGCAATGCCATTGGAGGTATAGATGCTCATCTGACCCCCGCTGTCAACGTCAAGCGTGACGGTGTCCGTTTGATGGTGTAGGACCAGATGGATCACGTCGCTGCCCTTTCCATACAGGATTGTGCGCGGGAAGGGGGTGTCATTGCGCAGGTTTCCCAGGTCGGCCCGATAGGAGCTCTCCTTCAGGGCGTTTCGGATGAGGTCCGAGGCCTCGGCGCCGCCCTCAATTTCGTCCAGCTTCCAATGATCCAAAAGGGGGGTGGTTTCCCCATTTTCAGAAAGGCGGAATTCCTTGAGACTTCCGGAAATGGCGTCAATTTCATCTATCCCAGCCAACTCTGTCCAGTTCCTGGGCCGGGTATACCACAGGCAGAACAGGACGGCGGCGGCCAGCAGGGCGGCGGCGATCATGAGAACCTTTTTCTTCACGGTAAGCGCCCCTTCCATCTGTAATATAGAGCGAAAATATTGCAGATTGTATTCGATTTTCCGCCTTATTCCGGCTCTTTGATGGGCGCGGCCTCTCCGCTGGCCTTCATCGCGTCCAGGATGGCGGCCGCCGCCTCGCCCCCGCTCAGCAGCCGCTGCTCCCCGGAACGCATGTCCTTCAGCGATACCTTGTTCTGGTTGATCTCATCCTCCCCCAGGAAGGCGGCGAAGGGCACGCCCAGCCGGTCGGCATAGGTCATCTTCTGCTTGAATTTTTTGGGCTCGGTGTAGAGCTGGGCCCGCACGCCCGCCTCCCGCAGCTGGGTGGCGAAGGCGATGGCGGGGGAGAGGTCCTCCGTCATGGGCAGGATGAGCACGTCGGCGGGGGCGGTGTTCAGGGCGCTGTTGAGGTAGCCCTGCTCCTCCAGCACATAGAACAGGCGGGTGAGGCCGATGGAGATGCCCACGCCGGGGAGTTGTTTATCGGTGTAATATTCCGCCAGGTTGTCATACCGCCCGCCGGAGCAGATGGAGCCGATCTCGGGGTGGTCGGTCATGAAGGTCTCGTAGACGGTGCCGGTGTAATAGTCCAGGCCCCGGGCGATGGTGAGATCCAGGTGGAACTTTTCCTCGGGCACGCCGAAGTCGCCCAGGTAGTTCACCACGGTGGACAGCTCGTCCAGCCCCTGGTCGAAGAGCTCGTGACGGCCGCGGTATGCCTCCAGGGAATTCAAAACGTCTTGATTACTTCCCGTAATGGAGATAAACTGAAGAATCTCGTCCGCCTGGGCTTGGGTGAGGGCGGTGTCCCCTCCGGTGAGCAGCTCCCGCACTTTGTCCGCGCCGATTTTGGGCAGCTTGTCCACAGTGCGCATCACGTCTCCGGCCTTGTGGGAGAGGCCCAGCATGGCATAGAAGCCGTTGAGCACCTTGCGGTTATTGACGCGGATCTGGAATTTTTTGAGGCCCAGGGCGGTGAAGGTGCGGCAGATGATGGCGGGGATCTCCGCCTCGTTGACGATGTCCAGCTTGCCGTCGCCGATGACGTCGATGTCCGCCTGATAGAACTCCCGGAAGCGGCCCCGCTGGGCCCGCTCTCCCCGGTAGACCTTGCCGATCTGGAACCGGCGGAAGGGGAAGGACAGGTCGGCATAGTGGAGGGCCACGTATTTGGCCAGGGGGACGGTGAGGTCAAACCGGAGGGACAGGTCGGAATCGCCCTTGGTAAAGCGGTAGATCTGTTTTTCCGTCTCGCCGCCGGCCTTGGCCAGCAGCACCTCGCTGGCCTCGATGATGGGGGTGTCCAGGGGGGTGAAGCCGTAGAGGGAATAGGACCGGCGCAGCAGCTCGGCCATCCGCTCGAATTTCATCTGGTCGGCGGGGAGCAGCTCCATAAAGCCGGACAGGGTACGGGGCTTTTGTTTTGCCATGGCGCATTCTCCTTTGACTGGTTGATCATATCGTCAACACACTTGAAAATCGGTAAATGCTGATTTTCAAACAGCGGCAGGGCCGCTGCCGGGCAACGCCCGTGCGTCAACGATAACAGGCATACTTTGCGTCTATAGACTATATCACAATTGGCCCATATACGCAAGAAAAATGCTCTCCTCCCATCGCGGTGGGACGAGAGCATTACGGGCGTTCCCGAGGGGGTTACACCTTCAGCGGCGCGGTGGGGTGGCTGATGAGCCGCCAGTCCAGGTCGCCCCGGGCCAGGCCGTGGATGAGCATCTCGGCGGTGGCGGAGTTGGTGGCGATGGGGACGTTGTGCTGGTCGCACAGGTTGATGATATAGCTCAGGTCCTTTTCCAGGTCGTCACAGGTGGGGTCGTTGAAAAAGAGCACCATGTCGATTTCGTCGTAGGCGATGCGGGCGCCGATCTGCTGGGAACCGCCCTGGGCGTGGGCCAGAAACAGCTGAACGGGGAGGCCGGTGGCCTCCGCAACCTGGCGGCCGGTATTGCTGGTGGCGCAGACGGTGTGCTTGGAGAGGATGCCGCAGTAGGCGATACAGAATTGGACCATCAGTTCTTTTTTGTTGTCATGGCTCATCAGGGCAATGTTCATGCAGATCGTCCTTTCTATGGAGTGTTGAGAATCGCGTCAACGAATGCGGAGGAGCGGGACCCGCTGCCCCAGGAGCCTCTTCGCGATGTTCAGGTAGGCTGGGGCGGCGCCCTTGTAGCTGGCGAGCACCAGGGGGATGCCGGCGGCGGCGGCCATGGTGACGGCGGGGTCCTCGGGGACCACCCCCAGCAGGGGCAGTCCGGCGGTGTCCATGGCGTGGTCGATGGAGGTGCGCAGCTTGGCAATGAGTTTGGAATCCACCCGGTTCATCACCAGGTGGAGCTGGGGCAGGGCGTGGAGCTCCGTGACGGCGCGCTGGGCGTCCCGCAGGGCGGCGGGGTCCACGGCGGACACCACAATGGCCCGGTCGGCGGCGGACATGGCCAGCTGGAAGCCCTCTCCCAGTCCGGCGGGAGAATCCATGAAGATAAAGTCGAAATATTCCCTGGCCTCATCCACCAGCTCCCGGAACCGCTCCTGGTCCAGATGTTCCGCGGACAGGGGGGCGGTGAGGAGGAACAGGCCCCGGATCTCCGGCTGCTCCACTGCCGCGCCGAGCAGGGAGCAGCGGTAGTCCATCACGTCGGTGAAGTCCATCAGGGCCCGGTCGGACAGGCCAAGGGTCAGATCCAGATTGCGCAGGCCGATATCCAGATCAATACACAGCACCCGGCGGCCCAGGGCCGCGAGACAGGAAGCGGCGCCTGCGGTGAGGGAGGTCTTGCCCGTTCCGCCCTTTCCGGATGTGACCATGACGGCGGTGCCCATAGAACGGCCTCCTTCCTGTACATACCAAATCATAGCACGAATTTATGAAAATGACAACAAAAATCGTGAAAAAACTGAAAAGAATATTAGAAAAATTTACCAGTTCAAAGCGGCGCCGGGTCACAGGGGGGACCGCTGAATTTTTCCCCAGCGGCGGGGGTATTTGAGCGGGGTGGGGGAGATTTTTTCCACCATCACCACCCGGTGGACCACCTCGGTTCCGGGGATGGCGTAGTCGAAGCACTGCCTGACCTGTCCCCCCAGCGTTTGGAGGGCGGCGGCGGCATCCGCTACCTCGCCGTCGGAGGCGGTGCTTTTCATGGCCAGAAACAGGCCGCCCACCTTGACGAAGGGGAGGCACAGCTCGCACAGCAGCCGCAGGCCGGCCACGGCCCGGGCAGAGGCAAAGTCGAAGCGCTCCCGGAGGGCGGGGTCCTGTCCGGCGTCCTCGGCCCGGGCGTGGACGGTCCGCATACCCTGGACATCCAGCGCTCCCCCCAGCTGGGCCAGCCAGTCCAGCCGCTTGTTGAGGCTGTCCAGCAGGGTGAGCTCCAGGGAGGGGACCAGGAGCTTCAGCACCATTCCGGGGAACCCGGCCCCGGTGCCCACGTCGATGAGGGTTTTTCCGGAAAAATCGGCGCAGTTCAGCAGGGCGGCGCAGTCCAGCATGTGGAGGTTGGCGGCGTCCACGGGGTCGGTGATGGCGGTGAGGTTCATCTCCCGGTTTTTTTCCAGCAGGGCCTGACAGTACCGGCACAGGTTTCCGGCGGCCTGGGGGTCCACACGGTCCGCCAGACCGTACTGCTCCAGCCCCCGGCTGATGACGCGGGAGACGGTCGGAAGTTCATGGCTGTCCACGGCTCATCCTCCGAAGGCGGCGATGAGGGCGGGGACGCCCAGGGCCAGCCCCAGCAGCAGGGCGGCGGCGCACAGCAGGAGCATCATCACGCAGCCCGCCCGCACGGCGGCGGGCAGGGCCTGGGTTCTCATGCGGTGGACGGTGACCGCCGCCGTCCCCGCCGCCGCCGGGAGGAGAAACAGCGGAAAGGTGCCGGGCAGCTCCCGGCCCCCGGTGAAGATGGAGAAGTTGATGACGAACAGCACCATGAGCACGTAGGCGATGCCCATCCAGGCCGCCGTCCGTTTTTCAAAGGAGGCGGGGGTGTAGCCCGGGGCCTGCTCGGCCTGATGATTTTCGTTGATATCCGGCATGGCGTCTCCTTACAGCTCGGGGTCAAAGTCCTCCTCGGTGGCCTCCGGCTCCTCCGCCGGGGCGGGGGCGCTGGGGGGTGCGTCCACCACGGCGGATTCCGGCTCGCCGTCGGCGAAGAGGACGGCCTCCTCCGGGTCGTCGGTGAACAGGTGGGCCTCTTTTTTGGCGTTGACCAGCCCGCCGATGGCGTTGGTGAGCAGGCCCTCGCCCACGTTGACGCCGATTTCGGTGCCAATGCCCTCTTCATCGGGGCCCACGTCGAAGGAGAGCAGGAGGGACTGATAGGTTTTTTTGCCGGTGGCGTCATCCCGCTTGACGCGGACGGGGACGGCGGCGGCGATGGCGGCGAGGCCCAGCACTTTCCAGAATTTTTTCATGGGAATCTCTCCTTAAAATGAAATGATATGGGGTTTTAATTATTTGTGGTCCCCGCAAAGCCGTCTTGTGGCTTTGCGGGGAGAGGAGGGGGGGTGCTCAATGCTTCGGAGTCAGCACCTGGGTTCCGCCCATATAGGGCTGAAGGACGGCGGGCACCTTGACCGAGCCGTCGGCCTGAAGGTTGTTTTCCAGCAGGGCGATGAGCATCCGGGGGGGCGCGGCCACGGTGTTGTTGAGGGTGTGGGGCAGGTAGGAGACGCCGTTTTCACCCTTCACCCGCATTTTCAGGCGGCGGGCCTGGGCGTCGCCCAGGTTGGAGCAGGAGCACACCTCAAAATACTTCTTCTGCCGGGGGGACCAGGCCTCGATGTCGCAGGACTTCACCTTGAGGTCGGCCAGGTCGCCGGAGCAGCACTCCAGCTGG
>ERZ808051.705-NODE-705-length-31147-cov-25.088671_pt1 | contig 31147 bp, 30 predicted proteins | sample MGYA00380199_ERZ808051 | MGnify/ENA primary metagenome ERZ808051 (study PRJEB31490, sample SAMN06133391) | mouse gut metagenome | isolation source: J11 | host: mice | place: China: Chengdu | collected 2015-05 ...
GTGAACTGCTGCCGCTGGCGGTGAGCGATGCGGCCCGCACCGGGGATGCCGATGCCGTGGAGCAGGTTTTGCGGTATTACGAGAGCTACATAAACAAGCTCTGCACCCGGACGGTCTATGACGAAAGCGGCTGTCCCCATGCCTGCCCGGACGAGCACATGAAAAGCCGTCTGGAAAACAAACTGATCCGCGCCATTCTCGGCGTGAACTGATAACCGGCCCCGGTGGGAGGAACAGCTTACCCTTTCCATGTTCCTCCTGCCTGTGGGCCTTGCCCTGCGTTTTGGAAAGGGGAAATGCCTTTGACGAAAGAACAACCTGAAATCAGAACTGAAACCTGTCAAATCGAACTGCCGCAGGCTATTATAGAAACCTTTGCCCGGTTCCTCGTCCCGGAGATACGAAAATACTACGACAGTGAACAGGGCCAGCGGGAGTTTGCGGAGTGGCAGAACGCACAAGTCAAAACGGAGTAAACCGATAAAAACAGCGGAGGTCAAGGCTTTTATACCTTGACCTCCGCTGTTTGTTTTGACATCAGAGTTAAACCATTATAGCAAGGACAGCATTAAATTGATAGAAAGCTGTACCATATATGTAGCATAATAAGACTATCCACGTTTTAGAATTATACTATCTTTTCTATATCGGCTGTGATATAGTATGAAAAGGGGTGAGAAAATGAAAAGCATATTTGACAAAATAAATACATTCATTACTGCTGACTATATTGCGTTATTATCTGTTATTATTACTATACTGATTTTTATAATCAGCCGTCATATGGAAATCAGGTATAAAAAGCACGATGATAAGAAAATACAGTATTTAAAGCTTATTGATCTTATGCAAAAATCTCTTTCTGACTACAAAATGGATAGAAAAGGTGAACCTGTTTTAACAGACGAAATGAAGCGGCAGTTTTTTGATACGGGTGCATCTTTGCTGTTATATGGTTCGAAAAAGATATACCGGCAATACTTGTTGTTTCGAGAATTTGCCACTAATCCTTTAATTAAGCAATGCAAATACTATAAGGACAGTATTGTAATGTACATCATGGGTGATATTTTAAGAACTATGCGAAAAGAAGTGGGCCTTAGTTATTTCAACAGCATCAGAAGCAACGAAGCACTTGCATTTTTTGTAAATGATATTGCGAGTAATCCTTGCGCCAAGAAAGATGACATGGACGCAAGCTTTCGTATAAAAATGATTCAGTTTGAACTCGCGATAATTGATAGAACTCAATTTATTTTCATAAAGCGAATTTATACAAATTACATTAGGCCGATTTTTGCAGGAATATCTATTATTGCAAAACATATACTAATTATCCCTTTCGGAAGGCTTCTCTTAAAATTATTTCCTAACTTTTTTAACAAGACCGCTTCTAAATGATAAATCTGAAATGACATAGAGTGCTTTTCATTGTTCTGTCTGTAATCTCCATTTGTAATCGTTTTTATAACTTACAAAAAAGCGAAAAGAAACACCGCCACTGGTATTTTAACCTTTGACAGCGTTTCTTTTCATTTTGACATCAGAGCCACACCATCACGGCAAAGCCGCCTTTAAAATAATAGGTGTTCGTCCAATGTCCATCTGGTGGACCTGAAGGGGATCGAACCCTCGAACCTCACGGATGCGAAAAGATTCAGAAAACTTTTTTGGCTTGTTTTTGCTCCTTTTAGCCGTTTCCGCTGGAGTTCACTTCAGCTGTAAGCCTCTTTAACGAGGTGTTCTCCATGTGTTCCGGCCACGTCTGTGGTAGGTTCTGTGGTCAGAAACGCTTCCCGCCTCTGACCGCCGGTTTTCCACCGACGCTGAACGGGAAGCGTTTCGCATTTTTGCTGTCTGCATTGTAACTCTGACAGGAAGGTTTTGCAACGGTTTTCTGCCGGGACAGACCCTCAAATTTTGTGTAGGAATTATACAAAGAATTAGAACCCGATTAAAATTTAGAGCTCCATGCGTATTTTCTGCACGTCAAAATATTCAGTGAATATTCAGTCACTAGATTGACAAAAGTGAACAAAGTGAATATTCAGCTGCTAAATTGACAAAAGTGACGAACTGGATAAAGTATGACGTAGAAGTGGAGGACAAAATGTCCTACAGCACGGATCGTTCACCGAACGGTCGGTGAACAGGACAAACCGGAACATTCAAAGCTGGCATTGGGATCTGTATGCTGAAACAGGAGGCTGTCCCCGTACCAGAAACGGTAGCGCACCTCCGCGCAGAGGCTCTCGTGGATGGTACGCTCCATGCGGCCCTCCACCGGGGCCCGAAGGGGTTGCCGCCGTTCGTTTAGCAGCTCCGCCTCCAGGCGGTACTTCCCCTGGCGGATCACCGCACCGGAGGAGGACCATGCCTCGATTTTGACGCCCCGGTAGGTTGCCAGGCGGTATTCCCGGCCATGGTACAAAATGGAGCAGATACAGCCGGTGAAGCCACCCACAGGCAGGGGGATTGTCGCGATGGCAAGCATCAGGCTGCCCCGCTCCGGTCCGTCCCAAAGGCACTGGGTCCAGAGGTACTTACCGGGAAAAGAGCGGCCTCGGTCTGTTTCGATGTATCCGATCCCGTCGGAGAAATCCAAACGCTCGCCGTTCAATTCCAGCGTTCCACCCAGGGAATGCCCCATGCTGATGACGCCGTGGGAACACTGCATCCCTGCAAAAAAACGAAAAGGTCCCATGATGTCGGATTGGAGGACAGTAAAGGGGCCGTAGCGCAGGCTTCCACAGAGGGAAAGGCCGTCCTGCTGGATATGGAGGTTAATTCCCTGACTGCCAAAGCTGGACTGTCCGATCTGCATCTGAAAGAGCCGCTGGGAGACTTTCAGCTGTGTTTCCGAGTACTCCAGCCACCACGCCTGATCCTTTGAAATGATTCGAAGAGAGGCGGTGCGGTGTCTCTCGCTGTCAATATGGAACGCTGGGATCAGCGCCAGGGTCTGCCTCTGTGGGTTTTGGTGCTTGAAGTACCAGCCCTCAAAATAGGGACCCGTCCTGTTTGTGTTGCGGAAAAATCCCATAATTTATCACCCCGGATTCAGTTTTCCCTGAATCTGGGAATTTTATATGGGATGTTCTCCAATGCTGGAGGCTGCCGAAGCTGCCTTGGTGAAAAAGTTTTGCGGATATAAACCGCAAAACTATTGATATAAAGTAAGTATTGCGATTATAATCATATACTTTAGCAATTACCCTCCTGTATTAGCAGGTATGCCAGCGGAAATTACCAGGGGATCAAGATGATGCACGTTGCGGATTTCTTGCTGAGTACGGAATATTAAGCCGCTCCCGGACAGAAAGCGGTTCAATCCTTGCGGGACTGTATCCAAAGATAAGCGGTGTGATTCCCCGCCGATGTAGAACGGCAGAATCGATAGCCCAGCTGGTCAAAGGCCTGGAGATCCTCCGGGCTTTTGATTTGGTTTTCCGCCAGCCAGCGCACCATCTGTCCCCGGGCCATCTTGCATTTGGTGCCCTTTTCAATGATTTTGCCATCTTTCAGTTCCCCAAAGGCACAGGTGACAAATCGGACGGTTTTGGGCAGATAACCCTCCACCGCTCTGCTGTACTCCCTGGAGGCCAGATTGAGCACCACGTCCGTCTCCGAGGCCAGCTGCCGGGCCAGACGGCTGCCCCAGAACTGATACAAGTCCCGGCAGCCGTCCACCGCCAGCTTTGCCTGCATTTCCAGCCGGTAGGGGGTCACACCGTCAAAGGGCCGCAGCAGGCCGTAGAAGCCGGAGAGAATGCGCAGATGCTCCCGGAGGTAGTCCAGGTGAGTTGTTTCCATCACACCGGGGGCCATGTAGCGGTACTGGATGCCCTCGTAGGAGAGAACCGCCGGAGTAAGATTGCGACGCAGGTCCATCTGCTCCAGCCGCACCACGTTCAACCTGGCGATAGCGTCGTTGCACTTCCAAAGGGCCTGCAGGTCTTTGGGAGACATTCCCTGGAGGACTGCTTTCAGCCGCTCCGCCCGCTCCAGAAACCGGGGCAGGCCGTCCACGGCAAAGCTGTCTGTGTCCACCACCATTTTCTTTGCCGGGGCGATGATGATGCGCATAGGTCTACTCCTTTATTTTTTGCAGCGCCGCCACGATGTCCTTCAAAACCAGAGGCTGCATACTGTCCGGGTAGCCGCTCAGGTCGGCCTGCTCCAGCGCCGCTCGGATGCGGGAGGCCAACTCCGGCTTCGTCTCCGCGATGTCGGGAAGCGCCGCCACGCACTGACGGGCCGTGATGGGCTTCACATCGGTTACATGAGATAAAAATTCATCCAGAAGTGCGTCAAATTTCCCCTCCCTGTCCCAGCGGGCGTTGGCCGCCAGAATGGCGATTGCCCGATTGCGGACCAGGGAGTTTTTATGCCGCAAAAGCTCGGCGAAGCGGTCAAAACAGGGATACCAGGCATCGGAGTCCCGACTTTCCGCTACGATCTGCTGAGTGAACGCATAGGCATCCTTGGCGTCTTTTCCCGTCAGGCGGGCAACGCAGGCGTCAAAGTCCATATCAGATCAGCACCCCCTCGCAGTGGTCGATTTCGTGCTGGATGATCTGTGCCGTCCAGCCGGTGAAGGTCTTAAAGCGTGTTTGAAACTGCTCATTCTGGTACTGCACCTTGATGGACTGCCAACGCTTGGCCTTCCGGGTGCCGGTGAGGGAGAGACGGCCCTCCTCTGCTTCATATGGCCCGGATTTCTTGACGATCTCTGGATTGAACATCACCATATACTTGCCCTCGTTCTCAAAGGCGATGATCCGCTTGTTAACGCCGATCATGTTGGCCGCCATGCCCACACAGCCGACCTTGTGAGCGTTCAGGGTATCCAGCAGGTCCTGGGCGACAGGCAAGTCCTCCAAGGTGGCTGGTTCAGCCTTTTGGGAGAGGAACGCTTCGTCCCGCATGATCTTTTGTATCATATACCGCTCCTCCATTACGCACTTCCCCCAAAGGGAAATTTGTGGTATACTCATATAAAATAGCACAGACAGGGGAAAAAGGCAAATCGAGGGTGACGACGGTATGAAGAAAAAAGTGACAGAAGTTGTGGCGGCGCTGATTTGGGATGGAGACAGGTTTCTGATCTGCCAGCGTCCGGCTCATAAGGCACGGGGATTGCTGTGGGAATTTGTAGGCGGAAAGGTAGAACCGGGGGAGACAAAGGAACAATCCCTCATTCGGGAGTGCCGGGAAGAACTGGCTGTCACTGTCTCAGTGGGTGAAGTGTTCATGGAGGCAGACCACATTTACCCAGACCTGAATGTGCATCTGACGCTGCTCAATGCGGCAATCATTGAGGGAACGCCCAAGATGCTGGAGCACAATGATATCCGCTGGATTGTAGCGGAAGAAATACCACAGTATGAATTTTGCCACGAGGATAAGGAAATATTGAGAAAACTGCGAACAAAAGCATAATAGGGGGGAAGTTATATGGAGAATCGTAATGGATAGAGAAAAATACCTAATTCTGATTAATGGGCAGGACAAAACAGATTCTGTTAAAGAGTTTCAGCCCTGTGGTGACGCTTGTGACGTGGTATATACCAGTTCTCCCAAGGTTTATCACTACCAGGGCGGAAAGGTGAAAATTCTGGAACTGCGGCAGCGCATTGATCCTGCCGGACTGATTGTGACAGTCAAAGGTGTCCGTATGGCCCAAGTAGACGAAATTTTAGATTTTGGGTCATTTTATCGCGTGATCCGCACTGGAAACAAAGCTCTTTCCTACCCCAGGGAGGATGTGGAAATTCAACGCAACTGTCTGGCAAAGGAAAAACAAAAAAGCGTCTTTAATTACTTTAAGGAGACAGCAGAAGCTGTTAGTCTGGTCGTGGGAGATAATCTCAATATTTTAAGTAAGCAATATGATCGGATTCAAGTTGTCAGTGAAGAAACAGTATTAGCCAGATATTTGGATTCCAGTAAACAGCCTGAAACACTTCTCGTTCCAGAGACTATTATCTATCCCTTTGGCCTGAATCAGAGCCAGAAAGTCGCGGTAGAAAACGCACTGTCCTCTCAAATCAGCATCATCCAGGGCCCGCCAGGTACCGGTAAAACGCAGACGATCCTGAATATTATTGCCAACGCAGTAAGAAACAGAAAAACAGTGGCAGTGGTGTCCAACAACAATTCCGCGACCCTCAATGTTGCGGAGAAGTTGGAGAAAAAGGGGCTTTCTTTTCTCGCTGCTTTCCTGGGAAGTATCAGCAATAAGGAACGCTTCCTGGAGGCCCAGACCGGCAGATACCCTGATATGGGAGAATGGACTTTGGGACAGGAGGAGAAAGCTCGACTCAATCAAGAAGTAGCCACGCTCTCCAAAGAATTAAACGATATGCTCAACGCACAAAACCGAATTGCTGAAATCGAACAGGAATTTTTACAGCTTCGACCGGAACGGTATTATTTTGACGAATACTACCAGACTTATACCCAGGCACCCCAGGAGAATTTGGGCGGACTTTCTTCACAGAAAATTCTGAATCTCTGGCTGGAATATGAACAGCACGCCGAGCATGAAAGCAGGCTGGGTCTGCTGAAAAAGCTGTCCATCATGTTTCGGTTCAATCTAAGCGCCTTGAAGATTTTCCTTCAGGTTCCAGAACTAGTGATTCCCTATCTTCAACGACAATTTTATATCGTGCGGCAACGGGAACTGACAGAGGAAAAAGCCCAACTGGAACAACAGCTTGCGAATTATTCCTTTTCTGAGAAGATGGAGGAATTGACAGAGAAATCCCTGCGCTTGTTCCGAGCGGAGCTGAGCAATACCTATCCATGGAAGAAGGAACGCCAAACCTTTGAGATACGAGATTTTCGAGGCCGGTCAAGTGAGTTTAACCGAGAATATCCGGTCATTCTAAGCACTACATACTCCATCAAAGGAACACTGAATATTGACCATATCTATGACTATTTAATTGTAGATGAGGCGTCACAGGTCGATTTAGCTACTGGAGTATTGGCGTTTGCCTGTGCCCGAAATATTGTGATCGTTGGCGATCTCCAACAGCTTCCCAACGTCCTGAACAACAGAGATATTCAGACCAGTGAGGCGATATGGAGCCGATATGCTCTTCCGGAAGTCTACCATTTTTCCGCACATAGTCTGCTCTCATCTGCTCTGGCAACATGGCCGGAGGTACCCACTGTGCTGCTACGGGAGCACTATCGCTGTCACCCCAAGATCATCAATTTCTGCAACCAGAAGTTCTATGACGGAAAGCTGATCGTTATGACGGCTGACCACGGTGAGCCGGATGTACTGACGATGTATCGGACAGCGCCGGGAAACCACGCCCGGGGCCGCCTAAATCAGCGGGAGATCGATGTGATTCAAAAAGAAGTTCTTCCGTATCTGCAAGAAAAAGGTTACCGAAGCATGGGGGTCATTACACCTTATAGGGATCAGGTGGCTGCGCTTCAAATCCAGTTGGGAGGCGGCATTGAAGCGGCCACCGTCCACAAATTTCAGGGACGGGAGAAAGACGCGATTGTTTTGACTTCGGTGGATAATGTGATTACAGAATTTGTGGATGATCCCCGGATGCTGAATGTAGCGGTGTCTCGGGCGGTCAAATCACTGACAGTCGTCACCTCCCAAGATCCACGAAATGACCAGACAAACTATGGGGACTTGGCCCGCTATATCGAATACAACAACTGTGCGGTTGTAGAAAGCACCGTTTATTCCATTTTTGACCTTCTTTATCAAGGCTACGCCCAGCAGCGGCGTGTTTTTCTGCAAAAGCACAGGCGAATCTCTGAGTACGATTCAGAAAATCTACTCAATGCTATAATCGAGCGTGTTCTTATGGAGCCGGAATTTTCTGCCGTGTCCAGTGCCGTCCATGTCTCACTGGTCAATCTTGTAAAGGACTATTCTCTGCTGAATCACGAGGAAACCGCTTATGCCCGAAACCCGTTGACCCATGTAGATTTTCTTCTGCTCCGGAAAATGGACAAGTCGCCGTTGCTGGCGATTGAGGTGGACGGAACGGCTTTCCACGCCGCCGGCAGCATCCAAGCGGTGCGGGATGAAAAGAAAAATCATATTTTATCGCAATGCGGGATTCCTCTTCTACGTCTCAGAACAGATGGCAGCGATGAGAAAAATCGAATCGAACAGGCGCTGAGAACGGCGTTGTAGAAACTTATTGGAGGAGAGTTGCACTATGGCAAGATACGATGTCAATAACATTGCGGTCAGTTCCTTGCTTTCCAGCATCAAAGATGGCAGTATTGCAATTCCTGAAATCCAGCGTCCCTTTGTGTGGGACAGTACCAAGGTGCGCGACCTGATTGATTCCCTGTATCAGAATTATCCGGTTGGTTACATCATCGTATGGCAGAACCCGGATGTAAAGTTGAAAGACGGAACCATATCCTTCGGCAAAAAAGTTCTCATTGATGGACAACAGCGCATTACCGCTTTGGCAGCTGCGATTGTTGGGCAAGAGGTCGTGGGTGCTGATTACAGAAAATTCCCTATAAAAATTGCCTTTAACCCTCAGGAGGAGCGGTTCGATGTAGTGAACCCGGCGATTCTCAAGGACGTTAAATATATTCCTGACATTGCCGCAATTTTTGACCCCGGCTTTAATTCATTTGGTTTTGTCATCGACTATTGCCAGAAAAACGGAATTACTGATAGCGAGGGAATGTCCAAAATCTCCGATATCATCACCCGTTTGAAAAGCATCGAAAATAACAACCTTGGCGTGATCAATCTTTCCCACGAACTGGATATTGAGCAGGTCACAGATATTTTCATCCGAATTAACTCTAAAGGCGTTGTCCTGTCACAGGCAGACTTTGCTATGAGCAAAATTTCCAGCAATGAGGAATATGGCGGGAATATCATCCGAAAAATGATTGATTATTTTTGCCATTTCTTACAGGTCCCGGCGGATTACAGCGAGATCAAAGCCAATGATGCCGCATTTGCACAGACATCGTAATTCCACAAAATCGAATGGATCGTCAACGAGAACGAAGATATCTATGAACCGGATTACAGCGATGTTCTCCGTGTTGCTTTCACCTACAAGTTCAGCCGTGGACGGCTTTCCGACCTGGTCAGTCTGTTGTCCGGACGTGACTTTGAAGCCAGAGATTTCAAAGCTGAGATAGCGGAAGGGGCGTTTCACGACTTGCATGACGCGGTTCTGGATGTGGTCAATCAGACTTATTTTCAAAGGTACGTCATGATTTTGAAATCTGTCGGTGTGGAGCGGGCCTCTCAAGTGCGCTCCCAGAATGTGCTGAACTTTGGCTATATTTTGTATCTCACCTTGAAAGCGCGGGAAATTGATTCTAGCATGATCGAGCGAATCGTTCGCCGCTGGATCGTCCTGACAATTCTGACAGGCCGCTATTCGGGTTCACCTGAATCCGCTTTCGATTATGATGTGAAGCGGTTCAATGCTTATGAAAATCCTCTCGAATATTTGGAACAGGTGGAAGCCGGCGAACTCTCCGATGCATTCTGGGACAACGTGCTGGTGGATCGACTGAATACTTCTGTGGCCAGCAGTCCCTATTTTAATGTGTTCCTGATGGCTCAGGTCAAAAATCACGACAAAGGTTTCTTGGGTGAACACATAGAAGTAAAAGCGATGCTGGAGGAACGTGGAGATATCCACCATCTCTTCCCGAAGAAGTACTTAATTCGGAATGGGATTACCAGCAAAGGACAGTACAACCAGATCGCCAACTATGTCTATTTGCAGTCAGAGATCAACATCAAAATCAGCGCGGACGCACCAAAGGATTATATGGCGGTTGTTCTCCACCAGTGTGAAACTGGGGAGTCGGTCTATGGCGGAATCACTGATTTAGATCAGCTGAAGCAAAATTTGGAAGAGAACTGTATTCCGGAGGGTTTTGCTCAGATGGGAATTGAGGACTATCCTCGTTTCCTGGAGCAGAGGCGTGTGCTAATGGCGCAGAAAATCCGGAAATTTTATGAGGCACTGAAATAAAAAACTTGGCTAAAACGCCTTGTTTTGACCTGCTAATTTCTCTATTTTTAATTTTCTTTTCTATCGACTTTTGCTCCTTCATTCGGTATTGTGTTGGTTGCCAAGAGCACCAAAAATACTGAATACAGGAGGAATACGTATGACCAGCATGAAAAAATGCATTTCCGCCGCACTGACCGCGGCCGCCCTCACTATCGTTCTCACCATCCCCGCAACGGCATCGGAGGCGCCTGACGAACCCGTCCGGGTAAGCAGTTACAAGGGCAATACATTGGAGGTCGGAGAACGCAGCGGCCTCATCATTGGTCCCGGCGGTGCAGACTATACAGTCATCTCCAGCGATCCGGACACAATAGCGGTAAAGCAGGTGCTGACCTTCTGGGTCGCTGTCGCTAAGTCAGAAGGAACTGCGGAGATCACCGCCTCCAACAGCACCGGGGAATGTGGGAGCGTAACACTGACGATCTGCTCCACTCCCCCCACTGCGTCGGAATCCCCCAACAGTGGAGACAACACCGGCCTAACGGACAACCTGGAAATACGCCAGGAGATAATCCGGCTCATCAAGCAGACCCGCAAAGCCATTGGGGTCTCGGAACTGCCGGTCAACGAAGCCTTGATGAATGCTGCCCAAGCCTGCTCCAACCGGCGCTACACCTGGCATCACGCTCCAGAAGAGGGTCAGGCCGCTGCCGAGGCCGGATATCCCTACGGCTTCGGTGACAACCTCACCGTGTTCACTGGTACAGCCAACGCCGCTCAGCACGCCGTCGACAACTGAATTAACTCTCCCGATCACTTTGAGACCATGATCGACCCCAGATGCGACTGCATCGGCGTGGGTGTGACCCAGTACGACGGAATTACTTACTGCTATATGTTCGTTGGAATACCCAGCAGTGTTAATTTCTACGCATAACCAAATATGAAACAAAACGGTGCGTTCCAGGCAGTGTGGAACGCACCATTTTCCTGTCCATCGGGGAAAATACACAGCTAAAAACAATATGGAGCGAATTTCAGGCATGACAGAAAAAGAGAAAAATCGTGACCACCAGCAGGATACGCGGTGATGATTTTCCTCTTCCTGAGGGTACCAGCAGACGCCGGAGGCGGCTTAAAAGGACCGTCGCAAATGCGGTTCTTACAGGGGCCTGGGGGCGGTCAGCCACCAACAGGCAAGCCTCGGTATATACCGAGGCTTGCTTGTTACTACTATCAGAACATATCATCCGGTGCAAGGAATCAAATATCCTCCGGCATCCAGCGCAGTTCCACCGTTCCAGTTTCACCGCGGAGGTTTTTGGCTACGATACATTCGACAATGTTACGTCTCTTCAAATCCTTGTTATAATAGCTGTCCTGATTACAAAAACAGAACAATATCCGCTTCTGACACAAAGGAGCCCGATTCTCTCAGGCCCTACAGTATGGGCCGCCTGTTTTCCCATTCCTCAGTGACATGGCTGAGTTGGCCGAGACAGAGTGCCGGAACCGCTAACTCTTTTGCCATAATTTTCAGCATCCGGGATGTTTCAGCTGCCAACTGCCGGCGGTTTTCAGCGCATCGGCTTCAGATCATCAGTTGCAAGTAGCCGATGACTACCAGACCCCAATTGTCCAGCTGGCAACACTTGGCATGTATGTCTGCCACAGAAAGCACAGGATTGTCGTCAATGTAGATGGTTCCGGCATACGTGCGTTTGTTCTCAGCCCGTGGCGCAAGTGAGAGAAGCTGAGCGGCCGCCTGTTCCTGGGACATCTCCAGCGAAAATACCGCCGCAGTCTTTTTCTCCGCTGCGATTCGCGCCATATTTAACGCAGAAGGCGTCTTGCCCATCCCGGGCCGTGCGGCCAAAAGGATCCATCCTGGCATGTTCAAGCCGGAAATTTTCTCAAAAATGCCCTCAGTCTTCATACAGTTTCTTCGTGATTGATAGGTCGTAGACCGAGGCGATGAACTCGCTCATGGTGTACCCGGATACGTCGTACTCCTTTCCGCTGTAAGTCTTGCGGACGATAAACGGCAGGCCCAGGGCGCTCTGGCGGGTGTGGTGGGTCATGGAGCAGGAGACAAGGCCCACCCCCAGCTCCGCCGCAATCTGCTCCAAGATGGCCGTTTTGCCACAGGTTTTTTCGTTTAAATGTCTTTTCTTACAGTGCCTCGAATTTGATGCTGTTCTCCCTGGCGTACTGCTCCGCATAGCTTCCGGCGGAGACGTGGATGGTCAGGCTGTTGCATCCCTCGAAAGCGTCCTTCCCAATTTCCGTGACGCCCTCCGGGATTGTCACGCTTTGAAGGCCTGTGCAGCCAAAGAAGGCACTCTTCCCGATTTCCGCAACGCTCTTCGGAATGGTCACGCTTTGAAGACCCGTGCAGCAAAAAAAGGCATCCTCTCCGATTTCCGTAACTCCCTCCGGAATGGTTACACTTTGAAGGCCCGGACAGCCATAAAAGGCCATAAACCTGATTTCCGTGACGCTCTCCGGGATGGCTACACTGGTCAGACTTAAGCAGTATCGGAAGGCATACTTCCCGATTGCAGCAACACCCGTCGGAATGGTCACATCCCCGCCAGGGCCCTGGTATGCCAGCAGGATATGATTGATGACCGCAAATTCTCCCAGGTTTTTAAGCCACGGAGTATTCTTAAAACCCCCTTTTGAAAGAGTTTTGATGCCCTCCGGGATGGAGACGCTTTGAAGGCCCAGGCAGGCCTCGAAGACACCGCCGCCGAATTCCCTGACACTTTTCGGGATGGTCACGCTTTGAAGGCCCGTGCAGAACAGGAAGGCCCACTCTCCGATTTTTGTAACGCTCTCCGGGATGGTCACGCTTTGAAGGCCTGTGCAGAACGCAAAGGCATTCCAACCGATTTCCGTGACGCCCTCCAGGATGGTTACGCTGGTCAGGTCCGTGCAGTGCCTGAAGGCATCTTCGTCAATCTTCTTTACCGGGTCTTTGCCAATGGCCTTGGGAATCACCACATCTGTATCGGTCCCCTCATAGCCGGTAATTGCCAGTCCGCCTTCTTTGAGCCTTTTATAGAGGAAGATCTTTTTCGCCTCTCCCACTGCCATCACGCCGGTAGCCTGGAGCTCCTCCTGAATTTTGGCAGAACGTTCCGCTTCCTTTACCGGGTCCGCGGGCTTGAGGTTCTTGTCCACATATGCCAGGACCGCAGCCTTGGCGGCAGTATGGTTCTGCTTGTCGCACTCCTTCAAGAGCGGGCCGATGTCCTTGCTGGTAAGAAATTTCTCTGCAAGCATGAGACGGAGAAGTTCTTCATACTTAACCGCTGTAGGGAACAGCCTCTTCTTTTGCCCCTTGATGTACTTGAGATAGCCCGCTGTGGTTTCCTCATCCAGCTCCGCATGTTCCAGATAGCGCACGGCAAAGCCCGCACACGCGCCGGGCTTATCCTTCTTGTCAAAGTTGGCGATGGGGATGTGGGGCGCGGTCAACGCAGGGCGGCAGTCCATAAACACCGACTCATCAATTTCCGTCACACTCTTTGGGAGAACCACGCTGGTCAGGCCTGTGCATTCAGCAAAGGCATAATTTCCGATTGCCGTGACACCTTCCAGGATGGTCACGCTTTGAAGACCCGTGCAGCCATCGAAGGCATAATTTCCGATTGTCGTGACACCTTCCAGGATGGTCACGCTTTGAAGACCTGTGCAGCAACTGAAGGTACTCCACCCGAACTTCGTGACGCCTTCCGGGATTGTCACACTGGTCAGGCTTGTGCAGCCAGAGAAAGCACAATCCCCGATCTCCGTGACGCCTTTTGGGATGGTCACGCTTTGAAGACCCGTGCAGCCATCGAAGGCACTATTCCCGATCTTCGTGACGCCTTTGGGGATCGTCACACTTTGAAGACCCGTGCAGTCATCGAAGGTACTATCCCCGATCTCCGTGACGCCTTTGGGGATGGTTACACTTTGAAGACCCGTGCAGCCATCGAAGATACCCCATCCGATCTTCGTGACGCCTTCTGGGATTGTCACGCTGGTCAGGTGTGTGCAGTCAGCGAAAGCACAATCCCCCATCTCCGTGACGCCTTCCGGGATCGTCACGCTTTGAAGACCTGTGCAGCCATCGAAGGCACTATTCCCGATCTTCGTGACGCCCGCCGGGATGACCACATCCCCGCCGGGACCCATGTACTTGTTCAAAATTCCGTTACTAATATCAAGATCCTGTCTGTCTTTCATAAAAAACCTCTCCTGAAATTAAATTTCATCTTTCTGCAAAACCAGCTTGATGGCCCAGGGCAACACATCGGGGTTGTTGTACTCGTCCGCCACGAAGACGAAGGCGGCGTCACAGTCCGGCTTTTCTCCGGGAAGGCGCCGTATTCGCTGATGAAGCAGATCAGCCCCTTTGATTTTAACACATTACAGGTCAACGTCAAATAAAAGCCGAACCAGGTCGGAAAAATTCTCATCGCTATCGCTTTCAGGCGGGCATAAAAATACCTGAAACAGGTTGGAAAAATCCTCAACACGTCCATAAGGAATCCGATATCCGTTGTCAGTTTTTTGCAGGGGCATCCAGCTTCGCAGCTCTGCGGCATCGGGGACGAAAATCCTTCCGGCCCAGTTCCTGCAGGATACCGCTATGCTTTGGGGGAACATTTGAGAGAAGATCTCAATGACATCTTCCCAGCATTCTTCTGGAACACGCAAAATGAGTTCCAAAGGCACACCATCTCCCTCATCCCTATCCTGGCTTACTGTGTGCACAGTTTCCGTTGTCACTCCCAGCAGATATGGGACATAGGTATATGCGCGAAAAAAGGAGCAGTTGTGGTCGATGGTTTGAACCGGATACCCCTTCCCCTGAAGCCCCTGTACCAAACGGCGGCTGATCAGGAACGCAGAGCAGAGTAATTCATTGTTTTGCAGCACAGCAAGCTCATACTCTATCCGCTCCCGCGCCGGCTCAGGAATTGTGCCGTTATGCCGTGTTTGGAGCTGTTCGCGGCAAAGCTCGGATACGGACTGAAACGCGTTGGGCAGGATGGGCTGAAGACATCGTACATCCTCCGGGAAAATCCGGATCTCGCTGCATTGGTCCGCCAGACGGTTGGGCGCATGAATCACAATTTTTTCCGCCAGTTCTTTTCCCAGGAAAGAGAAGGCGTCCAGCATCTCCTCCGTGCAGAGGATATCCGGCAGGGATACATCCCAGGCCCCGTTCTTTTCCGTGTAAAGGTGTTCCGGCAGGAGCAGATCCAAGTAGTCCTCGCCTTCCAGAACATAATAAGTGGAAGTGGCGCCGCACCGGAACATCCCCCAGGGCTGGTTTTCCGTGTACGTATCTCCCGCTGCAGCTGCTGGTCTGCCTAACCGTCTATTAAGGACAATAGGGTCAAGGACCAAGTCCTCATCCTTCAGAATATCAAAAGCGGCGCTGCTTCTGAACATCCCCCAATCCTGGCTTGCCGTGCGCATATTTCCCGCCGCGGCCACCGGCCTGCCTGACCGTTGGCCAATGGCAATGGTTTTGAAAATCAACTCCTCCGCCCCAAGGGCTTCGCTGCCTGGAGTATGTTCCTGTGTGGACAGCAGCCCGTAATGCCGCGGCGGCAGGACCGACAGATAATCGTAGAACCCGGCGATTTCTTCCAAACGGGCGTCATCCAGATCGTTCAGAATCCCACGGCAGACTTCTCCGTTTTTGCCGGGACAGCCCACCAGCAGCCCGGTTCGATGCTCGTTGATTTCCTCTTTGCGCAGAAATGGCCGATTTTCCCGGCCATGCCAGGCAATTTCCAGCAGCCGGTAAAGCTGTGCCAACCCCTCTTGACGCTGTACCAGAAGATGAACAAAACATCCGTCCTCCAGCACAGTTTCCAAGCCGTAGAGCACCTTGAAATCAAGCCCTTCCGACCTCGCTTCTTTGCGCAATTCATCTACAGCCTGTGCCGCAGCCTCAAATACCGCTGTATTTTGAAAATCCGTAATCGCAATTGCCCGGACGCCGGCTCTGCGTGCAGCATCAATCCATTCCTGAGGAGAAAGAATGCCGTCCATTTTGCTGAACCATGTGCGGCAGCTCAACTCAGCTCTTTCCACAGGTTTTTTGCGCATAAAATTTCTCCTAAAATATATGCGGCAAGTTGACTTGACCCTTTTTAAAAATTCCTTGCACATAAAATTCTCCCGTTATTAAGAGGCACAACCACACCCCTGATTCATCGGGGAAACCCAAATATTGCTTCGGTATCCAGCACAGTTTCATCTGCCTGCGGTTTCGGTCCCATTGACGTGAGCACAAGCAGAGTGACCTCCCCCTCCCTCAGACCCTCCATAGCCCGATACCCGACAATAAAGTTGGCAGCGCGCATATCAATGACGCCCTGCGCCCCTGCGACGATTTCAGACAGAGTATCCAAGCTGAGGATATGTCCGAAAAATCCAATATGCAGCAGGAAATGTGTCACAGTTCTGCCCGCCTCCGCTATTAGCTCATCTACAGCCCGCCTTATCCAGGATGGTGCCGCTGCCGCAGAAATCACAGGACTTTCTAACAGGCGGACATCTGCGGCTTGAAGAAAGGGTTCAAAATCTTCCGGGCTCAGTTTCATCCACACCTCTGTTCCATAAGATTCCTCTCCGCAGAGACGTTTGCTCCACTCGTTCAGCTCCGCCCCGGACGGCTTTCGTTTCCTGCTCCTCATGAAAAATCCCTCCGTTCCTCGCCCTGTCCTCAACAGTTTTTTAGTCTATCACAGAGCCAGTACAAAAAAATGTACCGGGCTCGGCGGTCTACTTGTTTTGTACTGCCTCCCATGATATAATCCCGGCAGAAGAGAAACTACGAGAGGGGGAGAGCAATATGTCTGCGCATCTGCTCCCCATCCGGCTCTATCAGATCCTGGAGGAGCACAGTGATTCGGAACATCCCCTTTCTATGGGAGAGCTGCGGCATTTGCTCTGGGTGGAGTATGGCGTGAGCTGTGACCGGCGGACCATCTATGGGGCGCTGGACAGCCTGCGGTATGCGGGCTGTGACATTCCGAACTTTCAAGACAGCAGGGATGGCTATTTTCTCCTCTCACGAAAACTGGAGCCGGCGGAGGTTCGCCTGCTGTTGGACTGCGCCGCCGCTTTTTCCGGGATTGGGGACCGGCAATACCAGGATTTGGAACGAAAGCTTCTCCGGGGGCTGAGCTTTCATCAACAGAAGCTCTGCCGCCCTCTGTCCCTGCCCACGGGCTACCGGGGACTGAACCGAAGCGTTTTGCTTGCTGTGGAGGTGCTGGAGGAAGCAATTGCCGCCAGTTGCCAGGTCACCTTTCAATATATGGAGTATGGGATGGACAAAAAGCTCCGCCCCCGCAGGGAACGTCTTTATCAGGTTCATCCCTACGGCCTGTGTTTTGCCAACGGGAACTACTACCTGATCTGCCGCTATTCAGGGTATGAAACATTGAGCCACTACCGCGTTGACCGCATCCAAAGTCCCGCTGTCATGCTCGGGGAACCGGTGGAACCTCTGCCAGCCAGCATCGACCTGCCGCGCTATGTACGGGAGCGGGTCTATCAAATTTCGGGACAGAGCATCCGGGCGGTTCTTCTCTGTGAAAACAGCCTGCTCAGCGATGTGTTGGACCGTTTTGGAATGGAGACCGGCATCTGCCCCCATAGTGACGGAAATTTTACAGCCACGGTGACTGCGGAGCCGGAGGGCCTGAAGCTGTGGGCCATGCAGTACATGGAGCGCTGCGAAATCCGGGAACCCGGCTGGCTGCGGCAGCAGATGGAGCGCTTCTTCTTTGAGGGGTGGTCGCTCTATCGTGGTTCAGACAGCCTGGAGCCCACAGACCAGGAGCGGGAACACTGAACCTATAAAATTTATAAAACAGCGAAAAGGAGAGGACGAGATGAACGAAGACGGAAAGCTCATCCGCATATTTCCAACCCTGAACGGACGCAGTCTGACCATAGAAGACATGGATCTGGAGGCCGCTGTGCGAAACGCCCTAAAGCGGAGCGGCCTCCATACCGTGGATCGGTTATTGCAGCTGAACCATTCGGAGCTGGTCCAGATTTTTCCGAACCGGAAATTGCGCAGCTATGAGGATGTCATCCACTGTCTGGTCTGCCTGTCGGAGGCGGCGGAGGGAATGGGCACTGCCGCTCCCGGCGTTGCGCTTGAGGAAAATATTGGAAACACACTGGAAGGAAGTAAACATGTCTGAGAAAAAATTCAATATCTTTCAGGTTGCGGGGATTTGGAAATCAGAGGAGATTCACACAAGTGTGATCGCGGAACTGATCAATCCCCAGAGCGCTTTCCATGACAAGGGCGCCGATTTTTTGGACAAGTTTTTGCTTTGGATCGGCATGCCGGCACTCTCCTGCAAAGAGCAGGAGGAACTCAAGAATGCGGAGGTAAAAACAGAGGTTCCCACCGATAAGGGCAGGCGCATTGATATGGTAATTTCTACTGAAAGCTTATATCTGCCTTTTGAGGTAAAGATTTGGGCAGGCGATCAGGCCGCACAGCTTTGGGATTACTATACATTTGCGAAGAAACAAGGAAAAGAAGTACCCAATGTCTATTACCTGACCACGGATGGGCATGAGCCCAGCGCACAGAGCCGCACAAACCCGTCGGATGATAAGGAGCAATTGTCAGATGATCAAATCTGCCTGTTGTCATTCAATGGGCATATTCTCCGCTGGCTGGAGGACTGCATGAAAGAGCCGGACATCCCCTCGGATGTTCTGGAAATTATGAAGCAGCTGTGCGACAACATCCGGGGCGAACCGAATACCCAGGTTCGGCCAGGCGTTCCGCTCAAATGCTTTTCCCACTGGGAGAAAACGGATGTACTCGACGCCCTTTACCAGAAGCTCTCAACCTACGACCTTTTGTGGACGGAATGCACCCCCACCTATATGACGTTTACCCTGAACAAAATGGAATTTGGAACGGCGTCTCTGGAGTTTGCTTTGCGAATCAAAAAAGAACGTGCAAAAAAAGAGCGTGAGGGCAGCGCAGAGTACGAGGATCAAGTACGGCTGTATCTGATCTGTGGCCTTACACAGGGGGACGGAAAACCCGATTATGCCTCTGCCAGTGGTTATATTTCGAAAAATTACGAGAATTTCGAGACGCTGCTGGCGGACACCTTTAAGGAGAGCGGCCTCAAGGTCAAGTCGGGAAAAACCACCTGGGACCGGCTGCCCGAAGAAGTATGCTGCGAAAATGCAGGGGAGTGCTACGAATGGATTAAGGAGAATTTCAAAGAACTGCTTTAGTCAAAAATCATCTTAAAAATATTCCGCAGGCAGGTCTGCACCCAAACCGGGGCTTCCAACGTGTAGAGCAGTGCTTCCCTGCACACAGCGGAAATGACGCGGTACCATTGCATTTTCTATGTAGGCTTCGATGAAAAACTCCCCCTGCGCAAAGAAACCCACCGGGTCAATCCTCTGCAGCATGAAAGCAATCGCACATTTGCCTCAAAATTTAATGCACTGTAAATAAAAGGACAGCTCTTGGGCACAACTGACCCAGCGGCTGTCCTTCTGCTGTGTGGCCTATCCATTTTTTCCATATTTCTCCCCTAATTGCTTGTATTTCGGGCGATTACAGATTGCGGTGTGCGCGCTAGAAGGTGTCTTCAAACAAACGCAGGACAAATTAAGGAAGCAGCAATAAAACAGAAGTATGAAGCGACATGAATTGACAGAATGCTCATGTACGGTAAAGAGGTCAACAAACATTTTTTAGACAATTTTTGGTTGTTTATAGCCGTTTTTGCTCCGCTTTATTTGCTTTCTGGCACTCTTTGAAACCAGTGTTTCCACGTGTTCCACGCCTGTCTGTGGCTAATTATGTGGTCAGGAAATAGACCGCATCCCCAAAGCCCTCTCATAGTCACTATGTAAAATGCTTCGTTTTTGCTCTCGGATTTCTCCGTTTTAGATTGCAATTCCCTATCGACTTTTTCTCTTTATTCGATATTGTGTTGTTTGCCAAAATCTCAGCAAAAACACTGAATGGAGGAAAAAGCATGACCAGTACGAAAAAACGCATTTCCGCCGCACTGACCGCGGCCACCCTCACTATCCCCGCAATGGCAGCGGAGGCGACTGACGAAACCGTCCGGGTGAGTAGCTACAAGGGTAGTTTCCTGGAAGTGGGAGAGCGCAGTGGCCTCATCATCGGCCCCAGCGGTACGGAGTACGCCGTCACCTCCAGCGACCCGGACACGGTAGCGGTGGAGCAGGTACTGTCCTTCTGTGTGGCTGTCGCTAAGTCAGAGGGGACCGCGGAGATCACCGCTTCCAACAGCGACGGGGAGCGCGGGAGCATGACTCTGATGGTCGGCTTCGCCGTCCCCGCCGCGCTGGAAGCCCCCGACAGCGGGGACAGCGCCGGACTGACAGACAACCTGGAGATTCGCCAGGAGATGATCCGCCTCATCAACCAGACCAGAAAGGCCAATGGAGTGTCAGAGTTGCCGGTCAATGAGGCTCTGATGAACGCCGCCCAAATTTGCTCCAGCCGGCGATACACCTGGCATCACTCTCCGGAGGAGAGCAAGGCTGCTGTCGACGCCGGCTATCCCTACGGTTTCGGCGATAACTTGACTGTGTTCACTGGCACAACTAACGCCGCTCAACGTGCCGTCGATAACTGGATCAATTCTCCCGGCCACTTCCAGACCATGATCGACCCGAGATGCGACTGCATCGGCGTGGGCGTGACCCAGTACGACGGCATCACCTACTGCTATATGTTTGTCGGAATACCCAACAGCGTCAACTTCTACACATAACCAAACAGTAACCAAGGAGGGCCGTCCAGGAGGCTGGATGGCCTTTCCTCGTGGCGGCACAGAGTATAGACAGGAAACAACAACGGGGAGCAGATTTACTGCTCAGATATTGCGTACCAGTAAACAAGGAATTAAACCCTTTTATCAGCTACAAAGGATTATAAAAGGAACTTCCATTCTGGATGTGCGATCTCATATTTTGAAAAGGTCCTTGACAAGCACGTCTACATGGTGTAGTCTATACATGGGGCTACATCATGTAGACAGGAGGCTATACCAATGGCAGAAATTCAATTAGGGGCTGTGGAGGCCCGGTTTGCGGACATCATCTGGGAGAGGGAGCCTGTAACATCCGGCGAACTTATCAAACTGGCCGCGGACAAACTGGCCTGGAAACGGACAACAACACACACGGTACTGCATCGGCTCTGCGACAAGGGCCTGTTTCAAAACAATAACGGGGTGGTGACGTCTCTCCTGTCCCGGCAGGAGTTCTACGCCCGCCACAGCAAGAAGTATGTGGACGAAACCTTTGCAGGTTCTCTCCCCGCTTTTCTTGCCGCATTTACCAGCGAAAAGAAGCTGACAGCCGAGGAAATCACCGAGATTCGTGAGCTGATTGACAGGGCAGGTGAATGATATGAGCAATATATTCCTAAAAATTCTGAACATGAGCATTGCCGCAAGCTGGCTGATTCTGGCGGTGGTGCTGCTTCGGTTCGTGCTGAAAAAGGCGCCGAAATGGATTGCCGTTCTTTTGTGGGGCATTGTTGCTCTGCGGCTGGCAGTTCCCTTTTCTTTCGAGAGCGCGTTGAGCCTGATCCCCAGCGCCGAGACCTTCAACGCCCATAACATTCAGTATGGAACACCCGCCATTAGCAGTGGCATCCCCGCCGTCAACAATGCGGTCAATCCCGTCCTGGGTGAAACCTTTGCGCCGAATCCGGCTGGCAGCGTCAATCCGCTCTATGTCTGGACGTTTATTGTGTCGGTCATTTGGTGCATCGGTATCGCCGCCATGCTGCTCTATGCAGTCATCAGTTATGTGCGGGTGCGTCAGAGCGTTGCGGAAAGAGCGCCCTATGAGGGAAATATCTTTCTGTGCGACCATGTGAAGTCTCCGTTTATCCTGGGGCTGGTCAGGCCCAAAATCTATCTGCCTTCCAACATGGACGCGACGGCCATGGAGCCAGTGATTGCTCACGAGAAGGCGCACCTGGCAAGGCACGATCACTGGTGGAAACCGCTGGGCTTTCTGATTTTGACGGTTCACTGGTTCAATCCCCTGTGCTGGATTGCCTATGTGCTGCTGTGCCGGGACATTGAGCTGGCCTGTGATGAAAAGGTTATCCGGCAGATGGATCTGGACGGGAAAAAGCAATACTCCGCCGCCCTGCTGGAGTGCAGTACCGGGCGGCGGCTGGTCACAGTCTGCCCGCTGGCCTTTGGAGAGGCTGGCGTAAAAGAACGGGTGAAAAATGTGCTGAATTACAAAAAACCGGCGTTTTGGCTCATTGTTGTGGCGGTTGTCGCCTGTGGGGTGGTGACGGCGTGCTTTGCGACGAATCCCTCAGAAAAAAATACCGTTGAGCAGATTGAGGCAGACCGAGTCGTTATTTCTCACGAAACCGAAGATGGTGTGTATGCTGCGGAGGCAACGATCACGGATGAAGAAACTGTTGCTGAAATAGTGCTGATGCATAATACCATCCAGATACGGGAAATGAGCCGTCCAATAGCGCAGGACCGATTTGTGTTGACTTTTTACTTGGGCGAGGATACGGTCACAACATGGTGGATCGCACTTTGGGACGACGGAACAATTATGACGGCCAGCGAAACATTTGGGGGGAATCATGTGGTTACGAATGATTTTGCTTATGACAGGTTAGCGGAAATATTTAATTCATCAATAGATGCGGCTAATGCTGGCGATGGACGAAAGCTGACCCTTGATGATGTGGTCACGTTGTCGCAAAAGGGAGACGCACTGAGTTGGTCAGATTTTGAGCGGTATCAGGGACGGGATATCGGCTCCGGTCTGTATATCATGCGCTACGAGATTGATGAACTCTTTGATGTCCTGGTGGGCGGTGTTCCAGACGAGACGCCTTGGTATATCTATCTGAGGGTCAACAATGAGGCCGATGATAGAATTGATATTCGGACAGAGGATGTTTCCACATTCGTTGAAGCGCACAGGGATGATGCGCTAAAGGTTGACGAACTATCTGCTGCACTAAACAAACTGGAATATCAGCCATTCACTTGTGACGGCGTACCGGAGCACCAAATATACGACATTGACGGCACAGTATATTCGATAAACTTTTCTGAAAAATGGGTATGGCGGGGAAACAACGAGCAGGCTGAATTATCGGATGAATTGATCCGCCTATTAAGAGAAAGCGGGGTGCTTGTAGCCGGGGAAAATACGCCGATTCCTGCCGGGCCAGACGCAGCTGCTACAACGCTCTCCGAAGAACAAGCCGCTATCCGTCAGGCGATTCTGAAGCATAACCGCTCCGCAGACCCGACCGGACTTGTATCCTGCGCTAGTTTTGCAGAGCTTGCCTGTATCGTTGTGGATGGAAGTGACTTTTCAGAGTATACTCACTACGGCTGGGCGCTCTATAACGAATACAGGGTCACAGACAGCGGCCTGAAAACAGTCAGCGGCGGCCATGTCCCTGTTGCCATCACATTTCGTGAAGGCCCGTCCGGCACTCTTACACTGGAGGAATATTGGGAACCCAGGGACGGCAGCTACTATGCTCCGGACATCCGGGAAAAGTTCCCTGCGCACATTGCCGAGAACGCCCTTGACAGCCAGAAGTTCATCCTTCAGCAGACCCAGGAGTGCTACGCCCAGGCGATAGCGTCTACCGGGCTGAATACCGACAAGGTGATCGGGACGCTCATTGAGACAATTTGCGGCAGCCCCGCATTGTCCTCAAATCCGGGGGATTATATCGCGGAACATCCCATTGAGTACCGGGAGCTGACATACTATGGCCGGTATACCCTGAAATACTGCTTTGCCCGGTTTGAGGAGGGCGGTGAAACCGGGCTGGCCGATCAAATCATGGCGCAGGCGTGTGAGGATATTGCGGTCGGCCGGGGGGAAGAACCGCTTGTGTTCTCCACGCCTGACAATGGAGTGTTTACCGGGCAAATGTGGTACAGCGCGTTCAAAAACAATGCACAGAGCTTGCTGGAGCAATATCGGGAAATCGAGCTTGCGGAACGCTACCCGGCGTCCTATCTGCTGCTCAGTATGCTTGGGGAGGTATAGACACCTCAAAAGGCAAATAGAGCGTGTAGTCAAATATGAGATAAAGCGGTGCGTTCCAGGTAGTGAACGCACCGCTTTCCTGTTAATTGGTGGAAGTACCTTGTCAAATATTGCATACCAGAAAGCAGGGAATATCCCCGTTCAGCACTCCAACTTTCTCTGCCTGAAACAGCTCCACCCCGTCAGCGCCGCCCCCACGACCAGCAGCACCGCGATACAGACCGCCTCCGCTCCCTTTGATACGAAAAACTCCGCATAATCCCAGGCTGGATGGAAGAAAAACGCATAGTGTATCACCCATGTGGCGAAAAACCCGCCCATCGCCACAAGCAGTGGGAAAGCCTTGAGCAGCATGGACACATAGTTGTCACTGAACCGGGACAGGAACAGGGTCACAGCACCGATGCCGATCCCCAACGCCAGCACCATCCCGGTCAAAATGGCCAGATACTGCCCATAGGTCCAGTTGAACCAAGGGGTTCCGGTGTCCCAAACGGAGTTGCCCAAAGGACAGTCCCGCAGGGCCAGGGGACCCTGCGCCAAAAACGGGATGGCGTAAGCCGTTACATTCACCACACTCAGCAGCAATGCGGAGACCAGCCCCGCCGCCAGTTGGGTGTGCAGCACCCGCCGTCCCCGCCGGCTGGACCACTGGAGGGGTCTCGTCCGACGCAGCCGGTCCCGCACCAGGGTGGGGGACAGCAGCAAAATCACGCTGATAGCCGTCCATTGGGCCAGATATTTGAGATAGCTGTTGGTAGAATCCATAACAGATCTGGACAAGAGGCTCTTGGGCCAGCTATCCACCGCAAGCATCTGTGCCTGCTCCTTTGGCGTGTAATACTGGAAAAACTCCGGTTGTTCGAGATAGTCTCTCTGGCGGTCACACAGTTCCATCATCTGCCGGATATTTTCAATTGTATAGCAGTTGGTTCCTTCCAGGATGGCCCACATCAGCTGAGAATCCCCCTCGTTTTGCTCGGAAGCGGCGCGAAAACTTTCATAGTCTGTGATTCCTGTTGCCTTGGCCTCGGGGAACTCCTCCAACTGCCGGTTGAATTTGGCAACTTCCTCCGCCAGCTGGCTGTCCACCTCCGCCCGCTCTTCCGGCTCCAGTGTAGGACCGTACCGATTGACCCACTCCACCGACAGATTAAACTCTTCCTGTGCTGAGGGGCCGTTGGAAAAGTGCTCAATATAGAAGCTGGGGAACATATAGTAGTAGATCAGCCCCAGCAGGATAATGCCCGCCAAAATTCCGGGATGCCAAATCTTTTTCAGTTCCTGCCAAAACAGGTTCATGTCATCACGTCCTTTCGCCCAAAGTGTCTCAACGCCAAAGCCGTTCCCAGACCACAGACCGCCAAACTCAACGCTGTGCCGACAGTCTCCTGCCAGGGGACAAAGGCGTTCAGTCCCAGCTCGGTGAACCAGCCGTTGATATACAGCCAGATGCTGACGGGCTGGAAGGTCAGCAGGGCGTAGCCCATCCACAGCCCCGCCTGGGCGCAGAGGGCCTGGACCGCCGCTCCGCCGCACAGCAGCAGGGTCAACACCAAAGCGGACAAGTACACATTGGACACCAGTGTCCCGCAGACTGCCGCCAGCAGAGCAAACACGACGGTCAACAAACCGCCCAGCCCCACTGCCGCTGCAAGGTAGCCCCCTGCGGTGAAATCCGTCCATGTGAAAAACGGGCGTGGATAAAACAGATCAATGACGTAGTTGAACTGGCTGGAGACACTGCCGCTCCAGACACCGTTCCAGTTCCAGAACAGCAGAAAAATTCCCAGCGTGACCACCGCCAGCAGCAGATACACCGCCAGCGCCCAGGTGATTCCGGCCAGCACCTTACAACGGCACAGCTTTCTCCCGGTGCGGGAGGCGTACACCCCCGCCGTACGCTGCTGGTTTTCATAGCCCAGGAGGAAGAGCATGGACAGCATCCCCAACACCGCACCCTCGGTGAGAACAGCCCGCATCAGGGTCCCATAGAGAAACTGATGGATGTAATGGGTGATCGGCCCGCCGTACCAGTCCATAGCTGCTCCCGTCTCCGACAGGTGGGCGACTCGTTCCGCCAGCCGCTCATACTTGCACTCCATCAGGACTGCCGCCGTGGGAGAGCTTTTGACATAGCTGTTGTAAAAGTCCGAGAGAGATTTCAGGTCGTAGTCCGCATAAATGTCCGTCATGCCCTCCGCAGCGGACAGAAGATAGTTCCGGTAATCTGACTGGGGACGCCGCCCCAGCCCGTCCAGAAAGTCGCCGTCTACCCGCTGGCTCAGCCCGCCGGTCATAGCAGCGGTCTCGTTCCACTCCCACCGCCAGCGATCCCCGCTGCCGATGAGCAGGCAGTTAAAGGCCAGACACAGGGCCAGCACACCCCAAAGGGCGGGCAGGCGGGCCAGCTTGCCCCACTCATATCTCAGCAGCCTCATACCTGCCCCTCCCGGTAGATAGCCAGGAACGCATCCTCCAGGCCGGGTGTCACTGGAACAGCTCCCCGGGGCGGAGTGTCGCAGAAGATACGCAGGACCGTCCCCTGTTCCCCCTGCCGTTCGCTGAGGAGAAACTGATTTTCCGCCAAAGCGGTTTCCGCCGGGACCTCAAACACCCGGCCCTTCATTTTGCCGCAGATACCCGCCGGGCTGTCACAGCAGAACAGCCTGTGGTCCCGGAGCATGACAATCTGCCCGGCGATGGTCTCAATATCGGAGACAATGTGGGTGGAGAGGATGACGATTCGGTCCTCTGCCAGAGAGTGAATCAGATTGCGGAACCGTACCCGCTCCCGCGGGTCCAAGCCGGCGGTGGGCTCGTCCAAAATCAGCAGCTTTGGGTCGTTGAGCATGGCCTGGGCGATGCCCACCCGCTGGCGCATCCCGCCGGAGAGTTGCCGCATTTTCTTGCGTTCCGCATCGGACAGCCCCACCAGCTCCAGCAGTTTGCTGATTCTCCCATCGGCCTCCTGACCGGGGATACACTGGAGTGCAGCAACGTAGCGCAGAAATTGCCGGGGGGTGTAGCCGGGGTAGTAGCCGAGTTCCTGGGGCAGATAACCCAGTAAGCCCCGGTAACTCTCGTCCAGTGCGTGAATATCCTCCCCCTCCCACAAAATCTGCCCGGAGGTGGGAAACAGCAAAGTGGTGAGCATTTTGATGAGGGTGGTCTTGCCCGCCCCGTTGGGGGCCAGCAGGCCGTAGACTCCAGGGGTAAATTGCAGGGAGATATCCTCCAGGGCGGTGAAATTACCATACTTTTTGGTGACGTGTTCAACTGTAAGCATAGAAGCGACCTCCTTGATTGGGATAGCGGAGCATCCGCTCCAGGGTCAGAACACAGTAGGACAGCCCGGCGGCGGCCAGGAAAAACAGGACGAGTACGGGAACCCGGAGCAACAGTTCATCTCCCCGCTCCCACACCAGCAGAAGCAGTCCGGTCACGCCCCACACAACGGGGGGAATCACCAACCCCCGGCGGAGCCTCAAACAGAACAGAGTCAGGGCGGCGTAGAGGAATAGACTGGAGAAGGACAGCCCCAGCATCCAGGGCAGGGACCAGCTCCGCCCGGAGGTCAGCCACAACAGGATGTCGGCGGGGACGCACACGATTACTGCCAAACCTCCGAATACAAGCATCCGCAGGGCCAGAAGGGTACAGGCCGACAACCGGCAGCTTCGCCGCCACTCCGCGATGCCGCTCATTGTGTCCTTCCAGGCAGTCAACAGGTAGAGAGCGGCGTACAGCGCGGGGGAGAACAGAAACAGCAGCGGGGCCACAGTGTCAAAGCGTGCCAACGCCGCTCCCGGAATCAGACACAGCAGTGCCGCCAGTACGGGGAGGAACAGGCAGTCCTCCACCCCAAAGAACACCACGGACAGGGGGACGCTCCGCCGTCTGGCTCTCTGCTCTACCCCGCTCAGCTCCACAATGCGCCGGATGGCCGCCTGCCGCTCTTCGTCTGTGGGCATGGGAATTTTTTCACTCATGTGGCTCAAACTCCTCTCTGATCCGCCCCAAAAGGCGGTAGTATTGGCTCTTTACCGCCGACTCCGACTGGCCCAGGGCGGCGGCGATCTCTCCGAAGCTCCGCTCCCCGTAGAGCCTTAGCCGAAACACGGCTTGAAGCGAAGGAGACAACCCGGACACATAGCCCTCGATCCGCTCCAGCAGCTCCCGGTCATGAATCTGGGAGACAAAGTCCTCCTGAACAGGCAGTTCGATTTCCTCCAGCGGCGTAGTCACGGGCCGGGACTGGCGGCGGGCGTCAATGACCTTGTTGGCAGCGATGCGATAGAGCCAGGTGCGGAAGGCCGCCTTCTTCGGGTCGTAGGAGGGCAGCGCCCGGAGGACCGCAAGGAAGATGCTCTGGGTCAGGTCCATGGCATCCTCCTTGTGCCCGGTCTGGCGGTAGACAAAGATGTATATCTCGTCGTAGTACCGCTCCACCAGTTTCTCCGCCGCCTGACGGGAACCGCCGCGCTGGATATCCCGTATCCACTTGCTCTCCTGCTCCATGGCCTCACCGCCTTCCCTTATTGATATATTCGTATGACAGAGTAACATCGTTGCAGAAAAAAGAAAAGTTTTTTATTTCCGGTTGAAGTTCTTGTCAAGCGGTCTGGTTTCGAAGTCTCAAATTCTGCTTCGCCTAAACAAAGAAATACCGCCTATCATCAGATACCCATCAAATCATCTGATATAATCACCTGCCAGACTCAACTCTGGTGGGTGATTTTTCTACAGCAAAAATTTTTTCGGCACACAAAAAATAAAATGTCGTTTTTGGACTCTGGAGATTGTGGTAGAAGGATGAGGGAGTCAGCGCATAAGGGCAGAGGAAAAGCTGACTCAACAGAAAGGGTGGGCAAGTACAACATGAAAGAATCCAGCTATAAGAGCTACGATGAGCTGCCGTTGTTCCTGAACGCGGCAACGGTGGCAAGGGTACTGGGCGTCTCACCGTCCAGCGGGTACGAACTGATGCACAAACCGGATTTTCCCGTTCTGAAAGTTGGCAGCAGGCTCGTAGTGCCCAAAGAGAAATTCGTGGAGTGGGTGTCGCAGCACACCCAGGGAGGTGCAGATTGAAGTACACACCGTGGCCCAAGCGTGATCCGATCAAGAACTACTTCCAGCTGCCCAACGAAATATTCCTGCTGGGGCTGTCACCCGGTGCGCTGGCGGTTTACTCCTACCTGCTCTGCTGCGAAAACAGGAAGATGTACCAGTGCTGGCCCAGCTACAAGAACATCGGCAACGCAGTGCGGATGAGCGCCAACACTGTCCGCAAGTATGTGTGTGAGCTGGAGGAGCGGCAGCTCATCAGTACAGAGAGCACGACGGTCACCACCAGGGATGGTCTGAAGCGCAACGGCAATCTGCTCTACACCATCCGTCCGATCCAACTGGCGCTGGATCAGTTCTATGAACAGCAGCTGACACAGATAGATGCGGCGGCTGAGCGTCATCGAGCCGCAACGGCACTCGCACTCCGCAGTGAAAAGTGCAGCTCAGCGTGACAGCCTGTGCGCCGCTGTGTGGCCCCGCTGGTGTCCGGAGGGTAACAAGCCGCCGCTCACCACAGACGCAGCCGTGGCAGAAGCGTGTGGCCGGTGTGCGCCATCCAGCGAAATCAGCACAGCCGAAAGTGACAGGTGAACCGGGGGGTCGAAAAATGTGCAGGATAAAGCGCGGGGGTCGCAAGCGCCCCTCCACGCGGGGAACACCGCCCCGCAGTGCGGGTCGGGGCTTTTCCATAGGTGGTCGGAATTTTCACTTTTTGCTGTGACAGATGGTCGTTGTCAGAAAATTCAGAGAGGAAATCGCCTGGTTTCAGCATCCCACAAGATGGCTGTCACAGGTGGTTTTCAGAAATTTTGCGGGAGTCAGCGCGGGGGTCATTTTTCACCCTCTGGGGTCAACTTGGGGGTCTGGTTTTCCTCTGTCCTTACAGCCGCCGCAAAACAGGCGGATTTCGGCGGGGATATGTGCAAGAATCTGCGAAGATAAAAGTAGAGACCCCAGAGAGCAAAAATGCTGAGCAGCAAGTCGCCGCCCAGCATAACGTCAAAGCCAAGGTCGTCAGTTCATCCGCATTCCCATCTGCGGCCGCTCAATCGTCTGCTCAAAAAAGTCAACCAACTGATCCATAACACCCTGCGCCGCATAGATCGTAGCAATCATGAACGCATCTGGATCCACAGGGCTCAGGTCAAAATCGCACCCAAGGCTGCGAATCCACTGTGTAAAAAAGACCCGCTGTGCTCTTCCGTTGCCTTCCCGGAATGGATGCAGCATATTGACCGTGTGGTAAAAGTCCGCTATCTCTTCCGCCAGCTCACGATGGGACAATCCCTCGCTGCCGAAATCAGCCAAGCGCTTGAAGCACGCATCAGCGCACGGTTCGATCTCCACGGCGGAAACAAAAGCGGTTCCTTTCTTCGAAATGTTGATCGTGCGTATCTGCCCAGCCCAGTCATAAAGATCGCAGAACAAGAATCGGTGGATGCGTTTGTAGTGCTCAAAGTCAAAGCTACCAGGAAGCGGCTGCTGATCCAGCAGACTCGCCTTGCCCAAAACGATAGCGGCCTCTGTGTCTGCCAATTCCGTCTCATCTTGGATGCCCAGCTTGTTGATCAGACAAGTCGTTCCCGGATAGCAGCCGTCTGTTGTGGAGTCAATACTGTATGACATATCAGCGCTCTCCTCTTTCGGGAATGATATGGGCCAAGTACTGCTCCAGCGTAATTTCGCCGGCAAGCAATTTCCGGCACAGTTCTTTGCAGGTCTCTGTAACAGAAAGCCCTTCCATCCGCAGAGAAACCTCCGCAGCTTCAATAGAGCGCTCGATGGAATGCGGCATAAATCACACCTCCGCTTGTTCAGAAGTTATTATGTGCATTGTAGCACAAAGGTTAAATGGTTGCAAACTGAAAATTCCTTCTGTCCCCATCAAATTCTGCGCCGCAAAACAAAGAATAAAAGTCCTGAAAAAAGTAGTAGCTATTCCCGCCGAAGTGTGGTATGTG
>ERZ808051.706-NODE-706-length-31073-cov-5.238740_pt1 | contig 31073 bp, 42 predicted proteins | sample MGYA00380199_ERZ808051 | MGnify/ENA primary metagenome ERZ808051 (study PRJEB31490, sample SAMN06133391) | mouse gut metagenome | isolation source: J11 | host: mice | place: China: Chengdu | collected 2015-05 ...
CTACCATTTAATTGAGATAATGATTGTTTTGGGAAAGAAGCGAGGGAAAGGACGGTGTATTTGAATGATAAAAGCAATAAGTGTATAAAAAATTTTTAAGTATAAAGTAATTATCATTTTTTGACATCTGGTTACAGCCAGGTGTTTTTGGCGTGCGATTTCACGCAGAGAGGAGAGTTCTTATGAAAATTAGATTAATTGATGGGTCTGTATATGATGTGACCCGAGCAGAGGTAACGAATGGAAGATTAGAAATTGACTTCCAAAATATATCATCCGAGGAAATCCAGAAAATATTTTCGATTCCGGCGCTTTTGACTAATATTGATTTGCTGACAGATGATGATAGAGTAACTGGAAGTATTCCCGGGTATATCGTATACAGCGGTGTGATGCTTTTAGGCGATACAAAGACATTACTGCTAAATACAGAGTCAAATGTGACTGCTGAAAGGCTTGCAAACGCAGAAGCTAATGCTACCTTGGCAAATGCAGTTGCCGAGGTAGCTAAAACGATGTCTGTGGAAATGGCGAAACAGATGACAGATCTGCAGATAGCAATGTGTGAATTGTATGAAGGAATGGAGGTGTAAGGTATGAGTTCCATGGCAAAAGTATATGCAATTCTGGTGCGCAAAGGAGAAAAGACAATCGACCAGGTGCCGGAGAAGTTAATGGCAGAGGTGCAGCAGATTCTGAAACAGGAAAGTGAGAAGGTTGATTAAGAGGCTGATGTTTCTCTTTTTGTAAAAACTATTCAGGACGGAGGTCGAGACAATGGCGGTATTTTATGAGGCCCTGATTGTAAATGGGAAAAAAGACGTTCGCTCTGGTCCCGGAAAGAATCCAGGTGCAGATGAAGGAGCTTTTGGCTGATTTGGATGTGCCGGAAATGGCAGAAGAAGGAAAAGAGGGCAGCCCCGTAGCTGCCCCAGGAGGGATTATGATGGATTTAGAACATGAAAAGAGACTGACTGAGGTAGAGCAGAGGGCAAAAAGCAATTCACACCGGATTGAGAAGTTGGAGCCTGTAGTAGAAGAAATCCACAATATGTCGGAGATACTGGTAGAAATGACATCTGAAATGAAGCACACGAATGAAAACGTGGAAGAGATTAAGGAGAAGGTCGAGCTTATGGAGCAGGAGCCGGTAAAACGCTGGAAGGATTCAACTAAAGCAGTGGCCACCGCCTTTTTAGGTGCAATCGGGACGGCCCTTGCGGGAGGTCTTATTTACTTACTCACCATGGTAAAATAGGAGGGCAATTATAATGAAAAGAAGAGATTGGGGACAGTGGACAAAGGCAGCAGGAGTTAGAGCGGCAAAAACCTTTGCACAGTCAATGGTAGCAATGCTTCCGGCAGCGGCAACAATCACTGCGGTTGATTGGAAGGTTACGATAGGAACGGCTGCCCTTGCAGGCGTAGCCTCTTTGCTTACAAGTGTTGCAGGGCTTCCAGAGGTTGAGGACGTGTAAAAGCGTCCTCTTATTTTTGTGCCAATACAATTATGGCAGAAAGGACGTGAGAAATTATGGGTTGTACAGTTGAACAGTTAATGAATAAATGCAAGCAAGCGCTAAAAGAAGAGTGGCAGTATGTCTATGGGGCAAAAGGAGCAGTGTTGAGCAAGGCACAGATTGATGCATTGAGAAATCAGTATGGAAGTAACTGTGTGTGGTGGTCGGACAGTAATAAGGCAGGAAAGAAATGCTGTGACTGCAGCGGGCTGATAACAGCGGCAACAGGTGTTATGCGTGGCTCTGCACAGTATAAGTCCACAGCACTGGAATGTTATCCTATCAGCCAGCGTAAGCCGCATATGAGAGGATGGGCGGTCTGGATGAAGGGCCACATCGGGGTATATGATGGGAACAACGGATATTACGCTATGGATGGAAGTGCCCGCAATATGGTCCATTATCCGCTTTCCAAGAATAAATTTACTCACATAATTAAGCTGTGCGACGTGGATTACGGCGAGGGAGTAAGCAAGGATAAGGTCCCCGACGCTATAGCCAGTGGAGGCTCTTATAATGCGATCGTGAATTTTATGTATTCTGTCCGAGTTGAGGATGGTAGGATTCTTCCAGAAGTAACAAATCTGAATGACTATGCCGGTATCCGGGGGAAACGGATTACGGACGTGGCAATCAGATGCGATAATGGGAAGCTGTGGTATCAGGTGCATATCCTTGGCGGAGATTGGCTTCCAAAAGTATCTGGATGTGATTGGAATGATACAGAAAATGGATTCGCCGGTGACAATCAAGTGATTGACGCCATAAGAGTATATTATTATACCCCTAACAATATAGTGAGCGCACAGGGATACCAGAAAGCACAGTACCGTGTAAGCCCGGTTGGGCAGGGATATTACGACTGGCAGTATGATGATGAAGTGGATGAGAGTCAAGATGGATATGCCGGTTGTTTCGGTAAGGCCATTGACCAGTTTCAGTTGTTTTGATACACGGATAAATCTGTCAAATTTCGACATAAGCTGTGATAGAAAGTTACAAACAAAAACGAACGGTTAGCGACACGTTAGTGACAAAAACAACGGAAATATGTAGTTTATCAGCGGCAGGAATTAATAGGTTCTTAATTTCTATTCGTTTTTAAAATCTTTTGAAAACAGAGAAGAAGTGCCTCAACTGCTCTGTTTTCAAGGCTTTCAAGGAATATGAATAAATACAAAATCTTATGAAAAAATACAGGTAAATATGAACTGTTAGCGACACGTTAGCGACAAACTTTTATTCGCTCTATCTGTTCTCTCAATGCGTCTATTTCCCGGTGCCGGTATACTTTGTTCGTAACATCGGAGAAGGAGTGTCCGAGCATGGTCTTTTTATCGTTTTCACTTATGCCGTATTTATCGCAAAGCATGGAGAAGGTATGGCGGCAGTCGTGGGGAGTGTGTTTTTCTATACCCAAGGAACGCAAAACCGCATACATGTCATTGCGGAAGTTGTTGGCGCCGTTAGGCAGGTAAGCACCAAGCCTATCCAATCTTTTTTGTACCAGCGGGAGGATTGCGCTGTGGATTGGGACAATCCGGTCTTTTCCAGCAGCAGTCTTTATACCGCCTTGGAAGTATTCTTCTTCGCAATCTGTTTTCATGTCCAGATAGGCGGAGATACGAAAACCGGAATAGCACATGATGAGAAGCATTTCTACGGTTTCATTGTCCTGATGTTCCCAGAGGATTTTCAGATCAGTTTCAGAGAAGGGTTCTCCGTGTTCATCATCATCTATTTTGTTAATTTTTAGAAATTTAGAGTAATCTTTATCTACTAAATCGTTTGCTTCCGCATAGGCATACATCTGGTGTAAAAGGACAATAATGAGCTCCAGTGAAGAATGTTTCTTTGGGCAGTTGTCTACAACTTCCTGCAGGTCGTTGGCGGTGAGGGAGCGAAAGGAACTGCCGTGGATTAATGCACAATTTTTATATGCTGCACGCATACTGTACTCCATTGTGGTCTTTTTCTCCTTGTGCTCGCAGGGCTTGTGGAATTTCCAGAGGTAGTATTCCTGATAAATCTCTTCAAAGGTCTTCTGGTCGGCAACTTCACGCTGGCTTTGGTTGAACCTTGAGAGGATGCCGGTGATTTGGCGTTTCAGTTCCTCGGAGTCAGAAGACAGTTCTTTCTCACGGCCTTCATAGTATTCTCCGTTCCGGTACCAGGTTAGGACAGTGAAGCCTTTGTACCAGTCGTCCACGTAGCAGATTGCTTTCTGAGGCACGGGGATGCCGTTTAAATCAAATTCCTTTGTAGGAGGGTAAACTCCGAAGGGGTTGGTGCGGTTCTTACCTGAGAGACGTTTAATGCTGCCGTAGCCGTTGGGGAGTTTGGGGTACTTTTTTCGTTTTGGCATGGTATCCTCCTCCTTAAAAAAGGGTATAAAAATAACCCTCGTAAATTGTGGAGGATTATGATATAATCTACTTGCTTAGGGTGGATGTATACCACAATCCTCTGGTTTGCGAGTTGCATCTATATGAAACCGGCTCAGAAATGGGGCGGTTTTATTTTAAGTCAGTTTTCAAAATATCAATTATTCATTTTTTCCCAGTTATCAGGGAAGCCCATTTCATCTAATATTTCTCTTTCATTTAATATTTTAAGTTTTTTGCTAAGTGTTTCCAGCGCCAGTGAAAGTTCTTTGTTCATTCTTCGGTAATCATTACCAGAGAGCAATCGTTTCAAAGCTATTAAACATGCAAATAAGTCACGCTTACCCTTTAAAAATTCCCCATTATTATTCTGTGCTATGCCGAGAATGGAATGGTATGAAGTATTCATGAGCGGGCTTTTTGTACGGAAACAATATAGACGATTTCCATGTGCACAAAAATTTCGTATAACAGATATGTATAATAATGCGTTCTCCAGTTCATTGTCCATCATCTTAAAATGTTTGGCTACCCTCTGTCGTTCCTGCGGAAGCATCAAACTATAAAACTTGCTTATTGTGCCAAGAGTCAGAATATTATTTAACACCCATAAAGGAATATATCCGTGAACTTTTAGGTAATGTGATATGCTTGGATCAGAGCTCCGACTTGCAGTCTGACGTTGGATTTCTGCGATTAGGTTTGTAATTTTGGATTCTGAATCCTTAAGGGCAGTATTGAAATTTGTATAAACAAGATAATTCTTATGTCCGTGAGATTCCGAAAAATAATAGGATATAAGACTTTTTATATGGATCTCGACTTCAAGGATATATCTAAAAAATATATTTCTAAGAACCCTGTCGAATTGGTATAAAGCATTCATTTCGCGTAAGGTCGTTCCCGGTCTATATAACGTGTCAGCCTTGTTGAGCAAAAATAATTTGTTATATCCATTTACTAAATTATAGTAGCCGTGCTTTTCAAGGACTCTTTTGGCGTAACTACGCTCTGACTCATCTGCAATCTCAACACCGCGTGACATTAAGATGTCAACTAAATCGTCAAGTGTTCTAAAAGCTTTTTCTTCCATTAGTATCCTCCATAAATTAAAAAGACCCCGGGCCCGAAGGACACCGGAGTACGTTCCAAAATATTATATGCACTTAAAAGTAATATATTACTTTAAGTGATATAATCATAGCACGTTGAAGCCCGTGTGTCAATCGCATTTTATATTTATTGTAACCGTAATTTTATTAGTTTTTCATCATACCCTGTTAGTCGTGATAATTGACTAATAGTACATTGCCAATTTTCTAATATAGTTTCATTTGATACTAACAGTTCCACAGCAAATTTGTTTGCTTCCCGTTCTGTTTTTGAATTTAGCAATAAGGTTTTGCTCCGAATAAAATAGCAGTTTTGTTTTCGGTGAAGAATCGCATGCCCTAACTCATGTGCCATTACTAAATTCATATCGTGTTCTGATAAATCTTGATTAAGAAATATATACCTGTGATTTTTTAAGAACATATAACAGCCGTCACAGCCTATACTTCCAAATTGATACAATATATTGAGTGCATCTGCTATTTCAAAAGGATTTCGAGTATTCAATTTTTTTGTATAATAGGAAACCAGCTTCCTGATTTTGTCACTCAAATAAATCACCTACTCTTTATTTTTGCGGGGATTATATTTTTCCTTGTTAATAAGTTTCAAACGTCTCAAAGCAATCTCTAATTCATCTCGGAATAGTTCGGCAGCTTCTGGGGATAAATCTTCACCATCATATGCAGCAGGTCCATATTCCTGATTGGAAAGCTGCTCCATTATACGGTCAAGGTCTCTTTTTATATCCCGTTCGTCTCGTTCATTTATTCCATTTAATGTTTTAGGAATATGATATATGGTTCCAGAGCTTATGCCAGGGGCAGTACCGTACTTTTCTATTAAGGCCTGTTGTAAATCGTCTTCAAGATTATATTTTTGGTATGAAGAGTTATTTAACATCATAGCCACATAAGCATCAAATGGTATATGTTCCAAACTGTAGTGATTTGCAGCAAGGCTTCGAGAGAATAAACATCTCAGAACACGAAGCTGTGCTTCACATCTTTCTTCTAACGGCAAGGATAAATCATGAGAGATGTTCTTATTTTCAGCTTTGAGCTGTTCGCGTTTAACTCCATCGCTATATATTTCCCCAAATTTTTTCACAGCTTTTTCCCAAGCAGTATGCTGTTCAAGATGTGTTTCAACATCTTCAGGGGAGGAAGAGTCATAAGTCAATCCGCAATCTTTACATGTAATTAAGCCATTAGAAATAGAGTTGTCGGATAAAATATCATCCGTTGTTACGCTTAGAGCTTCTGCTATTTGTCTGATTTTTTCCATACTCGGTACATTTTTGTTGAACTTGCTTATTGAACTTCTGGCGAAACCGAGTTCTTTTTCAAGCTTATTAATAGAATATCCCTTACTTTTGGCTATTTCTTTTATGCGTTCATATAGTCCCATATTAATACCTCGAAATTTTGCGCAATTAACTATTGACATGCGCAAAATTTTGTGTATAATAAAGAGTAAGAGTTACGCAAAATTTTGCGAATGAATAGATAAGAGCTATATTCAATTAGTTGGTGACACTTCTAATATTAGAATATATTGCGCAATTTGTCAACATGGAATAAGCAAAATTTTACGTAAATCTAAATATAGAAAGGAGTGGATTTGATGGCGCTATATGAAAACGTAAAAAAAGCTTGTAGCGATTCTAATATTTCAGTTCATGCTTTAGAAAAAGAATTGAAATTTCCTAGAAGCAGTATTTGTAAATGGGATAAAAATACCCCAGGGATTGACAAGGTTAAAAGTGTTGCTGATTACTTCAAGAAACCAATCGAATATTTTATTTCTTAGGTATCTATACGCAATATAACATAATGAGTGTACAAAAATCTGGACAGCCAAGTGGAAGGAAGAGGTGCGAAGATGCGCCTGAGCTTGTTGGAGATAAGCAAACAAAAAGCAGAATATCAATCAAGACAACGCCCAAGTGGCAGTGGCGGAGAATACAGACACAGGAGGGAGGTGAGACTATGAAGGATGTTTTGAATGCGACGCAGGCAGCAGCAGTGCTTAGGTGTGCGCCTATGAAGGTTAAGAAACGGATAGAGATTGGGGAGTGGCCGGGGAGAATCATTCCCAAGAACAAAACGGGCTTGACGTGTGACACAATTGAAATGAGCATCTATGAACTTGGAGAATATTTCCATATTAGCGAAGAAGAAATTTGGCGCAGGCTGGCGGAAAGGAAAGGATGGGTGAAAGCAGGATAATTAAATGTAAAGGAGGCACAGTCAATATGTCAGGCTTACCTACAGAGGGGAGGCATAGAGTGAATACAAGGGAGGAAATCCCAATCACCGAAGAGGTCATGCGTTATGCGAAGGTCCACATGGACAAAGTCAGGCCGTGGAGCCATGGCGGGGTATCAAAAGCCTACAGGGAAAAAGACGGGCGAATCAGCATTACATATGAGGATGCCTGCTGGTGGTTCTATAGGGATGTGGGACAAGAGGTGATCTGGGAATAGAAAAAGAGCACTTAAGGCTGGGAACCTTTATTAAGCGCTCACAAATTCACACACCGCTATTATAGCGGAAAAGGAGCAATACGTCAAATGATTATGGAAGATAAAAGTAAGATTTGCCGGCTATTTCTTCCGGTCTTGCAGGAAATGCGGGGACTTAGGGATTTAATTGGCCTAGAGTATATCCCTGAAAAGGAATGTGTCGTCGCTTCTTTTCTGGACAGGACTCCAATAGAAGTATGTGTTGCCTGTGATTCCGGGAGCGCGATGGTCCTGGATATTGTAAAACGGCTTATTTAGATTATAAAAATTGGAGACGTCAAGCTTTGGAAGAAACTGTAATGTGAATAAAGGAGGGCACAGTTTTGACATCAGAGGAAAGGGAGTATTTTTCATCAAATAAGAGCCTTCGTGAGAGGGTGAAAGAAAATTATAGAGAATACGAGGAGAAATTAGAACATGAGCAATATAGCAGCAGTCATCACTCAGGAACATGCAAAAATATCCTGTAACTTTGACCAAGTGGAGCAGGCAATAAAGGAGACGCTTTCGGAGTTTGAAGGTGTTGTCTTTACCGAAGAAAGTAAGACCTACGCAAAGAAGCAGGTCGCAAGCCTCCGGGCACAGAAAAAGGAGTTTCAAGAGAGGCTTCGAGATGCAAAGAATCAATATATGGCACCATGGAATGCAGTAGAGTCCAGAGCCAAGAATCTGATTGCCCTGTATGATGAGCCAATCAAGCTTATCAATGGTCAGGTCCAGGCATTTGAAGAGAAGCGGGTAAGAGAGAAGAAGGCAGGGATTGAAGCTGCTTATAATGAACTGGTTCCAGAGGAATTGCAGGACTATATACCTCTTGAATGTATCTATGGTACGAAGTGGGATAATGCGACGACAAATATGAAGACGGTCAGGAAGGAGATTTCTGAGGCTGTGGCAAAGACGCAAGGTGATATCTCCGTCATCTCTTCTATGATTTCGGATAAAGTGCAGGAGGCGCTTCATCTGTATATGTCTAATCGGAATCTTGCCGCTGCCATAAAATACATTAATGATTATGAGGCGAGAAAGAAGGAAATCCTGGAGCAGCAGGAAAAAAGAGAAGCAGAAAGTGCAGAGGCATTACGGCGTGAAGAGATAGAAAAAATAAGGCGTGAAGAGCGTGCGCGGATTGCTGAAGAAGAAAGGATTAGGGAGGAAGCTAGGAAGGAAACGGTTGAGGAGCTAAAGGCCGTGGATGAGCAGGCGGCAGCGCCATTAGCCAGTAATGGTTCTAAGAAGATTTTATATACAGTAGTGGCTACAAAGGAAGAGATAGAGGAAATTGAAATGGCGTTCACGAGCCTTGGTATCTATTATGAAAGGAAAGATGTTTAATGACAATTTATGAGAAGCTTTTGAAGATACAGTCATCCATAAGCGTCCCAAAGAACCAGCATAATAAATTTGGAAACTACGATTACCGGTGCTGTGAAGATATATTGTCTGCATTAAAACCATTTTTGGAAGAAACAAAGTGTACGTTGACTGTTAATGATGAATTAGTACTTATTGGAGACCGGTATTATATTAAATCTACTGCAACATTGATTGACTGTGAGAGTGGAGAAACCATTTTTAATGAATCTTATGCAAGGGAGGAAGAGTCTAAGAAAGGAATGGACGCTTCCCAGATTACAGGGACGGCTTCTTCTTATGCAAGGAAATATGCGTTAAATGGCTTGCTGCTACTGGATGATGTAAAAGATGCAGATACGGATGAAAACTATCGGCAGAATCAAAATGCAAAGTCTAAAAAGAGTCAGCAGGAAAATCAAAATGTAGGAGGAGTGAATAAGAATCTGAAGAACAGCGCATCGAAGAATGTGATCGATAAAAAGACGGTAGAGACGCTAAGAAAAAGATTCAAGGATAATGGAATTGACGAGGCAAAAGTGTGCAGTACCTATAAAGTTTCAGAACTATCGGAATTGTCGGTATCACAACATAATAATATCACTCAGTATTTTGAAAAGGTAAAGGAGAAGTGTACAGTCTAATGAAATTTACCGGAAAATTAAAGCAGCCGATTATTGATTTCATATCGCACCGTCTTACACTTTTATTTGAGACGAATGAGGATTTTGGACAGGCTTATGAGGAATTGAAGGGATATGATAAGTTGAGTCTTGAGATTAAACCCTATAAGCGTAGAAGAAGTTTGGATGCTAATGCATATTACTGGGTGCTTCTTACGAAGCTGTCTAAAATATTAGGAACTTCCAATGCAGAGCTTCATAACACAATCTTATCGAAGTATGGGTTTTGGGAAATAGTTGACGGGAGAACGATAAAAGTTGTTTTGCCGGATACAGATGAAGCAAATAAAAAAGTCATGGAATCCAAGATTTACCATTTAAGACCTACATCAGATGTAAGGATGGGAAAGGATGGAATGGTATATCGGACTTATACCATGCTCCGTGGGAGCAGCACTTATGATACTGCAGAAATGTCCAGATTGATTGACGGCCTTGTTTGTGATTGTAGAGATGCAGGTATAGAAGATTCTGAGATTGCATCGCCAGTGGAACGAAGGATCCTGAAGGAGAAGTATGGAATAGATTTGGGGCGTTCAGTGTGACGGGCAAATGTACGTTAAAAGAAGTATAGCTACTATTAAGAGTGGTGTTGTAAATAACAAGGATGAGTAATATATCACAGTAATTGTATAATTTAGGCATTTCCATTTTGGGATTGTATCACAAATGTAACAAATTGGATAATTTTGACCCTGGCAGATAATTCTGTCAGGGCCGGAAAGGAGAGGCTATGGAGTATTTGTTAATAATTCCTGGAACTCTTAACAATCTCAATGATTATATTGATGCAGAGCGCACGAATCGGCACAAGGGAGCGAAGATGAAGGCATACAACGGGAACATTGTTTCCCTAGCGATCAGGCGGTGCATGAGGGGTGTTAAGCTTGAGAAGCCGGTGTTTATGGAGTATCTGTGGGTTGAGCCAAACAGACGACGGGATCTTGATAATATTTCTTCCTTCGGGAGAAAAGTGATCCAGGATGCGCTTGTGGATACCGGGGTGTTAAAGAATGATGGTTGGAAACATGTTGTCGGGTTTTCTGACAAGTTTGATGTGGATAAAGAGAATCCACGGATTGAAGTTTTGATAAGAGAGGCGGACGAATAATATGGCACGTCCTAAACAGGACGGATTGCTCTATTTTTCATTTGATACAGATTTCTTTTATGCAGATAAGCGGATAAAGAGGCTTCATTCCAGATATGGGAATGACGGGATGATATTTTATATCTATCTGCTCACAGAAATTTATCGGAAGGGATATTACATAAGGTGGGATGCAGAGAGTATGGATAATGCCATAGATGACCTGCACCTTACGGAAGGGTTTATTCAACAGGTAATGACATTCTTGATTAGTCGGTCACTACTCATAAGGAGAATACTTACTAACCCGGACACTATCATTACAGCACAAAAAGAAGGGGATAACAGACCACAATGCGAGTTAGCCGAGGGCGGCAACGGACAGGAGCGGGCAGAGGTTATCACCTCACCGGGAATACAGAAACGATATCAGGAGGCAGTTAAGGGACGTAAAAGGCAGTTTGAAGTAAATGCTGAAATCTGGCTTTTAGATGAAAACGAAACTGCAGCTTGTATTAAGGTCGCCAATAACAATAGTTTTTCCGAGAAAAACCCAGGTAAATCCAAGAAAAATAGGAGTAAATCCCAAAAAAACACCGTAAAGGAAAGTAAAGGAAATAAAAGGAAAGGAAAGGAAATCCTGCGGATAGAGCGCTTTGAGGATTTTTGGACGGTCTATCCCAATAAGCAGAGACGATATCTCACAGAAGTTGCTTACAGTGAGTTGGTTTTGTCTGGAAGTGTTACAGAAGAGAAGCTCGTTCTGGCCGCTGCAAACTATGCAGCGCACATAAAAGAGTCTGGTGAGAAGATGCTTCTGCCGAACAATTTCCTGGGGAAATGTGCGTTTGAAGATTATCTGGAAGTAAAAGCTTTAGAGCTGCCGAAAACAGGAGAACAGGAATTGGAGCCAGAAGGCGAGTTAATCGGTGAAGATGAGGAATGGTGGAAGTATGGACCGAATGGCTGGGAGGAGTAAACATGTATGAGTTTAAAGAGCGGGATGCTTTTGATTTTGCAAGGCATATCCATGCACAGGCAAGAGAGCATAATGGAGAGCTGTGCTTCCGACTGTGTCCTTACTGCAATCCAAAGCCTTTAAGGGATAATCTTAGCACATTTTCCATCAACTTAAAGACAGGACAGTTTAAATGCCTGCGGGCGTCCTGCGGAGCATCCGGGAATATGTTGACGCTTTCCAAGGATTTTGATTTTTCTCTTGGAGGTGAGATTGACGAGTATTACCGTCCAAGACGGCAGTTCCGAAAGATGAAGACGCCCATGAAGCCCATTGAACCAAAGCCGGAGGCAGTAACGTACCTAAACAGAAGAGGGATATCCGAGAAGGTTATAAAAAGATATCAGATCACAGTGCAGACAGAACACCCGAACATATTGGTTTTTCCATTTCTGGATGCTGTGGGTCAGATGCAGTTTGTGAAATATCGGAAGACGGATTTTAACAGGGAAAAAGACAAAAACAAAGAGTGGTGTGAAGCGAATTGCAAGCCAATCCTATTTGGAATGGCCCAATGCAATAATAAGTTTGACAAGCTGGTGATTACGGAGGGACAGATTGACAGTCTGTCGGTGGCAGAGGCTGGAATTGAAAATGCAGTGTCTGTGCCGACAGGGGCAAAGGGCTTCACTTGGATCCCATATTGTTGGGACTGGATCAACCGGTTTGAGGAGGTTATCGTCTTCGGAGATCATGAAGCAGGCAGGATAACGTTGCTTGATGAATTGTCATCGCGGCTGAAATGTAGGGTAAAGCACGTCCTAGAAGAGGATTATCGGGGGTGCAAGGATGCGAACGAGATACTGCAGAAGTATGGAGCAGAGCAGATTAGGGTATGTATAAAAAATGCAGTGAATGTACCGATTAAGAGTGTAATCGAGCTGTCAGAGGTGGAGAATGTTGATATCTTTAAACTCCCGAAGCTGCGGACAGGAATCCGGCAGCTAGATCGGCTGCTCTATGGTGGGCTGCCATTTGGCGGAGTGGCTTTAATATCGGGAAAACCAGGGGAGGGGAAGTCCACATTTGCGAGCCAGATACTAATTAATGCATTATATCAAGGGCATAAATGCTTTGCATATAGTGGAGAATTGCCGAATTATCTTTTTCGTGCATGGATTGATTTTCAGCTTGCGGGGAGGAATCATATCACAGAATATCAGAATAAGTGGGGAGATAGGAATTATACCCTGTCTGACACCAACAGAGAGATGATTGCGGACTGGTATCGGGGAAAATGCTTTTTGTATGACAACCGGATTGTGGAAGGGGACGAAAAGGAAAGTATTCTTAAGATAGTGGAGGAGGTAGTTCAGCAGTATGGGGCTAAGGTGATTTTACTTGATAACCTTATGACAGCGTTGGATCTGGAGGGATGGAATACATATGATAAGTATGAAAAACAGAGCCTTTTCGTAAAGAGGCTGTCGAGAATCGCCTTAAAATATAACGTGTTGGTCTTGTTGGTGGCACATAAGAGAAAAAATAATTTTACTACAAATGAGAATGATGAGATTAGTGGAAGCGGCGATATATCGAACCTTGCGATGCTGACGATCGCTTATGAAAAGGACAAAGAGCAAAAGCTTACGCAAAGGCTTGTGAAGGTTTCCAAGAACCGTCTATTTGGAAAAACAGAGACGAAAGGATATATTTTGGAATACGATGAAAAATCAAAAAGGATCTATGGACAAGGAGATGATCTGGATTTTGACTATGGATGGGATAAATTCAGTGATGGGTGGATTGATTGGGAATTAGAAACGCCATTTCATTAAACAGGAAGGAGGATATCATGCAGGAAAAGATAGAGGAACGGCATAAGGAAATCGTACGGATCCAGAATATAATATGGGGGATGTACAGAGAGTTTCTAAAGGAGCAGGATATGGGGGAATATAACCGTAGAAAAGACGAGCTTGCAAAAGAATATTTAAAAAAGGGTGACAAACTACTTTTTGAGTTCTGTAAAAACCTCCTGTTTGATTGGGCGCCTGTTATGAACTGTTTTGCAAAAGACTTTGGACTTCAATAAAGAGGAATGAAATGTTTGACAATGGCGCAAAACGACGAATCAGAAGGGAGAAAAGGAAGATGAGATTGATTGACGCGGAAAAGCTGTTGGAGGTTATGGAGAGGGATTCCTGTTATCCAGAAGTATATAAGAGGTTGGTTAACGAGCAGCCGACGGCCTACAAGTTGGATAAGGTCATGGAGGATTTGGAAAAATATGCATACAGTGATATCTGTAGCGCATGCCCCAGGTGCCGAAATTTTAATGTGGAGGATATCCGATGCGAGCAATGCGGAGCACTGGGGGCGTTAGAGCTGGTAAAGCGTGGAGGGTATGATGTCTAGGAAGGAGTTCTATGAGAGTCTGGAACGGCTGCTGAAGGACGTAAATCCAAGAGAACTGCAAAGGCTGCATGACTTCATCTCTGGATGGGCAATGGAGGCGAAAGCCTACATCCGAAAAACGTATATGTGCAGTGACGTGGTGGAATATATGGCAAGGAAGTATGACATAAAAGGAGAGATTGGGATTGGAGAAAAAGATATCAGAGCAGGTAAAAGGCTTCCTTGATTTTGTGGATGAATGTAGGGAGCTGAACTCCATGGCCTACGACGGAGTTGGAGAAGAGGATAAGCGGCATCAGGACCTGATGCATGAAATCGAATTTGAGGATAATCCGAAGAAGATTGCTGAGATAGGGATGCGTATTCATCAAAACCGGGTGCAGCGTAGAGTGTACAAGGACATGTATGAGGTTACATTTCCGGTCATAGAGTTTGTCCGGGAACCCCATAACAAAAAGGCGCTAGACTCGGCAAGGCAGCTTCTGGGGAGAATACGCAAGGTGGAGAAGTATCATGAGAACCGGGTGTATATCCCGAGGATAAAGGAGGATAGCCATGGACAAGAAGCTTCTGAATGATTACATAGATGCGTGCGCTGTCATCAAGGAGACAGAGGCAGAGATTCGAAAACTAGAGAAGAAAAAGAAACTTGTGCAGGATAAGGTTTCAGGGAGTAATCCTGAGTGGCCATATGAGCCAAGAACCTTTTCAGTGGGCGGCACAGTTGAAACAGTGGGAGATGCAAACCAACTAAGCTTCGAGAAACATATACTAGAAACACGGAGGGAAGAGGCTGAGGCTTTGAAGGCACAAGTGGAAGAATGGATGAAGGACCTTCCCTTCCGGATGCAGAGGATCATCAAGTACAAATATTTCGACAAATTATCTTGGGAAGAGGTTGCAGCGTTAATGAAATCGAAACAGGGAGGGGAAGCAATAAGGTTAGAGTTCTACAGATTCATGAGAAAAAAATAAAAGTTTGTACGTTTTTGTACGGACTGTACGGTTTTAAAATGCTATAGTATAGAATGAAAAAAGTGTATTGACGTACACTGGTTTCCTCCAATACTCTGAAAAGGGCGCTTTGCTTCGGCGGAGTGCTCTTGTAATTAATAAAAGTAGTTATTTAGTTAAAGGCGGATATTTAATACGAAGAAAAGATAATTTAGAATGTTTGTAGAACATCAATTTAGGTATATATTAAAAAGGGTAAATGTGAAATAAAATATTTTAGGCACCCTCAGGGGTGTCTTTTCTATGCGATAAAATAAGTCTGGAATTGAGAGGTGGTGACATTGCAAGATGTAAAAGAACAGATTAAGAGAGATTACTTATCTGGTATCATGCCAAAGGAATTAGCGGAAAAGTATGGCGCCAGTTTGAATACAATTAAGTCTTGGATTAAGCGATACGGATGGTCAAAATTAAAAAGTGAGGGTGCACCTTCTAATACTGGGGGTGCACCCTTTAACATTACCCAGAGTGCACCCCCAAAACGAAAACGGGGCGGCCAGCCTGGCAACCATAACGCTACAGGTCCGCCAGGAAATAAAAATGCAGAAAAGTTCGGTTTCTTCTCGAAGTACCTTCCAGAAGAGACCGTTTCTATTATTCAGGAGATGCCGTCAGACCCGCTGGACATCCTGTGGGACCAGATTCAGATTTCCTATGCTGCCATCATACGGGCACAGCAGATTATGTATGTAAAGGATAGGAACGATAAGACCATTGAAAAAGTGGAGAAGAAGGACGGCAATGTGAGTGGGGAGAAATGGAAGGTACAGCAGGCTTGGGATAAGCACGTAAACTTCCTGCAGGCGCAGGCCAGGGCGATGACGGACCTGCGTGGAAGTATCCGACAGTATGACGACCTGCTGCATAAGCGGTGGGATCTTGCCACGGATGAGCAGAAGGCGAGGATTGCACAGATGAGAGCCAACACAGACCGTCTAAAGCGGGATTCTTTGGATGAGAAAGAGGATGGAGTTGAGATTGTAAATGACACAGCGGAAGAAGAGACAGGTACGTATATCAGAGATAATCATTCCAAAGTACCAGAGGATATTCAATAACAAGAAAGTTAAGCATATCATATTAACTTCCGGGCGTGCCGGCACAAAATCCAGCTATGCAGCTATCAGGGCAGATTATCAGATTCTAGCGGACCCATACGGTTCTGTAGTTGTCTTGAGAAAGCACCATAACAAGCTTCGAAAGACGGTGTACAAGGAAATCCTCCGAGGACTAAACCGTTTAAAAGTAAAAAAGACAGCCTTTAAGATTACCAAGTCACCCATGGAAATCACCTATAAGAAGCATGGAACGACCATTTACTTTTCAGGCTCCGATGGTATAGACGATACAAAAGGAATCATTGATGAGGACAAGCCGATTAAGCTGGTCATCCTGGATGAGCTGACAGAGTTCTTCGACGATGGTGAAGGCGAGGACGAGCTGACCAATATTGAGGCAACCTTCGTCCGAGGAAATAGCAGCGGCTTCCAGATGCTCTATCTGTTCAATCCGCCGAAGAATCCGAACGCTGAGATAAACCAGTGGTGTAAGAAGATGGAGAAAAGGGATGATTGCATCCACATTCATACCACTTATAAGGATGTGCCGATTGAGTGGCTTGGCCGGGACCTGATTGACTCCGCTGAGGAAATGGAAAAGACGGATCCTAAAATGTATCGTTGGGTATGGTTGGGAGAAAGTACTGGTATTGACGATGCCGTCTATTACATGTTTAACCAGAGCCATATAAAAGAGACCAAAGAAGGTCAGCGTTTTTCTATTATCGGCATTGGCGGTGATTACGGCCAGCAAAATGCAACTACATTTCAAGCGGCAGGATTAGATATGGGGAACAAGCAATTAAAAGGCTTAGATGAATATTATTATAGCGGCCGAGAATCTGGGCGCCAAAAAAGCCCTTCGGAATATGCCCAAGATTTTGTTCAGTTTGTAACCAGCTTAGGAGAAAGGTATGGAACAGAAAACGTCCACTTTTATCTATTCCTAGATCCTTCGGCACAGGGACTTCAGGAGGAGATAAAGCGTGCCTGCAGGGGAGCAAATGTCCCTGTAAGTATCCGCAATGCGGAAAATGATGTGAAGCTGGGGATTAGCCGGGTGCAGAAAATGTTGGCCCTTCATCTGATGAGCATATCATCCAGTCAGGAATGGGCCATGAATGAGTTCCAAACCTATGAATATGATAAAGATTCTATTAAAAAAGGAAAGGAAGAGCCAGTAAAGATTGATGACCATTGTATGGACGCAATTCGTTACCTGGTTATGGGTATGTGGACGAAGATAAAGCCATGGCTTCCAGTGTTAGAAAGAGAGGATTAATTGTGAATATTTTCGATTATTTTAGAAAGAAAGAAATTGATACGCTGGATCCTAAGTTTTACAGACAGATCGAAGTATGGCGTAGCTGGTACAATTCTAACGTCCGAAAGTTTCATAAGTATAAAGTGTACAGAGGGAACGGTACATCTGTAAACTGTACCAGGTATGCGCTAGGTATGGCAAAACGGGTATGTGAGGACATGGCAGATCTGTTGTTAAATGAGCGTGTGACGATTACGATAGGAAATACGGTTACAGATGAATTTGTTAAAAAAGTGCTGGAAGCCAATACATTTTGGGAACTTGGAAATGAATATCAGGAATGGAAGTCAGCATTGGGTACTGTGGCGTATGTGGTACATATTAACGATACTATTATAGATGAGATGGGGAATATAGAAGGTGGCACAGTTGGAATTAATTATGTAGAAGCAGCCAATATATTCCCTACTTCATGGCAGAATAAGGTGATTACAGAATGTATTTTTGCCTTTCATAAGACATATAAACAAAAGAAATACGTTCATTTCCAATATCATAAACTGGAAAATGTGCCGGGAGAGAACCGGAAACAGTATGTGATTGAGAACAATATTGTAGAAAATACTGCAGGAGCAGGACGGGAGCTTACACAGGAGCAATGGAATGAAATACCGACCTTCAGCGGCTTGGCAGAGCGAATGGAAACCAATTCTGACCGGCCTCTTTTCATTATTGACCGGCTCAATATTGTAAACAATGCGGATGAAGACAGCACAAATCCAATGGGCGTCTCTTTGTTTGCCAATGCGATTGACACGATAAAAAAGCTGGATTTAGAATATGACAGCTATGCAAATGAGTTCTCATTAGGACGCAAACGGATATTTGTAGCCCCGGAGTTTTTAACCATGCAGGATGGGAGCGCTGTATTTGATCCAGACGATACCGTTTTCTATGAGCTGCCAGAAGATTACTTTAAAAATTCGGAATCAAAAGAGGCCATGCATGAGGTCAACATGGAATTGCGGATTGAAGAGCATAGCAAAGCGCTAAATGACGACCTGAACTGGCTGTCTTTAAAATGCGGTTTTGGAACTGACCGCTATAAGTTTGAAAATGGCGGGGTAAAGACAGCGACAGAGGTGATCAGTGAGAACTCGGATATGTATCGGTCACTGACGAAGCATGAGCTAGTGCTTAAAAGAGTAATAATCCAACTGATTCAAACCATCATTCGGGCAGGGATAAGCATTGGCATCCCTGGATTGGATGAAAACACAGACATCACCATTGCATTTGATGATTCCATTATCGAGGATAAGACAACAGAACGAGTGAGTGACCGCCAGGATGTATCTATGGGGGTTATGGGCTTGGCAGAGTATCGTGCTAAATGGTATGGGGAGACGTTAGAGCAGGCCCAAGAAAATCTTCCAGAACAGGCTAAGGTGAAGCAAGAGTTAGCACACTAGAAGAGCAGATCATCCAGGATAAAGCGTAGTATTTTTATCCCCATTTTTAGGAGGTGGTAGAATTGATAGTTATCTCAGTATCCTAAACGAGTAACGCGCATCCTTTTAAGAGGGAAGCCTTTCATGCCTGACGGGGCATAAAATACGGGATTAAGACAGGAAAGAGGGGAAAGAGAATGGAAAAAAGATTTATTGCTTGGCAACTCTTCTCGGATGAAGGTGGAGACGGTGGGAGCAAAAGAGGCATTATTACAAAGGCGGTAAAGTTCGAGATTATCACTGAGTTCCTAGCGGCACAGAAAGCGTGCTGCTGATGTTCCCATATGCAGACTATGAATTTTATGTAACGAAGATGCAAGGAAAGCTGGATAGAGATAACTTTGAAAATGAAGTCCTTGAGGCGTCCTTTTATCTTAGATATTTAACCTTTGGAAAGAGTGACAGTGTACAGCCGGAGGAACTTCAGTATGCAGCGTGTGCCATTGCGGATATGTATGCAAAAGAAAAGAGTCAACTTCTATCAGGAGAGGCCCGAAGGAAATCGGAAAACAATGATGGATATTCTGTTACATTTGTTTCAGAGCTGAAGGAGGGGGAAGCGCCTGAAGATCTTCTTGCGAGAAAGGCGAGTCAGATTGCAAGGAAGTACCTAATCAGAACGGGGCTTTTAGGTAGAAAGGTGGGAGGTATGTATGATAACCAATGCGGATATCACTCTTTATAACCATAGGATGAATAAAGAAACACGCTTGGATGAATGGTACAGAACCGTCCTTAAGGGGGTACATTTTTATGTAGACTATAAAGTAGAGGTTGGGGATAATGGGGTGAATGGTATGGATGTTTATAAGATTCGAATACCAGATACTGCGAAATGCCAGAAAATATATGTCCCAGAAAATGAATTTTTATCCGTAGAAGGAGAGCCGGACAGTTGGACATTGCAAAAGGGTGATGTGATTGTCCGTGGAATCTGTGAATTAGAAATCGAGAAGCCTGCTGACCTGAAAAACCAAGGAGTATCTTATTGTACAATTACATCTTGGTCAGACAACCGCTTTGGCGGACTGAAACATTGGAGAGTAGGTGGGGTATAATGACACAGAAAAGAGATATGGTTGTAGTAGCAAGGTGGGGTGAGAGGATGAAGGCGGCCAGGAAAGAGCCAATCTTGAAAGGAGAGAGGCGGATTGTCAGAAGTTAAGCCAATCATAGAGAGTATCCGCAATTATATCCTGACCTGTGATTTTTTAAAGAATGGGAAGGTCAATGTTGATTACCTCCCTGACGAGATGTCCTATTCGATAGACCCAATAGGAGGGGAGCCAATTTATAAGCGGTATGCGGATGGGGGATGCCTAAAGCAGTATCAGTTTGCATTGATATCTAAGGAAGCCTATGATGGGGATGCGCGGACAGGGATTTCTAACAGCGGATTTTACCAATTTTTGGAGGAATGGATAGAAGAGAATAATATGTTGGATATTTACCCGGAGCTTGAATTACATACACCGGTTAGGGTGGAAGTAGTGCAGAGTGGGTACTTATTTTCCACAGAGGCTGATCTGGGGAGATATCAGATCATCTGTAGGTTAATTTATAGATAGAAGAAAGGAAGATGTATGATGAAGAATGAAACAGCAAGAAAATTAGTAGGTAGGCATAAACGGTTGTCTTTTATGAAGACTGACACCAATACATATACGCGGATGTCGGAATTTACATCCCTGTCAGAAGCTAAGGAGTCTAAGGAATATTCTAGACAGTATGTGGATGAATCAACAGAGAGGTCAGATGTGGTCGGCTATGCAACTGGCGTCAGTTATGAATTTGATCGGCATACGGATACACCGGTACATGCAAGGCTGGCAGAAATATCGGATGATGAGATTGTAGGAACCGAGGCACAAGTAGAGATTGTTACGGTGGATTTATTTGAAACAGAGCTAGACGGAGCGTGTAAGGCAAGGAAGCGGGTATATAGTGTAATCCCGGATTCTTCAGGAGATGGAACCGACGCTCTGATTTATTCCGGAACCCTTAAAGCAGCCGGTGAGATTATCAAAGGTTCTGCTACAAGTACAGATAAATGGAAAACATGTGCGTTTACAGAAGATAATTCCAGTGAATTGTCAGAGTAATGGGATGGTAAGAGGGAGGATAAGAGCCTATGAGCCTTTTTAAATATGGGGATTTTGAAATAGAATTGGATTTTACTGATGCAGATACACTGGCAGCGATAGAGGAGGCATATGAAAAAATGCAGGAGGATATTAAGAAGCTGCCTAAAACTGGTCGTATATCGGAGATTATCATGGCACAAAATGTGGTTTATGATGATTTTTTTAATACTTTTATGGGAGAAGGGGCAAGCAGTAGTATGTTCCAGACAAATAGTTTGGAACAAAGGATTGATGCGGCAGAAAAGCTGGCAGATTTTCGTTTTAGAGAAGATGAAAGGTTTTATGGCCGAGTGGAAAAATTCCAGGTAAATAAACCGGCAAATAAGCCCTTGAATAGAGAACAAAAAAGGAGTAACCCAAAGAATCATAGAAACAGGGGATAATTGAATGAATGTTCTGTTTGAGTCGTTTCCAAAAACGGTAGAGGTTTCCGGGAAGGAGTATAGAATCGTGACAGATTTCCGGGAATGGATTAAATTTTCCGAACTACTAAGGTGTACGAAACGATTTAATAAAAGGATTTTAGATATGGTTCTGGAATGGTATGTAGATGAACGGCCAGATGATATAGAGGCCTCTATTTCGGCCTTACAGAAGTTTCTTAGCGCTGAGGAGATTTATCAGGAAGGAAATGATCTGGTGGTTGAAGAGGGTGACTTAGAGAGTAAAATGGAGACATCAGTAGAGGCATTTTCATTCAAGCAGGACGCTCTGTGTATCTATAGTGCATTTATGGAAATCTATGGAATTGATATTGAGACTATTCCTTACATGCATTGGTGGAAGTTTCTGGTATTGTTCTGGGGGCTTCCACCTGGCACAGAGATTAAGGAGAGGATTTACTGCAGAACAGTTGACTTGGCAACAATTAAGGACAAGGAAGAGCGGGAGCGGATTAAGAAGATTAAGAGGCGAATTGCTATTCGAAATCCTCAACGCAAATTAAACGACTATCAGATAGGAGATGTGTTTGGATGATAGAAAAATTTCAACTGCCACTCTTTCCAACAGAGAAAAAATGGTATTCATGTCCACATTGTGGAAAGAATCTAATGATTTATGACAATACAGCTAAATGCCAAGGGATATATATTTGGTGCAGACAATGTAAGCGAACAATAGAAGTGAAAATCTAAGCATCTGTGAGCCTGTGAGCCGTGGGATCTGATAAGAAGGAGGATTGTATGGCTGACGGAAGCTTGAATTTTGATACGAGAATCAATACAGACGGTTTTAATAAAGCACTTTCTGCCATCGAAAGGCTGGTCAAAGGCACTGGTGGCAAAGTGTCTGATTTTGGAAAAGCATTTATTCCTGTGATGGATGCGGTCACTAAGGTGGGAAGCGCAGCGGCAAGGACAACCATAGATTTGACAAAGCTTTATGAGAGTACGATGGTTGTATTTGAGAAGATGTTGGGCGGAAAGGATGCAGCAAATGAGTTGTGCAGCAGTTTACTTTCCATTGCGAAAGCGTCAGCATTTTCCCAGGAAGCGATACTGACAGCAGGTAAGAAGCAGGTGGGCATGGGGGTGAATGCCCAGGATACGTCAAAATATATTCAGGCAATCACAGATGCTATTGCTGGATTTGGGGGGACGTCTGATAATCTTACCAATGTTGCGGAAATTTTTGCAAAGATATCCACAGCGGGTCGTTTGAGTATGGAAGATGTGAATATGCTCAGTGACAATGGAATCCAAGCCTTAAAGATTCTGGGAAACCAGTATGGTAAAACGACGGATGAGATTCAGGAAATGATCTCTAATGGCACTATCCCAGCAAAGGATGCAATGGATAAGCTGGCTGAAGGGATTGAAGAAGGTACGGATGGAGTCAATGGCATGACGGCAGCCATGAAAGGTATGGCGTTAGCTATGAAGGGAAAGACTTTGACAGGTACGTTGGATTCTTTGAATATTGGCTTCCAGACTTTTTGCATTAATCTCACCAAGATTAACCCGACATTGAAAGCGAACGATGAAGGGTATGCAGCGAGTGCGGAATATTTACAGCAATTAACGGCAGCGATTTCTGCTGTGGCAGAGATATTACCTTCTGTGTCTTCGCTTTTTGACAATGTTACGGAAGGGATTGGGCTTCTGCTTGATAAAGTGGTTGGTACAAATGAGGCCTTCGATGAAGCAACAGGCACATGCCAAAACGTTGGAGATATCTTGGGATTCATCCAGGAGAAACTTAAAGGCATGGATCTGGATAAGCTAAAACAGTTTGGAAGTAAGCTTTTAAAAATAGCTGCAGCGGGAGCAAAAGAAGCGATTACTGGACTTCCAGACATTTTTGATAACCTAGTATCTGTCGCAAGAAATTTAGGAAATTTGAAAGACGCAATTTTGCTCCCCTTTTCAGAAATACCGGGAGTGGTGCGCAAGTTGTTGGAGACTAGATTGGTCAGCACAATATCTGATACTTTGTCAGGGATTCCTGGAAGAATATCCGAGATATTCGGAAGAGTAAGTACGGCCTTGAGAAGTAGATTTTCAGAAATTATGACTAATTTATCTGGATTGAGTTCGTATTTTGGTGTATGGCGCGATAAGGTCAGTACAATGTTTGAAACTTTATCAAGGATACCTGGAAGAATATCTGAGGTATTCGGAAGAGTAAGTACTACCTTGAGAAGTAGATTTTCAGAAATTAGTACTAAATTATCTGAATGGGGTTCGTATATTAGTACATGGGGCGATATGGTTGGTGAAGCATTCCAAGAAGTGATAAAAAGCATTGGAAGTTTTGCACCAGGATTTATCGGTATGCTGAAATTTGGTGTAATTGCAGGTGCTCTGGTTGCTGGTCTGGGTTTGCTTCAGGGACAATTTGGAGAGCAGATTGGAGCATTTCTTCAGTTGATTGCTCAAAAAGGTCCAGAAATTATTTCCAATTTATGTGAAGGGATTTCTAGTTGTCTACCATCGTTAATTGCTCAGGGAGTTACGTTAATCCAGAATTTACTGCAAGCAATCACAGCCAACATTCCTGCGATAATTTCGGGTGGTATGAAGATCATAGCTGGTCTAGTGGAAGGAATTGGGAGACATCTTCCAACACTTATACCGATGGCGCTTCGGATGATTTTAACGATTGTTCAATCCTTGTTGCACAATCTTCCACAGTTAATCAGTGCGGGATTACAGTTGGCGAGTGGGGTTAATCAAGGATTAATTAATGCGATTCCTTTGTTGATTTCTGCTGTACCGGTAATTATTCGGACACTTGTGTCAAGTATTGTAAAGAGTCTTCCCGATATCATTTTGGTTGGGATTCAACTACTGATTGCGTTGGTTAATGGTATTATTCAGGCTATTCCGGAACTATTGGCTATGATACCAGAAATATTCACAATCTTCGCAGAAGAGATTATGAGTGTGGATTGGCTGAGTGTGGGGAAACAGATATTGACAGCCATTGTAGGTGGTATAAAAAGTATTGGTTCGAGCTTGTGGGACGCAGTTACAGAAATATTTGATGATGGAGAAGGACAAGCGGAAGAAAAGGGAAAGAGTACAGGGGAGAAATATGCTCAGGGTATGGAGAGCACGACCGTTGACGTCCAAGACTCTGCCTCAACGGTTGCTACGGCTGCGGCAGAGTCCTTTGCATTTGCTATGGATGCGAATAGTGGGGTGATTAACGAGGCAGCCTGGAATATGGGAAATACTGCTAATAACGGATTACAGATGGCAGATATACCAACTGCTTTTAATATGGATGCCCAAGATGCTGTGGGGGAATTGCTTACAACCTTGAATGAAAGTGGCATAGGTGCATTTTTGGCAGCCCAGTCAATCGGGACAGAGGCAAATTTGGGGATTAGTTCAGCTGATATGGATGGAACATTTTCCTATGAAGGTATGCAGGCAGGACAGGAATTAAGTTATTCACTGAGTGGGCAGACAGGTGCAGTTTCAGATGCCGCAAGCCAGGTCGCCGGATCTGCAGAAGATTCTTTGTCAAATATAGATTTAAGTGGTTCATATTCTAATGTCGGGCTGAAGGCTATGCAGAGTTTGGTAGGATCTATTACCTCGTCCAGTCCAAGCATAAGCTGTGCAGCAAAAGATGCGGCAATGGCAGCCATTACTGGCCTGACTTCCGCACAAATGCCAGATAAAGCGAAACAAGAAAGTGAAAAGTTTATTAAGTCTCTAGAATCCTCAATAAAATCTGGAATTGGGACGGTAAAGGCGTCTGTCACTGCCGTCATGGATGCGGCGAAGGCAGCTGTAAATGGTTTGTCTGAAGCAGGGTATTCTGCCGGGCAGATGTTCAGTGTCGGGCTCGCAAATGGGATTCGTTCTGGGCAGAATGGTATAGCGGCGGCAGCAGCCGAGGTTGCCAGAGCAGCAGTCTATGCAGCAAAACAGAATCTGGATATTAATAGCCCTTCAAAAGTCGGGACATGGATAGGAGAAATGTTTGACACAGGGATTGCGAAAGGTATCAGTGGCAATCTATCTGGAATACGGGACAGTGTAGGAAGAATGACGGGAGCTATCGAAGACGGAACATTTATGGCTCTAAATTATTTACGTCAGCAGGCAGTACAGGGAATGAGAGCAACGGTTGGAAGATGTAGTATGTCCTATGGCCAGAGCCAAGCGGCAAATAAACAGGCTGTACCGATATATGTTCAGACAAAGGCAACTTTAATGCTACAGGATGGACGTGTGATTGCAGAAGTTACAACGCCGTATGTAGACGCCAATATCGGAAGTAATGTGGAAAAGAAAGGGCGGTATTTAAAATGAAGCCAGCAGGTGTATTACTAAATGATATTTATACATACCATGATTTAGGACTTATGCTCCTCGGGATTCAGATTGCACCAGCAGATCCTAAATTAGAAACGGTCTCCATTCCAATGTCTAATACCCGTTTGAACCTTACAAAGTTCTTGAGTTCTGATATCCAATATGAATGGCGAGATATTGTCCTAAGTTTTGATAAGCGAGACGATTATCATATGTGGGCTCATCATTCTTCAAATATAAAGAATCTGTTTCATGGACAGGATGTGCAGCTAATTTTGGATTCTGATAAGGGATTTTATTATACTGGCACTGCAATGATAGAAACGAATAAGGAAAATAATGTGTTTTGTGATTATCTGCTTACCTTGGAAGCAGACCCATATAAATATGAACGCTTCAGCAGCCTTGAACCGTGGGTGTGGGATGTGTTTCCGTTTGATGGCGGAATAATTCGTAATTACAAAGATTTGGATGTTAATGGAACCATGACATTGTTAATACCGGGACGACGAAAAAAAGTTGTTCCGGTATTTGATTGTTCGACAGCTATGACCCTTGAATATGGTGGCCAGACTTATTATCTTCCGTCTGGAAAATCTAAAATTTTGGAACTTCAGTTAGGTGAGGGGGAGCATCTCCTAACTTTTCGTGGAACGGGGAAGGTAAGCGTTGATTACAGGGGGGCTAGTTTATAATGTATCAGATTTATTGTGACAATTCTCTTTTATATGACCCGCGGGATGAAGGACTCTCAATCCTATCCGGAAAGGTGAGCCTTGCGGTAAATGCGACGGGGGAATTTACCTTTACACTTCCGCCAATGCATAGAGGGATTGATGCACTTCGTAAATTAAGCTCAGTCGTACAAGTATACGATGATGGGAAACTACTATACGAAGGAAGGGTATTGGACTCTAAGTCAGATATGTACCATACCGTCACATATACCTGTGAAGGGACGCTTGCATTTCTTCTGGACAGCATCCAGCGTCCCAAGGCATATCATGACTTGCCCCCCGCCTCTTACTTAAGTGACAAGCTCACACAGCATAACAGCCAAGTGGGAGCTGAGAAGCGCATCCTATTAGGGACAGTAGAAAAACAGTCCATGAATTATGACGCCAGAGAGGACGACCAGTATACCAATACGCTGGATACCATTATGGATAAATTAGTGGACAGCAATGGTGGGTATCTCAGAGTAAGAAAACAGGGAGATAACCGGTATCTGGACTATCTGGAAAGCTACCACCGAACCTCCGGACAGGTTATCCGGTTTGGAGAGAATATTCTGGATTTAACCGAGCATATCAGCGCGGAAAATGTAATTACTGTACTGATTCCTCTCGGGAAATCAGCGGAGGGTGAAAATGGGGACAGCGGAAAACGACTAACTATTGAGTCTGTAAACGGAGGGAAGGACTATCTAGAAGATTCCGAGGCCATTGCTCTGTACGGCCGGATTGTAGGTACGCATACTTGGGAGGATGTGACGGTTCCGGAGAATTTGAAAGCAAAAGGACAGGAGTACCTGTCAAATGCCCGCAATCTATCTGCCACGATTGAGCTGACGGCTATTGATTTACATTTGGTAGATGTGGATATGGACAGCATCCAGCTGGGTGATATGATTCGCGTGGTATCGCCTCCCCATAAGTTGGATAAGTATATGATGGTTTCTAAGCGGGAGTATAATCTTGTAAACCCACAGGACGATAAGATTGTGCTGGGCGATACGATAGCAGCCTTGACGGAAAGACAGGCAGCCCTGCAGAAAAGTGTAGAGAAACAGAAACATGCTTCTGCATCCATGGAAGAGGTGCGCGGCAGTGTTTCGGCTCTGGTAGGGGAAGTTGTCTCTGCAAAGCAAGAGGTGTCTGCGCTGGGAGGTAAGGTACAGACCTTGGAAGGGGGTTCCACAGAAGTCCAGAAAACCCTGCAGGGGATTCTTAACAGTCTTACAGTGCAGGAAGAAAAAGTTAGGGAAGTAAAAGAGGACATCCAGGAGGATAGAGGGAGGCTGAATGAGCTTGATAGGGCAAACCAGCAGACGAAAGAGACAGTGCAGGGAATACTTACGAGATTAGACGTCTTGGAACAACCGGATTTGGAACTAGAAGAAAGGCTTCAGGAGATTCTTACCAGATTGGATGCCTTGGAGGGAGGTGCATAGAAGTGACAGCGGAGTTAGAACAGAGGATAAGGGCATTGATAAGGGAGTTTCGTACTGCCTATTATGGAGAGGATGTCAGGAGGACTTATGCAGACATTGCGGAATTGGTCTGTATTGATGCAGTAAAAAAGGCGGACTATGCCACGGCCCAGGGGGATTACGCAAAGGCTCAGGGAAATTATGCGAAGACCCAGGGGGATTATGCAAAGGCCCAGGGAAATCAGGCGAGAGACCAGACCGCGGAGAATATTGCAGCCATTCATTTGGCTATGCAGCAGATACAGATTGAATTTGGAGATATTAAGGATGTAATTAACGATACCGAGAATGGCGCGTTATTGTTGGAGATTAAAGGGCTTTTAAGTGATATGTACCGGATTGCCACGGATGCGGATATTGACCATATCATTGCCGGCTCCTATGTGGATGAAGATGATGAAGGTTCTATATTTGATGTGGCAAGTGAACAGGATATTGACGATATCATAAACGACAGATACGTGGATGTGCCTGCAGCCGAAGAAGTTATTGAAGATGCAGAGCTTCGGGCCATTGTAGAACAGTCGTTTTAGGTGTGTAGGAAGGGGAAGATTGATGGCAAGGAAGATAGATATTGAACACTTGAACACCTTTACCGCATACCTGGCAGAAAAGATTTATGATATTTTTGTTCGGAAGCAGCTGGGTAAGGGGCTGTCTGAGAATGATTATACGGATGAAGAGAAGGCAAAGCTGTCTGGGATTGCTGACGGGGCAAATAGGACTGTGACGGATGGGGCGTTCAGCGCTTCATCTGAAAATCCGATTCAGAATAAGGTAGTGAAAGCAGAGGCAGACCGGCTGCAGGGAGAGATTAACCAGAAAGTCCCCACCTCCCGTACCGTGAATGGACATGCTTTAACGGGAAATATTTCCCTGACTGCGGCGGATGTGGGGGCTGACGCGAGTGGAGCGGCGGCCAATGCGCTGGGCTCTGCCAAAACTTATACGGATAAGAAGATCGTTGACCTGATAGGAGGCGCCCCGGAGACACTGGATACCTTGAAAGAGATAGCGGATGAATTTGCGGCCAATGAAGCGGTGCTAGAGGCGTTAAATGCGGCAATCGGTACGAAGGCAAGTACGGAAGCCTTACAAGGGCATATGGGCAATCAATCCAATCCACACGGTGTGGATAAAGCGGATGTGGGTCTTGGTAATGTAGAGAATAAAACTGGGGCTGACATTCGTGGTGAGATGACCAAGGCGGAGATTGAAAAAGCATTAGGATATACGCCTTCCGCAATCACAAAAGTTCCGGATGTTGCAACCAACGACCAAACACCGACATTTACCCAAGCAGCCTCTAGGGCGAATATAGCCAGCGGAGAGAAGTTGACGGTGATATTTGGAAAGCTTATGAAATGGTATGCAGATTTGAAAGGGGTTGCATTTTCAGGAAGCTATAGTGACCTGAGTAATCGACCGAGTATCCCGGCGGCAGTAGCGGTGAAAGGGAATGCAGAGTCGAGCTACCGGACGGGGAATGTAAATCTGACACCGGCTAATTTGGGAGCGGCTGCGGCAAGCCATACACATACTGCGAGTCAGGTATCAGGACTGCCTTCTTCGCTTCCGGCGAATGGCGGTACAGCCAGTTATGCAAACTACCTGAATGCTACCAATATACCAGCCAATGCAAACTTGAATAGTTATACGACGCCGGGGTTTTACTACTGTCCGGCGAATGCGACGGTGGCAACATTAGGAAATAAGCCCACATCGAATGCATTTTTTATGCTGGTAGGAAAACATGCGGGAACCCATCAGTTGTTGGTGGAGTATATGGCATCGGGTTTTAAGGTTTATATGCGTAATTATTATAGCAGCACTTGGGGAGCCTGGGTGAGAGTATACACCACGATTGATAAGCCGTCACTTGGCGATATTGGGGCGGCATCATCGGGGCATACCCATGGGGCAGCGACACAAACTGCCAACGGTTTCATGTCGGCAGCGGATAAGAAAAAGCTGGATGGAATCGTTTTAGAAGAGGCAACAGATACAGATATCGACAAGATAATAGCGGGTACATATGCCTAGAATAGGAGGAGAATATGAAAGTAATAACAACGAACCGGCTAAACCGGTTTTGGAAGAATGGGGTTAAGCCGATTAAGGATGCATTGGCGAATAAGCTGAATACATCGAGTATTGTGAATAACCTGCTTACTACAGCAGCGGGGTATGCGTTGGATGCCCGGCAGGGAAAGGCGCTGGACGATAAAATTACTGCATTAAATGGTAGTTTATCTAATAAAGTAACTAGCAAATATTCGAGCCAAATTAACCATTGTCATAATATAAAAAATATGATCGCAGGACAAACAATACTTAGTGTATCTACAACAACTACATCTCAAGTGATATTTACAAAAGCCCAGCTTAATTCTATGCTTGGAGTCTCGAATGCTTCTGAAGTTAATACCGTTGTTTTTGTTTGTAATAATGATGGCAGCGTCACCACACATTTTGATAGTGCTACATATCTCGATAGTAAATGGTATGTAGTTGCAAATAAACCATGGGGCTATACACAAATTAGGCTTGGATATCTGGTTATATATTTTGGGTAAGTTTTGTATCACTAGCTATTTTTTAGTAATTGTCAGGTTAAAGAAAGCGAGTGGTTCAACTGCATATTGGGCTTTTAATGTTGCGTATCCCGTATAACCATAGCTTTTAAAATAAATTTTTAATTTTTGCTATACAACACATCAACTATATAATAAGCATTTGTTGCATCTAAAGAAGTTGATGTGTTTTTTGCTGTAATATTTATAGTAGTTCCAGAAACCTCCAATATCACTGGTGTAATGTTACTACCATTTTTATCTGCAACTATATGCCAACTTGCAATAGCTATCGGAGTATATCCGGTTTTTACGCATGAAACAGAAAATGATACACTAGCACCGGCTGTAATATTTTTCTTGCTTGTCGTAATGCTTTGTTTAACTACTTTATTAGATAAACTACCATTTAATTGAGATAATGATTGTTTTGGGAAAGAAGCGAGGGAAAGGACGGTGTATTTGAATGATAAAAGCAA